>Ga0193752_1002846_pt1 | contig 12470 bp, 10 predicted proteins | sample H1c1metaG_FD_144924 | JGI IMG/M metagenome (GOLD analysis project Ga0193752, IMG submission 144924) | Soil microbial communities from a riparian zone of the East river system, Colorado, United States - H1c1 | ecosystem: Environmental > Terrestrial > Soil > Riparian zone | place: USA: East River... | reverse complement strand
CGTTGGGGCGTGTGGCGTAAACGACCGGGGGCCTGAGCTGGGACTAAAGCTGGCCGGCTTTCGCCTTGGCGATCCAGCTCTGCGCCTCACGTTCGACGACTTCGATCGCCTTCGACTTGAACGGCCGCATCAGGAACGGGACGTCGAACGAGATCACGAAGCGATCTGGCTCGATCGAGAGCCCGCCGTCCATGCTCAGACCCTTCGCGGTGAACGCGATGGATACGTTGTTCTCGCCTTTCCATTCGATCTTGGGCGCGTACTTGGCGAGCTTCTGGCTGTACGCGTCGATCGCGCTTTTCGCTGCGGCCTTGGCTTGATCGTGCGAGAGGCCGTGCTTGATGGCGTGGTCCATGAAAGATCTCCGTGCAAATCCGAAGCTAGATTAAAATGCGAGGCGCGCCGCAGTTATAGCGGCCCACCTCGCTCGAGTCATCGCCGGCGTGCGGCGCTAGGCCATTACCCGCACGAGCTTGAGCACGCCGATCAGCAAGCACGCGCCGAGCACCGCCCAGACCAGGCCCGTGACCGTGACTGCGCCCGCTGCCGTCGCGCTACCGATCCTGAGCACGTCGGCGAAGACCCAGCGACCTAGCGAGGCGCCGACGATCCCGATCAAGATGTTCGCGATCGCGCCTTGCTGACCGTCGGTGCCCATGATCAGGCTGGCAAGCCAACCGATGAACGCACCGATCAGGATTGCGAGAAGAATACCCATAAAACCTCCTTGCCTTGCGGGAGGCGTTGCAAACGTGGTGCCACAGGAAAAACGGCGAAGGCGGGCGTTTCGCGCTTGCGCACGCGTGCAGCGGTGAGGCGGAGTTGTGCTTATGTCCTTTCGCTGGTTGCTGCGCGTGGTCGCCGATGCCTGGGACCGCTTCAACAAGCACGGCGACATGCTGGCGGGGTCGCTGGCGTTCTTCGGCTTGCTCTCGCTCGCGCCGCTCGTGGTGATCGCGATCAGCGTGGCTTCGATCTTGGTCGAGCGGGACGTCGTGCGGCAGTCGCTGATCGCAGGTGCACGCGACGTCGCGAGCGCGGAGATCGTCGACCAGTTGGTCTCGCTGATCGATGCCGTGGAGCAGCAGCAGACCGGTGTCGGCGCGTTGATCGCGGCGTTCCTGTTGTTGTGGGCGGCCAGCAAGCTGTTCATGCAGATCGAGGAAGCGCTGAACCTGATCTGGGGTGTGAATCACAACGTTGCGTTCACGACGCGCGAGACCGTGCAGCGCTTCGTGATGAAGCGGCTCGTCTCGTTCGCGATGGTGATCGTATGCGGCGTGCTGCTGCTCTCGATGTTGATCGTGCAAGCGGTGCTGGCGGTGATCGGTGCAGCAGCTTCGCGGACCCTGGGCGTCGAGCTCGCGGTGCTAGGCCCGCCGATGCTGTTCTTCACGCTACTAACGCTGCTGTTCGCGCTGATGTATCGCGTGTTGCCTGACACCTCGGTGCGCTTTCGAGAGGTCTGGGTCGGGGCTGTCACGACGTCGGTGCTGGTGCTGCTCGGTACGTGGCTGCTCGGCCTGTACCTCACCAAGATCGCCCCGGCTTGGCTGCAGGGCGCGGCGGGCGCGGTCGCCGCGTTCATGGTGTGGATCTACTATCTCGCGCAGGTCTTCTTGCTCGGCGCGTCGTTCACCCGGGCTTGGGCCGTGCGCGAACGACGCGATGCGCGTAAGCCAGAGGGACCATGAGCAAACCGAGCAGCCATCCGGGTCCGAAACCGCGCGACGAGCGGGATGCCATGGGCACGGTGCAGGTGCCGGGCGACGCGTACTACGGCGCGCAGACCGCGCGCTCGCTCGCCCACTTCGCGATCGGTGGCGAGCGCATGCCGCTCGCGCTGATCCATGCGTACGGGATCATCAAGCGCGCGGCTGCCGAGACCAATGAGGAGCTCGGGGTCTTACCGACGCCGCTCGCCGAGCAGATCGCGCGCGCCAGCCAAGAGGTCGCGGAAGGCAAGCTCGACCCGCACTTCCCGCTGGTCGTTTGGCAGACCGGCTCGGGCACGCAGACGAACATGAACGTCAACGAGGTGATCGCGAATCGCGTGAGCGAGCTCTCGGGAGAGCCACTCGGCAGCCAGAAGCCTGCCCATCCAAACGATCACGTGAACCTCGGGCAATCGAGCAACGACACCTTTCCGACCGCGATGCACGTCGCGGCCGTGCTGCAGATCGAGGGCCGCTTGATGCCGGCGCTGCGGGCGCTGCATGCGACGCTCGTTCGCAAGAGCGAGGCGTTTGCCGACGTGATCAAGATCGGACGCACCCACTTGCAAGATGCGGTGCCGATGACGCTCGGTCAGGAGATCTCCGGCTGGGCCGCGCAGCTCGAGGCCGCGTTCGTGGCGATCGATGCGGCGATGCCGGCGCTGCGGGAGCTCGCGCTGGGCGGTACCGCGGTGGGCACTGGTCTCAATGCTCACCCGCGCTTCGCGGTGCTGACGATCGAGCGCATCGCGGCGCATACCGGGACGCTGTTTGCGCCGGCGCGCAATTATTTCGCCGCGCTCGCCGGCCACGACGCGTGCGTGCGCGCGAGCGGTGCGCTCAAGCAGCTCGCGACGGCCTGCCTAAAGATAGCCAACGACGTGCGCTGGCTGGCGTCCGGGCCGCGCGCGGGCTTGGGCGAGATCGAGATCCCGAAGAACGAGCCCGGCAGCTCGATCATGCCGGGCAAGGCGAACCCGACGCAGTGCGAGGCGCTGTCGATGGTCGCCTGCCAAGTGATGGGCAACGACGCAACGTTCGGCTTCGCGGGCAGCCAGGGCAACTTCGAGCTCAACGTGTACAAGCCAGTGATCGCGTACAACTTGCTCCAGTCGATAGCCCTATTGGCCGATGCTTGCGCAAGCTTCGATCGGCACTGCGCTCGAGGCATCGAGCCGCGGCGGGACGTGCTGGCGGCCAGCGTGAAACGATCGCTGATGCTCGTGACCGCGTTGACGCCGGCGATCGGCTACGACGCCGCCGCCAAGATCGCGACCTACGCGTATGAACAGGAGATTTCCCTGCGAGAGGCCGCCCAGCAGCTCGGGATTTTGAGCGGCGAGCGCTTCGACGACCTGGTCGACCCGGCGGCCATGGCAAAGCCAGGGTAGCCGGCCGAGCGGCCAGGCTTTCAGTTGATGTCACGGACCCGACAGCCGGGTTTTTCCGGGTGCGCGAGTATGCTAGGCCTCCCATCCCCGCGCGGCCGTAGCTCAACCGCCGTGGGTGCTTAATCTCGCGAGCACACGACCTGAAGGTTGCCCCCAATGACATCTGGCCAGACGTCCACATACCCCGCTGCCGCTCCGACGACGAACAAGGCGGTCGTCGAGTGGGTTGAAAAGACCGCTGCGATGACCAAGCCCGACCGCATCTACTGGTGCGATGGGTCGGAAGCCGAAAAGAAGCGCCTCACCGAGGAGGCCGTCGCGCAGGGGATCCTGATCCCGCTCAACCAGCAGAAGCGCCCAGGCTGCTATCTGCACCGCAGCAACCCGAACGACGTGGCGCGCGTCGAGCACCTCACCTTCATCTGCACGCCGGAGAAGGCAAAGGCCGGCCCGACCAACAACTGGATGGCGCCCGCTGACGCGTACAAGAAGCTCGGCGACCTGTTCGAAGGCTCGATGAAGGGACGCACGATGTACGTGATCCCGTACGTCATGGGCCCGCTCGGCTCGCCGTTCTCGAAGGTCGGCATCGAGGTCACCGACAGCATCTACGTCGTGCTCAACATGCGGATCATGACCCGCATGGGTAAGGCCGCGCTCGACATGCTCGGCCAGAGCAACGACTTCAATCGCGGCGTGCACTCGATGCTCGACATCAACCCCGAGCGCCGCTTCATCTGCCACTTCCCGCAAGACAACACGATCTGGTCGGTGGGCAGCGGCTACGGCGGCAACGTGCTGCTCGGCAAGAAGTGCTTGGCGCTCCGCATCGGCAGCTACCTCGGTCAGAAGGAAGGCTGGCTCGCGGAGCACATGCTGATCCTCGGCGTCGAGAGCCCCGAAGGTCAGACCACGTACGTCGCGGCGGCGTTCCCGAGCGCGTGCGGTAAGACGAACTTCGCGATGATGATCCCGCCCCGGCGCTTCGAGGGCTGGAAGGTGTTCACGGTCGGCGACGACATCGCGTGGATGCGTCCCGGCGCGGACGGTCGGCTGTGGGCCGTGAACCCGGAGGCCGGTTACTTCGGCGTCGCTCCGGGCACGAGCGCCAAGAGCAACGCGACGGCGATGAAGTGCGTGGAGAAAGACACGCTGTTCACCAACGTCGCGATGACGCCCGACGGAGACGTGTGGTGGGAGGGCATGACCGACGAGACGCCCGACGAGCTCACCGACTGGCAGGGCCGACCCTGGAAGAAGGGCTCGAAGGAAAAGGCCGCGCATCCGAACGCGCGCTTCACCGCGCCGGCGACCAACAACCCCTCGCTGTCGCGCTTCGCGAACAGCCCCGAGGGCGTTCCGATCTCGGCGATCATCTTCGGCGGTCGTCGCGCGACGACCGTGCCGCTGGTCGTGCAGTCGTTCAACTGGACGCACGGCGTGTACCTCGGCGCGACCATGGGCTCGGAGACCACGGCTGCGGCGACCGGTGCGGTCGGCATCGTGCGCCGCGACCCGATGGCGATGCTGCCGTTCTGTGGCTACGACATGGGCGAGTACTTCGGCCACTGGCTCGCGATGCGAGAGCGGATCGCGCACCCGCCGAAGATCTTCATGGTCAACTGGTTCCGTAAGGGCTCGGACGGCTCGTTCCTGTGGCCTGGCTACGGCGAGAACATGCGCGTGCTCAAGTGGGTCGTCGATCGCGCGAAGGGCGCGGTTGGAGCGCAGGAGACCGTCGTGGGCTGGGTGCCGCGCGCCGGCGACCTGGACCTTTCGGACCTCGCGATCGAGCCCGAGGCGTTCAAGCAGGCGACCAACATCTCGCTCAACGACTGGAAGCAGGAGATCGAGTCGCAGGGCGAGTTCTTCGGCACCGTGAAGATGCCGGCTCCGCTCAAGCTGCAGCGCGAGCTACTTCTCGCGACGATTGAGACGGCGCAGGCCGCTCAAGCCGAACCGGCCGAGTAATCCGCTGCGCAACCCCGCGGAAGGGCGCCCAAAAGGTGCCCTTTCGCATTTAAGGCCCTGACCCCAGATCTTGTGAATCGCGATGCTGGAATCCACATCACCTGGCGCGCTGGACGTGGCGGCGAAGACCGAGATGGGCTTCACGCTGGAGCGGCTCGAGTGGCTGGTGCGGCTGCGCTGGATGGCGCTGCTCGGCATCGTGGTCGCGGCGACGTTCGCGGCGGCCGGCGCGTTCCCGGGCGTGAACGTGCCGGTGCTGTTCGCGACGGCATTTGGCGCGACGCTGTACAACGCGATGATGTGGCGCGACCTCAAAGAAGGCCGCGCGGCGACCGATCAGAAAGCGGCGATTCAGCACGCGTTGATCGACTTCGTGTTGCTCACCGTCGTGCTGTGGGCGGCCGGCGGGCTCGAGTCGCCGTTCGTCAGTTACTACGTCTTCCACGTCACGCTGGTCGGCATTCTGTTCGGTCCGCGCGCGACGTTGATCGCGGCGGGCGTCGCGCTGGCGTGTGCGGGCCTTCTGTGGACCACCGAAATGGTGCCGGCACTGCGCATCGCCAGCTGGCAGCCGCAAGGCATCTGGGGGCCGATCGCGACGGTGGTCGCGTTCATCTCGACGCTCGGCGCGGTCGCGTATCTCGTGAATCACGCCGCCGCTGAGCTGCGCGATCGCGAACGTGCGCTGGAACAAGCGCGCGACCGTGCGGAGCTCGAGTACGAGCTGCTCTCCACGACGCTCGATGAGCTCGACGCCGGACTCGAGGTGCTCGACGCAGATCACAACATCGTGTGGCGCAACCGCCGCGCGCAGCAGCTCGTGCCCAGCGTGGCGGTGAAGGATGCGTGGCGTTGCCCCGGCACGGAGCGGCCGTGCGAGCGCGACACGACGGGCCTGTGCCCGATCGAGCGGTCGTTCGAGCGCGGTGAAGCCGGGCGCTGCAAGTTCGCGTTCGGCAATGGCGGACCGGAGCGCGTCTACGAGCTGCTGTCGTTTCCGCTGTCTGCGCCGGTTGGTGACAAGCCGCGGGTGATGAACCTGTATCTCGATCGCACCAACGCGACGCTCGCCGAGCGACAGCTGCTGCTCTCCGAGCGCTTGGCGAGCCTCGGGCGCGTCGCGCAGGGCGTCGCCCACGAGCTCAACACGCCGCTCGCCACGATCCGCACCCTCGCCGCCGACATGGGCTCGGTGCTGCCGACGCTGCATGACGCATCGCCGGAGCAGCGCGTGGTGCTGGTGCGGGATGTCGCGGAGTCGGCGGCGCTGATCAAAGAAGAGACGGCGCGCCTCGGCCGGATCACCCATGCGCTGCTGGCCGGTGGTGATCTCGTGCGCGTGCGCGTGCAGGGTGCCGTGCCGCTCGGCGCGGTCGTCGAGCGGGCGTGCGCGCTGGTGTTCGCAGGCGTGCGTGCCGGCGCGAACGTCGAGCTCGATCGCAGCCTCGACGGCGTGCGGCTGCGCTGCGATCAAGACCGCTTGCTGCAGGTGCTCGTGAACCTGTTGCAGAACGCGCACGACGCGCTGCGCAACGATCCCAACGCACCGAGCGACAGCGATGGCTCTTACGCGGGCCGTGCCTCGCGCAGCAAGCTCGGTTTGGTGCGCGTCAGCGCCAGCGTCGAAGGCGGCTCGGTGACGCTGCGCGTCGAGGACGACGGGCCGGGGATCGATCCATCGCTCGCCGGCCGGCTGTTCGAGCCGTTCACCACGACCAAGCCTGTGGGCGAGGGCACAGGCCTCGGCCTCTATACGTCGTACATGCTGGTTCGCGCCATGCACGGCACGCTCGCGCTCGAGGATCGCCCCGAAGGTGGGGCACGCGCTTCGCTCACGCTGCCGCTCGACAACGCGCAGGTGGGCGCTCAGAGTGGCGCTGTGTCCGAGCCGCCTTCGTCGCGCCATCCTGGAGCTGTTTGATGGCCAGCAACGCAACCGGCGGCGGCGCGCGTGTGCTCGTGATCGACGACGACGGAGCGTTCCGGTTCGCGATGGCCAAGGCGCTGTCGCGCGCCGGCTTCACGGTCAGCGAGGCCGATAGCGGCGAGGCTGCGCTACCGGTGTTGTGCGGCGCAGAGCCGCCGGAGGCCGCGCTCCTCGACCTGCGCATGCGCGGCATCGGCGGGCTCGAGGTGCTGAAGCGCGCCGCGCACGCGCCGACGCGCACGGTCGTGCTCACCGGCCATGGCTCGGTCGAAGCGGCGGTCGAGGCGATGAAGCTGGGCGCGTTCTCGTTCCTGGAGAAGCCGGTCGACGCCGACGTGCTCGCGCCTTTGCTCGCGCAAGCCGCCGACGAGAGCAAGCGCTTGCGCGAAAAACGCAGCGCGCTCGACGTGCCGCCACTGATCGGGCAGAGCGCTGCGATCGAAGAGGTCCGTAAGTTCATCGTGAAGGTCGGAGCGACCGGCGAGACGGTCGCGCTGTACGGCGAGACCGGCACGGGCAAAGAAGTGGTCGCGCGGCACCTGCACCTGGCGAGCACGCGCGCCAACGGGCCGTTCGTCGCGCTGAATGCTGCGTGCGTGCAGCGCGAGCTGTTCGAGAGCGAGCTGTTCGGTCATCGCAAAGGTGCGTTTACCGGCGCGACCGATCATCACAAAGGCCTGTTCGGCGAGGCGCAGGGCGGCACGCTGTTCATCGACGAGGTGGCCGAGCTGCCGGTGGACACCCAGGCCAAGTTGTTACGTGCGCTCGAGAGCCACCTCGTACGCCCGGTTGGCGCGGCTCGCGAGCAACCGTCGGACGTGCGCATCGTCGCCGCGACCAACCGTGATTTGTGGGCCGAGACGCGCAAGGGCAACTTTCGCGAGGACTTGTACTTCCGGCTACAGGTGCTGCCTTTGCTCTTGCCGCCGCTGCGCGATCGGCGCGACGACGTCATGCCGCTCGCGCAGCATTTGCTCGGGCGTATCGGCTCGCCATCGGTGCGGATCGCGCCGGACGCCGAGGCGCTCTTGGTCTCGTATGACTGGCCCGGCAACGTGCGCGAGCTGCTGAACGTGCTGCGTCGCGCCGTACTGTTCGCCGAGGGCCTGGTGCTCGAGGCGCCGCTGATGCGGCGGATGCTGGCGGCCAGCGTGTTCGGCCATGGCATCAGCGAGCCGCTGGCCGCAGCGCCGAGCGTGGAGCGCATCAGCTCGACCGATGATCCCGCGGCTTCGCAGACGACGAACCTCGCCGAGGTCGAGAAAGCGCACATCAAGAGCGTGCTCGCACGGGTGGACGGCAACATCACGCGCGCAGCGATCGCGCTCGGCATCGACCGGCGCACGTTGCAGCGCAAGCTCAGGGCCTACGGCTTGCCGGCGGAGGATCCGTGAGCATTCGATCACCGCGCCCACGGCGTTCGTTTTCACAGCGGCCGCCATGCCACGAGCACGGTCTTGCCACGGGCCCCGATGGGCTGTGCGCGCTGTGCAAGCGCACTCAGTCGGCGCGGCCGATCGAAGCGGCGGGGGCGAGCGTGCTTGCTGGGCTAGGCACGTCGCTGCTCGGGCTGGTCGCGCTCGTATCGGTCGGCGTTGCGCTTTCGGTCGGGCTCGGCCTGATCGACGTGGATACGCTCTTGCCGGCGGCGCTTCGTTTCAGTGAGGCGACCGCTACGCGCGAGCAAGCGCTTGCCGTGCCGACGCCGCCCGCAGTCCAGCCGGTCGCGATCGAGCAGAAGTCGGAAGCCGAGCTCGCGGCCGCGCGCGCAGCCGAGCAGATTGCGGCGCAAGCGAACGATCTGGCCGCCGCCACGGCCGCAGCGCAGATGGCGCAAGCCGAGCAGGCGCGCCGCGCTACTAAAGAATCGGAGCAAGATCGCAGACGCCACGAGATGATCGAAGCGGACATCGACGCGCGCGCGCAGAAGCGGGCGCGCGAAGGCGTATCGATCACCATGTACTCGACGTCGTGGTGCCCCTCGTGCGTCGCAGCGCGCGCCTACATGACTAAGAACGCGATCCCGTTTACCGAGCACGACATCGAGCAGAGCCCGTCGGCGCGCGCTATCCAGCGGCGACTCAACCCGAAAGGCTCGATTCCCACGATCGACGTCGAGGGCACGGTGCTGGTCGGGTTTTCCGGCGACAGCCTCGAGAACATGATCGACGCTGCCGCCAAGAAGCGTTTGCGCTAGTCAGACGGGGGAGGGGCTCTCGCCGCCGGTTTGCGCTTCGGTGGCGAGCAAGGCTTGCGCGGTGTCGATGGCATCGTGCGTGCCCGCGAGCGCGAGCACATCGCCTGCGCGTAGCTCTTCGCGCCCGGTCGGTTGCACGAGCGCGCCATCGCGTCGGATCGCGATCACGCTCGCGCCGGATCGAGCGCGTAAGTCGAGCTGAGCCAGCGTGCGGCCGATCGCCGCGCATTTCGAAGTGAGCAACACGGGCGTCACCGGACCGAGGCCGGGCAGCAGCGGGATGCTGTGCTCGTGCGAGCTCTCCTTAGCGCTCTGTCGCGACAGCACGTCGACGACCATCTGCGCGCCGGCTTGCACGTGCTGCTGCAGGTCGGCCGTGCGCTGCCAGATCATGATCGTCAGCACGAGCAACACCGCGAACAGCAGCGCCGCGCCGTACAGCGGCGGCAAGAACGGCGCGGTGAGCGCGACCAGCGGCGCGCCTACCAGCAGCACCGCGCCGAGCTCGAAGGTCACGATCAGCGCGCGCTGCGGCGCGTTGGGCCGCAGGCTGAAGTTGCCCGGGAGCGCGCGCGCCGCGATCCGTGCTCCGAGCAGACGCCCGATGGTCACGATACCGAGCGCAAACGGCGCGCAGGCCACGGCTGCACCCACGATGGCCAAGAACCGGCCCACCTCCTTGGTCGTGCCGATCCGCTCGTGCAGGTACGTGCCGATCGTGTCGAGCTGGAGCGACGCGCTGATCACGATCGCGGCCAGCAACGCGCCATCGAGCGCCAGCAAGCGAATCAGGCGCCGGATGCTGCGCGGATCTTGATCGCGCGAGCGGTTCTCGCGGGACTGCTCGAGCCAGGCGCCGTACAGCGACAAGAATGTCTGCAAGCGCTCCGGCAGGCGGTGCTCGATCGCGATCGCGAGCGGCTCCGACGAGCGCACGAGCCACGGCGTGATGAAGCTCGTGATCACGCATACGCTGACCGCGATCGGGTAAAGGAAGTCGCCGACCGCACCGCTGGTGACGCCCAGGCCGGCGATGACGAACGACAGCTCGCCGATCTGCGCGAGGCTCATGCCGGCCTGAACCGAGTGCCGCACGCCGTGGCCGCTCAAGAGCGCGCCGAGCGTCACGCTCACGATTTGGCCGACCACGACCGCGACGACGAAGATCAGCACCGAGCTCCAGTGCACGATCACCATCGCCGGGTCGACGCTCATGCCGACGGCCACGAAGAACACCGCGCTGAACATGTCGCGCAGCGGCGCGATCACCGCTTCGACGTGGCGAACCAGGCCGGACTCGGCGACCAGCGAGCCCGCAAGGAACGCGCCGAGCGCGATCGAGAAGCCGGCGTATTGCGCGATGACCGCTAGACCGAAGCACAGGCCGACGCTGGTGACGAGCAGCGTCTCCGGGCTGCGCTGATGTGCGACCGAGCGGATCAGGCGCGGCACGATCGCGAAGCCGGCGGTCACGATCACGACCAGGAACAGCGCGAGCCGCCAGGCCGTGGTGGCGAGCACTTCGCCGCCGAGGCCACCCGGTGTGCTGAGCGCGGCGAGCACGGCCAGCATCAGCACTGCGGCGACGTCTTGGATCACGAGCACGCCGAACACGACCTCGCTCAGCGCGCGCGGCACGCGCAGCTCGGCGAACACGCGCGCCACGATCATGGTGCTCGAGATCGAGATCATCGCCCCGGCGAACAAGCTCTCGCGGGGCGTCCAGCCGAGCACCTGACCGATGCCGTAGCCGAGCCACAGCATCGTGCTCAGCTGGATAACGCCGGTCAGTCCGGCCGCAGGCACGACGCGCAGCAGCCTTCGCACGCTCAGCTCGAGCCCGACCGAGAACATGACGAGCGTGACGCCCAGGTCGGACAGCGCGTGGATGCGGGAGGTGTCGGCGAACAGCGGCACCGGGATGTACGGCCCGACGATCAGTCCCGCCAGCAGATAGCCGAGCACGATCGGCTGGCGCAGCCTGCGAAACAGCACCGAAGTCAGCGCCGCCACGCACAGCACCACCGCGAGGTCTTCGAGGAACGAGCGCTCGACGTGCATGCAACCTCAGCTTCGGTGTATCACGCCCGTCGATCAACGAACCCGTTTGCCACCCATGTTGGGGCTTCGGATGTTGCGCGTGGTTTGTTAATCTCCGCTGTCATGGACGACGACTACGTGCCTCAGCGGCGCATGGGCGCAGGCGCAATCATCGTGATCTCGGTTTTGCTCTCCACCGCGGCGAGCGTGCTCGCGGTCCGCGCGCTGCTCGAGGCGGGGCTCCTGATGCCTCACGCCACCGCCAGCCAAGCGCCGGCAACCGAGACGCGGGTGCCCGACGTGGTAGGCATGGCGGCCGACGCGGCCGACGAGCTGCTTTCAGCGCGCAAGCTGCGGATGGTCGTTCAGGAGCGCAACCCGGACGAGAAGATCGCAAAGGACGCGATCATTGCGCAGACGCCGCTCGCGCAGTCGCGGGTCAATGCCGGCGAGCAGGTCTCGGTCGTCGTCTCGAGCGGCCCGACGAAGAAGAAGGTTCCGGCGCTGGCCGGGCAGACCTTCGAGAACGCCAAGCTGGCGCTCGAGCAGGCAGGCCTGGTGCTCGGTCCGGTCTCCGACGCGGCCGAGGGCGAGCCAGGGACGGTCACCGCGAGCGTGCCGGTTGCAGGCACCGAGGTGGAGCCGGGCAGCCCGGTCGCGGTGTCGGTGGCGCGGCCCAAGCTCGCGGTGCCGCGCGTCGTCGGCCTGAACGTGGCGAGGGCGCGCGAAGAGATCGAGAAAGCTCAGCTCAAGGTCGGCCACATCAGCGAGATGTACGACCGTCGCAAGAAGGGCCTGTTGGTGCTCTCGCAAGACCCCGACCCGGGCACGAGCGTCCCGCCCGGCACCGAGATCCAGCTGGTCATCAACCAAGGGGATTAAGCGACCAATGCGTCGTGCATCTTCTGGCGGGCGCGGGTCTCGAGCTGGCGGACGCGCTCGCGGCTGACGCCGAGGCGAGCGCCGAGGCGGTCGAGGGTCTCGGGCTCGTCCGCCATCATCCGCGCGCGCACGATGCAGCGCTCACGCTCAGTCAGCACGTCGAGCGCACGGCTGACACGCGCCGTCGTCTGCACCTGCTGCTCGTGCTCGACGGCGCAGGTCTCGGGATCGGGCGTGCTCGACGGCATCATGTCGCGGGCGATGGTGCCGGTCTGCGTCGGCGCATCCAGCGAGCGGTCGCGTTGCGTGAGGACCGCCCAGAGTTGCTCACAGCGGGCGACCGGCAT
>Ga0193752_1002845_pt1 | contig 12479 bp, 12 predicted proteins | sample H1c1metaG_FD_144924 | JGI IMG/M metagenome (GOLD analysis project Ga0193752, IMG submission 144924) | Soil microbial communities from a riparian zone of the East river system, Colorado, United States - H1c1 | ecosystem: Environmental > Terrestrial > Soil > Riparian zone | place: USA: East River... | reverse complement strand
TACAAAGTCAAAGACGGCGTAAAATACCCGGCAGTGATGTTGACGCACGGTATCAACGACCCAAGAGTTGAGCCTTGGATGTCAGCTAAAATGGCGGCGCGCCTGCAAGCGGCAACCGCCGGCGGCAAACCGGTGCTGCTCAGGATCGACTATGATGCCGGACACGGTATCGGTTCAACGAAGAAACAACGTAACGAAGAAAACGCGGATATTTATGCGTTTTTATTTCAGCAGCTTGGTGCGGCAAGTCAGTAATTTTATCGGCGGTTCAACCGTTTGAGATGAAACAGTGAAGGGAAAAAAATTACGATGACGGTTGGCCGCGACCGAAACCGACAGGCCGGTGGGAACCAATGATGAATAAATACTTATTGACGATCGAGAATCGGGGGAAGAATTTAAAGTTCGAGGCCCAAAACGCAGTTTTTTCAAAAGCTGTTTCTCCGATTCGTGGCCGCGAATCGGGACTTGCTTCCCTTATGATTACGAAAGAAGCCAATAATCGTGCCTCCGGCGAACTGGTGCTCATCGCAACTCACTTGATACCAATAAGAAAGATAACGATCGGGATCGAGCAGTCGGCAGGACAGGCCAGATCAACACGGAACTTTGCCACCGTTTTCGATGCACTGCTAACGGATATTGGGATGAACCAGATCGAAGGAAAGAATAGAGAAACTCTCATATTCGAGTTCGATCCGCGCTCGGTGAACTTTGGCTGACGCGGAAGACTATTTTTAAGGAGAAAAAAAGGAATGTTTAGACTATTTTCGACGATCGCATTTCTATCCATATTGGCGGTGAATGGCCCTGCACAATTCACAATTAAGCTCCCGAAAATTCCGAAAGTGGACAAAAAGGCCGAACGGCAAAAAACGGATGTCAGTACACAGACGCGTACCAATGCCGATCCCGTGAGACGCAGTTCGGGCAAGCCCTATCACAGGTTGAATATCCCGACCGGCCGGAGATGATCTGGGACACGCTATACATCCAAACGTCGAACCATAATAAGTATTGGAAGGCTCCGAATCAAAAAACTACCAGTTGGGTGCCCGTGATCCGGTTCGATATGGACTATGACCCGAATAAATTTTCACCGGAATACGTTGCGGAATATTTCAACCCAGATGGCTCATTATGGTTCAGCGAGGATCTGAGAAAAGCGGGCCGCGCGGCCGACATGCAGATCTTATTCGAGAGCAACAGCGACACGACCCGCGAACTGCGCGACACAAAATCGAGCATAGCAACCGGAGCTTACGGCTTTAAGATCAGCGAGAAGAGTACGAAGGAAAATCTCTTTCAGGGAAATTTAAGGTCGGCAAATTTCTCGCGGGCAGTGACAAGAATGTAAACGAGTTCTTTGTCGATCACGACTGGGTCATGCCGATCGGTTATACCTCGTTTCATTTCAGCGAATTCCTGAGGCCCGACGCTCTCGGCGGATTTCCATTGGAATTCAATATGTGGTTCAAGAAATACCTTGGCCCCAATAACCACGGCATGGAAGCTCAGCTATTTTACAACGGAAAGCAGGTCGGTACGACAGCGGATTACCACAGCAGTTTTCAGCCTGATGAGGAGCGGTCGAGCGGACAGGGGCATATTTATTCTCCCGAGCTTCATAACTGGCGGCTGTGGAAAATGACGTGGCAGAACGTCATCATCGACAACAATGGTTCGTACAATAATGAGAAACGCTCCAAATCATTCTTGGTGGATAAAAACCCGGGCGATTACACCTTAAAAGTTTTTCAGAAAGGCGTCCAGATCCGCGAGGCGAAGTTCACAGTCGGAAATGATGGTCGGATAGTCGAGCGTTACGCCAAACCAGTCTATCTGACTTATCACAAGATGATCATTCCCGTAACTGTCATCGGCACGGCTGAAAAATATAACCCTACTGCCTGGAAAACTGAAGCGTTCTATGGAAATCCAATGACCGGGTTTGCCGTGCCGTGATCTCGCCGACTATTCAATCAAGAATATTTCAACGTAAAGGACAAAAAACTATGTTTGGTTATGGCGAGGAATATATCGCATGCGACGCTCGGATCAAGTTCAGGAAATTTATCGAAGGTAACAAGGTAGATGCATTCACAACCGAAGCTTTCGGCTCTGAATGGAACTTACCGAACTCGCCGTTTATGACGCTGCTTCTCGATCAAATCGCAAAAAATCTGAGCACGAGACTCCGTATCCAGCCGAGCTATATTGCCGAACGGCTGCGCGAGGCCGAGCGTAATAAAACGGTGCTTGAGTGGGTAGAACTAGTTGTCTCAGAAAATCAAGATGCCAATATTGGTGGAAACCACAGACAGCAATATCTAGACCACTTGAGGCTTAATGACTGCCGCGTAGTAAGTATCACACCCACAGCAATATCAGTGTTTGAAGTGACATTTTTTGCGAAATCTGCGGACCCAAGGGCCGGTTCCGGCGGCAGTTGCCCGCCTTGGGCATGTGGAGCCGGCTAAGGTGTATTGCGTCCAACTCAAATTAGCGAGATGTCTTGGGGAGGTCCTCATTATACAACCATCGTTGAAAGATAGATTTTAGTTTGACGCGATCTCACAACGGATCCGAGACAAATTCAAGGTCGCTAATCTCATCAAACACGTTAATGACAACTGTTGGCTGGCTGAACGTAAACCTCTTAGTCGAGATGCTTAAAATGTACGTTCTCACCGACCATAATTTCGCTGAATTGGAAGTAACCAAAACTGCTTGAGCGTGCAGATCGCATCCGCGTGAGTCTTGTTTAATTTTAGAGACGTTGTCGCGGCGGCAAACCATCAGCGACCGTATAGGTTTTTATCGGCAGGCGTTCGGCAATGATGGTCGTGAAAAACAACAAAACAAGCCCAACGCAAATCACCCACAGTGATCGCCGATGCGGGTTCCCGATCTTGATTTGCGACAGCCGACATCACTTCATTTTTTATTTACAGGTTGGAACTAATATAAGAAGTATCGCACTTGATTGGTTCTGTCACAAAGAACTTTAATAAGTTAAGCGTATTTTCACGGCGGCCGATTCACTCGCTGATTTGCTGTCAGGTCAGCTTACGCACTATCACCGCCGAATTCCACAGCACGGTTTACAGAGAGGTGAAGGAAGCTACGTTATACGGAAGCTACGACGTTCCGGCTGTCCCGTTAGCGGGTAGAGCACCTTGCATCAACAAGTTGGAAAAAATTATCGTATAATTATCGTAAGTACTCCATATTACTGATTGATACTGATTGTTCGCCGTATTCGAAAAAGTCGATAAATATCAGACTGTTCTAACCGGTGACATTCTGGAAAAAACCTCCGATACAACCTGCAAAACCTTTATTCATGGGTTCGACTCCGATCGCCGCCTCCAATAACTTCAATAAATAACTTTTTGTTCGATTTCTTTTGGTTTGATCTGTTTCGTGTATTTCGTGGAAAAAACTCTTAAGAAATATCCACGAAACATACGAAAGAAGAAAGCAAAATCAAAGAAAAATGTGAAAAGGTCATCAGATCAACTTTCACACGGCCTCTTTCTTTTTTCAAGAATTAGGCCTCTTTATTTGTGCTTTATTGCTCACTTATCATTTTGTTGATAATCTGATGTTCAATGCATCCTCCTTCGGTCATATCAATTTATTTCGATAAGCAGCGTTCTTTAAACAGCTTTCTAGCCGTATTCGCTGTGCTTTGCTTTGTGTCGATACCGGTCTCGGCACAGACGGCTGACGCTCCGGTTATCGTTCAGCCCGGTGCTCCGGGACAGGCGACCCGGATATTGCCGTCAACGACGAGGGCAACACTGCCGCCGTCTTCTCAGAAAGACGTCGAGTTCATGCAGGGGATGATAATGCATCATGCCCAAGCCGTTGAGATGACGGCGCTGATCGAGGCGCGTACAGAGAACAAAGGTCTCAGCTTGCTGGGCGCTCGCATCAGCCACTCACAGGCCGAAGAAATGAGGTTTATGGAACGGTGGCTCAAATCCAGGGGAGAGCCTGCCGAGATGAAGATGCCGGGAATGGATGGTATGGATATGTCCGGTATGGACCACTCCAGCCATCATTCGATGCTAATGCCCGGAATGCTTACCGCGAAGCAGATGGACGCTCTCAAAAAAGCGAAAGGCGCGGAGTTCGACCGGCTGTTTTTGACCGGAATGATCCAGCATCACACAGGTGCATTGGTAATGGTAAAGGACCTGTTTGATACAGCCGGTGCGGGCCAGGAGGCCGAAGTGTTTAATTTCGCAACCGATGTCGATAGCGGCCAGCGCGCCGAGATCAGGATAATGCAGACCATGCTTGGTAAAAACCCCTAGAGGAGACACGATGAACCAAATTCGCACTATTTCTTTTCGCTTATTAGCGACTTCCCTTTTTATGTGCTCGTGCTTCGTTGCCGGAGCTTTGGCACAAAGTGAGCCGCAGGCCGCTCCGCCACTGCCAGCCGGAATGACCGGTTCAAATGCGAACGATCCGAGGGCAAAATTGTCGCCGGGACTGTTCGATGCAGGCGAGGCAGCCGTGGGCATAAAACACCTGACGCTGCTCAAGAAGCCGGATGCCTTTCAGCTCGGTATAGACCCGAACGGCCCCAAGGTTGAAAAAGCATTGACCGCACTAGGCGTTCCTCCGGGAGCAAAGATCCCGCCTGCCGTGAAAATGAGTTTCGCGGGGCTGGCATTCGCTAATTCCGATCTGGCTTTTCAGGGAAATCATCTTTTTCTCGGAAACTTTTACGGTGTCAATATCTATGACATCGCCGATCCTTCAAAAGCAAAGCTGCTGACCTCGATGCTATGTCCGGGCGGTCAGGGCGATGTTTCTGTTTACAAAAACCTGATGTTTATGTCGGTCGAGATGCCGAATGGCAGGCTTGACTGCGGCGAACAGGGATTTGCTCCGCCTACACCGCCTGCCGCAGGGCAACCGCAACAGCAAGGTCCGCCTGCTGCCCAAAAGGATCGTTTCCGCGGCGTAAGGATCTTTGACATTTCCGACATCAGTAATCCGAAGCAGGTCGGTGCAGTTCAAACCTGTCGCGGCTCGCATACGCATACGCTGGTAACCGATCCTAAAGATAAGAACAACGTCTATATCTATGTTTCGGGAACATCCTTTGTCCGTCAGAACGAAGAATTAGCAGGTTGCTCCGGCGGCACGCCCGACAAGAATCCTGATACGGCACTGTTTCGCATTGAAGTGATCAAGGTTCCGGTGGCCGCTCCGCAGAATGCAAAGGTCGTGTCCAGCCCTAGAATTTTTATGGATCCGCGCACGGGCGTAGTGAATGGCCTGAACAACGGCGGATCGCACGACGGCAACGCCATCGGCAAACCTTCCGACACAGACCAGTGCCACGATATTACCGTGTACTCGGCGATTGGACTCGCGGCAGGTGCGTGTTCTGGTAACGGAATTATTCTGGACATCAAAGACCCGGCAAACCCCAAACGCGTCGATGCAGTAAACGACACTAACTACGCCTACTGGCACTCGGCTGCATTTTCGAATGACGGGAAAAAAGTCGTGTTTACCGACGAATGGGGCGGCGGAATGGGTGCACGTTGCCGCGAGAACGACCCGAATAAATGGGGCGCCGATGCGATCTTTAATTTAAACGATAATAAGCTAACCTTTGCCAGTTATTACAAACTGCCGTCCGCTCAGGGCGACAGCGAAAACTGCGTGGCACATAACGGCTCGCTCGTACCTGTTCCCGGCCGTGATCTAAAGATACAGGCTTGGTATCAGGGCGGCATTTCTTTGATGGACTTTACTGACGCGGCCCATCCTGTTGAGATCGCATATTTTGATCGCGGCCCGGTCGATCCGAAAATGCTTATCCTCGCAGGTTCGTGGTCGGCATATTGGTACAATGGCCGAATCTATTCGTCCGAGATCGCGCGTGGTTTGGATATCTTCGAACTTACGCCGACCGAGAATTTGACTCAGAATGAGATCGACGCAGCCAAGTCCGTTCAAGTGGCCGAGCTGAATGTTCAGAACCAGCAGAAGATCGAATGGTCAAAGAAATTAGTAATTGCGAAGGCGTACGTCGATCAGCTTGAGCGTTCGCAGGGTCTGCCTTCCGGCGAGATCGCAAACCTGCGGCAGTCGATCCAAAAAGCAGAGAGTTCGAAAAAAGATCTCAAAAAACTCAAAAGCCTCGCGCCTTCATTAGAGAAAACCGCCGCCACCGCAAAGAGCGGCGCAGACACAGCCCGACTACAAGCCCTGGCCGACATCCTAAAGCGTCCGTCTCTTTAGACTGGATCGACCCCGACTGGCCCGCAGACATTTTTGCCTGCGGGTCTTTCTTTACATTGCCTCCAGCTTTAGCTGGGGGTTATTGTTCGGGCTTTAGCCGGATCTTTGCTGCCGACTGCCGCCTGCCGACCGCTGATTGCTGGTTCCTACCTCCCGTTTCGCCCGTTTCGCGTTTATCGCCCGTATTGCGTTTTTTGCGTTTATCACCCGTATCTCGCGTTTTGGTATATCGACAGGTTTCATTTTGGGATAAGTTCGCTGTGGCGGAGTTGTCTGTTTTTTGTTTTCTTGTTTTTCTTCTTTCGTGGAAGAAAAAGAGATAACCACGAAGAAAGGGTAAAAAGCACGAGGCCGTCTGAAAAGTAGTTTGTTCCGTGTTTTTCCGTGCAGTCCGTGATTTCTGTGGTTAATACAGAATGCGGAACCACAGAAATCACGGAAACACACGGAACAAGAAAAGCTGTTCGCGGATATGAAGACAGCGTAAGTATTTTATGGGCGATCTCTGTGACAGTTACGACACTTGTTTGGTCTTGTTCAAGTATTTTAACGGGGAAAACATTTCGCGTATCGAGCGGGAGATGCGCGGGCTTGGGCACGCTAATTTCCATCGCCGCATTCTGTATGACCGCAAGGAACGCGGCAAGGACAAACCGGGCTGGATCGAGAGGTATGAATGGAAAAAGCTGTTGGCAGTTGGCGGAAGGCAGTTGGCAGTGTCAGAACCGCCTGCGGTAGCGGGCGGGCATCGAGTCAACCCAACCACTCGCAGTCAGGAAGGCGGGTTTACCCCCGCTTTTCCAACCACCGAAACAAGCGGGGGCAAGCCCGCCTTCCCGACTGCGAGTGGCAATGCTGAAAACACTCCGCTGCCAACTGATTTTCATTCGTGGCTCAAGAGCGTCTCACCTGACATGACTTGGGATTGGAAGCATCAGAAGTACATCATCGACCAGCTGCAGAAAGTGACGGACGGGACGTGCAAGCGGCTGATGATATTCCTGCCGCCGCGACACGGCAAGTCGGAGCTGGTGACGGTCCGCTACTCCGCCTGGCGAATGCAGCGAGACCCGTCGCTGAACATGATCCTCGGCAGCTATAACCAGCGCCTCGCCAACCGCTTTTCCCGCAAAGTGAGACGCGTCATCACGGATGCCGTCGCCATAGAAAATGGAGAAGGGGAGAAAAGGAGCGGAGGAGAATCACGGAACGGATCCGTCTCCTCTTCTCCTCTTTCCCATGTCTCCTCTTCTGCTTCATCCCTTGGCCCGGTCTCCCCGTCTCCTCTTCCCCGCGTCCCCTCTTCCGTCTTCCCCTTCGCGTCACAGCGGCCGATCAACACGGTCGCCGAGTGGGAGACGCCGTGCGGCGGAGGCTTTCGGGCGGTCGGCGTGGGCGGCGGCGTGACCGGCTTCGGGGCGCAGCTTATCGTCATCGACGACCCTGTGAAATCGCGTGCCGAGGCCGAGAGCGAAAAGTATCGCGAGCGTCTGCACGACTGGTTCAACGACGACATCTACACCAGATTAGAGCCCGACGGCGCCATCATCCTCATCCAGACCCGCTGGCACGAAGACGACCTCGCCGGAAGATTAATGCAGGAAATGACCGACGGCGGCGAACAATGGAACATCATCGACCTCCCGGCGTTCGCCGAATGGAGCGGGGACACTCCTGTCCCCACAGATGCGTCAGCATCTGCACCATCCGACTCGCGATCTGAGGCCGTAGGCGGCCTTGGGGACAAGAGTGTCCCCGCTCCGTCCGACTCGCGATCTGAGGCCGTGGGCGGCCTTGGGGACAAGAGTGTCCCCGCCCCGACCGACTGGCGCGTCCCCGGACAGGCTCTCTGCCCCGAGCGGTTCGACGAGACGGCGCTGGAAAGGCTTCGGCGGCAGCTCGGGACTTACTCGTTCTCGGCTCTTTATCAACAGCGTCCGACTCCGGCTGATGGCGGTACGTTCAAACGCGAGTGGTTCAAGCGGATCGTCAACTTCGCTCCGCCCGGCCTCGAGTGGAAACGCGGTTACGACCTCGCCGTTTCGCTCTCGAACCACGCCGATTACACCGCCAGCTTCCGCTGCGCATTCGACGAGGCCGGCAACCTCTACATTCAGGGCGGCTTTCGCAAACGCATCGAGTACCCCGACCAGCGCCGCTTTATCATCGACCGCATCCTCAGCGAACCCGACACCGAACACGGCGTCGAAAAAGCACTCCACGGCGAGGCCATCATCCAGGACCTGAGACGCGAAAAGTCCATCCACGGCCACTCCATCCGCGCCGTCAAGGTCCTCACCGACAAACTAACCCGCGCCCTAGCCTGGGCCCCACTAGCCGAAGAAGGCAAAGTCATCCTCGTCCGGAGGATGGATGAGGGCGGAAGGATGAAGGATGAAGATCAAAGCCAAGCCTCCTCTCCTAATTCATCCCTCATCCTTCCGCCTTCCTCCTCTGCCTGGATCCCAGACTTCCTCGACGAAGTCGCCGCCTTCCCCAACGGCCAACACGACGACCAAATCGACGCCGTCTCCCTCGCCTTCCATATGTTCCAAAAACCAAAAAACCGCGCCGCAGGTTTCTGATGCAAAAGCCCGCGCGTGAGCAAGAGCGATACATTCAATTTTATGAATCATTATTTTAGCCTTGACTTAATTAAGTGATTGCTTTATTATCAAAAAAATGGACACATTCACTGCCCTGGCCGATCCCACACGGCGAAACATTTTGGAGATGCTGGTCGGCAGCGGCGAACTGTCGGCGACAGACATTTACAAGAGATTTCGGGTCAGCCCGCCCGCGATCTCACAGCATCTCAAAGTTCTTCGCGAAGCCAATCTGGTCCGCGTAGAAAAACGGGCACAAAAACGTATCTATTACGTAAACCCCGAACCTATGAAAGAACTTGAAAAATGGATACAGACCTTCACAAAACAATGGCAAGACCGCCACGACCGTTTGGAGGATATGTTAATGAAGCAACTCGAAGCAGAAGCCGCAGGGCAGAAACACGACCGGTAGGAAGTGTGCCTTGCATTCAAATGCAGAAGCCCGCGCGTTAGCAAGGGCGATACATTCAACTTGATCGTTACGCCCTTGCTAACGCGCGGGCTTCTGCAAAAATCAGCAATGATAAAAAGGAGAAAATTATGCCAAACAAAACAACAGTAACCGCCGAACCGAACAAGCAGGAACTTTTCATCACACGCGAATTTGACGCACCGCGCGAACTCGTCTTTAGGGCCCACACAGATCCCGATCTTTACGTTCAGTGGGTCGGGCCGAACGACCTTGAGATGTCGGTACAAAAACTAGATGCGAAAGACGGAGGCACGTTCGAATTTACGCACAAACGCGATAGCCACAGTTACCGATTTTTCGGCTCGTACCACGAGGTTCTCGCCCCGGAACGCATCATCGGCACGTTCGAATTCGACGGTCTGACCGAACGCGGCCATGTCATTATGGGCAAAACCACATTCGAAGAACTGCCCGGCCGCCTGACGCATCAATCGGTATTTTTCTCGGTCGCCGACCGTGATGGCATGGTCCAATCAGGCATGGAACGCGGCGTCGCCGAAGGCTACGAAAAACTCGACACGCTTTTCGCACACCTGCAGGAACCGAATACTGCATCTGCATAATTGAAAGTTTTTTCTGTGTCTTCTGTGGTTCATTCTTAAAAAATGAAACCACGGAATTCACGGAACACACGGAACAAAAGACGGATAATTGTTAGAAATGACTTTAGCTAAATTCTTCGCAAAACAATCGGACTTTCGTAAATGGCTTGCAAAAAACCATACGAAAGAAACCGAGCTGCTGGTCGGATTTTACAAAGTGGGCAGCGGCAGATCGAGTATGACGTGGCCGCAATCGGTGGATGAAGCTTTGTGTTTCGGTTGGATCGACGGCGTCAGAAAAAACATCGACGAGGAAAGCTATTCTATCCGCTTCACGCCGCGCAAGCCGACCAGCATCTGGAGCGCGATAAACATCAAAAAGGTCGCCGACCTCACCGAAAAAGGCCTGATGAATCCCGCCGGCATCGCCGCCTTTGAAAAACGAAAAGAGCATAAGTCCAGGATCTACGCCTATGAAAATGAACCTGTAAAACTTTCACCTGCTTTCGAAAAACAATTCAAAACCAACAAAATCGCATGGAAGTTTTTCACCACGCAGGCTCCCTCTTACCAACGAACTATCATCCACCGGATAATGAGCGCCAAGCAGGAAGCAACCCAATTGAAACGCCTCGAACAAACGATCGCCGCAAGCGAAAACCAAACGCGTCTGCGATAAAAGAAGAGGCTGTCTGAAAAGTAGTTTTGTTCAGTGTTTTTCCGTGCAGTCCGTGATTTCTGTGGTTAATGCACGAAAGCGGAAACCACAGAAATCACGGAAATACACAGAAAAACACGGAACAAGAAAACGGTTAGAATCATCCAGTTTTTGCACCAATAACAAAAGAGGCCGCCTTTTCGGACAGCCTCATAGCTCTTTGAAAACTAAATATTTTTAAGCGGTGTGTTGTGTCGTTCGATATTTTCCTATTTCGTGTGTTTCGTGGAAAAAAGATTTTTACCACAAAACACACGAAAAAAATCAAGAAAAAGAAACCCAAGGACAATACCAAAATTTCCTAAGCCTTAGCCTTCTTGACCTCTTCGATCATTACTGGCACGGCTTCGAAAAGGTCGCCGACGATGCCGTAGTCGGCGATGTCGAAGATCGGGGCTTCCGAATCTTTGTTGATGGCGATGATCGTTCCGGCGTTTTTCATCCCGACGATATGCTGGATCGCACCGGAGATGCCGAGGGCGATGTAAACTTTCGGTGCAACGGTCTGGCCGGACGAGCCTATTTGTCGATCGATCGGCAGCCATTCGCTGTCGCATATCGGACGCGATGCGGCAAGGTCGGCGCCGAGAGCATCGGCCAACTGCTGTGCAATTGCGATGTTCTCCTTCGATTTGATACCGCGGCCGACGGCGACTATGATCTCCGATTTCGTAAGATCGACCGATGCCTTCGCTTCCTGAAACGGCTCTTCGGCGGTCATGCGGACATCGCCGACATTCACGTCGATCGTTTCTACGACGGCGGTTCCTTTAGCGGCGGAATCACCCCGGAAAGCTCCCGATTGGAACGTAACGAAATACGGTACTTCGCCGCCGATAGTAACATCGGCATCCAGTTTGCCGAGGAAAATACGGCGGGTCAGAACAAGCTTGTTATTTTGAGCCTGGTATCTGATACAGTCGCCGACGACTTCCCTGCCAAGCCGTGCCGCAACCTTCGGAGCAAAATCGCGCACCTGATATGTATGCGACATCACAACATATTGCGGGTTGGTCGCTTTGATAACCTGTTCCCACGCGTCGGCATAAGCGTCCGGCGTGTATGTGCCAAGCTTGTCGCTCTTGGCGACGATAACTTTTTCGAGATCGTAACCGGCGATCTCCTGAGCAAGGACACAATCCTTGTCACAAGGCAAAACGGCCGAAACCTTTAACCCGAGGTCTTTGCCGATCGATTGTGCAGCCGCAATAGCCTCAAGCGAGGTTTTATTAAGAACGCAATTCTTATGTTCTATGAATACGAGGATCATAAATTTGTGAAATGTGATAGGTCATGGGTGATGAGGAAACGGCTCGACACGGAGAATCTCCTATCACCTATTACTTATCACTAATTACAGAACGCGGATCTCTGTCCGCAATTTCTCAACAAGCTCGACCGCACCGGCTTTGGCGTCGCCGTTGCCGAGCATTTGGGTCTGCTTTGTTTTAAGCGGCATATAAACCTTTTCGATGGTCTGGGCACCGGCGAATGCCTCGATCGACGGTGTGACCTCCTTGATCTCTTTTTTCTTCGCCGCCATGATGCCTTTCAGCGATGCATATCGGATCTGCGAAATGCCGGACTGGATCGTCAACAGCGACGGCAGATTGTAAGTAAACCACTGATACCAGCCGCTCTCAAGCTCACGTTTGACACGCAGCGTTTCGCCCAGACTGCCGCGATCGACTTCGATGATAAGGGTCGCGTGCGGAATGCCAAGCAGCTCGGCAAGCACAACGCCGGTCTGGCCATAGCTCGCATCATCGGACTGCAGTCCGGTCATAACAAGGTCGGCATTTTCCTCGCAAAGGCAATCGCCGATGCCATTCGCGAGGAAAATGCCGAAAGTTTGTTGGCGT
>Ga0193752_1002844_pt1 | contig 12480 bp, 9 predicted proteins | sample H1c1metaG_FD_144924 | JGI IMG/M metagenome (GOLD analysis project Ga0193752, IMG submission 144924) | Soil microbial communities from a riparian zone of the East river system, Colorado, United States - H1c1 | ecosystem: Environmental > Terrestrial > Soil > Riparian zone | place: USA: East River... | reverse complement strand
GTGAGGTAGTTGAACAGGAACATCGCGAGCACGGTGTCGAAGGAGCGGTCGGCGATGCTTGCGAGGCGCTCGGCGTCGCCGCGCTCGTATTGAATGCCCAACGGGGCACGCCGCTCTTCGCGGACCGCTGCTTCGATCATCGCGCTCGAGACGTCGATACCGAGCACTTCGCCGGCGCCGCTGCGCTTCAGGATTCGCGCGCAGTAGCCTTCGCCGCAGCCCAGATCGAGCACCCGCACGCCTGCGAGCGGCCGGCACATGTCGATCACCGCAGGGCGCGCGGTGAAGTCCGAGACCGACGACGGCTCGTTGCGCGCCCACGCGTTGGCGCTGCCGTCGTAGAGGACACGCGCCGAGCGCGGGTCCTCGCTCACGGCCGCCGCCCCTCGCCCGCCGTAGCCAGCGGTAGCAATCGGTACTCCGCCAGGTTGACCGGTGATGAGCTGGCCGCCGATCGGCGCCGGCCGAGGCTTTCCAGCGTATCGCTGAAGACGATCAGCGAATCCGTCGCCGCGCTGCACCACTGCGAGTACGGCACGCGGCAGTCGACGCTGTCCGGGCCGCCGCGTTCGATCGCCGGTGTGAGCGCGCGGTACCCGGCGTCGCGATAGCGAAAGCGAAAATCGATCGAGAGCCGTACGCCGCCTCGCTTCCGGCGCACCGTCTTGTGTAGCAGCCGCGCGTCGGCGACGTACAAGTGACCGAGCTTCATGCTGCAGTCGCTATAGGCAAGCGCCGGCTCGATCGGGCGCCCTTCGTCGTAGTCGCGCATCGCGCGCATCGCCACGAGCTCTTGCTCGCGCGACATCTCATAACACTCGATGGTCAGCGTCTCGATGTCGCCGAGCACCGGCAGCACCACGACCGCCGCGTCCGGTGGAATGCCAGCCCAGATATCGGAGTGCAGCTTGGTGCTCGAGAACGGCGCTTTGGCTCGCGCTTCATCGACGTCGCCGTAGACCAGGCGCACGTTGATCGGCAGGTCGATGCCCTCAATCTGAGCATCCAGATCGAACTCGGCGAGCGCGTTGACCACGCTGCGGTGGAGCAGGTTGAACTCGAGCGTCTGTTCGCGCGTCGGCGCGAGCATGCCGCCCTGTGTGTAGCTCGGCAGCTCGGCGCGGCGTTCGAGCAGCGCTTGCAGCGCAGCGGGCTCGTCGAGCACATCGCTACTGCCCAACACTCTCGAAACATAAGCGAGCAGCGCGCCCCGGATCGCTGCAAAGCGCCGCGCGTCCAGCCGTTGCTCGATCAAGAGGCGCCATGTGTTAGCGGTCGGAAACTGCCGCGCGAGCGCCGCGAAAACCGCATCGCCACGCTCGGACATCTGCAACGCGTCGTTCGTCATGTTCCCCCTCCTGCGCCGCCCTGCTTGGTCTCGTTGTCTTGATTCGGCTCGGTGGCGCGAAAGCGCGAACCGGATTGCTTGGGGGTCCGCCGCGCGTCGCCGAAGACGTACCGCTCCAGGCCATCGAACCACCGGTGCCGCGCTTCCAGCGCGCTGAGCGCTCCGCGCATCATCATTTGCCGCGCTTCGAGGTCGATCGCGTACGGGCGCATCGCTTCGATGATGTTGCGGCCGTGGCCATCGTCGCAGTGCACGTGCACGGTCCAAAACACGTAATCGGCCTGCTCGACGAAGCCGCTGCGGTGAATGCCGCGCAGGATCTGGCGATACAGCGTGGGCACGACGCATTCCGTGCCCGGACCCATCGCCGCCAGCCCTTCCAGCCAGTGGCTCTCACGACACAGCGTGCGGTACGTCGCGTTGAGCTCGTCGGTCTCTTCGATCGCGACGATCTCACTGAGCTCTTGCGCGCCGAGCCCCAGCGCCGACAGAAATCGCCTGAACAGCGCAGGATGGGTGAGGTCCTTGGCGCGCCGCGTGTTGTGCTCCATCACGTGCGCGACCTCGGCGCGCGAGACGATACCGTCGTCGATCAACGTAGCGACGACATCCTGGCCGGTGCCGCTGATCACTTGGCGCTCCAGCGCTTCGGCGAGCTGTGCACCGCTGACCAGGCCTTCTTCGAGCAGCACGAGATGAACGCGATCGCGCAGCCGCAGCGGCTCGCCGATCTCCTCGTACATGTTGAGCACGAGCAGCGTACGCGCGTGCTCGTCCGGCGAGCTCGAGATCACCGCCGCCAGATAGTTCGCGAAGCGGCGCGAATACAGGTAGTGCTGGCCGGCGAACGCTTGCAGCTGCTCGCGGCTCAGCGATTCGGTCGCGAACCGCTGCAGGAACGAATGCGAGAGCGCAGGATGCTCGAGCACGGCCGTCTCTAGCTCGACGAAAAACTCGTCACCTGCGATGTCGGGCCCCTTGGGGCGCAGTGTGTTCATTCAAAACGCCTTTCGCGGAAAAGTGATCAGAAACTGGCAGTGCTCAGCGCCGCGCCGCACGCACGCTTCCTCGGCGACCGTCACTTCGGTCCGAAAACGCAGCGACAAGCCGCGCATCAAGCCGAAGATCATCGGGCAGAGCCCTTGGCGCTCGCTCAAGTAGTGCATGCGCAGATCGCGCTTATCGACGTGATCAAAGCGAAACGACGGCGGCTTGAGACCGGAGAAGCTGCGGCCGACACGCGCATGCAGCGTGTTGAGGCTAAGCAAAAAGTCGTGCAGCGAATCGCCGGCGATGTCGAACAGCGTCCCGTAGCCCTGCGCGTCCGTGTACTCGACCCAAAATTCCCCCAACTGATCCACGAACGCGTCGACTTCGATGCCGGTCACGCGATGTGCCGTCTCCAGGATCCGGAACGAGAGCTCGTCGGGATACGGCGCCATCTTGTCGAAGTCCGCGATGTCCGGAGCAGCGACCACCGCGATCTGGTCCCATGCCGTGCTGCCGTGGCGAGCGATGATCAGCTCCCGCAGCGCGGCGTTGATTAGTCCATACATGTCCCCCTGCCCCCCTTTCCAAGCTGTGTGACAGATCAGCTCAGTGGCCGACCAACGTTCCTCCATTTTCGTGTGTCATGCGATGTTCTTATCGACAAACATCGATCATCGATGGCAGATACTCGTGGTCGAGCGCGGACCGGGGATCGCGCGAGGGCGTCTGACTCATTTAGGTCATTGGCTGCACGAGCCAAGGTAGCTCGTGAGGCGTGGCGAGCCTCAAGGGCGGGCGGACACGATGCCTGATCAGGGAACGACTCGAAGCCGTTCTGCGAGCTGTGCGGTGCTCGACGGCAATCTGCGCATCGCAGCGCTCAGCCCACTCGTTGGGGAGTGGCTAGGTCTGCACGTGGCGGCATGTGTAGGACGGCCGCTCGAAGACGTGCTCGGTGAGATCCAGAGCACATTCGGTGAGGCGCTCAAGGCTCCGTTGCTCGAGCTGCTATCGCACGCACGCCATGCGCGCACGAGCGAGAGCATTTCGATTCGTTTGCCTCCGGACGGAGACGAAACGCGGCCACGCTCGCTGCGAGTCATTCAAATCCCGCTGCTTGCGGCGGCGGGCGAGCTCGTAAACGTCGTGTGGTGCTTCGAGGACGAAGAGCTCATGCGCGCCCGCAACGTCGAGCTGGAGCATGCCAACCGCGAGCTCTTGCGGGAGATCGCCGAGCACATCAAGACCGAGAAGGCGCTGCAGCGGTCGCAGGAGCAACTCGCGCACGCCCAACGGCTCGACGCGGTGGGCCAGCTCGCTGCCGGCATCGCGCACGACTTCAACAACTTGTTGTCGATCGTTCTGGGCTACAGCAGCGCGCTCATCGCGGATCTACCTAGCGACAGCGCGATGCGTGCCGACGTCGAGCAGATTCTGAGCGCCGGGCAGCGCGCCACCGAGCTCACGCGACAACTGTTGGCGTTCGGCCGGCGGCAAGTGCTCGAGCCGCGCCCGCTCGATCTCAACGGGGTCATCTTGCAAGTGGACCGTATGATTCGCCGCATCATCGGCGAGCACATCGAGCTCGTAACATTGCCGGGAGATGACCTCTGGGATGCCATGGTGGATCCCGGTCAGATCGAGCAGGTCATCCTGAATCTAGTCATCAACGCGCGCGACGCGATGCCGGCTGGTGGCGTGCTTACGATTGAGACCTGCAACGCGGTATTCGATCAGGACTATGCGGAAGCGCACGTAGGTGCCAACGTGGGCCCGCACGTGGTCCTCGCCGTGACCGACACCGGCGTCGGCATCCCTAAGGAGACACAACCACGGATCTTCGAGCCGTTCTTCACGACCAAGGATCGCGGCAAGGGAACCGGCCTCGGCCTCGCGTCGGTGTTCGGGATCGTGAAGCAGAGCGGTGGACACATCTGGTTTTACAGCGAGCCGAACAAAGGCTCGACGTTCAAGCTGTGCTTTCCGGGCCTGCTCGAGCGCAGTCGGCGCCAGACCGACCGCTTCGTCGATGGCGACGTTGCGCCACGCGGCAGCGAGACGATCCTGCTCGTCGAAGACGATGCGCAGCTGCGAGCGATGGCCCGGGCGATCTTGATTCGCCAGGGCTATCAAGTGCTCGATGCGGTGGACGGCGCCGAAGCGCTCACGCTGAGCGCGCGCTTCTCCGGCGAGATCGCGCTGCTGCTCACGGACGTCGTCATGCCGCGGATGAGCGGCCGCGATCTCGCGACCACGCTCGAAGGGACTCGACCCAACATGCGCGTGCTGTTCATGTCCGGCTACACCGACAACGCGATCGTGCGCGGCGGCGTGCTCGAGACTGGACTGTTCTTTTTGCAGAAGCCGATCACGCCGAAGACGCTGGCTCGCAAGGTCCGCCACGTGCTCGATTGGCGCAATGGCTGCGGCTAGGGGTCGCGGTCGGGACAGCGCTCGCGCGAACGCGCGAGGTTGACGCGGGCCTCTAGCTTCTCCTGCCTCGAGCGACAAAACGCGGCCCACGATGCGACCCCTGCTTCATCCGCGCGCTTCGCGCAGCTCTGGTATGCCTCGCGCGCTTTCTCGGTCCAAGGTACGAACAGCTGCATCAATGCCGCTCGATAGACCGCTACGCCCTCCGCCCCGTCGACTGTGTTGGGGCGGGGTGCAGCCAGAGCTTGCAACGCATAGTGCTCGTACAGCGCCGCGAGCGAGCCAGCACCAACCACGAAGCCGACATCGAAGCTCGCGAGCTGCTCGAGCTCGCGTTGCGTAGTGAGGACGCGGTCGCCCTTAGCCTTGATCCATTCGGCGACCATCTCCTGCCAGCGCGCCGCCGCGGCCGGATCCTCAGGGCAGACGGGTTGCGGCATGTTCATCGTATCGACCACGGAGCTCGTCGCACGCTGCACGGCATCGAGCTGCTCCGGCGTAAACCTATCGTGCGGCACGCACGGATTGGGCTCCGAAGGATCGAACGAAGCTGCGACCCAGGTCGCGCACAGCTGGTGCGCGGGCGGAGAGGGCTCGGTCACCGCCACGGGTGGTGCAGACGCGCAGCCAAGAGCTGCGCCGGCGAGCACGGATAGAACCGATAAGCGTTTCATAGGTGTGAGCGGCGCCCTTTCAGGACGCGACTTTGCATGTCCAACATGCTTCTCCACGGGTGTCAAAGCGTTGCCAAACGCGGTCACGATCGAGCATGGTGCGTTCGCGGTACCGACGATGAAACGCGCTGCTCAGATCGTGCTCGGCTTGTGCCTCGGCGTAGTCATCCTGGAAGCGCTGGCTTGGTGGCGCGACGACGGCGCGTTCCCGCACGCGAATTTCTACATGCCTGATGAGAAGCTCGGCGTGCGCCTTCGCCCCGGCGCGACCGAACGCTTTCGACTCGGCAATAATCCCCGCTCCAAGATCTCGGTCAACAGCGCAGGCTTGAGGGGAGCCGAGCTGCCCCCACCGTCGCCGCACGAGGTACTGGTACTCGGCGACAGCCAAGTCTTCGGGCTCGGTGTGAACGACCACCAAACATTCCCGCACGTGCTGTCGAAGCTAACGCGACGGCGCGTGGTGAACGCCGGCGTGCCGACGTACGGGCCGCTCGAGTACAACGCGCTCGCTGCAGAGCTGATCGAACAGCGCAAGCCGAAGTTGGTGATCTACACGGTCAACATGCTCAACGATCTGTTCGAGAACGATCGACCCAACATCGAGCGTCACCGCGTTTGGGACGGCTGGGCGGTGCGAGCGGAGACCGCGCCGCAAGGCACCTTCGACTTCCCGGGTCGCACTTGGCTCTTCAGCCAATCGCATGCGGTCTACGCGTTGCGACGCTATCTGCATGGCGCGACGAGCGACGACCAAAGCTACGCCTCCGAAGGCGCTTGGACGGATCTGATCGGCGTAGGCGAGCAACGCTCGCAAGCGATCGCGCAGCAGCAAGCGGACGCGCAAACGACACAAAGCGAAATCGAGGACATCAACGATCAGATCAACAGCGCCGCGAGGGCAGTGCAAGACCTGCCCGGCGCCAACATCGCGTACTTCCTACGCGAGAAGATCGCGCGCGAGCAGAATTTCGCGACCGCGCACCCTGGCGACATCGTGCGCAGCGGCGATGCCGAGTCGTCTCGGCCGATCGTGGTCACCGCAGAGCTCATCAAGGCCGCGGTCGAGAAGCGGCGAGGAGCGCTGGAGGGGCTCGCGGCCTTCGAACGCGAGGGCAACGTCCAGTTGGCGAGTGCGATCAAGACTCGCGACGATTTGAAGCGGCGGCGCAACGGCTTGCTGGCGAAGTACCGCGCGCCCGCGCGGCCCACGAGCGTGCTGTCGAAGCGCTTGCGTGAGCTTCGGGCGCTATGCGACGCGAGCGGTTGCGAGCTGCTCGTCATCGCCTTGCCGATCGATGTGCAAGTATCCGCGGACGAGTGGCGCAAATACCGACGCAAGCCGATCGACATGTCCGCCACGACCGTACTCGCCGATGATGTGCTGAGCACTGCAAACGCGCTGGGCATGCGCACACTCGATGCTCTGCCGGCGCTTCAGAAAGCAGAGCCCGGAGCGTTTCTGTACGGCGACATTCACATGACCGCCAAGGGCCACAACGCGCTCGCGTGGGCCGTTCACAAAGCGTTGCGATCACCCGTCCCGACGCGGCAGCCCGACCCTGGTTTACCGCCGGGTCGCACCTATCCCCCGTCGCTCGACGACAACTTGTGGCTCGCGCTCGACGTGCCGGTCGAAAATGGAGAGGATACGCAATGTGGAGCGCGCACGCAGGACGAATGGATCGTCCTCAGCTGCAGGTACGACGTCGAATACTTGCTGCATCCTGCGTTTTCGTCGGCGCACGCGCTGGCGGGCGGTCATGGTGAAATCGTCGTCGTCAACGGGAGCTACGAAGCGCATGTGCTGGCTCCACTGCTCGCCAACGACATGGTCAAGATCGCATTTGAATGGGTGCGCGAAGGTGCCGCCGAGAGTCAACGCGTCGAGAACGCTACGCTGATCGCCACCCGCGCCAAGGCGACCGACCCGCCCGTCCTGCGCTTCGTCGACCGAAAGCGCTCCCCATTGAGCGACGACGAGGTCCCAATGCGCAGACGCCCCCTCAGCGGAACCTCCGCCGTATATGATCCCGCATATTGGCCCGAGTGCGGTCCCGGCAGCGTGAACGGCAACGCGCTCGGCCACTGTTTGCCACTGTGCGGGCCGAAGCAACGCTGCGAAACCGGTGTCTGCTCCGCGTGGCAGGGCGTTAGCGTGTGCAGGTCAGGACCGTAAACGCATGACTTCGACGTTGCCTCAAAGCGCTGCGTACGCACCGCGCGTGTCCGTCTGGCACCTGGCGTGGCCGGCGGTTCTAACCAACCTGATGCAGTCGATGGTGGCCGTGACCGACGCCAAGGCGGTCGGCTCGCTCGGCGCGTCGGCGATGGCGGCGTCGACCGCCGGCCATCGCTTGCAATTCTTGCTGCAGTCGCTGCTGCTCGCGACCAGCGTCGGCACCACGGCGCTCGTCGCGCGCGCATGGGGAGCCGCCGATCGCGACGAAGCTGCGCGGGTCCTCTCTGCGTCACTCGTGCTCGCGACCGCGATCGCCGCGTGCATGGCCTTGTTCGGCTTCGTGGGTGCCGAGCCGTTTGCCCGCACGTTCGGACTGACCGGTGAGACCGCAGCGTTCGCTGCGACCTACGTGCGCTGGATCAGCGGCTTCAACTTGGTGTTTGCGTTCACGTTCGTGCTCGGCGCGGGCTTGCGCGGTGCGGGCGACACGCGCACGCCGCTATGGCTCGGCGTCATCAACAACATCGTCAACGTCGCGCTGCTCTACCTCTTCGTGTACGGCGGCCTGGGCGCGCCCAAGCTCGGCATCGCAGGGGCGGCGCTCGCGGGCGGCGCAGCGTTCGCTGTGGGCACCGGGGTCGCGGTGTGGCTGTGGTTGCGCGGCGATTTGCTCGTAAAGCCGCTGTGGCACGGCGCGCTCGAGCGCGGGCGTGTCCGCACAATTGTCCGCGTCGCGTTGCCGGCTGCGTTGGAGCAGCTGGTGTTCCAGGGCGGCTTCATCCTCTTTACGTACGTGCTCGCAGGCTACGGCACGCTCGCGCTCGCCGCATACGGTATCGGCGTGCAGATCCTCTCGCTGTGCTTCGTGGTCGGCTTCGGCTTTTCGATCGCGGCGTCCACGCTGGTCGGCCAGCACCTCGGGGCGGGTGACCCGGCGCAGGCGGCCGCGAGCGGCTGGCGCGCCATGCGCTACGCGATCATGTCGATGTCGGTGCTGTCGATCCTGATCATCGCCTTTGCGCATCCGATCGCCCGGCTCATGATCAATGACCCTGAGGTCGTTCGCCTCACTGTAGTGTTTATCTACTTGCTCGGCGCCGTTCAGCCGCTGATGGCCATCGACTTCGCGCTAAGCGGCGCGTTACGCGGCGCCGGCGACACCCGCTTCCCCTTACTCACCACCTGTAGCAGTTTGGTCGGTGGTCGGTTGTTGCTCGCCCTTATCTTTTCGCGCAGCGGCTTGCGCGTCGAGTGGGTGTACGGCGCGCTGATCGCCGACTACATCATCAAGGTCGTGATGTTGGTCGGCCGCTTTCGCTCGATGCGCTGGCAGAGCTGATATCGTTTCGGGATGCACCACGCTCGAGGGACGTGGCTCAAGGGATTGACGGCGTGCGCGACGCTCATGTCGTTGGCGGGCTCGGCGCGAGCGTTCACGATCGAGACTGCGGTCACCCGTGGTTGCCACGAGGAGATCACGGCCGACGCGCTGCGTGCGGCACGCGCTGCGTTTCCAGCGACGGCGCTGGCTCTGCAGGGCGACGACCGAGCGTTGATCGACGACGTGGCGTTCACGGTTCCAGATGATCTCGACGACATCGGCGCGGTGACGCTCTTACTCGGGTGCGCGACAACGACGTCAAGAGCATCGCGCCCACGGATCTGAATCGGCTCGCACCACAGACCTCGACCGGTCACAGCCAACACGAGCACTGCCTGCGCGCGGCCGATCAAGACGAGCCCACCGGCTCGGCGGCCGCGCTCGACGACTGCCGGTCCTATATTCGTGACACGTTGCTGTCGGCGCTCGAAGGCTTGGACCAAGAAGGCCGGCCCGACGGCGATAAGCGCGAGCGGCTCGAGGTGGCGCTCGCGCTGCGCGGCACCATCGAGGTCAGCGTTCCGACGTTCTACCTGCGCGCGGGACGCGGGCTGCACGCGCTCGAAGATAGCTTCACGCATACGTTTCGCAACGTCGCGGACCGCCACAAGGTAACGGTGGTGCTCAACTGGGTCGAGTACGCCGAGAATCGCCTGGACGAGCACATCGATGGCCCCGAGCATATGATGGAGCTCGATCGGTGCGACGATCCGGACGCGCTGCGCACCGAGCGGCGGCAGCTCGCAACGCATGCCGCGACGGCAGCGCTTCGCGTGCTGCTCGATCCATCACTCGATCGTGCCCAAAAGCGCGTCGCGATAACCGCGGTCATCGATGAGTACGTCTCGTTCGACACCGGCAATGAATGCGACACCGACAACGATTGGTGCGACGCACCCGAGCTTGCGTACCTTCCCTCGACTTGCGGCTGTACCGTCCCGGGCGCGCGCGTGCCCCATTCGTCGTCGACATTGCTCTGGCTGGCCTGCGGCCTGCTGGCGCTCGGGGGCTTGCGCCTACACCGCAAGCGTCGCCGCATGCTCGCCGCGTTGCTCGGCGCCGGGCTCGCGCTCTCGTTTCATGCATCGGTCGCTCGTGCCGATTCGTTTGCAACGCCGCGGCTAGACGCTCCGGTCAAAGCCTTGCAAGGCGAGAGCGACGCGGGCGCTCACGGTAAGAAGGACTCGTCGGGCGCTATGTTCGGCCGCGTCGCTCTGGGAGCTTCGTACGACAAGCCGGGGCTCTCCGGCGGTCTCGGCCTTCGCTACCAAGCACACGAGATGCTGATGCTCGGCTTCGACACGGAATGGAATCCGTGGATCACGATCACTCCGAGCGAGCTACACACCGGAGCGCTCAACAGCTACGTGAGCGTCATCGGCCGCTTTCAACTCGCGTACGCCCCGATCAACATTCGAACGACGGCCAGTGTGGGCGCGTCGTTCTTGCTAACCGATTTGGTCGGTGCGCCTGCGGGCAGCGTGGGACCGTTCCTCGGCTTGAGCTTGCTTGGCGTCGAGTGGAAGCTCGCACCGGGTTTCTATCTCACGGTCGATCCGACTTACATCGCGTTTCCGGTGCCCCACGTCACGGGCATTCCGTTCGGCTACCTGCAGTACCGGTTTCAGGTCGGGCTCGAGCTCGGTGGTTAACCGCGCAACCGTCACGGATTTTGGAGCGCGGGTGACTTGAGCGGATCCGCCTTGTACGGTGCGCTCACCATGACCGACGCCTCGCCCGGCTCGCGCAGCACCATCATCGCCAGCCAGCTCGATCCGGAGCTCAACGAGCTCCTGCGCGCGCATCCTTCGAAGCCGACGGTGATCGAGGTGCCCGAGCAGCGGCCTTGGGAGATCGCGTCCGAGGCCGAGGTCTTGCTCGTCCGACCCGCGCCCGCGTGGCGCTTTCACGGGCACAATGCTGCTCCGTCGGGTTGGCCGGGGCGGGTGCGCTGGGTGTTCAGCGCGACGACCGGCGTGGACTTCTATCCGCGGTGGATGGTCGCAAACACTCCGCTGTGCTGCGCGCGCGGTGTCGCCTCCGAAGAGATCGCCGAGTACGTGATCGCCGCCATCTTCGCGCAGGCCAAGAACCTCGACGCGATCCGCGCGCGCTCACTCGCCGACTGGAAGCCGATCACGCTCGATCGCGTGCAGGGCAGCACGATCGGCCTCGTCGGCCTCGGATCGATCGGCAGCGCCGTCGCGAAGCGCGCGCTCGCGCTGGGGGCGCGGGTGATCGCCGTGCGCAAGCGTCCGCTTCCGAGTCCTGTGCCCGGCGTCGAGGTGCTCGATAGCCTCGTGGATCTCGTCGAGGCCTCGGACCACATCGTTTTGGCGGTGCCCGCTACGGACGAGACCTTTGCCTTGTTCGACGGCAAGCTGCTCTCGCATGTGAAACCCGGCGCGCACCTGATCAACGTGGCACGCGGTACCGTGCTCGATCAGACGTCGTTAATGAATCAACTCGAGGACGGCTCGCTCGCTTACGCCACGCTCGACGTGACGGAGCCAGAGCCGCTGCCAGCGGGGCACCCGCTCTATACCCACCCGAAGGTGCGTCTGACGCCGCACGTCGCGTCACTGCACCCGACCGTGAGTCAGGCGCTGTACGAGAAGATCGCGAGCAACCTCGCGCGTTATCTGCGCGGGGAGGCGCTGCAAGACCTGGTCGATCCGGTGCTGGGTTACTAAGCTCGCGGCATGGACCAGCTACGAGAGCTGCTCGGCATCGAGCTGCCGATCATTCAAGCGCCGATGGCCGGGGTGCAGGGCAGCGCGCTTGCGATCGCGGTGTCCAACGCAGGGGCGCTCGGCTCGCTACCGTGCGCGATGCTCAGCGTCGAGGCGATGCGCGCCGAGATCGCGGCGATTCGCGCTCACACCGGTAAGCCGTTCAACGTGAACTTTTTCTGCCATGGGCAGCCCGAGCTGAGCGCACAGCGCGACGCGGCATGGCGCGCGGCGCTGGCGCCATACTTCAGCGAGCTCGGCGTCGACGCGAGCGCGATCGCGACGGGCTTCGGGCGCCTACCTTTCAGCGACAACGTCGCTTCGGCGATCGTCGAGCTGAAGCCGCCGGTCGTGAGCTTTCACTTCGGCCTGCCGTCGCCTGCGCTCTTGGCGCGCGTACGCGCTTGCGGCTCCAAGATCCTGTCAACGGCCACGACCGTGAACGAAGCGGTGTGGCTCGAGGCGCACGGCGCCGACGTGATCATCGCTCAGGGCGTCGAAGCCGGTGGCCATCGCGGCAGCTTTCTTTCGGATGATCCGAGTGAGCAGCTCGGAACGTTCGCGCTGGTGCCGCAGATCATCGACGCGGTGAAGGTTCCTGTCGTCGCTGCCGGCGGGGTCGCCGATGCGCGAGGCGTCGCGGCTGCACTGGCGCTCGGTGCGAGCGGCGTGCAGATCGGTACCGCGTACCTGCTGTGCCCCGAAGCGCTCACGACAGCCGTGCATCGCGCGGCGCTCAA
>Ga0193752_1002843_pt1 | contig 12481 bp, 10 predicted proteins | sample H1c1metaG_FD_144924 | JGI IMG/M metagenome (GOLD analysis project Ga0193752, IMG submission 144924) | Soil microbial communities from a riparian zone of the East river system, Colorado, United States - H1c1 | ecosystem: Environmental > Terrestrial > Soil > Riparian zone | place: USA: East River... | reverse complement strand
CCTGGATAGTGGTCGGCGACGCGCTCGAACCAGTCGTTGAAGGCAAAGGCGCCGCGGCGAATGAAGTTCGCCTTCTTGCGCTGCTCGGCCTGATGCACGCCGCCGTCGTTCTTGGAGTGCTCGACCTCCGGATCGGCCCACTTGCTCGAGAGCATCGGGTCCAGCGTGAAGCTGACGAACAGCGACACGAGCACGGCGAACGCCACCGTGACGCCGAACTGGAAGAAGATCTTGCCGATGATGCCGCCCATGAAGGCGACGGGAATGAACACCGCGATGACGGCGAAGCTGGTCGCCATGACGGCGAGGCCAATCTCGCTCGTGCCCTCGCGCGCCGCAGCGTCGTGGTCTTTCCCCATCTCGAGGTGTCGCACGATGTTCTCTCGAACGACGATGGCGTCGTCGATGAGGAGGCCGATCGCCAGCGACAGGGCGAGCAGCGTCATGGTGTTCACCGTGAAATTGAACACCCACATCGTGAAGAACGCGCTGATCATCGACACCGGGAGCGTCAGCCCCGTGATGACGGTGGACCGCCACGAGTTGAGGAAGAGGTAGATGATCATGATCGTGAGGATCGCTCCCAGCACGATCGTGATTTCCACGTCTTCGAGCGACTCACGAATGCGCTTGGAGTCGTCGCGGACGAACGTCAGCTGAATGTCCGTCGGCAACTGTTTCTCGAGCTCGGTCACCGCGGCGCGCACAGCGTCCGCCACCTCGACCGTATTCGAGCCGGAGATCTTCAGCACCTCCAGCGACACTGCGGGGGTGTGGTTGATCTCCGCTGCCGTGCGCCGGTTCTCCGCACCGTCCACCACGCTCGCCACGTCGCTGATGCGAATCGGCGTACCGTTGCGGACCATGATGGGAATCTCGGCGAACGCCTTGGGGTCGACGATGCGGCCCGTCACGCGCACGAGACGCTCGGTGGCGCCGCTCTCGATGCGGCCAGCGGGCACCTCCTGATTCTCCGCCAGGAGCGCGGCCGTGATCTGCGCGGGAGACAACCCGTAGGCATGCATGGCATCCGGGTCGACTTCCACGCGGATCTGCCGTGCATTGCCGCCGACGATGTTCACGCCACCGACGCCGGGAATGGCCTCGATGCGCGTCTGCACGACGTCGTTGGCGAGATCGGTGATCTCGCGAATGGGCCGCTCCGTGGACTGCAGCGCGATCGACATGATCGGTGAGTCGTTCGGATCGAAGTGCTGAATGATCGGGTCGTCGATGTCCGGCGGCAGCTGGCGGCGGATGCGGGCCACCTTGGCCTGCACGTCCTGCTGCGCCGCGGCGACGTCCACGCCGAGGTTGAACTGGAGACGTACGATCGACACGCCTTCGAGCGACGTCGAGCCGATCTCCTTGATCCCCTGCACCGTGTTGAGGGCTTCCTCGATCGGCTTGGAGATGTCGCGCATCATCACTTCCGGGCTCGCGCCCGGATACGACGTCTGTGCGATGACGGTCGGGTACGTGATGTCAGGGTATTCGTCGATCGCCAGCCGCTGATAGCTGACGATCCCCAGCACGACGAGCGCCACCATCATCATCGTGGCGAACACCGGCCGCTTGATCGAGATGTCCGAGAGGAACATGAGCGTGACCTTCGTTCGGTGAAATGCCGTTCCGCCTGGCGGAACTACTGCTTCTTCGCGCCTTTCTCCTCGCCTGCGATGGTCGCCTGCATGCCGCGGCCGAGCGTGCCCACGTTGCCGACGATCACGCGGTCGCCCGCCTGCAGCCCGTCCGTCACCTGCGCGACGCCGAGACGCTCATCGACCGCGCCCAGCTGCACCATCGCGATGTTGATCGTCTTCCCATCGATCCGGTAGACGAACGGCTTGCCATCTTCCTGCGACTGCCGGAGACCAGCCGTCGGCACCGTGAGCACGTTGGTGAGCGTGCGACTGACGACGCGTCCCGTCGCGAACGTGCCACCGCGGAGCGTTCCGCCCGGGTTGGGAATCTCCACATACACCGTGATCGCGCGAGTGGACGGATCGACCGTGGGACTCACACGCGCCACGCGTCCGTCGAACCGCTTGGCGTCGGCCACGAAGTGCACGATCTGTCCGATGCGCACCTCGCCGGCCTGACGTGCCGGCACCGCCGCGGCGAGCTCCAGCGTGCCGTTCCGCACGATGGTGAAGAGCTGGTCGCCTCTGGACACGTGGGCCGATCCTTCGACCATGCGTTTGTTGATGATGCCGGTGACGGGCGCGACGACGCGCGTGTCGCGCGCCTGGTTGCCCATCGAGCGCAGCCGAGCCTCTGCCGCCGCGAGCCGCGCGCGCGACGTCGCCACTGCCTGCTCGGCGTTTTTGTAATCCCGCTCGGCAATAGCACCAGCCTTGAACAACGCCGCATCCTGCTCGGCAGTCCACTGCGCATTGGCGAGGTCGGTGCGCGCAGCAGCGCGATCGGCCTCAGCGCTCGCCTGGCTGCTCTCCTGCTCGTCCGCCTCGAAGCGGGCGAGGAGCTGGCCAGCGGTCACCTGTTGCCCTTCGCGGACGTAGACGTTGGTCAGGTCGCCGTCGATGCGGGCGCGGACGTCGATGGTCTCGATGGGCCGCAGATCGCCAGTGAGCGCCACGCCGGCTTCGATCGTGGAGGGTACGACGGTCGCGACGTCGGTGGCAGCGAGCGTGATGGAAGGCGACGGACGGTTCGCGCCAGAAGCACCAGGCGCGCCGCCAGCAGCCGACTTCGCGTCGGCACCCTGTCCGGTCGCCGCATCAGCGGGCGATCCCTTGGCGTCCTTCGAGCACCCGCTGACGATCGCGACTGCGGCGATGAGCGCGAGGATGCGTGTACTGCGTACGGTGGGGTTCACTGGCATTGACTATCTCGGAGTCGTCGGCGCACCGGCCGACGACGGAATCGGGATGGGACGGCCGAGCGCACGCGCCAGGTCCGCCGCCGCAAGAAAGAGATCATACGTGGCGCGGGCTTCCGTGCTCTCCGCGGTGAGCAGTGCAAGCTGCGCGTCCGACACCTCGAGCTGGGTGCTCAAGCCGCGCGAGAAGCGCAGCGTGGCGAGACGAAACGCCTCGTCGGCTTCCTGCGAGTTCTGCCGGCGCGCGGCGAACACCGCACTCGAGCGCCGCAGCTCGGCACGGGCGCGCGCGACGTCGACGGACACCTGCTCGCGCTCCTGCCGCAGCTCCAGGTCAGCGAGACGTGCCTGCGCCTGCGCGAGATCGAGATTCGACTTCACGCGAAAGCCGTCGAAGACGGGAAATGCGATGTTCAGCCCCAGTTGGCGGTCGGAGAACCAACCACCGTTCTGGCAGGTGCGTCCCGCAACGCCGCCGGGCGGACAGGCAGCCTCGGTCAGTCCGCCGAAGGACGTGGGGAATCCCATGCCAATGGGCGGGAACGCCTGATAGCCGGAATTGAAGAACACCGACACCGTGGGATAGAAATCTGCCCGTGCGACCGAGATGCTCAACTTGCGCGCGTCGAGATTGAGCTCGGCGGAGCGCACCGAAGCGCGATCGGGTATGCCACTTGTGTCCCCGACCGAAGCAAGCAATGCCGCCGTTGCCGCGGAGTCGATGTGCGTGACGAGGGCGACCGGTTGGTCGACGGGGAGGTTCAACACGCGCTTGAGCTCCACCAGCGCGAGCTCGCGATCGTTGCGGGCCTGGATGGCGAGTGGCTCGATGTTCGAGCGCTCGACGCGAGAGCGCAGCACGTCGTAGCGCGCCGCGCGTCCCGCGCGCTCGAACTGCTCCACCTGCGTGAGGCGCGTCGTCGCGAGTGCGAGATTGCGATCCTGCAGTTCGGTGATGCGATCGCTGTAAAGCACGTTGATGTACGCACGCTCGACCTGCAGCGTGAGCAGCGCGCGCTGCTCGCGCTCATCGAAGCGTGCGGCTTCGCGCGTGCGGTCGGCGGAACGTGTCGCCGAAACGAGGCGTCCGCCCTGAAAGACCGTCTGCTGGAGACCGAGATTCGCTGTGTACGTGTTCGGTTGATTGAACACGGAGCCGACGGCCTGGCCCCGCGCACTGTTGTACACGTGGAGGTAGGAGCTCGTAAAGCGGAGCTGCGGCAGCGTGTTGGCGCGCGCACTGCCGTAAAGCGCATCGGCGACTTCCACCTGCGCGGCAGCGATTCCGACTTCATCGCTCTGGCGCATGGCGATGGACACGGCATCGCCGAGCGACAGCCGAAGCGTGTCGCTCGTGGGCGCAACGGTGGTTGACTGGGCGACGGCAGCAGCGGGGCGAATGACGAGCACAGCAAGTGCGCACGCACGCCCCAGGCGCCGTGAAAATTGGCGGGGAAAAAGCATCGAGGAATATACGGCTGCGACGGGCTGAACGTTGTCGGGGTGAGCGACTAATCAGACACCCGGCAGCGCCCGTTAGTTGGCGCCTGGTGGCAACTCGACCTACAAAACGCCGTGCGCGTCGTCGATGAACGTGAGCGTCTTGCGGCGCAGCACCACGCGCTTGAGTGCCGCGAATACCTCGGGATCGAGCAGCCGGCCCACGTGCTTCTCGAGATATGCGATGGTCTCGCGTGCTTCCTTCGCCTCGCGGAAGGCGCGCTGCGATGTAATCGCATCGAATGCGTCACACGCCGCGAGAATCCTCCCGCCAATCGTGATCTGCTCACCAACGAGGCCGCGAGGATAGCCCGAGCCGTCGTAGTGCTCGTGATGCTCGTGCACGAACTCGAGCGCCACGGGCATGTGCGAGAGTGGCGCGAGGATGTCCATGCCGATGCGCACGTGATCCTTCACGTGGGCGAACTCCTCGGGGGTCAGCGGGCCGGGCTTGTTCAGGATCTCCTCGCGAACCCCGATCTTGCCCACGTCGTGCAGCCGGCCGGCGAGGCGCACGTTCTCGACGGTGTCAGCATCGAGACCGAGTGATTCCGCAACCGACGCCCCCAACTCGGCAACGCGCTGCGAGTGTCCGCGCAGATAGACGTCCTTCGCTTCCATCGCGTTGATGAGCGTTTGCGCGATGCTCACCGTGAGCGAGCGCAGCGAACGCTTCTCCTGCTCCAGCTCCTCGGTGCGCAGCGCGACTTCCTCGCGGATGACCCACTCCACGTTGCGGCGTTCGATCTCGAGATTGCGACGATGAGCCGCGCGCTCGACCGCGCGCTCCAGCTCCGCGAGCTCCACGGGCTTCACGAGATAGTCCATCGCGCCGTGGGAGAGCGCTTCCGTGGCCGTGGACGCGTCGTTGACGCCGGTGAGCATCAGTACCGCGAGGTCACCGTCGAGCCGCAGGGCGTGTGGCAGGACGTCGAGTCCGGACATGAGCGGCATTCGGATGTCGCACAGCATGACCTCGAAGCGCTCGTGGCTCAACCGCGCGAGCGCGGCGGCGGCGGAGTCTTCGGTCTTGGTGTCGAATCCGCGCGCTCGCAGGTAGCGCGAGATGGCATCCCGAATCGTCTCCTCGTCGTCGACCACGAGAATCTTGGGCTTCGCGGATGCGGGAGACCCCGAGGCGCGAAAGGCGGCAGTGGTGCGCGGCACGGTGCGTTGCAATGCGGGCAAGAGGCTGGCGACGTGGACCTTCCAGAAACACGACGGGGGCACGATCGAGTATCGGCCCCCTGGGTGAAATCATGAGTTTTGCCCGACGGGGGGTCAGTCCACGAATTCGACCTGCACCGGTTTGGTGATGAGCCCTTCCTTCACGCCGCGCTCGAGGAAGAGGCGCACTGCCTGACGTCCGCGCTCGCCGTAGTCGAGCGTCCAGTCGTTCACGTACATGCCGACGAACTCGTCGGCTTGGCTGCGGTCGAGGTCGCGGGCGTATTGCATCGAGTGGTCGAGCGCAGCGGCGCGGTGATCCAATCCATACTTGATGCTGGCGCGTAGATGGCGCGAAATCTTGCTCGTCAGCTCGCTCCCGAGGTCCTTTCGCACGACGTTGCCGCCAAGGGGAAGCGGTAGGCCAGTCTCCTCGAACCACCAGACGCCCATGTCGGCCACGAGGTGCAGGCCGTGGTCCTGGTAGGTGAGCTGCCCCTCGTGAATGAGCAGCCCCATGTCCACGTCGCCGCGCTCGACGGCGCCCATGATCTCATCAAAGGGGGTGTTCACGGCCTCGAAATCAGGCTCGTACATGCGGAGCTGGAGGTATGCGCTCGTGAGAGGGCCTGGCGTGGCGATGCGCTTTCCCTTGACGTCGGCGCGGGTGCCCGGCGTTCGCGAGACGAGGCGCGGCCCGTACTTGTCACCCATCGATGCTCCGTGCGGCAACAATGCGTACTTGTCGCTCAGGTACGCATAGGCGTGGATGGACACGGCCGTGACTTCAAGCTCGCCGCGCATCGCGCGCTGGTTCAAGCTCTCGATATCCTGCAGCTCGTGAACGTACGTGAGGCCTTCGGTATCGATCTTCCCCTCGGCCAGCGCGTAGAACATGAACGCGTCGTCCGAATCGGGGCTGTGGGCTACGTGAATCGTGGTCATCTGTGTCATTTCGGAGTTGAGCGCGCCGCGGCCACTGCCGCGTCGATGTCGAGCTTGTGAAGCAGGTATTCCGGTAGCGCAGCGGCTCGTTCAGCCGGATCGGCGGCGACGAGCTTGACGTCGAACGTCCGGGCGCGCGCCTCGACCTTCTCCATGCGCGCCGCCTTGGCCGCCAGGATCAGCCCGAGCAGATGCGTGGGACGGGTGCTCAGGATCGTGTCCGCCTGGGCGCGGGCGAGGACGACGTCCCCACCCACTTCACCGATGCGGCCCAGATCGTAGCGCTGATCGAGGTTGAGCGGGGAGAGACGCTCGAAGGCGGCGACGGCCATCGGCATGAAGGTCTTCACGTTGTCGAGCTGGCCGGCCTCGTACTCGCGCATGATGCGATCATAGAGGCGCTCGGCCTGCTGCTCGGGCGTCATCTGGCTGATGTCGGGTGCTCGCGGCATCGCTGATCCGCCGCCGAGGGGCGCCGTCGCCACGGGCGACTCGCTGTCACCTGGCACCACGGACGGCCTGGCGCCGAACCGCTGACCGACGACGAGCGCGATCACGGAGACGAGCGCAATGGCGGCCACGGTCCACGGCAGCACTGCGGCGAACCCGCGCGAGGGCGCGGATGTCGCGCCGGCGGGGGTGCCGCAGCGGTGACAGAAGCGGGCGCCCGGCGTGAGCGCGGCGGAGCACGTAGCGCATGTGGCGCCGGCGAGTGCGGTACCACAGCTCGAGCAGAAGCGGCCGGACGCCGGTATGCCGCATGAAGGGCAGGGCTTCACCGCCGCGCCGGACGTCGGCGTGGCGGAGGGGTTGGTCGGCGTGGTCATGCGGGGAAAGTAATAGTGTGGATGTCCGACTGTCCGCCCATCCGATTCGCGGACTATCTTTTCGCCGTGACTGAACAGCGTGCACTACTACCAGACCTGAAGGGCGCCGCGGCGAAGGACGTGCTCGAGCTTGCAGCACGGCTCAACGTCAAGTTTCTGCGCCTGCAATTCACCGACATCCTCGGCGTCAACAAGAACGTCGAGATTCCGGCGTCGCAGTTCGAGAAGGCGCTGGCCGGCGACATCATGTTCGACGGCTCGAGCATCGAGGGGTTCGTGCGCATTGAGGAGAGCGACATGCTCCTCGCGCCCGACCTCTCCACCTTTCGCGTGTTTCCGTGGGGCGATCCGGAGCATCGCGTCGGGCGGTTGATCTGCGACGTCAACCTCGCCGACGGGTCGCCGTTCGGGGGCGATCCGCGCGGTGCGCTCAAGCGCGTGCTTGGCGAGGCGGCGGAGTTGGGCTACACGATGAACGCCGGCATGGAAGCCGAGTTCTTCATGTTCAAGCGTGGCCCGAATGGCGAGACCACGACGCAGACGCACGACGTCGGCGCGTATTTCGACCTCGCACCGGTGGACCTCGGCGAAGAAGCGCGCCGAGCGATCGTGCAGGACCTCGAGCTAATGGGCTTCGAGGTGGAGGCGGCGCATCACGAAGTCGCACATGGCCAGCACGAAATCGACTTCCGCTATGCGGACGCGCTGACGACGGCGGACAACATCGCGACATTCCGCTTCGTGGTGAAAGTCGTGGCACAGCGGTTCGGTCTTGCGGCGTCGTTCATGCCCAAGCCGATCTTCGGGCAGAACGGCAGCGGCATGCATACCCATCAGTCGCTGTTCAAGGGCAAGGTCAACGCATTCTTCGACAAGAATGCGGACTGGCAGCTGAGCAAGACCGCGCTGCACTACATCGGCGGACTGCTACGGCATGCGCGCGGCTCATGTGCGATCACGAACCCGCTCGTGAACTCCTACAAGCGGCTCGTGCCTGGCTACGAGGCGCCGGTGAACGTCGCGTGGAGTATGCGCAACCGCTCGCCGATGCTGCGCATTCCGGAGCGCCGCGGCTTGGGCACGCGCGTGGAGCATCGTGTGCCCGATCCGGCGGCGAATCCGTATCTCGCGTTGGCGGTGATGCTCGCCGCGGGGCTCGACGGCGTGCGCACGAGTGCCGATTACCGCGAGCCGGTGAACGAGAACATCTGGGAGATGAGCCATCGCGAGAAGCGTCGGTTGCGCATCGATGACTTGCCACACGATCTCAACGAAGCGTGCGATGAGCTCGAGAAGAACGACGTCATCACGGCCGCGTTAGGCCCGCACATCTCGCAGCACTTCCTGGCGGCGAAGCGGCAGGAGTGGCGGGAGTACATTTCGCAGGTGTCGCAGTGGGAGCTCGACAACTACTTGGCGAAGTACTGATGTGCTGCAAGCTGCGGCTTGAGTGCGCATCCAAGCCGCGAGTCAGGGGCGGCTGCGCCTTACGGGGCGGCTGCGGCTTCGCCGCTGCCTTACGGGGCGCATGAGCCGCGCTACGCACGGCTCTCTGAGCTTACGGGGCGGGCCGCTGCGCGGCCCTTATTGCGCGGGCGTTCTGGGTTTGTAGTTCTGGGTTTGTAGTTGCCGTAAGCGAGCGAAGCGAAGCGCCCCGTAAGGCCGCGGAGCGGCCGCCCCCTAAGGACGTGCGAAGCGCACCCGCCCCGTGTCGCTGCTCTTCAAGGCGTCTACGCTGCGAGGTTCAGCGAGCTCACGATTGATTCGAGCGCGCCGTCGCCGGGCAGGAGGACCATGTGCCCGCCGCATTCCACGGCGTCGTCGCCGATGGTGAACGTCGTCTCGATGCAGAGGCCGAACGGCGTGGGGTTCGACGCAGTACGCAGGCGCATCAGCAGGTCGCCCGGTGGTGTGACCCCGAACGACGGCACGGAGATCATCACGATGCCGTTGAGCACCACGCCGAGTGCACCGGCGTACGCGCCGCCGAGGATGTTCGCCGTCTCCTGCAGCGCGGACTGCGCGTTTCTGTCGAACTCGCCCGACTGCGGCTGGGAAAGTCGCAGAAGCCGCGCGCTGAGATCGTGCGCCCGTTCGCTCGGCATGATCAGCAGCAGACAGCCCGTCACGTCGCCGAGGATCTGCATGGAGACGACGACGTTGGGCGCGCCCGAGGCGCCGAGCACGTTGGAGATGTCCTCGATCTCCGCAAAGGTGAGCTTGGGGACGCTGATCATCGTGCGCTGACCGAGCAGCTGCGCCAGCGCGGACGCCGCATTGCCGCTCGCGATGTTAACGAGCTCACACACGGCATCATGCTCGCGTTCGTCGAGGGCGATCATGCGGTCACTTCCACGAGCGCGGCAAGCGCCTCGAGTACGCGCGAGGGTGTGAACGGCTTATTGATGAAGCCTCGCGCGCCTGCCGCTATCGCGTCGGACACGATCCGTTCCTGTCCCATGGCGCTGCACATCACGATTCGCGCGCTGGGATCCAGCGCGCAGATTTCGCGGACGGCGTCGATGCCACTCAGTTCGGGCATGACCATGTCCATTACCACGAAGTCGGGGCGGAGCGTTGCGTACAGCTCCACCGCCGCGCGTCCGTTGCCGGCTTCGCCGATGACCTCGTATCCGCCGCCGGAAATGATGCTCCGGAGCATGGTACGCATGAACAGCGCGTCATCGCACAGCAATACGGTGTATGGCATCATCGTCGAACGCGTCCTTTTGAACGGAGACCAGAACCAGCGAGCCCAACGGTCAGTATCGGACAGAGCGCCCGAAATCCGCCATCGCGGACGACGATTTTGCCGAAATTGGGACGAAAGATCGCGTGCAACTGCCTAGAAACTAGTCATTCGCGGATGGCGTCGAGCGGTTGGAGGAGTTGCGCAGCGGCCGCTGCGCGGCCTTACAGGGCGCATGAGCCCGCGCTTCGCGTGGGCTCTCTGAGCTTACGGGGCGCGCCGCTCCGCGGCCCTTATGGCAACAGCGTTTCTGGCTTGCAGTTGCCATAAGCAAGCGAGCGAAGCGCCCCGTAAGACTGCGCAGCAGTCGCCCTAAGGCCCGCGGAACGGCCGCCCCCTAAGCGAGCGAAGCGAGCGCCCCTGACTACCCTATTTGTTCCGGGACGAAACCAGAAGCATTTCAGCGATCGCCCAGCTCGTGTCGCTCGTAGCGGTAAGCGCGACACCGACCGTGTGGCCGCACGACGGTCCACAGCGCCAGTCGACGAACGTGACCGCCGTGCGACCGGACTTGCTGAATCCCACCGGCGACATGCGCACCGCGCCAGCCGCATCGGCATGTGCGGCGCGGAAACGGATCCACTCACCGACACTCGCATCCTCGGTGGGGACGTCGCCCGCATCGGCACCGAGCAGCATGGCCTGACCCGTCGCGACGGCGCGCACGTCGAACGGCGGCGCGGCACGAGCGAGCAGGTCGGCGCGTGCGTCGCGCGCTTCGGACGAATCACCGCGCGCCCACCAGAGCGTCTCCACTCCCCAGCGCGCCGCGAGATCGGAACACGTGACGGCGGAACACGCACTGTCCAACGAGGTGGTCGCGACAGCCACGACACGCTTCGTCGTGTTCACATAGATCGACTCGGCCACCGTGCGATAGACGGCGATGGCGCGCGGGGAATCGTTGGGTACGGATGTGTCGACCGGCGCACGAGGGGCACGCGCGCACGAGGCGAGGAGAAGAACGGCAAGGACGGACAGACGGCGCATCGGCGACACGAAGGGGTCCCAACATCTTGGTGCGAAGCAGCACCCCGCGAAAGGGGCCGATGGGATCAGAGCACGCGGCGGACCAAGTGCGCCCCCTGCTCCTTGCAGCGGTTCAGCATGCCACGCTTTCGGAAGACGGCCAAGTCGATCTCGTCGGCATAGTCGAGATCCTCCATGAACTGTCGCTCGAGCGTGGCGCCGAGCCCTTCGTCGAGTGTGATGAACATCGTCTCTTCGTTGAACGACATGGAGCGGTTGTCGGCATTCATGCTGCCCACCGTTCCCCAGATACCGTCCACGACGAACGTCTTCGCGTGCATCATCGTGTCCCGGTATTCATAGATGCGCACACCTGCCTCGAGGAGCTCCTGATACTGTGCGCGTCCGGCATACAGCGTGGACTTGATGTCGGTAGCGGGGCCGGCAGTCAGGATGCGTGTATCGACCCCTCGTTTGGCCGCCTTGCACAACATGCCCTTGAAGTCGCTGTCAGGAACGAAGTACGAGTTGGTGAGATAGAACCGGCTGCGCGAACATTCAATCGACAGCGCATAGAACCGCTCGGCATCGGTGCTCCCGACGGATGGGCGCGCGTGCAGCATGCCCGCGAGTATTCCTTCCTCCGAGTACTCGAACGGATCCGGAAGCATTGCCGGGCCGATCAACAGTTCTCCCGCCGCCTCTCCCCAGCATGAGACGAATGCCGCCTGAAGTTGCCGCACGGCCGGTCCTGTAAAGCGGACATTGGAGTCACGCCACTGATCCTTCTCGCGGCCGTTGCCATACCACTTGTCGGCAAGCCCGAAGCCACCGGTGTATCCGATCGTGCCGTCGATACAGATCACACGCGAGTGCGAGCGATGCTGAATCGTATTGGCCTGCCAGAGCTTCAACGGCCGGAACGGGCAGCACTCGATTCCCACGGACCTCAGCGCTTCGAAATACTCTTTCTTTAGCGACGTACCGAAGGCGTCGTAGAGAAAGTGAATCGTCACACCGGCGCGCGCCCGATCGAGCAGGATCTCGCGAAAGCTGTCCGCCATACGGCCTGGCTCGCAGTAGTAGAGCTGGATGGTGATCGTCTTCTGAGCCGACTTCAAATCCTCCCACAGCCGAGGATAGGTCTGGTCGCCATTCATGAAGACCTCCACCTCATGCGCGTGGGCGAGCGGCGCATGGCTGAGCAACTCCATCGTGTCGCGAAAGGCACGATCGTGCACAGCCGGTACTGCCCCATCCGGGTAGGCCTTTACTCCGCGAACGGGAGTGCCCTTCAACGCACTCAACACGCTGATGAGCGCGAGCAATCCAATGATTGCGCCGAGGATCAGGAAACCAATGCTCGCAAGGTTCATGGAGGGCTCATTGGCAAAAAGCTGGCGAGGCTTTTCGCGGTCGAGCCGAGGCCTTCAGCGGGGCAGCGCTATCAGCCCGAGGGGCACCGATCGTAGCCCCTCCCAG
>Ga0193752_1002842_pt1 | contig 12482 bp, 9 predicted proteins | sample H1c1metaG_FD_144924 | JGI IMG/M metagenome (GOLD analysis project Ga0193752, IMG submission 144924) | Soil microbial communities from a riparian zone of the East river system, Colorado, United States - H1c1 | ecosystem: Environmental > Terrestrial > Soil > Riparian zone | place: USA: East River... | reverse complement strand
CCGCAGGAACCACCAAAAGACAACTTGGAAGTTATATCAGTACGGTCACGGCAAAGGATCTTACCAGGGGCGCCTCGGGTAATGTGCTCCAGGCCCTGCAGGGTAAAACTGCCGGCGCCCAGATCATTCAGAATTCCGGCGATCCTGCAGGTGGAATCTCTGTTCGCCTCAGGGGTATCAGTTCTATCTCGTCTTCTTCCGAGCCTTTGTACATCGTTGACGGGGTTATCGTCAACAATGCAACTACCCGCGTGACCAATACTTCAAGCAATTATGATGGCGCCAATTTCGTGGGCACAATAGGTCAGAACAGAATGGTGGACATCAACCCTGCTGACATCGAACGCATAGAAGTATTGAATGGCGCTGCAGCTGCCGCCATCTATGGTTCCCGCGCCAATGCAGGAGTAATTCAGATCTTCACAAAGAGAGGAAAGAGCGGCGAACCCCAGGTGAATTTCTCCACCAACTTTCTTGTCAATTCTCTTCGTAAGAAGCTCAAGGTGAACCAGGCTCCCATCAAATTCGGAGGACCTCCTGATGTGTTTACTCAGGACCTGATCAGCACCACAGGCACGCCCCCATCGCTGCCAACGAATACCACCGATGTGACGCGCTATGACTACCAGGATTATATATTCAGAACCGGAATAGGAACTGATAATAACGTTTCGGTAAGTGGAGGAACAGACAAGACAAAATATTTTGTGTCCGGTTCCTACTTTAAAAATCAGGGCATAGTGCAGAACACAGATTTCCAGCGCTACAGCCTTAGGGCGAACATCGACCAGACAATATCAAAATGGCTGACGGTATCCGCGGGAATTAATTACGTCAACAGCATGGCAAATGAAAAGCCCGATGGGAATTCATTTTTCTCTCCGGTAAATTCCATCACCATCATCGGCAACTTCCACAATATTCATGAAAGGGATGTACTGGGGAATCTGAAAGCGGTTGGGGAGAGAGGCAGGGTAAACCCTGTTTCAGTGATTGAGGATATCAAACAGAAACAAACCACCAGCCGTGTACTCGCTAATGCGGGTCTGAAGATCACGCCAATAAAAAACCTGAATATTAATTACACCATAGGCTTTGACAATTACGGTCAGAACGGCACAACCTTCATTCCGCCGTATTCCTACAATGTGAACTCGGCCTTCTGGGGTGGTGGCTTTCCCATAAACGACTCACTGAATGGTTATGCCGGCGCGGCCAACAACAGCTTCCTCCAGGTGAACAACGACCTCAGTGCCAACTATGAATTCAACATCAGCGACAGGCTCGTGTCGGTAAGCCAGTTGGGCTATTCACTTCAATACGAAGAAAATCATTATATCCTTGCACAGGGAAGGGGTCTTGCCCCAGTGGTGCAAACAGCCACGGGAGCCAGCACCATCCTGCCTCCGGCAGATGAGAGAACCAGGATCTCGATCTCAGGTACTTATTTTCAGCAGAATCTTAAGTACAATAACCAGGTGTTCCTCACCGGCGCGATTCGTGTGGATGGGTCATCCGTTTTTGGTCCCGACCAGAGAAACCAGGTCTACGTGAAGGGCAGTGGCAGCTATGTTATTTCGGGAGGAGAATTCTGGAAGTCTGACTGGTGGAATCTTTTCAAAATCCGCGCGGCATATGGCCAGTCCGGCAATCTCACAGGTATCGGCGCTTATTCCCGGTTTAACAGTTATTCTTCGAACTCCTATCTCGGCAAAACATCTTTCACCTCTTCAACCAGCAGGCAAACGAACAGGTGAAACCCGAAAGACAGGAGGAGTTTGAATTCGGAACCGACCTTGGATTTTTTCAAGACAGGATCGGTATCCAATTCAACTACTACATCAAGAATGTAAAGGACCTGCTGATCTCCAGGGTGATCGCCCCAACCCAGGGATTTTCTAACCTGCTCGACAATTTCGGGTCCTTGCGTAACAAAGGATTTGAAGTGGTTCTAACAGCCGCCCCGGTAAGAACTGCGGATTTCAACTGGAACCTAACGGCAATATTCAACCGAAACAGGAATAAGGCGGTCAGCATCGGCCAGGCGCTGACCCTGCTCACGCTCAATGCCGGTGCACCCGTGGCCATCATTGAAGGTCAGCCTGTAGGCGTGTTCTATGGATCCTTCTTTGCCACCAATCCCGATGGATCACAGTTGAAAAACGGATCCGGAATACTTCAGATAGAAAAAGGCATACAGGACGGTGTACTGACCTACACGCCGCAGAGAACAAATGATCTGCCATCAGGCACAACCACTCTTCGGAAGGTATTGGGGAATCCGAATCCGGATTATACGGCCAGCCTGGTGAATGAATTAAGCTATAAGAATTTCGACCTGCGCATTCAACTCGATGCGGTGCAGGGTGTTGACGTGTGGAACGCAGACTGGAGAACGAGGCAGGGAGTCGGCAGCGGCGAAGTTTCACAGATGGAAGACGAAGGGCTTGTGCCCAGGGGATATATCGCCGGTGTCTATGCGATTGAGGAATGGAGGATCGATGATGGTTCTTTTGTCAAGCTTCGCGAAGTGTCGTTATCTTATCGCCTCGGCAAGATCAGGGGTATGAGTGACCTCACGATCAGCGCCAGCGGGCGTAACCTGATTTCATGGGATAACTATAAAGGTTATGACCCAGAAGTGAATGCGGGTGGACAAAGTACGGTGCTCAGAGGCATTGACTTTGGTGCCGTTCCCATTCCAAGAGTATTCAGTCTCGGACTTTCCGCTAAATTCTAATCACCCAAAAAACACAACATGGCTAGTTTCAAAATATTTATACTGACAGGTATTATTGCAGTGGTTATTTTACTTCCTTCCTGCACAAAGGATTATCCTAATCCAAACCAACCGACTTTTGAGGAGGTGTACAATTCCGAACGAGCGGTAACGGCAATAGCCGGGGGTTTGCAAAGAGTGTACACAGCAGGCGCGGCGAGTGCACTGTATGCGCTGGTGGATGCAAACGGTTTTACCACAGGGGAACTCATACTTCGCAATGCGGGCAATGTTCCTGAGCTGCAATTGTCTACCGGCGGCAGCGCGGTAGATGCCGCCAACACGGTGCTGCTGAACGTCTGGACCAAAAGCAACAAGATCATCTTTGATGCCGACAGCGTGATCAGTTTCGCAAACAGGTTGCCTGACAAGTCATATGCAAGCGGACTGATTGGCTTCGCTTCGATTTTTAAGGCCTTGTCATTGGGCAACATGTCGATGCTCTGGGAAAGTGTGCCGGACACCACCGGGTTGAATGTGAACTTCATCGACCGGATCGAAGGGTTCAACAAAGCCGTGGCTGTAATCGACTATGCAATTGCTGCGTATTTTGCAAACCCACCGAATACTCAGGTAACCGGCAGGCTGCCGTCAGATGTAAACATCATCAACACCTTGCGTGCGCTCAAAGCCCGCTATCACTTGTTTGCGGGCAATTATCAGGCAGCACTTGACGCCACGGACAGCGTGGCACTTACCACATCTTCTGTGATAAGTTTCGACGCCATCACGCTGAATCCTGTTTTTGAATCCGCCACTTCTACCAACAATGTATATCAACCGGTGGATTCAACTATGGGACTGCCTGCCGATCTTGCTCCTGACCTTTCTGACCAGCGCGTGCCTTTTTATATCGGCATCAACGCGAACATTCTTCCACGTTACCGGATCAAAGGGTTTTATGCTTCTGGATCTACCAAGGTGCCTTTTGTTCTGCCAGGTGAGGTGCTGCTGATCAAAGCAGAAGCACTGGCCCGGCTCGACAGGTTGCCGGATGCCCTCATCGCGTTAAACGAAGTGGTTACGAAGGAGCCGGCTGATGACATTTACGGGGTGGGGGCAGGGCTGAGTCCTTTTGTGGGAACCACAAAGGATGAGATCCTGACAGAAATCTATCGTCAGCGTTGTATTGAATTGTTTATGTCGGGGATGAAACTGGAAGACATGCGTAGGTTTGGTCGCCCTGTAGAAGAGCGTAAGCGGAATTTTTTCCCTTATCCTTTTGCGGAGTCAGATAACAACCCGAATACGCCCGAGAATCCCGAGTTTTGATAAAAGATTCGTTACGTCCGCGACCTTCCATCCGTGCCTTGAAGTTTGTGAAATCCTGTGAAATCCGCGCTCTCCCATGCTGGCTTTGAAATCATCTTGGAGCATCGCAGGATTCCACGACATAACATTTTTAATTTTTAACTTTTGATTTTTAATTTTGTTCCGAAGTCTCTTACTATATCTCAGCCTTTACTACTCGTCATCGTGCTTTGGCCAGCAAGTGAATCTCCTCACCGTGGACCAATTAAACCAAAGAATAGCCAACGGAAAAGACACTGCCTACATTATTAACTTCTGGGCCACCTGGTGCGCACCATGCGTCGCCGAGTTGCCGCATTTCCAACGGCTGCAACAGGAGCTCAGAAATGAGGCAGCCAGGGTACTGCTTGTGAGCGTTGATTTCAGATCGAAACTGGAATCAACAGTTAAATCCTTTGTGCGACGCAGGAAATTGAAGAATGACGTATTTTTACTGAACGAAAATAACCAGCAGGAATACATCGACAGGATCGACAGCAGCTGGTCGGGAACCATACCGGCAACGTTATTTGTTTACAAGGACAAACGTCGCTTCATGGAAAAATCCTTCACGTACCCGGAATTACTGCAGCAATATCAAAACTTAAAATAAGCAACTATGAAAAAGGTACTCATCATTGTGCTGGCCGTGATAGCCTTGTCGACACAGGCACAGGTCACCACATTAAAACCAGGAGAAAGCGCTCCGGAGATTAGTTTAAAAAATGTAGACAACAAACAGGTGTCTTTTGCAGACTATCCAGCTGCCAAAGGCTTTATTGTCATTTTCACCTGCAACACCTGCCCCGTATCCAAAGCATATGAAGGCCGGGTGGAAGAGCTAAACAAGAAATACGCTTCCGCAGGTTTTCCGGTTATCGCGGTCAATGCCAACGATCCGGCAATGTCTTCTGCAGAATCTTTTGCCAAAATGCAGGAGAGGGCTAAGGACAACAAGATCAGTTATCCCTATCTGTATGACGAAGGTCAGAAATTTACCAATCAATATGGTGCGAAAAACACCCCACATGTTTTCCTGATCAGTAAAAGCGACAAGGGGAACAATATTGAATACGTTGGGGCGATTGACAACGACACAGAAAATACCAGCTCCGAAAAAATCAATTATGTTGAGCAGGCGATCAATTCAATACAGAACAATCAGAAACCCGCAGTCACCAGTACCAAGGCCATTGGTTGCGTGGTAAAGCGGAAGAACCAGAGTTAAGCCGGACAAGTATAACCTTGATGTATATGCGGGCCCTCTCACTAAGAGGGCCTTGCTGTTTTTACCCCTATGGGAGTCTATCCCGCGATGGGTTTTTTTCCAGTATTCAGAATCTCGTTCCGAAGATGGGAATTATTTCGTGCCGTGCCACCTGCAAGGATTTAAAGATCAATGAAATAGGAATTGGCCCGTAGTTGGAAATGATGCTGGCAGTTAAATATCCAGCAAATGAAAAACGCAATCATCCTCACCATCCTCCTGATCCTCGTAGCAATCACGAGTGTAATGGCTCAGACTTACAATGTAAATTCTAACAAGCTAATTACAGCGCTTACTCCAACAGTTCCTGCTACCTGTACCACCTGTAGGTTCAATATTTCAAACGGTGTTACACTGACCATCAATGGTAATTATACCTTGAGGAACACAACTATCACCGGTGGTAATGTAGCCGTCAACACTGGCAGGACCTTAACCTTCAATAATACTGCCAGCACGCTCACAAATACCACAGTGACCTTTGCATCCGGCTCCAGCCTGGTTACTTCAACTCCGGTGACGCTTAATAATTCAACCTTCTCTTTCCTTGGGACCGCTGTAGCAACCCTAGGAAGTGCTGTAAACATGGTCGGAAGCTCAATAAAGCTTTTAGGTTCATCAAACATGCAGGTTAACGGTGCCTTTAACATGTCCAGTGCCAGTTCGCTGATTGTCGGTGACGGAACTCCGGCCAGTACTGCCCTCGTCCATTTTAACACCTTGGGCCTGAATGAATACGATCTGTCGTATATCACTTTACTTGGTTCAAACAATACTTTCATCAACTACCTTCCTTTTAACCTGGCTACGAATCCGCTCTGGATACTTTGGACTCTGCTGAATTGTGGCCTCCCCGGTTTGAACTCATGTTCTGCTGGCAGTGTTTACGGTCCTGCCACCGTGGCTGTGGGCGGTGTTAGTTCAAATGCTACCCTGCCAGTTAAGCTGTCCGCTTTCAACGTTAAGCTTACCGGAGTAACTTCAAACCTTACCTGGACTACCGACAACGAACAGAAATCATCACGTTTCGAGATCGAACGTAGTGTTGACGGAATCAACTGGAACAGGATCGGTTCTGTAAAGGCTCAAGGAAATTCAACTGTAAAAGTTAACTACGCATACAACGATGTTCTGAAAGGTGAATCAGTGATGAGTTACAGGCTGAAGGTTATTGACGAGGATGCAACCTTCGCTTACAGCCCGATCAAAACGGTAAAAACACAGGGCGGAGTTGCCGAGATGAAGATCTTCCCTAATCCGGCTACTGAATACGTGGTAATCACCGCGAAAAACAACGCCAACAAGATGAATGTTCAGCTGATCAACCTGAATGGTCAGATCCTGAAGCAGACCAACGGCAATGGTAACATCCAGATGTCGGTGAATGGTATGAATGCAGGAAGTTATGTACTGAGGGTTACCGATGCAACCGGTACCGCACAGAGTTTTAAACTGATGATCAACTAAGATATTTGCTGGTTATGTACGAATCGAATGGCTCCTCTTTGGAGTCATTCTTTTTTTTGGACATACCCCTTGAGTGAAGTATATGCGGGCTCTCTTAATAAGAGGGCCTCGCTGTTTTCCCACCGTAGGAGGCTATCCCGAGATGGATTTTTTTCCAGGATTCAGAATCTCGTTCCGACGATGGGAAATATCTCGCGGCGTGCCAGCCACAAAGAATTAAAGATCAATGGAATAAGAATTGGCTCGGGGTTGGACATGATACTGTCAGCTAATATCCAGCAAAATGAAAACCACAATTACCCTTATCACCCTCCTGATCCTCGTAGCAATCACCAGCATAACGGCTCAGACCACTTACAATGTAACTTCTAACACAACAACTTCAGCATTGAATGTGCCTTCACAGTGTAACAACTGCAGGTTCGTCATCTCAAGCGGTGCAACGTTGACCCTGAACAGTGATCAGTATTTGCAGAATGTAAGTTTTGATGGCGGCAACATAGATGTGAATCCTAATAAGACTATGACTTTCTGGGCACCGGGTTCATTCACAAATACCAAAGTCAATTTCGCAAACGGTGCCACACTGATTTCCTCTGGTGCGCTGACTATCAATAACTCAACTTTTACTTATCTCGGTAGCGCTAAAGCAACCTTTTGGGCTACTGTAAATATGACGGCCAGCTCAATGAAGTTTTTAGGTGCTGCAGGTATGGAATCAACTGCTGCTTTTAATATGTCGGGTACAAGCTCGCTCATTGCCGGCGACGGAACTTCAACCAGTACAGCTTTTATTAACTTCAACGGTGGTACACTTAGTGAATATGACAATTCGTATGTGACCATGCTGGGCATCAATAATTACTATTTCAACTGGGCAAACTACAAAATTCCAACTGGTACCATCAAGACCACTAATAATACAATTAACTGCGGAACTCCTGGCAAAAATGCTTGTAACGCACCTACGGTTTACGGTCCTTCGTCTTTGACCATTGTCGGCGTAAGCTCAAATGCAATCCTGCCCGTTAAGCTTTCCGCTTTCAATGTTAAGCTTACCGGAGTAACCTCAAACCTTACCTGGACTACCGACAACGAACAGAAATCATCACGTTTCGAGATCGAACGTAGTGTTGACGGAATTAACTGGAACAGGATCGGTTCTGTAAAGGCTCAGGGAAATTCAACTGTAAAGGTTAACTACTCATACAACGATATTCTGAAGGGTGAATCAGTGATGAGTTACAGGCTGAAGATTGTTGACCAGGACGAAACCTTCGCTTACAGCCCTATCAAAACGGTAAAAACTGAAGGCGGACTTGCTGAGATGAAGATCTTCCCTAACCCCGCTACCGAATACGTGGTGATCACTGCGAAAAACAACGCGAACAAAATGAACGTTCAGTTGATCAACCTGAATGGTCAGATCCTGAAGCAGACCAACGGAAACGGTAACATCCAGATGTCGGTGAATGGTGTAAACGCAGGAAGTTATGTACTGAGGGTTACTGATGCAACCGGTACCGCACAGAGTTTTAAACTGATGATCAACTAAGATATTTGCTGGTTATGTACGAATCGAATGGCTCCTCTTTTGGAGTCATTCTTTTTTCTTGAACTTACCTCTTTAGCGTAATCTTCTTTCCCGTTTTCGCCGCCAGGTAGATGGCGTCGACAATCCTGAGATCCCTCGCTCCCTCTTCCCCATCGACCGGAACTATTGGGGTTTTACCTTCGAGTATGATGCCGGCAAATTCATCCATCTGAACCGTTTGGTGCGTTTTATGGGGCTGTGTGAGTGGTCCCTTGCTTGTTTTCCCTTCTATGGGTCCATAACCAGTGGAAGGCATGAGTTCACCAAAGCCCTTGTCGCCGTTCAGGAAAAACCGATCAAGATTTGACATGCTGTATGTGGACAGACAGGAGGCCAGAGCACCACTCGGAAATCCCAACTGGAACAGGATCGTTTCGTCAACCCCCTCCTTGAACAATTCCTTATTGGTTTTTGTTTCCTGTGCAGTGACCCAGATCGGTTCCTCACCGATCATATACCGTGCTCCATTAACCGAGTAAATTCCAATGTCCATCAGTGCTCCGCCGCCCGCAAGTTTTTTATCCAGTCGCCATTGCGAAGGGTCTCCGATCTTGAAACCGGAAAGGCCCTGGAAGAAAAGAACCTTGCCCAGCTCCCCATCCTTTCTCATACGGATGATCTCGAGTGTCTTTGGTTCGAAGTGCATCCTGTAGCCTACAAGCAGTTTTACATTCGCTTTCTTGCAGGCATCGACCATTTCCTGGGCCTCCTTGCCGTTAAGGGCCATCGGTTTTTCGGAGATGGCATGCTTGCCCGCCTTTGCTACGCGGATCACCTGGTCGTGGTGCAGGGCATTGGGAGTGATTACGTACACCGCGTCGATATCCGGATTGTCTTTGATCTTATCGAAGTTTTCATAGTTGTAACAATTCTTCTCGGGGATGTTGTATTTGCTTTGCCATTTTGTGATTTTCTCAGGCGTTCCGCTGATCACCCCCACAAGTTTTGCTTTCGTGCAGTCCTGCATGGCTTCCGACACACGGGTACCATAGCTTCCCAGACCCATGATAGCGACGCGCAACACGGGACCTTCATATGCCTTTTCTGACTTTGATTTTGCTGTAGTTTTCGAAACCTCAGTGAAGGAAAGTGCAGGTATAGCCACTGCGGTGCCCGTGATTTTTCGTAGAAATTTTCGGCGTGATGAACTCATGAGTGAAAAATTAAAAATCGAAAATTATTGAGCTTGAAGTTCTTTTTCGAACGTTCAATTTAATGAACATTTATCATACCAGGCGCTCGTAGGCGAGATAGAGAATGGATTCATAGTTCGCCTTTACAGCCTCGGTCATTGCCATCTCGCAGGTCCTGGTAGAGGAATAATAACCCTCATAGTTCTGCTGACGCACTTCTGCTGCCTCGGGAGCGGTTGCCGCTGCGGTGAGTTCCGGAAAGAGAAAGCCGCGATCCCCTGCCATTCCGCAGCATCCAGCATGCAGAGGCACTGAAACGCTCTGAGCAAAGAAGGCGGCAACGGCGAGGAATTTTTTCTCCGTTCCCATTTTCTGTAAAGAGCAAACAGGGTGCAAAACAATCTTTCCCTTTTTCGTTACCGGGGGAAGCCGGGGAAGCACCATGTCGTGCAGATAATCCACGCTGTCCATCACCTTCAGGCCATCGAAACGCAGCTGGTTGGAAGCTGACAACACCGGCCTCAGGTGGTGCAGGGTGTAAGCGCAGGAGCTAACATCGATCACCACAGGATACTTGCCTTCGTTCGTCGCTTCCCAGAGTCGCTCCACAATATTATTGGCAGTATGGGAGTAGGCATTCGCAAATCCCTTTGAAGAAAAGATCTGGCCGCAACAGCTGCCCTTTAAATGATTCAATATTGAAACGCCGATCCCTGCTTTTTCCGATACGCTGATCAAGGTTTCCATAATATTCATCTTTCCATTTAGTCCGTTTCCCAGCAACCTGGATATGCAGGCTGGAAAATAGACGACCTGTTCATCTCCGGTCATTTTTTTTGATCTGATGATGGCAGGTGGATTTGTCAGCTGGTTGGACCAGATCGGTATATCGGAACTTATCCGCCTCAGCATGGCCGTTAGCTTTTTCATTGTTTGCGCGCCGGCTAGCCGGTTAAGAAATAAACCGGTCTTCAATCCCCAGCGGGCGAAAGTTTCAACAGTGCCGAAATTTCTTGCTACAAAGGAAGCCAGCTTATTTGCGAAGGATGAGTGGTTCTCCCTCCTTAATCTTTTGATCAGGTCGCCCGTGTTGATATCTACGGGGCAGGCAGTGGCGCAAAGACCATCCACGGCGCAGGTTTCAAGTCCATCATATTCATATTGATCCAGCAGCAACTGATGGTTGGCACGGTCCCCTGCCGCTTCCAAGTTCTTCAATACCCTGCGGATCACAATTCTTCGCCTGGGCGTGGTTGTTATGTCACGGCTGGGACATTTGTGTTCGCAATAGCCACACTCGATGCATTTGTCTACCTCCGCTTCCACTGTCGGCAGGCCCTTGAGGTCATGAACATGGCATTGACTGTCGGCATTTATGATCACGCCTGGATTGAGCAGCAGCTGCGGGTCAATGACCTTCTTCAGCCTTTTCATGATGTCATAGGCATCTCCGCCCCATTCGGTTTCCACAAAGGGGGCGATGTTCCTCCCGGTTCCATGTTCAGCCTTCAGCGCCCCATCATATTTTCCTACCACCATTTCCACTACTTCCTTCAGGAAACGATCATAGCGATCAACCTCCGAGGAAGAATTAAAGGAAGGTGTGATGACAAAATGGAGGTTGCCATCTTTGGCATGACCGAAAATGATCGCATTGGTGTAATCGAATTTCCGGAACAGATCCTGCAGGTCGATAATTGCATTGCCGAGTTGTTCCAAAGGGAAGGCCACATCTTCCAGCACCACCGTGGTGCCACTCACCCTCACGGCACCAACCGCCGGAAACAGGCCCTTACGCACCTTCCAAAGAAAGGCCTGTTCTTCATAATCGCTTGTGAAAACAGGTGCTGAAATTAATGACAATCCAGGCGCTGTCTGCAGGAATCCGTTTACTTTATCTACCAGCACCGATTCATTATCCTCCTGGAATTCCACCAGCAGCGCGGCTGCGCCTTCGGGCAGAGTTTTTACAATGGCTGGCATGCCGGGTAAAAGCTCAACAGAACGAAGCGAGGCGCGGTCCATTAACTCAACCGCTTCCGCCCCAGCGGTCTTCAGGGGAATTATCGCCTGGCAGGCCGCGTAAATATCCGGGAAATACAAGAGCGCTGTCGCCTTGAAGGCATAGTCGGAAATGGTTCGCAGTACTGCTTCGGAAATAAAGGCAAGCGTTCCTTCTCCGCCGATGAGCAACCTGGCTAGTATATCCAGTGGATGTTCGTGATCCAGAAAGGCATTGATGGAATAGCCGACAGTGTTTTTTGTCTTATATTTTTTCCTGATCCTGGTAGTCAGCTGCTCATTGGCGAGGATCTCATTTCTGATTGTTGATAATTCATTAAAGATCGTGGAGCAATCTTTTTCAAAACGGTCATAATCGCCGGCTGTTTGTGTACTGAAACTTTTTCCGTCGGGAAGGATGAACCGGATATGCTTTGTAGTATGATAGGCATTGTTGACCACCCCGCAGCACATGCCGCTGGAATTATTGGAGAGAATGCCTCCCATCATCGCCGAGCTGATGCTGGATGGGTCGGGGCCGATCTTGCGCCCGTATTTTTTGAGGTAGTTGTTGACCATCTGACCGGTGATACCTGGCTGTACCCTCACCAGCTCACCATTCTCTTCAATGCTCAGGCGGCTCCAGTACTGGCTCAGGTCCACGAGGATACCATCAGTTATGGACTGACCAGACAGGCTGGTGCCGCCTGTACGGAAGACTAATGGAATGTGTCTTTGGTGAGAAAGCGCGAACAGTGCGATGACTTCTTCTTCCGACTCAGGCCTCACCACCGCCTTTGGCAAGAGGTAATAGAAACCGGCATCGGCGCCAAAGGAAACCCTGTCTATATATCTCGCTTTAATCCGCTCTGGTGGCAGGATGTCCCTGAGCGCTAATTCAAATTCCTTGTCTTCCGGCATTTGGAAAATAATTCAAAGATAAACGGAAGC
>Ga0193752_1002841_pt1 | contig 12489 bp, 13 predicted proteins | sample H1c1metaG_FD_144924 | JGI IMG/M metagenome (GOLD analysis project Ga0193752, IMG submission 144924) | Soil microbial communities from a riparian zone of the East river system, Colorado, United States - H1c1 | ecosystem: Environmental > Terrestrial > Soil > Riparian zone | place: USA: East River... | reverse complement strand
AGTTCGGTGGAAGGCGCCAATGGTGAACTTGGTTTTTATTTGATCAGTGACGGAGGGAGAACACCATACCGTTTACATTTCCGCAGGCCATGTTTTATTTATTATCAGGCTTTTGAAGAACTGGTGAAGGGCGGCATGTTAAGTGATGCGGTAATAACCATGAGTAGTTTGAATTTGATAGCAGGGGAGATGGATGCATAAAAAATAACCATTATAAAAAGGCCGGCAGTTTGATAATTACTGCCGGCTTTTTTTATAGCATTTAGGTTGTAACTGGTTATAAAAAAAATCACCCGGTTCTTTTATGAACCGGGTGAAAAAAAACATACAGTTACCCACTAATTTAATTTTACAACTTTAATACTCTGTATCTCACCTGTACTGCTTTTAAGCATTACCAGATATAATCCCGGAGCATAGCCAGGTGTATTGAACACTACATTACTTTCAAAATCAGCAAGTTTTTTACTTTGTAATGATGTGCCGTTTACATTGGTTAATTCAAAAGTGTAATTCGATGGGTTTCCTGCTTTTGCTTTGTTTACAAATTCTGCAGAAATTGTCAATCTGCTTGTAAAAGGATTTGGCGAAGCCTTAAGTACAATATTGCTATTGGCTATTTTAGCCAGGCTCAACTGTGGGTGGCCACACTCAAATTCATATTTTCTATCGTACTCTACCCTTATTTCAGTTCTACAGTCTTTTACACATTTGCAAACATCCCCATTAGCATCTAATGCATGTACCGTAAGTGTTACATTATAAATACCTGGCGATGCATAAGTGTGTGTAACCACCATTCCTGTACCAAAAGTTCCATCACCAAAATTCCAAACATATAATACAATAGGTAACGAACTGGTAGTCCCGGTTGCATCAGCAACAATATTAAGCCCATCGGTACTAACTTTGTAATTAACATTAATATCGCAGGGGCAATCTTTCACCTCAACTTTAAATTCTTTTTGATACTCACCACATTCATTACTCCAATATAGCTTAATTGTGTATGAACCGGGCGATGTATAAGCATGATTTACACATTTTCCTGTAACAACTGGCGAACCATCACCAAAATCCCAGGTATATACATTGCCGGGTTGCTTACAACTGTCTAATACACAAAACTGTTGAGAAATGCCTACGCATACAACTTCGGGTATAGCATATCCATAAGGTTCGCAACAGCCGGTATTTTGAATTGTTACACAGGTTTTAAGTGCATCGGCACTGGTTGGTTGAAGTACGTAATAAGGAAGATAGTTGATGATGTACTTTGCCGATGGCCTTAAAACAAAACTGTTGCAGGCTTGCTGGCCATCGGTTGCTGCTGAAGCTGTTTTGGCATCAAATACATATGAAAGTGATGGTACAGCGCCTATCGACTGGCTGAACCTTGTTTTAAGATTTACAGCATTTAAAAATGGTGTTGTTGCCCATGAAGGCGAATTTGCATTAACGGTAAAACCAAGTTCAGGAAAAGTGGTTATACCATCTACAAAGCTAAACGACTGGCCACCAGCAGCAACCGTATGTGAACTGCTGATAAAAGAGTTGTACCGTATGTCATATACACTTCCCCTGGAAGCGGGCGACATGATATAATTATCAACAACGCCACCTCCTACATTATCTCTGGGCAACAGGTCTACAATCAATGGGTTTATCAATGGAATACCTGAATTCTGCGACTTCAGTTTAAATTGAACCAGGCTTCCGGCAGATGTAGTAACGGCGTTTGAAAAGTTACACCCCCATCAGCACTTACTTCCTTGCTTACATTATAATTGAGATTACCATTTACAAGAAAAGTAACGGGTGCTACAACCGGGGTAACTATATTACCCCCTTTAATTGTTGCCTGGTTTAACAGGTTACCCAGGCCGGCTGTATCTTTTATTTTTACAGTAAACTCAATATAATATGCCCTAAGGCCATAAGCAAATCCACAGGCAGGGTAAGCTACGTTACCACATTCAACCAGTATAGAAGGAAGGTTCCATTGCAACCTTCCTAAAGCAACATTGTGTGCTGTAGCAACACCTGGCCATAAAACAGCTCCCACCGGTGGGGTAACATTGTTTGGTGCACATGCGGCAAAAGGAGTTGGGAAAGAATAATACAACTCATTACCTACATATTCCAGGTTTCCATTATCAAGTGTATCAAAAATACTTCCGCCAACGATGGGTGTGCCGCCAATATTTTGTACTCTAAACCTTAATCTGACAGTACTGCCAACAGTATAACTGTTAGGTCCGCAAACAGATTTAGTAAGACATGGGGTTGCCACATTCGGCAATAGAAATATAGAGGCCGACCTTGGTGGAGAAGTGAAACCCGAAACCACAGAAACTGTATTGGTTATCGGGCCCAGACAACCGGTACCAATGGTAAAATTGAATGAATAAGTATGGCACTGGCCAGGTAGTAACGAAACGCCATTTATTGTGTATGTTGCCGGGCCTCCGGTTATAGTACATCCGGCAGGAATTGCACCTAGTGTAACACCAGTAAGGCAGGTAGACGGGAAAACATCTGATAATACATAAGGAGACATTGCTGCAGTTCCGGTATTGCAAACCCTCACAAAAAATGTTCCGGTACAACCGGGTACATTACCGGTAACAGAATACCATTTTTGCAATACGCCATTTGATGCCGGTAATGTTTTTTCTATACCAACTCTTGATGTGTCAGCATAAAGTGGCGATGGAGTACCATTGCAATCATACTTGCCATGTAAAACACCGGTATTGATTACACAGGAGCCAGCAGGTATGGGGGGGCTGAATACAACTTTGAATTTAGCTGTGTAAATGTTATTTCCGGTAGCATCCAGCACAAAACCCCCGGGTAATGTTATAATTCCTCCGGCACTTATAGAACTGGGCGACATATTTGCTGAACTGCTATAGGTTGCAGGCAGAACTGTGGCACCGGGCGGTAAAATATCGAATAAAGCTATACTGTATAAGGAGGCAGAACCAGAAAGCGTCCACCATTGTTTTACAATCCTGATATTGTATTCAACAGTATCAGTGAGGGTTCCATAAGGGCAGGTACTGATGTAAGGTGCAGTAGGATATTTTTGAATGCGCCAGGGATTATTTACAATGGCCTTGGTAAATATTCTTTCTGTGGCCAGTTGTGCATCAGGCGTTTTACCGCTTAATGTTGCATAATTGGCTACTTCCAGATTATGACAGCTTTTATTAACCGGAAAATGTACATTTATTTGGAAAGATCCGCTGATACTGGCAGGGACAGATGCAAAAGTTAGTGTAACCAAATTACCTGCTGTTGCCACAACAGGTATATTACCGCTATAACCACCCACCGGTACAATAACCGCATCAATCACCAATGGTGCAGGTATATTGTCAGAGATGACTACAGAGGTTGCACCCCCAGGTATTGAGAAAGTTACTGTGTAAGTAAAAGGATCATTCGTTTTGATTGTGGATACGCTCACACTTTTTTGTAAAGAATATCCATTCATAGTAACAGTTGGCGAAACTGTGCCCGGAGGTTGGGCAGCCAGGCTTCCGCCAAAACAGAAGATGGCCATGATGGCAAGTCGAAATAAAATTAAAAATTGCTTTTTCATAATTGTTTTTTTTGAGTTTTAGGTGAAGAAAGAAAATTAACGGCTGGAATAATTTTCATCAACTATACATTTATTCATAAATAAGCAGCTGATTGTTTACCGTCAGTAAATGTAAATTTCAAATACAGGTAAGGCAAGCGTATTAATGCTGAAATGCTCAACAAAAACTACGTAACCTTTTTTCTGTATGCTGCAAAAATTTACGTGAGATAATTTGCCCTGAGGGTTAAATTAAAAACCTGCTTGGTGTCTTTTAATAACGCAAATGCTTAAAAATGACAGGATCCGTATATCCCGGGAATACGTGAGTTAATTACTGGCTGCGTATTTATACGCAGTTTTACTGCGTATAAAACCTCTCTTATAAAATAACAATTGTTATATTTTTGAAAAAAAACAATATGGCACAAATGAAAAGAATAACGCTCATTTTTTTAATGATTATAATAACCGTAATGGTTGTATTATCCTGCAAAAGAGAAGATACATATGCAGGATATGAGAAAAATAAAGTTCAAGCTAACTGGTCATCACAGAACCTGTCTGCAGGCGGTTGTAATAACGGGGATGTTGAAAAGCACTTCATCACCCCTGAATTTGCTTATGAGCTTATACGTAGGTACCAGCAAGCCTCAAGGATACCTGGCATGTTAGGTAGAATTTTTGATGAAAACGGATGGTTATATTTTGAAACATTTCCCGCCGAGGTAATCAGCAGGATACTTGCACAAAGGGGTTGTTGCAGATTCAGGGTATATAACGGACTTGGCGAGGATAACCGGTTGCGCTTTGTTATGGTTGGCGTAAATGAATATGGGTTTGATTATCTGAAATGCAATTCCAATCGGGACAACAACGATTCGTGCAAAAACATCAATGATCTGCCCTTGATTGTGGAAATGGGATCTCCATGTCCTGAAGCATGCGCCGGCGGAAATATAGGGCCTTGATTCACTATTTTTGAAAATAAAACTATCTGCATGTTTAATTGGTTCTTTATAGCCAGTTTTGTAATTATTATTCCGGCTGTAATAGCATTGATCAGGTTTTCTGTAATTGATGAAGTGTTTAAGCCGCTGGCATACAATCTATGGATCGGTGTGATTGCTGAAATCCTGGCACATATACTGAGGGTTACCATTAAAAACAACCTGTATGTCTTTAATGTATATATGTACTTTGATTTAATTACCTTTCTATGGCTGTTTCACAGGTGGGGAGCTTTTGAAAAAGTAAGCCGTTTGAAAATAATCGGTTTTATTGCTTTTTTAAGCCTGTTGTGGATATGGGATAATTTGTACCAACACCAGCTTGGCGGGAAAAATTTTATTTTCAGGATAACTTATTCTATGGTGCTTTTATTAGTAGCTATTGATCAACTTAATAATGTACTTATAAAAAGTAATCACTCACTCAATTATAATCCGTATATCTATATTACTGTAGCTATCATATTTTATTATGCATTTAGTATATTTATTTCACTTTTCAATTCCCCGTTGTTTCGTCCTACGGTTCAATTATGGAAATGGAATATGCTTATCTATGTCATTATTAATGTTATTACCAATCTGTTATTTGCAATCTCATTTATATGGATGCGGAAGAAAGTGAAGTTTACTTAGGTATTCTCATATTTAGTGTGCTGCTGGCGATTATTATAATAGGCTTTACGGTCTCTTATTTTAAACAGCACCGAAAATTGAACAGAGAAAAAATAAAAGCAGAAATATACACAAGCGAGACTGAAAAAAAGAAAATAGCCTCCGATCTTCACGACGACCTGGGTCCTATACTGGCAACTATTAAAATTTATGTAAATGCGCTCTCTTCGAAAGAAGGACAAGACAAGGAACTTATCAAAAATATTAACAAATACCTCGATGGGGGTATAATGCGGATAAAAACAATGGCAAATGGTTTAATGCCCAATACCCTTCAGCGCAAAGGTATTAAGGAAGCACTTGAAGAATATATTTTCAACATCGAAACTTATGTGCAGTTTAATATAAACTTAAAATTTCCTGAAATGAAACTACAACTCAACAGCGCTGCAGAATTGAATATTTACAGGGTAATACAGGAAATTATTACCAATACTATAAAACATTCAAAAGCTTCTGCGCTTCAGCTTAATTTTGAGAAAAAAGATAACAACTTGCTAATATATACAAATGACAATGGTTGCGGTTTTGCCTATACCGATCATAACTTCAATTCATCCGGCTATGGTATTTCAAATATTAAAAGCCGTATTGAAATGCTGGAAGGGAAATATACCATTTATTCAAGGCCCGGAGAGGGGATCAGTTATACCTTTTCTTTGCCATTAAATAAACTTCAGCAAAGTGAATAACGATATTACAATAGTGGCTGCCGATGATCATGAAATTTACCGGGACGGTTTGCAACTGCTAAGTAGCACTTTAAAAGGGATTAAATTGATTGGTATTGCCGAAAACGGGCAGGAACTCATTGAATTGGTGCAACAATTAAAACCCGATGTGGTACTTACAGATATAAAAATGCCTGTAAAAGACGGGATTGAAGCTACCCGTATTATTACCGCCGATTTTCCTGAAATAGGTGTAATTGGCCTTACAATGTTTGAGGAGGAACAGCAAATTATTGATATGCTTGAGGCAGGTGCAATGGGATACCTGGTTAAAAATGCATCAAAGGAAGAAGTTCAGGAAGCCATAATGAGGGTTCATAACAGGCAAAATTACTACTGTAACCAAACTACCAAAAAAATTACCTGGATGATTGCTAAAAGCAGGTATAACCCTTACAAACACTCCCCCAAAATTGTATTCAGCGAAAAAGAACTGGAAGTTATCAAATTAATCTGCGATGGCCTTACCAACAAGGAAATTGCAAACGCTATTAAACTTAGTTACCGTACCGTAGAGGGATACCGTACCCGTATTCAGGAAAAAATGGATGTTCATAATACCGCAAGTATTATTATTTATGCCATAAAGAATCAATTGATAGACATCCATTAACCTTTTCTTTTCTTCGTACTGTTTTGCAGATATTTATTTTCTGAAAGAATTATTATGAAGTAGATTTGCCCCTGATTTTAAATCATCACTAATATGCAATTCTCAAGTTCTGGTTTGGCCAAAATTAATGAAATAATCAGCCGCTATCCAGAGGGTAAACACAAAAGTGCCCTGTTACCGGTATTGCATATGGCTCAGGAAGAATTTGGCGGCTGGCTGGATGTACCGGTGATGGATTACGTAGCTTCTGTTTTAAATATTGAGCCTATTGAAGTGTACGAAGTTGCCAGTTTTTACAGCATGTATAATTTAAGGCCGGTTGGTAAATATATGTTTGAAGTTTGCCAGACGGGTCCATGCATGGTAAATGGCAGTGATGACATCATTGCTTATATCAAAGAAAAACTGAACATTGGTGTTGGCGAAACAACCGCCGATGGCATGTTTACCTTAAAAACAGTAGAGTGTTTAGGTGCCTGTGGTTATGCACCCATGATGCAGCTGGGCAAATTTTTTAGAGAACATTTAACCAAAGAAAAAGTGGATGCCATTATTGAAGAGTGCAGGGCAAAATCAAATTGATCATTGAAACAATTACTGACGATATTATTTTTCTTCATTGTTGTATTTGTAAATGCACAAACCGATGAAGAAAAATTAATAACAACTGTAAAAGAGTTTCACCAGGCGCTGGTAAATAAGAATACGGTTTCTATAAACCAGCAAACGGACAAGGCATTGAGTTACGGCCACAGTAACGGTTGGGTAGAAACAAAAGCAGATGTGATCAAAGACCTGGAAACCGGTTATATCAGTTACCAGGGTTTTAAAGAAGATAGTATTTCGGTTGCGATAAATGGTACTATGGCTAATGTGCGTTTTGTGGCTGATATTACGGCCACAATGAAATCTGGAACAAACACTTACCACTTAAAAGTATTGGAAGTGTGGGTGAAAAAAGGAAAGCGCTGGGTATTGTTTGCAAGGCAGGCGGTGAAAGCCCCTTGAACTACGTTCGTTCCCTTATCAGGGAACCCCTAAAGGGGGAACCCGGAACTTTCGAAGGCGAAATAATTGAAGTAAGGCTGTTTGAATAAATAACAGAGCAATAAATAATTTTAATCTTTAAAGCCCCTTTAGGGGTTTGGGTATGAGTAGAAAACTATTATTAGAAAAAGCACATGTAGAAAACATCAGGTTATATGATGTGTACCGCCGTGAAGGTGGTTACCGCAGTGTGGAGAAGGCACTGAAAATGGCACCTGCAGATATTGTGGAAGAAGTAAAGAAGAGTGGCTTACGAGGCCGTGGTGGTGCAGGTTTTCCTACAGGCTTAAAATGGAGTTTTATTGCAAAGCCCGAAGGTGTGCCCCGCCATTTGGTAGTTAATGCAGATGAAAGCGAACCCGGTACTTTTAAAGACAGGTACCTGATGGAATTTATTCCGCATATTTTGATTGAAGGAATGATCGTTTCTTCATTTGCCCTTGGCTCTAATGTTTCATACATATACATACGTGGAGAATACCACTGGATCGTTGATATTTTAGAACAGGCAATTGCTGAAGCAAAACACAACGGCTTCCTTGGTAAAAATATTTTGGGAAGCGGTTTTGATTGTGAGATCTATGTTCACCGTGGTGCAGGTGCTTATATCTGCGGCGAAGAAACTGCATTGATAGAATCGCTGGAAGGTAAACGTGGTAACCCAAGAATTAAACCTCCGTTCCCTGCTGTAAAAGGTGCCTGGGAAAGGCCAACGGTTGTAAATAATGTTGAAACGATCGCAGCTGTTGTTCCGATCATTAATGATGGTGCAGATGAATATGCAAAGATCGGCGTAGGAAAAAGTACCGGCACGAAATTAATGAGCGCCTGTGGTAATTTAAATAAGCCTGGTGTTTACGAAATTGATATGACCATCTCTGTGGAAGAATTTATTTACAGTGATGAATATTGTGGTGGTATTCCAAACGGCAGAAAATTAAAAGCCTGTATTCCGGGCGGATCGTCAGTTCCTATCCTTCCGGCTAATTTGTTATTAACAACAGCTAAGGGCGAAAAAAGATTGATGAACTATGAAAGCCTTGCTGACGGAGGTTTTGCAACCGGTAGTATGATGGGTTCAGGCGGATTTATTGTCCTTGATGATAACCAGTGCGTGGTAAAGCATACTTACACTTTGGCAAGGTTCTATCGTCATGAAAGTTGCGGACAATGCTCACCATGCCGTGAAGGAACCGGTTGGATGGAAAAAATATTATTAAATATAGATAATGGAAAAGGCAAGATCAGTGATATTGACCTGCTTTGGGATATTCAACGTAAGATAGAAGGAAATACTATTTGCCCATTAGGCGATGCAGCGGCCTGGCCGGTTGCAGCAGCCATCAGGCATTTCAGAGATGAGTTTGAATGGCATGTAAAAAATCCCGTTGAGTGTTTGACAAGTAATTATGGGTTGGCGCATTATGCGGATCCGATTCATGTGCCGGTGGTAGCGTAGTTTTTCACGCAAAGGCGCAAAGTTTTTAAGACGCAAAGATGATATGACTGAAAATGAAATTTCGAAATTAGTTGTTGACTTGTGTTTTAAGATTCATAAGCAATATGGGCCAGAACTTTTTGAGAGTGTGTATGAAGAGATATTCTGTTACGAATGGTCAAAGAATGGTATCTTCTTTAAAAGGCAACATGGTGTACCGCTGGTTCATGAAGAGATCAAAATGGAAATTGGATTTAGAGCTGATGTGATAATTGAGGATAAAGTAATTGTTGAATTGAAGTCCGTTGAAGCGTTGGCTGATATTCACTATAAACAGGTTCAAACATATTTGAAGCTTACAAAAATAAAATTAGGCTTATTGATAAATTTCAATGTGCCTTTAATAAAAGATGGAATACATAGAATCGTAAATAACTTATAAAACTTTGCGCCTTGGCTCCTTTGCAGCTTTGCGTGAAAAAAATTATGGCAGACGAAATAAAAAAAGAAGCACCTGCAACATTTAAAGTAACCATCGACAACATCACCATTGACGTTGCGCCGGGTACAACTATATTAAATGCAGCAAGGCAAATTGGTGGCGATGTTACACCACCTGCCATGTGCTATTACAGCAAATTGGAAGGTAGTGGTGGTAAATGCCGTACCTGCCTGGTAGAAGTTGCTGCAGGCTCAACAGCCGATCCAAGGCCGATGCCTAAACTGATGGCCAGTTGCCGCACAACAGTAATGGATGGTATGGTTGTAAAAAACATGACCAGCGATAAAGTGATCGATGCAAGAAATGGTGTGGTAGAATTTTTACTGATCAATCATCCGTTGGATTGCCCTATCTGCGACCAGGCCGGCGAATGTCATTTACAGGACCTGGGTTATGATCACGGCAAAGAAGGAACACGTTACGAATTTAAAAGAAGAACTTTTGAGAAAGAAGATATCGGCCCTTACATTCAATTGCACATGACAAGATGTATTCTTTGTTATCGTTGTACTTATGTGGCTGACCAACTAACCGATAAACGTGTGCATGGTATTTTAGACCGTGGCGATCATGCAGAAATATCAACATACATTTCCAAAGCAATTGAAAATGATTTCAGCGGAAACATGATCGATGTTTGCCCGGTTGGTGCTTTGACCGATAAAACATTCCGTTTTAAGAACAGGGTTTGGTTTACCAAACCGGTAGATGCACATCGCAATTGCGAAAATCCAAAATGCTGTGGCAAAGCAACTTTATGGTTAAGAGGTGAGGAAGTTTTCAGGGTTACAGCCCGTAAAGATGAATGGGGGGAAGTGCAGAGCTACGACGGAAAGCCAGGCTGGATATGTAATACCTGCCGCTTTGATAAAAAGAAAACAAGCGACTGGACGGTAGAAGGTTTAACAGCCATCAGCCGTCATTCAGTTATCGGCGCTAATAAATATGCAACATTGGAAATGCCAACTGATCCTATTAAAAAAGTATTGGGCGGCCGTGATCCTAAATTAATAATGAACATACATAATGTAAGTGGTGTAAATAATCCCAACATTCATTTAAGTGAGATTGAAAGGCCGGCGCACATGAGCGATTTTGCAAAGTCTGATGAGTTTGTAAAAGGCGAAGGTGAATCAACACAATGGGGTTTGCCAAAAGAATAAGAATTATTTTAAAGAACAGATATGCTGGCATTAATTATTGAGAAACTGGTTTTGATTGTCATAGTTGTAATGGCTTCATTGGTTATTGCCATGTACGCAACCTATGGGGAAAGGAAAATTGCAGCTATTTTACAAGACAGGCGTGGACCTAACCGTGCAGGGCCTTTTGGTATTTTACAACCGCTTGCCGATGGATTGAAATTGTTTTTTAAAGAAGAGATCATCCCTGATTTTTCTTCTAAATTCTTATTTATACTTGGCCCTTCACTGGCAATGCTTACTGCAATTATGACGAGTGCTGTTGTTCCCTGGGGCGATAAAGTTCATTTGTTTGACAGGGATATTTCTTTACAAATTGCCGACGTAAATGTAGGAATGTTATACGTGTTTGCTGTGGTGAGTATGGGTGTGTATGGCATCATGATCGGTAGCTGGGCAAGTAATAATAAATTTTCTTTGATGGGAGGCTTAAGGGCTGCTTCGCAGATCATCAGTTATGAACTGGCCATGGGTATAGCTTTGATTGCCCTGCTGATGATAACCGGAACGCTGAGCCTTAAAGAAATGGTACAGCAGCAACAAGCCGGCAACTGGAATATAATTTATCAGCCCCTGGGCTTTTTATTATTTTTAATTTGTGCTTTTGCCGAATGTAACCGTGCACCCTTTGATCTGGCGGAAGCCGAGAGTGAACTGATCGGTGGTTATCATACGGAGTATTCATCTATGAAACTGGGATTCTACCTCTTTTCTGAATACATCAATATGTTCATCAGTAGTGTTATTATGTCTACCCTGTATTTTGGAGGTTATGACATTCCATTTGTGAACGAGGCCAATTACGATCAAAACCTGATGGCTGCATTGGGTGTGCTGGCTTTAATGGCAAAAGTTATTTGTTTTATATTCTTTTTTATGTGGGTAAGATGGACCATCCCAAGATTCAGGTACGATCAGTTGATGAACCTGGGTTGGAGAATTTTAATTCCACTGGCTTTGTTCAACATGCTGTTAACAGGAGCCTTGGTATTATTGAAACAAAATAACTGGCATTTTTAATTTTTATCAAGAAATAAAATTCCGCTGCTGCGGATCTGCAATATGCAAGCATTAACAAACAGAATAAAGCACGTTGATCGCCGGAAAATGAATTTCCTGGAGAAACTTTATTTAGTCGCTATTTTTAAAGGTATGCTTATCACATTCAGCCATATTTTTAAAAAGAAACCAACCATCAATTATCCGGAAAAAACAAGGCCATTCAGCCCTGTTTTTCGTGGGCTTCATATTTTGAACAGGGATGAAGAAGGACGTGAAAATTGCACTGCCTGCGGTTTGTGTGCAGTTGCCTGCCCGGCAGAAGCCATTACGATGGAAGCTGCTGAAAGGCAGATCGGAGAAGAAAATTTATACCGGGAAGAAAAATATGCAGCTAAATACGAGATCAATATGCTGCGCTGTATCTTTTGTGGACTATGTGAAGAGGCCTGTCCCAAAGATGCAATTTACTTAAGCGAAACTTTTGCACCGGCCGATTACCAGCGCAAACAATTCATTTATAAAAAAGAAGAATTATTGATACCGCACCCGATCGAAGAACCGGATGCTTATAAAAAAGCATTGGGTAACAGGGCAAAAAAAGAAACGGTTAATTAAAGAATATGAGCATTACAGAAATATTATTTTGGGGTTTATCTGCCTTGGCTTTGTTCAGCGCCATT
>Ga0193752_1002840_pt1 | contig 12491 bp, 9 predicted proteins | sample H1c1metaG_FD_144924 | JGI IMG/M metagenome (GOLD analysis project Ga0193752, IMG submission 144924) | Soil microbial communities from a riparian zone of the East river system, Colorado, United States - H1c1 | ecosystem: Environmental > Terrestrial > Soil > Riparian zone | place: USA: East River... | reverse complement strand
GCCACACCTCGGCCCCGCCGAACGTCCCCAGCTTGCTCGGGTACTTCTTCGGGTCGCCGAGCATCTTGATCGCGGGCCCGCCCCGCATCTTCTGGCTCATGTTCAGCCCGGAAATGAGGCCGTTGTAGTCGCTCTCCAGCCCCCCGTAGAGCATCGTCCCCACGTTCGCCTTCAGCTTCTCGCAGAAGCTCTTGACCATGTTGTAATGGTCGATGTCGCCGTGCGTCAGGATCAGATAGTCCAGGGTCTGATTCTCTGACGCAAACTTCGTGTTGTTCTTGAAATACTTCAGGCTGTCGTCGCTGACCAGCGCCTTGTTCTTGGTCGAGCCGTAGTCCACGAGCATCGTCGTCCCGTCCGGGAAGACCACGAAGATGCCGTCGCCCTGGCCGACGTCCATGATCTGGATGGTGAGGTTCGCCATGGGGAAGGGCTGCCCGGAGGAGAGGGGGTAGTGCCGAGCCCGTTGCGTCTGCCGCCGGGCTCGCCGGGCCGCGTCCCGGCGCGTCATCCACAGGCCCCCGACACGGCGCCGACACGGCGGGCCCGGCGGTGGCGGGCGACCTGCGGCGAGGGGCACCCGGGCAGAGAGGTAGGGGCCACGAGCGGGCGCGGAGCCCGCTCAGGCAGAGCCCGGGCGACGACGATCGGGGGCAAAGTACCCGGCGTTACGGATTCCTGATATGGGCCTCGAAAAATCTCGCGGGACGCCCCTCAGCTAGGCCCTTTATGTGCTCAGGAGTGCACCAGGACCCGAATCCACGAGCGGGCAAGGTCCTTAGTCGTCATCTAAATAACGGAACAACTATCATCTCCATGAACCAGCCACAACGCAAACAGGCGCAGCCCCGGAAGGGCCGCGCCTGTCTGGATCGGCATAGCTCGGACGCCCCGGACCGCTAGACGGCACAGGCCCCGTCGTCGCACGCCTCGGCGTCACCCTCCCCCCCGACGACGGCCCCGGCAGCCTCGCGCTGCACCTCTTCGAGCACCTGCAGGAACGTCGAGGTGGGCTGGGCGCCCTGCACGGCGTAGCGCCCGTCGAAGACGAACGTCGGCACGGCGCGGATGCCGAGCCGCTGCGCGTGGGCGATTTCTTTCTCTACTTCCTCAGCGCCTTCATCGGTGGCGAGGTAGGCGGCGGCCCGCTCCCGGTCCAGCCCCGCCTCGGCGGCGAGGTCGGCCAGCACATCGGGGTCGGCCACGTTCAGGCCGTCGGTGAAGTATGCCCGGAACAGCCCCTCGGCCAGCGCCCGCTGCACGTCGGGACCGCCCTCGCGGAGCGCCAGCCGCATCAGCCGGTGCGCCTCCAGCGTGTTGACGGACTGGGCCCGGTCGAACTGCAGGTCCAGCCCGTCCGCCGCCGCCGTCGTGGCCGTCTGCCGGAGCATGGCGTCGAGTTGGGCGCCGAACTTCCGCGTGAGCGATTCGCGGAGGGGACTCGGCGTCGCGGGCAGCGAGGGGTCGAGCTGGTAGGGCCGGAACGTCACCTCGACGCCCTCGGCCTGCGGGAACGCGCCCAGCGCGCGGGCGAACCGGCGCTCGCCCACGTAGCACCACGGGCACGCCACGTCGGAGTAGATCTCGACTTTCATTGGTTTGGGGGGACTCAGAAACTGTTCGGCGCAGCAGCCACCTCTCCTATCTGTCATCCTGAGCGGAGGGCGGCGAAGCCGACCGGAGTCGAAGGATCTCAGGTTTGCACGACGGTAGCATCCTGAGATCCTTCGACTGCGGCCCTGCGGGCCTCCGCTCAGGATGACAAAGTGCGGAAGGTTGACTCCTACGCCGCGACCTCCGCCAGCGCCCCGGCGAGGGTCTCGGCAAGCGGCGTCGTGGGGCGGCCGATGAGGCGGCGGAGATCGCCGCTCTCGGTGAGCAGCGCGCCCTGCGCGATGGCCGCGTCGGCATCGGCGTAGATGGCCGCCACCGGCGCGGGGAGTCCGAAGCCGACGAGGGCCTCCTCGTACGCCGCGACAGGGAGGTCGCGGTAGACCACCTCGGTCCCGCTGAGGCGCGTGATCTCGGCGGCCAGGTCGGCCATCGTGAACGACTCGTCGCCGCCCAGCTCGTAGATCGCTCCTTCGTGCCCCTCGCCCGCCACGACGGCCGCGGCGGCCTCAGCGTAGTCGGCCCGCGCTGCCGCGCTGACGCGGCCCTCCCCGGCGCTCCCGAGGATCACGCCGTGCCCCAGCGTCGCGGCCAGATCGCGGGTGTAGTTCTCCGTATACCACCCGTTGCGCAGCAGTACGTACGGCACGCCCGACTCGGCCAGCATCTCCTCCGTCGCCCGGTGCTCGGCGGCGAGCTTCATCGGGGTGGTGTCGGCGTGGGGCGCGCTCGTGTAGGCGATGAGACCCACCCCCGCCCGCCGGGCGGCCTCAATGACGTTGCCGTGCTGGGCGAACCGCCGGCCCAACTCGCTCCCGGAGACGAGCACGAGCCGGTCGACACCCGCGAAGGCGGCGTCGAGCGTCTCAGGCCGGTCGTAGTCGGCCTCGCGGACGACCACGCCGAGCCCGGCGAGTTCGGCCGCCTTCGCGGGGCTCCGCACGACGGCGACGATCTCGCCGGGGGAGACGCCCCTGAGTAAAAGCGCGTGGACGATGAGGCGGCCGAGATGGCCCGAGGCTCCGGTGACGGCAGTCATGTTTTTTGGTCTGGAAAGGCCAGCGGCCAGAGGGAAAATCAGCGCTTGCGGTCGAAGAGGACGGCGTCGAGGCTCCACGGCCCGGCGCCGAGCCCGACGAGCGCCGCGAACACGGCGGCGTAGAGCAGCGCGAGTTCGCCCTGGTTCTGAACCGGGAGGCCGCCCTGCGGCGCGTGCGCCATGAAATAGGCCGCGATCATCTGGACCACGGCGAGCGCCGCGACCGGCCGCGTGAACAGGCCGAGGGCGACGAGCAGGCCGCCGAAGAACTCGACGACGCCCCCGAACCCCATGAGGGAGGCGAGCGGGACGGACGCGCCCGCACCGTCGACGCCACCGAGGACGCCGAAGAGCTTCTGGGCGCCGTGCTGCATGAACATCAGGCCGGCAGCGACGCGGAGGATGGTGATGACGGTGGGGACGACCCACGCCGGCAGCGGGCGGGACGTGGCGGGAAGCGTGGTGCTGGTCATGTTTTTGGTCTGGGGGTTGGCGTTACGCCAAATGGTGTACAAACACTCTTTTTGGTCTGGAAAGGCCCGGAGGCCACAAACCAGATGAGTTAGCCCGTCTGGCGGACGGTGGAAAGAAGGTCCACGAGGGTGCGGACCTGGCCTTCGTCGAGGGCCTGGAACCGCCGACGCTGCTCCGCGCAGACGGCGGCGTCGAGGGCGTCGAGGACGCGGCGCCCCTCGGCGGTGAGCGCGGTCGAGACGAGGCGGCGGTCGGCCGCGTCGCGTGTGCGGGCGACGAGGCGGGCCTCCTCCATCCGGTCGAGCAGGCGCGTCATGTCGGGCATCCGTGTGAGCATCCGGTCGCGGATCTCGTTCCGGCACAGCGCGTCGGGCTCGGCGCCGCGGAGGATGCGGAGGACGTTGTACTGCGGCCCGGTGATGCCGTGGGGCTTCAGGAGCAGCTCGAAGTCGTCCATGAGCAGCGCCGCCGTGCGGATCACGGCGAGCTGGGCCTCCTGCGCGAGGCTCGCAAAGGGCCGCTCGCGCGGCGCGTCGGGACAGGGATCGGTCATGGGGCCAATATACTCGTTACAACACCCAATGTCAAGACACCCTACCCTGCACCCCTCTCGTCAGGCCCCGAGCCACGCCTCGATCTGCCCGTAGACGCGCGGCTCGTTCAGGAGCCGCAGGTGCCCCACCCCGTCGAAATGCGCGGTCAGCGCCCGCCCCGGCAGGTCGGCCGGGGTCGCGCTCGCCACCGGCACCAGCCCGTCCCCCAGCACCCGCCCCGGCCCGCGTGCACGGTGGACGCGCAGGCTGCCGCTGATGGAATAGAACGGCACCGCACCGCACCCCCGGCCCTGATCGTGCAGCAGGTCCTGCACGCCCGCGCTCCGCGCGTCGGCGAGCCGCCCCAGCGGAGCCGTCACGCGGACGGCCTTGAGCGCCTCGGTCGCCACGTACCCCGCCTTCGCCAGCGGCGACCCGCGGAACGGCGACCCCAGCGTGACAGCCATGCGCGTCTTCGCTACCCAACCGTGCCCCTGCGCTATGGCGGCGGTGCAGGCGTCGTGCGCGATGAGCCCGCCCATGCTGTGCCCGACGATCACCACCTCCTCCACCCGGTCCGCGCAGGCCCTCACCAGCGCCTCCAGCCCCACGGCCAGCGCGCGACCGTTCTCCGCAAGGCGGAGGCCAGTGTTGTAGCGGACGTAGAGCGGCGTGTACCCGAGTTTTTCCTGGAGCCGGTCGCCGTAGGTGCCCCCCCACCCTTCCTCGCGGGCGCCCAACCACCAGGCCGACTCGTCCATGCAGATGCCGTGGACGAACACGCAGAGCCGCGCCCCATGCGCGGGCAGCAGCACCCGGAGCCCGTCGGGCGTCAGGGGTTCACCGCCGTCTCCGGCGTAGAACGTGAGCGACGTGGCGAGCGGGTTGGCCGCCGCGGCGAGCGTGTCGCCGTGGGAGCCGAGCAAGGCGCTCCGCACCCCGGCCGCGAGCCCGATGGGTCCCCCCCCCGGTTCTTCCACAGGCCGACCGGCCCGCCGGGTAACGTCCTGCGCCGCCCGCCCTGCAGCCCCGCTGCCGCCACGGATCCCACCGTAGACCATCCCCACGATGGCGTCGTGGACACGCTCGACGAGCCGGGCGACGAGCGACACGACGGGGATCCGCCGCAGCACCCGGAACGGCACGCGGGCTATGGTCCGGTGCACCTCCTCGACGCTCCGCGCCGTCGCCCCGGTCCCGGAGGCCGCCGCCGCCGCGTACCCCGCCGCCATCGCGCGGGCGGCCCGGCGGCCTGTGCGTCGTTCGTGCGTCATGGGTGTGGGGCGAGGTGTGCGCACGTGGAAAGGCAGGGGCGGGAAGACATCGCAACAGAGGGATCGCGCGCGATCCTCACCGTTGCGTACGGGCGCACCCGGCGCCGGGTGACGCTTCGAGCACCCGGAAGGGAACGGCCACGCGGCAGAGCGCGCCGGTGCTCGGAGGCAGCACCCGATGCAACGTCCGCCCACCCCATCTTACGGGGAAACACGCGGCGACGGCCGGGGATTAGCAGGGTTCAGGATGCGCTCCGTGTTCAGCAGCCGCCCCCCTTTTTTCCATTGCGCCCATGCACCCGCGCCCCGTCCTTCTACTCATCGGCGCCCTCACACTCTGGGCCCCCACGCAGGCGCAGACGGTGCCTCCGGTGAGCGGCGTCCAGCACCGCTTCGCGCCGTTTGTGGACGCGACGGCGTGGCCGCTCGCCGACTTGCCCGCGCTCTCGGCCGCGAGCGGCGCCCGCGCCTTCGTCCTCGGCTTCATCGTCAACGACGGCCAGACCAGCACCCGCCCCTGCACCCCGAAGTGGGGCGGCTTCGACCCCTACTACGCCACGCAGGCGCAGGCGACGGCCGGCAGCGGCGAGGTCCACCTCCGCGGCGCCATCGACGCCCTTGGGGCTGCGGGCGGGCGGGTGATGATCTCGTTCGGCGGGGCGGCCAACACCCCCATCGACGCCACCTGCACGAGCCCGCAGGCGCTGGCCGACGCCTACGCCGAGGTCGTGGACACCTACGGGGTCTATGACCTCGACTTCGACATCGAGGGGACGTGGGTGGTCGACGCCCCCAGTCGCGCCCGCCGCGTCGCGGCCCTCGTGCTGCTCCAGCAGATGCGCCCCACCGTGCGCTTGTGGTTTACGCTTCCGGTCTTGCCGACGGGCCTCGACGCCAACGGCGTCTCGACGCTCAACCAGGCCGTCGCGGGTGGCGTGAACCTCTCCGGCGTCAACATCATGGCGATGGACTACGGCGCAGGGGCAGCCCCCGACCCCTCGCAGCTTGGCGCCTACGCCATCAGCGCCATGACGGCGCTGCACGGGCAGCTCCAGTCGGCCTACACCCTGGCGGGACGGCCCCCGCTCTCGGACGCCACCGCGTGGTCGATGGTGGGCGTGACGCCCATGATCGGCGTCAACGACGTGGCGGCGGAGATTTTCCGCACGACCCACGCCGCCGAGGTCGTCGCGTTCGCCGTCGAGCACCGCGTCGGGCTGGTGTCGATGTGGTCCATCCAGCGCGACCTCCCCTGCCCCGGCGGCCCGACGAACTGGCCGCAGACGACGTGCTCCAGCATCGAGCAGACGCCCTACGCCTTCTCCGGCATCTTCCGCCAGATGGACGCCGTGGCCTCCACGGACGGCGGCCCGACGGACACCGACGGCCTTTTTCTTGGTTTGCCGCACCCCCACCCCGTCACCACGACCGCCCGCATTTCTTTCCATACACCCGAGTCCAGCCCAGTTCGTCTGGAAGTGCTCGACGTACTGGGCCGTCGCGTGAACGTCCTCACTGAGGGCTCGCTGCAGGCCGACACGCACGAAGTCGCGTTTGACGCCATGCCTCTCACCGCGGGGGTCTACCTCCTCCGGCTGGAGAGCGGCGGTGCCGTCTTGACCCGCCCCCTCGTCGTGGCGCGCTGAGGAATGTGTAGCAAGGCTGAGATTGCCACGTCGCTCCGCTCCTCGCAATGACGAATTGGAAGGGCAGCACCCAGGCCCCCCCTCCTCGTCATCCCGAACGGATGTGAGGGATCTCAGCGCGGATAGTTGAGCCTGCCACCACCGGCTATGGCAAGCGAGACCAACCGCGCTGAGATTCCGCTACGCGGACCTCCGGTTCATCACTGCGTTCGGGATGCCGACAGAGAGACGACAGGCAGCAAACGGTAGGACGGTGATGGAGGCAGACGTGTATAGGTCAAGGCTACCGTCCCTCCCCCCTTGTCATTGCGAGGAGCGGAGCGACGCGGCAATCTCAGCCTTACCCCCCCATCCTACGAGCACCCACTTACTCCGGAACCAACGTGAGCAGAAGCGCTCACCGTCCTACCAACTGAACTGGACCTCTGTATACATCTTAGTGCTGCGTGCACAGCGAGGGGGCAGGAGTCGGATCCATAGCATCTGACAGATCTTCTGCCCTCGGCACGCATTATGGGCACCATTAGGTATCTTGGCTGGCCATGATTTACCCGCCGAACGCAGAGCCAATGAAAGCAAAAAACTCAGCTGGAATTAGAGACTCGGTCGATATGGAGCTAGAGTATACATCTCTAAGAACAGAGATGATGTCTTTGCAGCAAACTAGATTTTCCATAATAGGACTAACCACTGGCACAGTTGCAACGCTTTGGGGGTGGATAGTTGCAAATCCAGAACAGTGGTCATGGGATATGGCAGCAGTATTATCGACATCAATTCTTTGTGTATCTTTATATATGGTTTGGATCTCAACAAGATGGATAGCTCTAATAATAAGCTATCTTGAGTTTTACCACTCTAGCCAGTGGCACAACAAGGTTAGCATTTATTATTCAAATAGCAAAAGCGTAAGATTCACGAGCGGAATAACGTCTATTTATTTTGTTTTATATTTGTTAGCTATCTTTATTTCAGTTTCTATTGGACAAGAATCTCCTAATGATTATGGTATTATATTGTTTTGTTTCCTGACTTTTGTATATTTTTTCTTATTGATATTGTTTCAAATTAGAGGGTACAATAAGACACAGCTGCTGGCATTCTGGGCAAAGTCTAGGTAGCATGAAAATAATAAACTTTTGGGAGGCCCCCAGATGCAGGGCCACTGTAATATCGTATGCAATTTATAATGGCCTGCGCGCCAGTGGTCACAACTGCGTGTACCAAGATGAACCTTGGCATTGGAGGAATACAAGTAAACCTGAGTTTAATCCAAATGATTCGGAAAATCCCGATTATGTCATAAATAAAGATCAAGCTATGTGGCTATTCGATAGGCGGTCTAGATTTAGATTCTCCAAAATATATGAAATAATAGAAGGATATAATGTATTTGTGATCAGGGATTCGGAACAATCAATCATGTCTCACATTAGGAATTTTCTTAAGCTTTACCCCGATCGAAAAGAAAGCGACATAGATACTGCCGTCATAGGATTTGCACAATTAGAGATGCTTTTTATGTTATCTATTGCACAAAATCCTGGCAGAACAGTACTATTAAATTCAGATAAGCTAATCATGGATCCTGCTGTAAAGTTAATGAATTTATGCAAAATCTTAGAAATAGAATATAATGGTGGAATGATGTCATGGGATACTGTAGATATAGAAAAGCCACCTTGGGGAGAGCACTGGTACGAAAAATTGTTTGAATCCAAAGGTTTTACAGATTCGCTGAACAATTACACGTATGCACCTGATATACAAGACGAGAGAATAGTATTTGCTCGGAATATAACCGAAAGAATGGAAAGAGTCGCATTAAGCGGCACCGGTGCTATACACATAATCTAACGAGGTGTTCGAAATGACAAAAGAGAGCTTCGAAATCGCGAATGGAATTCAAATTAGATCATCAGAACCAATATTGATAGCAGGACCATGTTCTGTTGAATCCGAAGATATAGTGATGCTAGTTGCGAATAAGGTTTCACAGATATGCAATAACACAGGATTCAAATACATATTCAAAAGTTCATTTGATAAAGCAAATAGAACATCCTTGGAATCGTTCAGGTCTTTGGGTTACGAAACTGCTCTAAATATATTAAATCTGGTAAGATCGGATTTAAAAATTCCAGTTTTAACAGATATACATGAATCACACCAAGCAGCTTTTGTGTCTAATTATGTCGATATTCTACAAATACCCGCCATGCTTTGCAGACAAACAGACCTCATCTTGGCAGCTGCAGAGACTGGCCTTCCCGTAAATATCAAGAGAAGCACTTCGCTTTCTCCCGAGGATATGCAATATGCAGTCCTAAAAGCAAAATCAACTGGAAATAATAGAATATTTCTAACAGAGAGAGGCACAACTTTCGGGTATGGGGATCTTATAGTTGATTTCAGATCTCTAGTAACAATGAAACGTTATTCGCCAGTAGTATATGACGTGACCCATAGTGTACAGCGTCCTGGCGGGATGTCAGGGGCTTCGGGAGGAGATAGACACATGGCTAGTCATTTAGCGCGCGCTGCAGCTGCCGTCGGAGTTGATGGATTCTTTTTAGAAACACATCCTGACCCAGATTCTGCTTTAAGCGATGGCTCTGTAATGTTCAAGCTGGACGAGCTTGAATCATTACTTGTTGATCTAAGAAAGATATGGGGTCTAGTTCACGGTTGACGTATAATCAACGTGTAGTTTCCATCTGTGCTTGGCCAGCACAGCGCAGAGGTACTGGTGAGTGATCGACAGCAGGGCGGTGACGAGAGCGACCAACCCCACGAGTACAAACAGTCCTTGCCCCAGTTCGGCGTGCTAGGTGAGAACCTCCAGTTACAGTGAAGGGCCGAGAGTGACGACAGACGCGAGAGTCGCCAGCGTCCAGGACACGCGCGTCACGACCACGCCGTCTGCCTCCTCGGTGGTCACGGCGCCCGGGACGACAGGCACGCCATCGACACGGATGGTAGGCAGCGGCGCAGGGCCCACCACCTCCAGCGTGACCTCCTGCCCGGCGACACCGCGGAGGTGGACGGCCAGCGCGCGGCCGTTGTCCTCGCGTGCGACGCGGTCCACGATCGCCGAGGCCGCCGCGAGGTACGGCGCCGTGGGCACCCCGCGCTCCAGTTCGACGCGCTCCGCCGGGCCCGTCAGGATGGCCGACGGCGTCTCCACCCCGTCCACGACGATGCGCCGGAAGACGCGGCCCTCGCCGGACCACGTCACCCGGCACGTCGTCCCGTACACGGCGAGGTCGTAGGCCACCCCCTCGAACCCCGTGGGCAGCAGCGGGCTGAACCCCAGCGTCCACGGCGTCTCGCGCACGCCCGCCAGCTGGTACAGCACGTGGAGGTACCAGCCCCCCGCCCACAGGAACGTCGGCTTGTCGATGGCGCCGTACGCGGGTGAGTCGGGCGCCGCGTTGCGGTACTCGTAGAACGCGGGCTGGCCGTTCGGGCTGTCCTGCACCCCAGCCACGCTCAGGTAGCGCTCCAGCGCGTCGCGCGCCTCGTCCACGCGCCCGGCCGCGATCAGCGCCAGCGCGTACCACGCGTTCCCCTGCGGCCACACGCCCCCGTTCATGTAGAGCCCCGGCGCCCCGACCTCCCCCTCCAGAAAGCGGTACTGCTCCGTGAGGAGGTGGTAGTCCATCGGCATCGCGTTGCGCACCCCCACCTCCGGGTCGAGCAGTTCGCGCCGGGCCGTCGCCAGCAGCGTGTCGCGCCGCGCCGGGTCCAGCAGGTCGAACCACACCGCGAGGAGCGAGCCGGTGTAGTAGTGACGGTCGGTGCTCGTGCTGTCAAGCCCGTTGAGGAGGTAGCCCGCCTCGTCGTCCCACAGCCGGTCCACGAGCGAGCGGCGGAGGCGGGCCGCCGTCACGGCGTGGGCCGGGAGCGCGGCGTCCGCGCGCCCCAGCCGCAGCGTGACGTAGGCGTAGGCGTCGAGGGCGCGGACGGTGAGCGCGGTGAGGTAGGCACGCGGGCCGTAGACGTGGCCGATGTCCCACCAGTCCGGCCGCTCGGCGTACATCAGCCCGTCGCGCTCGTTGCCGAGCATGAGCGCCATGCTCCGCTGGAGCGTGGGGTAGAGCGCCTCGATAGGGGCCGGGTCGCCGCCGTGCTTCAGGTAGGACGCCGCCAGCAGGACCGCCCACAGGTGGTTCCAGTTGTCGGCGTTGGCGGGCTCGACGACGTAGGTGCTGTCGCGCCAGTAGCGCGCGTGGGGCAGCACCGAGTCGGCGCGGACGAGGGAGCGGACGTAGCCGAGGTCGTCGCGGACGCGCGCGGGGTCGTAGTAGACGGCCCCGAGGTCGGTCAGGAGGAGGTCGTGGGTAAAGAAGAAGTTGTACTCGGCCGGGCTGGGCATGGGCACGACCTGTCCGTCGAGGTAGTGCCGGTCGGCGCGTAGCAGCGCGCGGGCGAGCCGGTCGGTCTCGCGCAGTTCCGGGTCGGGCAACCGGGCGAAGGCGCCCTCCCCCACGTACCGGCGGACACCATCCTCGTAAGCCGTGGCCTCGGCAGCCCACGTATCCACGGCCCGCCGCCGAATCGCGGCGCTCTCGCCCCGCTGCGCCGTGCCGATGAGTTGCGTCACCACGAGGGAGTCGCCGGGCGCCAGCGTGCGGCTGTACCGGAACGCCGCCCCGGCACCGCCGGGTGCGGCCCCGGAAGCCGGCGGTGCCCCCACGCTCGCGACGAAGAGGTCCACGGAGTCCGTGTCGGCCGCGTCGAACGAGGCAAGGAAGGCCGTGCCGTCGTCCACGTACCCCGTGCGCGCCGGCTCGCGCGTCGTGTAGGCGTGCGAGGTGCGCAGCGTGGTGGCGAGGCGCGTGTCGACCTCGAAGAGCGCGCGTCGGCCCGACGTGTTGTGAAGCGTCAGCCGCAGCACGACGACGGGGAGCGTGTCGGCGAAGCGGTAGTCGAGCGTGGCGCGGTAGTCCGGCGCCTCGTCGTGGAACGTGACCCGGTAGGGCGTCCACCGGTAGGCCCAGGGCGCCGTCCCCAGCGTGTCCGCCCGGCCATCCACCCGCACGACGAGAGACAGCGGGCGCGACGACCCGCGCTGCCAGTAGTCCGTACTCAGGTCGATGCTGTTGGCGACCGGGTAGTAGAAGCTGAACCGGGCCGGGACGGGCCGGCTGTCGTGGAACTCGACGCCTGCGTACGCCCCCCCCACCTCCACCTGCCCCCGCAGACCGTCGAACGCCACCGCGAGGGAGTCGCCCGGCAGGCCCTGCGCCCTCGCCCCGAGTACCGGCACGAGCAGGGCGCCGAGGAGCACGAACCATCGCACACGGAGTAGCTGCACGGGAGCGTAAGCTGGGTGGGGAGCGTCAAGGTATACGCCGATCTCCCTGCACGCCGCAGCACGCTTCCTCACCGGCTCCTGCCATGACCCCACTGCTCCGGGAGGCTGTCGCCAGAGCGGAGAAGCTGCCTGCGGATCAGCAGGACGCTATAGCTGCCCGCCTCCTCGCCGAGGTCGAGGATGAGCAGGCCTGGTCGAGCCGCTTCGCAGCAACCACAGATGAACAGTGGGACCGGCTTGCTGACGCAGTTCGAGCCGACATCTAGGAGGGAGAGATCATGCCCCTCGATGAGGTCTTCCCTCCACCTCCTGAGAGGCTGTTGAGGATTGAGCACGACCCTTCAAAATTGTCGTCCTGAACTCGATTCAGGACCTACGACCGTACGGCTCGGTACGAGGACGGGTGGAGGCACGAAGCCCTCGCGTAGCGTCCGGCACCCGATTGCGGGCTGGATCCCCGCTTTCGCGGGGATGACGGTATTGGAGAGGTGGGAGACCACCCCCATCGGCTTTCCCGATGGGGCTGTCCTAGATAAGGGGCTGCGGCTTAGTTACGAGCCATGCCCCAACGACGACGTAGCCGCCTCCCCAGGC
>Ga0193752_1002839_pt1 | contig 12494 bp, 2 predicted proteins | sample H1c1metaG_FD_144924 | JGI IMG/M metagenome (GOLD analysis project Ga0193752, IMG submission 144924) | Soil microbial communities from a riparian zone of the East river system, Colorado, United States - H1c1 | ecosystem: Environmental > Terrestrial > Soil > Riparian zone | place: USA: East River... | reverse complement strand
GAGATCAACCTGGGATTTGCGCTGATCAAAGCCCCGGTGGATGGGTATATCGGAAGAATCCCACATAAAACAGGAAGTCTCGTGGGACTGAACACAGTGGAAGCATTAACGGTGCTTTCAGAAATAAAAGAAGTATACGCTTATTTTTCATTGAGTGAAAATGATTTTGTACAATTCAAGAACCAGTTTGGAGGCAATACTGTAGAAGAAAAAATAAAAAAGATGCCGCCTGTTGAACTGGTATTGTCTGATGGGAGCATTTATAAGCAGAAAGGTAAAGTGCAGATGGTTACAGGACAGTTTGACAATAGTATTGGTGCTATCAGCTTTCGGGCTTCTTTCCCAAATACAGAAAGGTTATTGCGCTCCGGTAATACCGGCAAAATCCGGATACCAAATGTTTTGACTAATGCGCTGGCAGTGCCACAGGAAGCTACTTTCGAAATTCAGGATAAAGTATTTGTATTTGCACTCGGAGATAGCAATAAGGTAATAAGCAAACCTATTGTTATCTCAGGTAAAACTGCTGCTTACTATTTTGTTACAAGCGGTGTGAAGGCAGGAGAAAAAATTGTTTTTTCCGGAGGAGGCAATCTGAAAGATGGGATGGTGATTGTGCCGCAGCCAATGTCATCGGATAGCTTGTTGAAGGCGAAACCGTTGAACCCCCAAGCTCCTTAGAAGGAACCCTGGCGGAGAACTGCCCCGCTTTCCGGAGAAGTTACCCTTCTCCCGTAGCCTTGCTATCTCATCTTTTCAAGCTTTCCATCATATAGTTAAACATCTTCTGTTTTCTATCAGCAGAAATAAAATAAGATCTCATGCTAAAACGATTTATTGAAAGACCTGTTTTGTCAACAGTAGTATCTATCATTTTGCTTTTGTTAGGCGGGTTGTCGTTATACACATTGCCGGTTACTTTATTCCCCGATATTGCGCCGCCAAGCGTCCAGGTCACCGCTTTTTATCCCGGCGCCAATGCTGAAGTAGTGGCACGTTCTGTTGCCACTCCTATTGAAGAGGCCATTAATGGTGTGGAAAATATGACTTACATGACTTCCAATTCCAACAACGATGGAAGTATGTCGATTACGGTTTTTTTTAATCAGGGTACCGACCCGGATATTGCATCTGTTAACGTACAAAACCGTGTATCCAAGGCCATAAGCCAGGTACCGCAGGAAGTAGTGCAGGCAGGCATCTCCACGCAAAAAGTACAGAACAGTTTTATCATGTTCGTGGCAGTATCAAGTGAGGATAGCGCTAAGTACGATGAACTTTTCCTGGAAAATTATATCAAGATAAGTCTTATCCCACAGATACAACGTGTGCCCGGCGTTGCACAGGCGCAGGTGTTTGGAACAAAGGATTATTCCATGCGCATCTGGTTAAAACCAGACCGTTTGATTGCAAATAATCTTTCACCGCAGGATGTGTTGAATGCTATAAAGGATCAAAACCTTGAAGCAGCTCCTGGAAGGTTGGGCCAAAGTAGTGGCGAAACTTTTGAGTACGTATTGAAATATAAAGGAAAGTTTAACCAGGGAGAAGATTATGAGAATGTTGTTATAAAAGCTAACAATGATGGTTCCATGCTTCGTTTGAAAGACCTGGCACGCGTGGAGTTTGGGTCGTATACCTATTCTTCAAATAGCAGGATGGATGGAAAGCCTGTTTCCGGGTTTGCAGTTCTGCAAACAGCCGGGTCTAACGCAAATGATATACTCACAGAAGTTGAGAGGTTACTGGAAGAATTTACTACCACCCTGCCAAAAGGTATTAAGACCACTGTGATGTACAATTCTAAAGACTTTTTAGATTCTTCCATTGAGCAGATACGGGAAACGCTGGTAATCGCATTTGTCCTGGTGTTCCTGATGGTATTTTTATTCCTGCAGGATTTCCGGTCAACATTAATACCGGCGATTGCTGTACCAGTTGCTATTATAGGAACGTTTTTCTTTTTACAATTATTTGGTTTTACCCTTAACCTGCTTACTTTATTTGCGTTAGTACTTGCAATCGGTATCGTGGTTGATGATGCAATCGTGGTGGTAGAAGCGGTGCATACAAAAATGGAACGAACAGGATTGCCTGCAAGACAGGCAACCGTTCAGGCAATGAGTGAAATCTCCGGCGCCATTATATCCATCACTTTGGTGATGGCGGCAGTATTCATCCCTGTGGGATTCATGCAGGGACCGGCCGGTGTTTTTTACAGGCAGTTTGCATTTACTCTTGCTATTGCCATTTTAATATCTGCGATAAATGCGTTGACGTTAAGCCCGGCTTTATGCGCATTGTTTTTGAAAAATGTCCATAGTGAAGAAGAAGGAAATGGACATAAAACAAAAAAAGGATTTGGAGCCCGTTTTTTTCATGCATTTAATACAGGCTTTAATTCCATGACGAATAAATATATTGGAAGCCTGAAATTTCTTATTCGCCACAAGTGGATCGGCTTAACAGGATTAACGCTTGTAGCAGGTATCAGTTTCTGGTTGGTTCAAATATCTCCAACCGGTTTTATACCTACAGAAGACCAGGGGTTTGTGTTATATGCTGTTAATACGCCTCCGGGCAGTTCATTAGACAGAACACACCAGGCTACAAAAGCAATTGACGACATCATACGAAAAGAACCTTCAACCGAACATCTTTATGTTATAGATGGATTGAACTTTATCAGTAATTCAAATGCATCCCCTTATGCTGCAGGTTTTATGAGGTTGAAAGATCTCGACAAAAGAGGTCCTGTAAAAAACCCGGAAGAGATTGCCGGTATGCTTACACAAAAAGTAAGTGCGGTAAAAGGAGCCGGTACCTTCTTCTTTAATTTCCCTACCGTACAAGGTTTTGGCAATGTGAGCGGCTTTGAATTTATGTTGCAGGACCGGACAAATGGCCCGTTGGATAAACTCGGGAATACAGCATATGCTTTTATAGGTGCGTTGATGCAACGAAAGGAAATTGCTTTTGCCTTTACCACTTTCGCCGCCGGTAATCCTCAATACATGATCGAGATAGATAATTTAAAAGCAAAACAATTAGGCGTATCGATAACTGAATTGATGCAAACCATGCAGATATATTATGGCAGCAGTTTCGTTTCAGATTTTAACCGGTTTGGAAAATATTACCGGGTTATGGCGCAGGCAGATATTGCTTACCGCCTGGATGCGGGTTCATTAAATGGCATTTTTGTAAAGAACAGCCAGGGTAAAATGTTACCGGTCAATGAACTCGTTTCACTAAAGCGGGTTTATGGCCCGGAAACTGTAACTCGTAACAATCTGTTTAATGCAGTAACCATCAACGGACAACCCAAGCCCGGATTCAGTACGGGTGATGCTATCAATGCTGTTAAAGAAACGGCGAAGCAGGTATTGCCCAGAGGTTATGCTTATGAATGGACCGGTGTAACAAGAGAAGAGATTAAAACCGGTAATCAAACTGCGTTTATCTTTTCACTGAGTATAATATTCGTATTCTTCCTGCTGGCTGCACAGTACGAAAGTTATATTCTGCCGCTTGCTGTTATTTTAACGATTCCCACGGGCATATTGGGTGTATTTGCCTTTATTAATTTTGCAGGCATTGAAAACAATATTTACGTACAAATAGGATTGATCATGCTGGTGGGGTTATTGTCGAAAAATGCCATTTTGATTGTAGAGTATGCAGTGCAAAGACGACGGGCCGGTATGCCGTTGATCGAGGCAGCGTTGGAAGCTTCACGATTAAGACTTCGTCCCATTTTAATGACATCATTTGCATTTATTGTTGGATTGCTGCCGCTTACCTGGGCAAAGGGAGGTTCCGCACTGGGTAACCGTTCTATAGGTACCGGTGCGGTTGGTGGCATGCTTACCGGTGTTATTCTCGGTGTCTTCATCATTCCTGTATTGTTTGTCATATTCCAGTACCTGCAGGAAAAAGTTTCACGTAAAAGAAAGGATCCGACGACCTTATCGGAATAAAAATGTTGGAATAAAAAATGTTGCGACAAATAAATAATAAAGACAATGATGAAAAAAATAAATAGAAACCAAAGCCTCATCACTCTTTCCTTTCTGCTCCTCATCTTTATCTCATCCTGTAAGGTGGGTAAAGAATATCAACGTCCGGCACTGGAATTGCCAACGCAGTTTAATGCAGTGAGTTTTGCTGATACCAGCAGCATTGCAGATGTAGATTGGAAAAACTTTTTCACCGATACAACTTTGCAGGGGTTAATTGAAAAAGGGATCAGGTATAATCATGACCTGATGATCGCCATTAAACGAATTGATATTGCACAGCGGCAGGTAAAACAGGCAAGGGCTTTGCAATTGCCCGAAGTGAATCTGCTGGTTGGCGCACAGGTCAGCCGTCCTTCCGACAACAGCCTGAACGGTCTTAGTATTAAAAATTTTCTTGGTAAGAGTTATGTTGAAAGCTATTCGGCTGCTGTTAATCTCTCCTGGGAAGCGGATATATGGGGAAAGATCCGTGGGCAGAAAGAAGTGGCGCTTACAGAATATCTTCGAACCTATGAAGGAGCAAAAGCCGTGCAGTCACAACTGGTTGCTGATATTGCGCAGGGTTTTTTCAACCTCCTGATGCTGGATAAGCAATTGGAAATAGCACGGAAAAATCTTTCATTAAGCGATTCATTTTTAACAGCTACACGTTTGCTTAAAGATGCGGGCATTGGCAATTTATTGGCAGTACAGCAGGCTGAATCGCAAAAACTATCAACTGCACTACTGATCCCGCAGTTTGAACAGAATATTGCAATACAAGAAAATGCGCTGCAGCTTTTAACAGGACAGCTTCCTGGATCCGTTTCACGAAGCGTTTCATTAAATGAATTTGCAGTTGCAAAAGAACTCGCTGCGGGTTTACCGGTTGCCATGGTTAGCCGCAGACCCGATGTACGTTCTGATGAGTTGGCATTGCAAATTTCGAATGCACAGGTTGGTATTTCACAAGCCAATATGTATCCTGCTTTGAATATTACAGCAGGAGGCGGCCTTGAGTCATTTAAAGCAAGCAATTGGTTCAGCATTCCTAATTCATTATTTGGTTTAGCCGCAGGTACAATCGCTCAACCTATTTTTAAAAGACGGCAATTAAAAACGGAATTTGAAGTTGCTAAACTGGAAAGGGAGGAAGCAGTTATAAAATTCAGGCAATCAGTATTAACAGCAACCAGCGAAGTGGCGGATGCATTAGTACAGTCTGAAAAACTGCACCAGCAATACCAGATCGCCACAGCTCAGGTGGATACATTGCGTAATTCTGTAACCAATGCACAACTATTGTTTAAGAGCGACCTGGCCAATTACCTGGAAGTGATAACAGCCCAGGGAAATGCGTTGCAGGCCGAATTGGATCTTGCTGCTATCCGTCGTGAACAGCTGGGCGCCATGGTAGAGTTGTACCGCTCACTCGGTGGTGGATGGAAATAAAATCGCATCGTGTTAATTACCATAAATAGCGGAACCTCCTTTTTTAGCTGACATTTTAAACTATTAGTAAATAAATCGCCAATAGGCGACTATGGTAAACCCTTAGCGAAGAAATAACGGATTACGACATCTGGCATTTGATTTCATTGCCGGTTATCTTTCCTGTGAAATCCAAATCCTTTCCCGGAAAAATGAGAATCCGTTGTTTTTTGCCAGAGCTGATGAGATCGCTGTTCATCGGCGTATTGTTCCTGATGTGTCTCAACCAGTCATCAGCTCAGAGTATCACTAATTATGCTTTCACAACATCTGTCGGAACTTTCACCAATTTAACCGGCGCAACGTCTCCTACCTTATCAACCGGTGATGTTGATGACGGCGCATTCAACAATCTTCCGATTGGTTTTGATTTCTGGTATATGGGAACCAGGTATACCAGGGTTTCAGCATCTACCAATGCCGTGGTTGCATTTGGATCTACCGTTGGCACGGACTATGAAAATGATCTTTCCAACGGTGGAACACGTCCCCTTATCGCAGCTTTATGGGACGATCTTCACCTGGTTATAAATTCAAACTTCAGTTATCGGACAACTGGTACCGCGGGTAGCAGGATTTTTACACTGCAGTATCTTAATGTAAAATGGAACTACCAGGCATTCGGCAGTGTCATATCTATCCAGGTCAGATTATATGAAAGTAGTGGCAAGATTGACATTATTTATAAACCAGGTATTTATACCGCAAACACTCCCTCTGCCTCAATCGGCATAGCCGCATCGGGTGTAGGTTCCGGTCAATATTTGTCAGTGTCCAATGCCGGTACAAGTGTCAGTTCAACCACAGAAGCCAGCATCACCACAAGGCCTGCTTCAGGAAGAACATATACGTTCACTCCCGCTATTCCTGTCACGCCGGGCAGCTTGTCCTTCACCAATGTAAGCGGTACAGCAATGACCTTGCACTGGACGGATAACTCCAGCAATGAAACGGGGTTTGTAATTTATCGTTCAACTGATGGAGTTAATTACTCCTTTATAACTGAAACAGCTGCAGGTGCAACTTCCTCTGTGCAATCAGAATTAACATCAAACATCATTTATTATTGGAAAGTGTACGCCGTATCCGAAGGTGGATTTAGCGCGGAACTCTCAGGATCCAGACTCACACTGTGCTCCGGACCGGATATCTCACAACTTCCTGCGACGAATCTCATTTCATATCACAAGCTGGAAGGAAATGCAAATGATGCGCTTGATAACAATAACGGAACATTTCAGAGTGCACCAGTACTGACTGCAGATCGTTTCAATAATAATAAGGCTTATAGTTTCAATGGTGTCAACCAATACATATCAACCACTAATTCCTATGTAAATCCCGGTACGGTTTCCGTTTCCGTTTGGTTCAAAACCACAACCACGACTGGTGGAGTTCTTGCGGGCTTTTCAAGTATGCAAACAGGGAATGGTGGTAGTCGTGACCGGTTCATATATATGACCAGCACAGGTTCGTTGTTTTTCGGTGTTGCTCCCGGTGCAGTTAAAAAATATATTAACACTTCTGCATCTTATAACGATGGTAATTGGCACATGGTGACAGGTACGATTGGTGCCGGAGGATTGAAATTATACGTTGACGGGGTTTTACTGGCAAGTGATGTAAACGTAACAAGCGCTGAGACGTATACCGGTTATTGGCGTTTCGGTCATAATGATATAGCAACCTGGCCCAATGCACCGTCGAGCTATTTCTTTGAAGGGACCCTCGACGACATCGTAATATATCACAGAGAACTTTCATCCCCTGAAATCGGAATCTTATATAACTCAGCAGATGGCGCCGGAAGCAACGGTCCCGTTTGTGCAGGAAGCATGCTCAACCTTACTGCAAAAACAGCGGCGGGTGCTACTTATTCCTGGACTGGTCCAAATGGATTTACTTCGAACGTTCAGAATCCTTCTGTAAGTTATACATCAGCTCATGAAGGCGTATATACACTACAGGCTACGGCGGCGGGATGTGTTACTCCTTCCGTTGCCTATGTTAAAGTTTTTTCAACAACCACTCCCGGACAGTGGACGGGTAATGTAAGCACCGATTGGGCGAACGCGAGTAATTGGTGCTCGGGCATCTTACCAACTTCAGCAACAGATGTTACGATTTCTGCTGGTGCAACCAGGATGCCGGCCATAAATGGCAGTGTTACTTGCAATAACCTTGTGATAACCCCGGGAGCAACTTTAACTATTAATGTTGCCGGAATCTTAAATATCGGAGGAACACTCGCAAACAATGGTACCATCACAAACAGCGGCACTACGAATTTCAACGGCGTGTCCGGTCAACAGACATACTCAGGTGTTACGCAGTTTCAGAACTTAACAGTTTCCAATTTTGCCGGATTAAGTATTCCCGCTCCGATTACGGTCAATGGCAATCTCACTATTGCCGCCGGTTCAATGATCACCAATAACTTTAATATTTCCGTAAAAGGAAACTGGATCAATAATGCTTCGGCAAATGCATTATCACCAGGCACGTCAACTGTTACCCTGAGCGGATCTCTGGCACAATCAATTGGCGGAACCTTTTCCACGACCTTTAATAATCTTACAATTTCTAATACTGGCAACATAGTCACATTACTTAACAACACAATTATTGCCGGAAATCTCTCAGTCACTGCGGGAACTTTCAATCTCTCAACGTTCACTGCAAACAGGTCGGCTGCAGGTGGTGTTTTATTGGTTTCGAATAACGCGACGCTCTCTATAGGCGGAACGAATACCTTTCCCACAAACTATACAACCAATACCCTGGTGACGGCCAGCACTGTTGAATACGCCGGTACTGTTCAAACCGTTGCCAATCATAACTATGGTAATTTAAAACTGAGTAGTTCAACCGGTGCAGCTGTTAAAACGTTTTCGGCCGGTTTACTTACCATCGGTGGTAACCTGATAACAACGCTCGGAACCGGCACATCGTTATCAGTAGTTCCTTCTTCGGATGTTACAGTTGTGGGGAACGTAACCATTGGTGCATCCACAATACTCAACGGAGGAAGCTATACTTATTCGATCAGTGGAAATTGGGTCAACAGTGGCACTTTTTCAGGTAACAGCGGATCGGTTAGTTTTACCGGTTCCGGTACTTCAGTCGGTGGAACCGGAATACAGAATTTTCATAACCTTACGATAGGCGCTTCCCTGATAACTTTTTCCAATCAGGCAATTACAATTTCCGGAAATCTTGTTACAACCGGTTCAGGTTCTTTCAACCAGGCAACAGGTGGAACACTTTCGATGACCGGAACAGGTAAGACCATCAGTGGAACGGGCATTTCAATTCATAACATGAATGTGTCCGGAACCGTTAATACATCCACATCAATAACAGTTACCGGTGACTTGTCTGTTTCCGGAAGTATCACTGCAAGCGCTGGAGCGTTCACGCTGAGCGGATCATCAAAGTCAATCAGCGGCGCTGGTGTAAAAGCTTTCAATACTTTGTCAGTCACCGGAGTGGTAACAACCTCTGACAACCTTACAATCGCTGCAGGCTTAAATGTCATTGGTACATTTACAGCAACCGGTGGCACAGCAACTTTCACCGGATCCTCCACTTTGAACGGACCAGCGAATTTGTATAATACTGTTATTAACGGTACATCATTGCAATTGACGGCAAATGCGGTTTTAGGAATTGCCAATACTCTAACCATCACATCCGGTTCACTGGATGTAACTTCTTCAACACCGAATACCGTAAATTTTAATGGAACGGGATCACAAACGGTCAACGCCATTACTTACAATAAACTAACCCTGGGTAACGGCAACAATAAAACTGCCGCAGGTGCAATAACAGTAAACGACGATATTATAATAGGATCGGCAACCACCTTTACATCCGGTTCATTTATTCACAACTTTTATAAAAACTGGACAAATAACGGAAGTTTTGTTGCGGGCTCTGGAACGGTCAGGTTTACAGGGATGTCCACAACTAATATTGTTGGCGTTACCATCTTTAATGAACTGACACTTGACCATACAACAGATGCAGCATCGGTAGTATTGCAAAGTAATATCTCAGCCGCGGTGGTTAACATGACCAAAGGCACGCTGCACACCGGAGCCAGCACAATTACTATCACCTCAACCAGAAACGGGAACGGGATTATTCTTGGTAACATTCAACGTACGCACGCCTTTACTGCGGGCGTTTCCTATGCTTTTGAAAGTCCGGCTAATACGGTAAATTTCGCGTCTGTCACAGGCGTTACAAGTGTTCTTGTCTCAGTTGTACTTGGCGAAATAAATGATTTTCCAAATGGGGCTTCTATAAGCCGGGTCTATAATGTTTCAATCGGTGCAGGTACTTACAACGCAACACTTCGTTTGCACTACGAAGAAGATGAACTTAATGGAAATGCGGAAGCTGCCATGGGACTATGGAGATTCAATTCGCCTACATGGACGCCTGTTGGAAAGACTGCCAATAACACCACTTTAAATTATGTTGAACTAAGCGGACTAACGGATATCACCAGTCGCTGGACGTTTTCTGACAATTCGAACGTGGTTCAGTGGAACGGAAGTATAAGTTCTGACTGGAACATACCTGGTAACTGGACGGTTACTGAGGGATCTGCGTCGCGTCCACCAGGGCCTTTGGATATAGTTGGACTGGGACAGTTTTCTTTCACCCATCAACCGACAATCACCAGCGGTGTTTCAGTTAAAAACATAGCATTCGGTAGCGTTCAGGCTGTTACTTTAACGCTTAACAGCGGAGGATCTTTAACCACTGCAGGAACGATAGATGGTGACTGGAGTCAGAATATGATTCACACCATCAATGTGAATGATCAATCTCTCACGGTTAATGACCTCAATCTGGGGCACGGTATTACCGGCCAGGCAATCAATCTGAACATCGGTTCAGGCACGGTTACAACATTGGGAGGAATAGAACAATCCGGCGGTTCGAATATTACTATTACCGGAACGGGTGCAATCAATATCTATGAAGATTTTGAATATAGCAGCGGAACATTTTCTGCCGGTAATGGCACCGTAGTCTATAACGGAACACTTAACCAGGTGATCGGACCGGTTAATTATAAGAATCTATCGATTAATAAAGCTTCGGGAATCGCATCAATAAACAGTGCGCTGACTATCAACGGGAATCTTCTTGTATCAGCGGGCCAGCTGCAGAATTTCTCAAGTACATCAATAGCAGGAAATGTCACAATTACAACATCCGGCAACTTCACGAACTTAGGCGCATTGTATGTTGGTGGGAACTGGGCTAATGGCGGCACTTATTTAAGCGGGCCGGGAAGTATTCATTTCAATGGTCCGGGTAACCAGTCGATTTCGATTGGCAGCTTTGAAAATATGATCATTGATAAACCGGTCAGTTCAACCTTGGTGTTAACATCAGATATAAGCCTGAATGGTAACCTTACCATCACCTCCGGAAGCTTTGATATCGGAATCTTTAACTGCTCCAGAACCGTTACTGGTGGTGCATTTTTTTTAGGTGACTCTGCGACCTTTATCATGGCAGGAAATACGCCTCCAATCAACTTTACAACCTATACGATTTCGCGTGCAAGCACTGTAATCTTAGACGGTACAAGTGCGCAAGTATTAAACATTCCCGGAATAACTCTGGGAAACGTCATGTTTAGAAATACCGGCGTTAAGACACTAACATCTTCCATGAATGTTGGAGGAAATCTTACGATAGAAAGTGGTTCCACTCTCCATGCCGGAAGTCAGACAATTCTACTGGAAGGAAGCTGGATCAATCAGGGTAATTTTGATCCCGGCACCTGTACGATTTTGCTGAACGGCGTCTCAAAATCGATCACCGGTACTACAACTTTTAATCGGGTGATCATTGCCGGTAGTTATGTACAATTGGCCAATATCACTTACAACGATCTGCTGCAAATAACAAGTACCGGGATGATTTCATCCGGTACAGGGATCTTTACAACCATGAATGGTGATTTATTAAATCAGGGAATCCTAAACACAAGTGGTACAACAACGTTCAGTGGGCTTAAATTACAAACCCTGAGCCTTATCAATGCAACTACTTTTGCACTTATAGTTAATTTTAACGGTTCGGTATCACCTGTACTTAATTCGACATCAGTACCCCAATTCGGATACCTTAATATTAATAACACGGGAGGAGTGTATCCAAGCGTTGACTGGGCAATCGTATTTAATTTTACTGTTGGTGCCGGTGCTTCATTTCATGGTGGAAACTCGGTACATACCCTGATGGGCAATGTGACCAATAATGGTGCTATCACGAGCCAGGGAGCTATTAACTTCCGTCCGACATCGCCGGCAGTCATCAATTTTGGCAGCAATTTTTCAAGTTCCGGGATTCTGAATTTTGGCGGAACGGGTGCATTAAGTATGCTTGGTACACCTGCATCAATGCATAATGTTGTCGTTTCAAATCAAAACGCTGCAGGCATATCGCCTTTATCATCCTGGAATATTGACAGCAATTTTACCGTTGATGCCAACTCTGTTTTTAACGCTGGATCTTCTACTTACACAATAGGTGGTAACCTGGTAAATAACGGGGTAATTAATCCATCGTCATCAACTTTCATTCTTAGCGGAGCAGACGAACAAACGATTTCGTCGGTTTCAGCGATTAATAATTTAACGGTCAATAAAACAGCGGGAAATGCATTGCTTTTAACGGATCTCACAGTAAATGGCAATTTGAATTTTATATCCGGTTCAATTACCAGCGGGAACAAAAAAGTGATCGTTCCATCTACGGGGTCTGTTACCGGTGCAGGGCAAAATATTGGTTGGGTAAATGGAAACCTTCAAAAGCATTTCCCTACCGGTGCTCCGGCTTTAACCTATGAAGTGGGAGATGGCACAAATTACACGCCTGCTGCATTTTCTTTCTCAAATGTTACGGCTGCAGGTCAACTCACTGTGTCGGCTGTGCCGGTTGAACACCCATATATCGGGAGTTCAACCG
>Ga0193752_1002838_pt1 | contig 12494 bp, 13 predicted proteins | sample H1c1metaG_FD_144924 | JGI IMG/M metagenome (GOLD analysis project Ga0193752, IMG submission 144924) | Soil microbial communities from a riparian zone of the East river system, Colorado, United States - H1c1 | ecosystem: Environmental > Terrestrial > Soil > Riparian zone | place: USA: East River... | reverse complement strand
GATATAGCCGGATCGCCGAGGTTGAGGCATGGACGGCGCCTGTTTCTGTGAACGCCAGCGGAAGTGTGTTCGATCCGGGCACGATGCGGACGGAGTACGCTTATGACCGGCTGGACCAGTTGACGCAGGTTACGCAAGGAGCACAAACGCGTTCTTTCAAATATGATTCGCTTGGTCAGCTTACGCGGCAGAAACTGGCCGAGCAGACCGCGACGATCAGCGACGCAGGCTGCTACGTGACTACTGGTTGCTCTGGACCGGCATTATGGAGCGATGCGTTTTCTTACGACGGTCGCGGAAATCTGGTGCAGCGAACGGATGCGAGAGGTGTAAAATCAAATTTCTCCTACGACATAAGCAGCAGTTCCGATCCGCTGAACCGCCTGCACGGGATAAGCTATGACAAGACCGGAGCGGACACGACTTACACCATCAACGACGCTGCGGATGTTTCTATTCAATACATGACAACGGGCGATAAGTCTCGTGTTTCGAGCGTAACGACGACCGGAGTTTCGACCGAAGAAAACGCCTATGACTCATACGGTCGCGTGACGGATTACACAATGACGCTTGCTTCTCGCACGTCGTACCCGATGGTCACAAGCTACCAGTACGACACCGCTAGCCGACTGACGGAGATCCGCTATCCGAAACAATATGGAATGTCAGGCGATCCGAGAAAGATAGTCGAGCCGTCTTACGATGACGCCTCAAGGCTGACGCAGCTTGCAGTGGACAGCGTGGCCCAGATGAGCGATATTGCCTACAATCCGATGAGCCAGGTTACGGCCTTGAAAGCATCGATAGGCAACGGTATCGACTATAACGAAACTTATGGTTACGACGGGCAGACGGGGCTTTTGGCGGCTCAAAGTGTGACAAAGACGGACAGTTCGACGATGACGCAGCTGCTCGATCTCAGCTACGATTACGGCCGGGGCAACAGCATCGGCACGTTGAGCGGAAAGACCGGGCAGTTGACGCAGATATCGGACAATCTGGACAACAACAAGAACCGCTTGTTTGAGCACGACGGTCTGGGCAGATTAGGGAAAGCCAAAGGCGGTCTGGCCGCCGGTGCAACGAGCGTTACCGCCGACTGGACACAGGATTATTCCTACGACCGATACGGTAACAAGACCGGCACTGCTTCAAGCGGAATTACATCTGACACTAATGCGGTTCCGACGGACGGTCTTTCAAGTCTGGCCTACAATACTGCATCGAACCGAATAAACACATCGGGTTGGGAATACGACCTGACTGGTAACATGATCCGCGGCCAGAATGAAAACGGCGTCTGGCAGAAATTCGAATACGACGAAGCGGGAAGATTGGTAAAGATCAGAGACGATTCGAATAACCTGCTTGAGGAATACACTTACGGAGCATCCCGCAATCGTCTTGTTAACGAGACCTCAGCAGGTCGCACGTATTATGCCTGGGGTGGAAGCAATGTCATCGCGGAATACTTCGAGACATCAACAACACCCGCTTGGACAAAGAGCTGCATTTATGCCGGTTCGCGCCTTTTATCAACGATCACGAAGGTCGGAATTCGAGAGGTCACGGAGTTTCATCATCCTGACAGACTAGGCACAAGATTAGTGACCGATCCCGATGCTGACACTTATTACGAACAAGCGACTTTACCTTTTGGCACCGCCCTCGCAGCCGAGAGTTCCGGTTTCTCAAATCAAACATTCACGTCTTACGACCGCAGCGCTGGAACTGGTCTGGACTATGCCATTAACCGAACTCTCTCAACGGGACAATCACGGTTTACTCAAGTAGATCCGATTGGGATGGCCTCCGCATCACTCGGAAATCCGCAGTCCAACAATCTCTTTTCTTACGTGCAGAATCTGCCTGTAGATTTAGTTGATCCCACTGGATTGTTTGCTCCCGAATTCCACCTTCCTTGGATAATCATCTGCAACATATTAGGAACCTGTAATACCTCTCCGCGATCAGGTGAGGATTCGCCAGCGGGTGGCGGCGGCGGTGGTGGTTCCCCACCGCCGGAACCGCCCCGACTGTCAAACGACTGTCCTGAACAAGACTTTAACGTGGATGGAGGAAACGGGTATACAGGCCAAGAATTAAGCGCGATCGCTCAGACAGCAGTCGGAGAAGCAAGCAATAAATTCTATGTAAACGAGGTAGAATATTCATTTGCTACGGTGATTAATCGGCAGACTATAAATACGACTCTACATAGCGCACTTGGAAACTCACGATTGAACGTGTTCAATGGTGGTACGAGTATATTAGGTTTACTCTCCGCTCCCGGACAATATCAAGCGTACACCGAAAATTCTGGTCAAAAAAAGGTTAATCAAGAGAAGGCCAAAAACAACGGATCGCTACCTAAAGGATATGTATGTGACCAGCTAAAGGCAGCCAATAATTTTGCACGGCTAATTGCTAGCGGAGCTCTATCAGCTGCTGACCTATTGTCCAGTCACCCATTCACGAACAATCTTGGTAAGAATCGGAAAGCGCCTAGTAACGCCTTCTATATTGATTCGCAAACTGGAGCAATCCATACCGGGGTCTACCAAGTAGGGGATACGATTTTCTTCAATGTTCCATACAGATTTTGATTGAGGAGAGGCAACGGCAATGGAAATAGGTGAAAAATATAGAGTAATTAGTTTTGCATTTTTTGTTTGTTTGGTCGCCGCTCTTCCAAGTGCGTGCACAAGCGGCGTTTCGGACTCAGGAATTCTTGAGGTAGTAAACAAGATTCCCGATTCCTCGAATCCGACCCAAGTGGAGTTCCCATTACCGTATGAGCCACACTATATACATGCTTTTGATCTAGAACGATGGTTGATAGCGGATCACGAGACTCTCTGGATAACGTCTACAGATGGCCGTAATTGGGTTAAAACATTAATGCCGCCCAATGTCGATGGGAAGCCGGTCAATATTCATGGTGTCTCCTATGTTCTAGGCAGTCAGGTTGTTGTGGTTACGGATGACGGACTACTTAAGTCATTCGATTACGGAAAAACATGGTCCGAAAAGCGACCATTGAAGTTAAGTGCCAACGCCGTGTTTTTTCTTAACGATCGCATTGGTTGGGTGGTTTCGACCAAGTACTCTGAGAGCGGGATGGATGATGCTGTCGCTGACGGTCAGACGGGAGCAGTCTTTCGAACAGATGATGGTGGTGACACATGGACGGAGTGTCAAATTTTAGGAGATTTGAAGCTTTCGGCGTCTCTCAAGAACTGGTCATTAAGCGATATATTTGTTCGCGCTTCAGGACAGGGTCTCGCCGTAGGTGATGGTGTAATACTCTCTACTGAGGATGGTGGAATAACATGGAAGAGCGAGTCCGTGAAACCTTACAAATATTTCAAGGCGGGGTTTTCTAACGGGGTGGATTGGGTTCTTTCCGCTGGTGCTGATTTCCTTTCAATTCGAACTAAAACGGACAAAGAATGGAGACATATCGAGGTTCCGCGCGATAATCGGGACACGATTCGATTTGTGCACTTCATTGATAAAGACAATATCGTGCTCGCTATGAACAATCTGTTCAGGTCACGAGATGGAGGTAGAAGCTGGAAGCGTGGAGAAGACCAGCATTACATCTTCTATGTAGAAGAACTTGATCGAGGAAGGCTGATTCGATTGGTTGAAACCAAAGGTGAAAGCATCGCGCAGTTCAGTGACGATGGTGGCGAAACGTGGGTTTCACAATCCTAGACGAGATTCTAAGTGTGTTGGTAGTTTTAACCTACCCCGTGATATTCACTAAAGCTCTTGAACGTTTTTCATGGCATCTCTCCAAGGGTGGAGCCGCGACCGGAACCACGGGCCGACAAAACGACGGCGGATACAATCAGTTGTAACGGCCTGAATCAGGACTCGATCAATGTCATCCTTGAGGAAAAGAAAAACGTAATTCGAGGCAGCGGTTCATTGACCTATGTGCATCCTGAACCGGCAAGCAACCTCGGAGGTTACCGGTCGCTAAGGGCCATCCTCGAACGTGCAGCTTATACGTTTAGTCCTAGAGCAAAAGCACGACATGTCGAACCGTGCAAAGGCATACTGCTTGTCGGTCTTCCCGGATGCGGGAAGGATCTTTGTAAACGTGTCGCTTCAAGCATAACGAACCGGGCTCTGCTCGATCTGGACTTCGGTTCGATCATGGGTGAGGGCGGAGGTGTCATTGGCTCATCCGCCATGTCGATAAAGCGGGCGTTGTCTATCGCCGGAACGATCAAAGGCATTCTCGGTATCAGTGAGTTCGAGAAAGCAGTCTCAGGAATGAAGTCGTCCAACAAGACGGATGGCGGTGAGACGGCACGAACCATCTCTTATCTCCTCAACTGGATGCAGGACAACCAAGATGTACTTGTGTTCGCTACCGCCAATGACGTACGCGAACTCGAATCCGAGCAGTTCAGGATCGGACGGTTCTCATATATACATTTTGTCGACCTTCCGGAGATCGAGGATCGAAAAGAGATATTCCGGGTTCATCTTAAGAAAAGAGCACTCGATGCCGAACACTTTGATCTCGACAAGCTCGTAGAAAAAAGCAAGGACTTTTCCGGTGCGGAGATCGAAGGTGCAGTACAAGACGGAGTCCTTGAAGCCTTCATCGACGGCGACCGGCAGGCTGAAACCCGCGACATTATTAAAGCCGCCGAGAACATCACACCTACAGCCCAAATGATGAGCGAGAAGATCGAAGAGATCCGCAAATGGGCTCGGAATAATATCAAAGGCGTAGGTTCACGAATCGAGAATACCGGCCTTGCCGGAAACCGTACCGATCGAATCTATGAACTCTAAGTACGGAGAATTTCAATGAGCAAATATATGACCTTTGAATCCCAGTCATTCCCGAATCGCGAATTGCTTCTCGACGCCCTTGCAGAATGCGGATTCGCGTCGCCCACACAGGGGTCCAATTTACCTCTTGAAGGTTGGGACAAAAGAAACCCTCAGACTGCCGATATCGTGGTCCGGCGTCGAGATGTAAAAGGCCAATCACTATTAGGCGATATTGGGTTCCAAAAAACCGCAAAAGGTTATGTTGCCATTATCGATGATATGGATCTTGCGTACCGTCTTGGGAAAGACTTCGTGATCAGGCTTCAGAACAGCTATCACGAAGCAGCGGCCCGAAAGATGGCTAAGAAACTCGGCGGCACTCTCATCAAAGAGCGGGTTGGAAAGACGATCAAGATCAGAGTGAAATTCTGAATTAAGGAGAGAATATGCCTGAAATCGAATTCACCATCGACACCGAAACCGGGAAGTGCGAAACGCAGATCAACGGCATCCAGGGGTCGGCATGTGAGCAGACGGCCCGACAGCTTAGGCAAGTATTTGGCGCACCTACAACCGATCGGAAAACAGCCGAATTTCATATTAAGCCTCAATCAAAACGGCGGGTAGGATCAAATGAATAAGGAACTCGTCTTTGTGCTTGAACCGGACGTAGGACGCGTTACGGTTGAGATCTCGCAGGCTTCGACGCATGGAGTATACGAGCTTGCGAATGATCTAGGTGCCCGAGTAAACCTGAACTGTGCCCGGCCGGCTGAAAGCAAAAAACACTTGCCAGTCCTCCAATCGCACAATACGTCCTGCGAACATCCTGGATCGAACGAGTTCTCGATCTGGCTATACAGGCTTTATCACAACTCAGTTGTTGATGGCCCGGGCCGACGCAGTGTGATCCAAACCGCTGGATGTTCAATTCGATGCCTAGGGTGCCACGTACCTCAAACTCACCGGAGGGAAAACGGAACGCTCACATCGATTCGCTCAATTGTTGAAGAGATCATTTCCAATCGTGATGTTCACGATGGTATCACGATCCTCGGCGGCGAGCCGTTCGATCAACCGAGTCCGGTTGCGAAACTCGTTTCAAGGCTAAAACGTCACGGCATTCATATCACGACCTATTCGGGCTACACGTTCGAAGAGCTGATTGGGCGAAAAGATCCTGACATTGATTTCATTCTTACCCATATAGACTTACTTATTGACGGCCCGTTTCTGCGTCATCTCGGGCAGGCGGCTGGCGAGTATCGCGGATCGCGAAATCAGAGTTTAATTGGTCTCGGACATCAATAGCAAGGAGCCGAGCGAAAAAATAAGCTGTAGCTTGATGAGCTTCCTGCGCGCGCTAAAAGGGTGTACAAGGATTAGGTATGGAGAAATTTCGCGATCACGTTGACGCAGAGATTGTTTTTGCTGATAAATCCCTGGAGAATGGAGATATAAACTGCTGCATTCGAACATCTCGAACGCTCCCATGTGCTGAGACCGGCCATAACCTTTCAACGGACCCGCGTTCATTGGCGGATGTTGAAAATTGGTTGGAAAAAGAAAGACGCGCGTGAGATATTCGGGCAGTTAGTTCGCATTGTCGGAGCTTCCACCAAAACACCATTTGGTATTTATCCAAAGGGAAATACAGGCGGTTCAGTTGCCTGGTTTTTCAAACCGATGCCGATTGCCGAAGAGTTGAAACAGATCCTCGATATAGCGAAGAACAATTAGTCAACTTTGCACAGTCCAAACAATGGGGCTCGATTTGCTCCAAATCATCGCTATAGAGGCCGCCACGCCTGGAATCCTTCGTTGGTTCCTCCATGGCTAAAACTGCGCGACTTTCCTTTGCCAGTTACGATAAAACCTAAGCCACGCTGTGCAATTTGCGCGGACAGCATATCAACCGCCATGGTGCGGTTGTTCAAAGATCTAGCAGCCCCACGATCGCGCATAATTTCAGGGTTATTCCGGTCCGGCTAACGGTCATTGCGTTGTGAGTCTTCGGACCCTGACCGGATCTGCTGAAACTGCTGCCATTGTGATGGAATCAATACCTTCTGCAAACCTTCGTCTGTTTTGCGACGGATCTCACTCTTGCGTTCGGTATTTTCTCTCCGCATTTCCTGCAGTTGAGATCGTGTATCATTGAAAATAATACGGACATCGGACTGTTGTTCTTCCGTCAAGTTCAGCTGCTTAAAGGTCTGCTCGATACGGTCCCGCCTGCTTGCTTGACGATTCCTGTCACCCGACCAATTATTATAGATATTTAAAGCAAGCAAGCCGGCGATAAAACCAAGCAGGAATATTGACAGTACAGCTCCTCGTACCTTCCACCTGCTTTTGTCGATATTTTCCATCTTAGTTCTCCGTATCATCGTCGCCGTAAATTTCCGTAAGCAAATCGACGTCGGTTAGGTCACCAGCCACTTCTTGGTGAGCAAAAAGGATCGATTCGGCCGAGTAAGGATCGTCTGCTGAAGCCTGAAGCAATGCGTCGTTTCGGATCCCGGGACCGGCAAAAGTCAGAACTAAAAGAACGGCCAGGCTCGTCGCCAACCCGGAAACGAGTAATTTTGTGTCGTTCCATGCCTGCCACAGCCGATCGGCGAGAGGCATCAAAGCAGCCTGACGTTCGCGCCATGCGTTCATGACCCGGGCTTCGAAAAACGGCGATGGCTCCAGCGTTTGAGCGGCCCGGCTTTCCAGCAGGACCGACGCGATCCTAGCCGCTTCAAATTCCATGCGGCATCTCGGACACTGCTTCATGTGAGCCTCGACGAACGTTGTATCTGCATCGCTCAGGTCCTTGATCCTGTTTTCCTGAATAAGATCACCGATGTGTTTGTCTTTCATCTTGGTTTTTCCCCTGCAACAGTCCCCTGTATATAATTTTTAGATCTTTCTAAAAGTTCAAGCACTGCTTTGCGCATACGGCCGCGGGCTCGAAATGCCTGAACTTTTACTTTTGATTCCGTCCAACCGGTCATCTCGGCAACATCCTTGACCGAGTTTTCTTCCCCGTCCATCAATATTAATACCAATCTGTCATCGGGTTTTAGGGTCCCGATCACCCGATCCACTAGATCGGCGGCAACCATTTTTTGTTCGTCCGATCGAAGTTTTTCAAATGCTTTATTGGACATTTGGTCTTCGAGCCATTCGGCTTCATTCTCGGTCATTGGCGAAACTTCATACTGCGGCTGGCGTTTTGCGCTTCGCAGCAGGTTAAGGCACGTATTTGTCGTCACACGAGTCAGCCATCCCTCCAATGAGCCGCGTCCCTCATAATTTTTCAATTGCACAAAAGCTTTGAGAAAAGCTTCCTGTGCAGCTTCTTCGACCAATTCACGCTGCCGGAAAAAGCGACTGGCAACGCGGAAAACGCGGGGACTGAAACGTCTCACTATCTCGGCAAACGCGGCTTCGTCGCCCGTCGCGGCATTTTTTGCCAATTCGATCTCCGATACTTCCGTGTATCCTTCAGGCACAGACTATTCCTTTACAATCTTATTTAGAGGCTAATTCTACTTAATTAGAACTTGCTGCCCCGAGCGTGTAAAGGTTCTTACGAGCCTTCATTACATTAGGCACACTTTATCTCCAAACGGTTACACTGCCCGAAAACTCTTTTTTAGGATCAAAAGGTCAATATTTAGCAAGGACTCAAAAGATTTGAGCGAAGCAAAATTACACCCTGATATTTTATTCCAACTGCATGTGTAACGAATTCTCGCTTTCCAGTGTCTGGTTGAATGGGAGCGGCTAATGGGCGGCCGTTGAATATTATGAAATTTATCAAATTACATTTTAAGAATCGCAAGAAACTTATCGGCGGTACCTTACTGGCGATAATTTCGGCCGTGGTGATCTCGTTCTTTATTTGGGGACGCGGAGCAAGTGCCGCCGAATACACGACCTCCCGGATCGAGCGCGGCAACATCCGCAATACGGTGAGCGCAACGGGAACCGTGGACGCTGTCGGAACCGTCATGATCGGCAGTCAGGCTTCCGGTACGATCTCGGCGATCTATGTTGATTTTAACTCGATCGTCAAGAAAGGACAGGTGATTGCGCAGCTTGATCCGGCGACCGTGCAGGCTCAAGTCGCTCAATCGCGGGCAAACGTCGAGCAGGTGCGCTCGAACGTCGGACAGCTTCGCGTAGGTGTCGAGCAGGCTCGCGCCGAATATCAAAAATCGCTCGCCGCACTCCAGCAGGCCCGTGCAGGCGTCACGAATGCCAATGCTCAAACCTTAGGGGCGCAGTCGACCGTTCAAAACAATCAGGCGGGAGTGGTAAGCGCCGAGGCTAATGTCGCCGTCGTCAAGGCACAGATGGACGATGCGCGGGCCGTGCTGACCCAGGATGAATCGCTGGCGGCAGGCGGTGTGATCTCGCGGCGTGAACTGCAAACGTCGCAGACGACTTTTAAGACCGCCGAAGCGCGGTACCAGCAGGCAGTAGCGCAGCTCAATCAGGCGCGTCTAAGCCAGCAGGCTTCGGTTAATACGGGCGTTGTACAGTCAAACGCCGGAGTGCAGCAGGCACAGGCACAGGTCAAACAGGCAGAAGCTCAGGTCCAGCAATCGGCGGCAAATATCAAACTTGCTCAGACGCAGGTCGAACAAGGACTGTCGCAGGTAGAACAAGCGGAAGCGGGTCTGCACTTGGCAGAAATAAACCAAAATAATCTGACGATCATCTCGCCGATCGACGGAGTTGTCGTTTCGCGCAGTGTGGAAATCGGCCAAACGGTTGCCGCAAGCCTTTCGGCTCCGACGCTTTTCACTATAGCTAACGATTTGACCAAGATGCAGGTGATTGCAAACGTTGATCAGTCGGACATTGGTTTGATCGAAAACGCCAAGAAAGCAAATTTCACGGTCGATGCTTTCGTTGGTGATGAATTCAGCGGGACGATCAGGCAGATACGTCTTAATCCCCTCGCTGTCCAAAATGTCGTCACATACAATGTCGTGATCGATGTTGTTAATCCAGATCTGAAACTTAAACCGGGCATGACTGCGAATCTCGAATTTACGATCGACGAACGCGAAAACGCCGTTAAGATTCCTAACGCAGCCTTGCGTTTCGCTCCTGCCGCTTCCTCGGGTCAGCGTGTTAATCGCGGCAACAGCAACTCTCAGGCGAGCCGCGGAGGCCGCAGGCAGCAAGCAGCAAACACGGAGGCGAACAAAAATGCCGCCATCCCCGCTTCGCCCGGATCTGAGGTCGCTCTTGAAAGACCGACTCCGCCGACCGAAGCCGTCCTCGCCGGCCAGACGCGCGTGATATGGGTATTAAACGCGGAGCAAGATCTGGAGCGCCGCCGGATCAAGATCGGGATCACCGATGGAACGGTGACCGAGTTTGTCGAGGGAGAACTGGCGGAAGGCGAGAGTGTGGTGACGGGTCAGAATGTTGCGGCGACGTCTGCGACCGCACAGACCGGGCAGAGCGCGCCGGGCTTTGGCGGTGCTCCGGGCAGCGGCGCTAGAGGACGTAGAACAGGCGGAGGACGGTAACGATGCAGGTAGCAGAAATGATATTAGCGAAAGCACGCACGGGTCTCGTCGTGTCTGAACTCGAAACGCCACAGCCGATCATCGAGCTGCATGACATTCACAAGACCTATAAGACGGGCGACCTCGAGTTTCATGCGCTGCGTGGGATCTCGCTCACCGTTCGCGAAGGCGAATTCGTCGCGATCATGGGAACCTCAGGTTCAGGCAAGTCAACCATGATGAATGTAATCGGGTGTTTGGATCGTCCAACCGCCGGAGAATATATCCTCGACGGCGAAGATGTTTCACGTCTGTCGAAAGACGAACGCGCCGACATTCGGAACCGGAAGATCGGTTTTGTGTTCCAGGGCTATAACTTGCTCGCCCGCACTTCAGCTCTTGAAAACGTGGAGCTGCCGATGCTATATGCAGGGGTCGAAACGGCGGAACGTATGAGCCGAGCGACGAACGCACTTGCGGCCGTTGGCTTGAGCGGGCGCGAACAAAATCATCCAAACCAGCTTTCGGGCGGTCAGCAGCAGCGTGTCGCCGTCGCCCGCTCGCTCGTCAATCAGCCGAAGCTGATCCTGGCGGACGAACCTACGGGCAATCTCGATTCACGCACTTCCGTTGAAGTGATGGATATTTTTCAGCGTATGAACCGCGAACGCCGTATCACGCTCGTTACGCATGAGCCGGACATTGCCGAGTACGCGGATCGCGTGGTCGTCTTTAAGGACGGCAAGATCCAAAAAGATTACCGGATCGAAGAACCGCGGATCGCGGCGGAAGAGTTGAAGAACTTGCCGGCGTCGCCGGTAGAGGACTAACAGATGAACTTTCTATCGATAATAAAAATTGCGGCCCGCGCTCTGATGCGGAACAAATCCCGGTCGGCTCTGACGATGCTTGGGATCATCATCGGCGTCGCGGCGGTGATCGCGATGGTCAGCATCGGCCAGGGGGCTCAGGCGTCCGTCCAGGCGCAGATTGAGGGGATGGGAACAAACTTGCTTTTCGTAAGTGCAGGATCCTCCAATGTCGGGGGCGTTCGGAGCGGGGCAGGCGATTCGGGCACAAACACCTTGACGGTCGAGGACCTCGAAGCGATCAAACAGGAAGTGCCGGGGGTTGCCCTGGTTAGCCCGTATATTACCGCGCGAGCACAGTTGGTTACAGTAAGCCAGAACTGGAATGCGCAGGTCTTCGGTGTGAGCGAGGAATTGCCCGGAATCCGCAACTGGAATGTTCAGACGGGAAGCTTTTTCACCGATTCCGACGTGCGCCCGCGTTATTGTTATCGGCCAAACGGTCGCGAATAACCTATTTCCCGGCCAAAATGCCGTCGGCCAAACAATTCGTGTAACAAATCTACCTTTCAAGGTGGTGGGCGTAATGGCCCGCAAAGGACAGGACCCACAGGGGCGCGATCAGGACGATATAGCATTTGCACCGTTTACCACAGTGCAGAAAAAGTTACTCGGCAGCACGCGCGTACAGACGGCGTACATCTCCGCTGCTTCGCAAAATGACACATACAACGTGCAGGCACAGATCACAAGCCTTCTGCGCCAGCGTCACAGTCTCGGGACGTCTGCCCCCGACGATTTTTCGGTTCGCAATATGACGGATGTCGCCGAAACCGCTAATGCGACAAATAACATTATGACGGCGCTTCTGGCGAGCATCGCGGGCGTATCGCTGCTGGTGGGCGGCATCGGAATAATGAATATCATGCTCGTCTCCGTCACTGAACGCACGAGAGAGATCGGGATCAGGATGGCGATCGGAGCCAGGTCGTCGATCGTGAAAATGCAGTTTTTGATCGAATCAATAGTTCTGAGTCTAGCCGGCGGATTTGCGGGAATACTTCTCGGCATCGGCATTTCACTGACAATTCCCATTTTCCTGGGCTGGCAAACATCGATCTCTACAATTTCTATTTTGGGTTCGGTGTTATTTTCGGCAGCGGTTGGAATTTTCTTCGGGTATTATCCGGCGCGCAAAGCGGCGGCGCTTGATCCGATCGACGCATTACGATTCGAGTAGTTCCTAACTGAGGTTCTTCGGCAGCTGAAAGCCAAAATAATAGGCGCCGGACAGATCATGGCTCGATGGCAGCTCGGAGAGACTCCTTGCGTAGCGGTCGTCGAGTCATGCTCTCACTGGCGC
>Ga0193752_1002837_pt1 | contig 12495 bp, 10 predicted proteins | sample H1c1metaG_FD_144924 | JGI IMG/M metagenome (GOLD analysis project Ga0193752, IMG submission 144924) | Soil microbial communities from a riparian zone of the East river system, Colorado, United States - H1c1 | ecosystem: Environmental > Terrestrial > Soil > Riparian zone | place: USA: East River... | reverse complement strand
ATCTGGCCGAGGCGATGGCTATCTCCGCCAGATCCCCGGCGTCCGGATCGACCACCACACCGCAATCGGCGTAGATCATCGCGCCCCCCGCCCCGAATTTCTTGTCCGGTACCACCATCAGGAAAAAGCTCGATACGATTCTTAGTCCGGGCTGCACCCCGATACATCTCAGCGCCGCCGCGACAGTATGCGCCGTCGTATTGGTCGCGCCCGCTACCGAGCCGTCCGCCTTGCCTAGTTTGACGAGCAGGTTGCCGTAATAGAGCGAGTCCTTCACGGTTTGCTCGGCCTCTTCAAGGGTTACGCCTTTCGCACGCCGCAGCTCATGATAAAGCCGCGCGACATTCCCAAAGTCAGAGGATTTGCGATGGTCGAGTATCTCGACGCCGTTCAGGTTCGCACCCGTCTCGCGTATTTTCTCTTCGCTGCCGATGATAGTGATCTTCGCTATGCGATCGCGCGCGCAGATGCCTGCCGCCTCGATGGTGCGCGGGTCCTCGCCCTCCGGCAGGATAATATGCTGAATATCGGCGGCGGCCCGTTCGCGTATTTTTTGTAAGATCATAGATTCGTTGGTTGTTCGTTGTTCGTTGTTCGTCGTGGCCCAAATGCAACCCACCACGAACGACGGACCACGAACTAATACGTCAATTTACCATACAACTATATTTGATAAAACTTGCACTAACCCGCGGTCGTATCTAGACTAAAAGAAACAGATAAAGGGGACTTGTAAATAATGAGCAGCGAACTGGAACCGAAAACGAGACTAAAGCGCGGTGAAAAAAAGGAAGCAAAGGGGCGCATGAAAAATTTCATGATGTTTTTGCCCAACATGGTGATGCTGCTCGGCCGCCTGCTGAAAGACCAGCGCGTGCCCACCGCCGAGCGCGCCCTGTTCGTCGCGGCCATCGTTTACGTTATCTCGCCGCTTGATTTTATCCCTGACGTGTTCCCTTTTATCGGCCAGGTCGACGATATTTACGTGGTCGCGCTCGTACTGCTGCGGTTGCTGAACAGAACCCCCGAATCCATTGTCCGTGAGCATTGGCAGGGCGGGGGCGATATAATTACGCTGGCGGATTCGATAGCCCGCGTCGCCCCGATGATCCTGCCCAAGCGCATCTCGCGTGTCCTCTCCGCAAAGGTTGAGCTCGCGCCCGCAGGCAAAGCTCTTAGCAACGTCACTAACCGCAGCTCGGCTGTAGTTATTGAACTGCCCGAGGAACCCGAGTTCAAGGTAGACTCGCGCTCGTCGATGACGAATTGAGCTAACCTTTGAAGCTGCGCCCTTTCTTTTATTAAAAAATTTAAGTTTGGTCTTTTTTTCGCGAGAATTCTCGTGGAGTTTTGCCGTCTTTAAATCTATATTAGTGCAGACTCGGTAATTTTAATCCTTGAATATTTTTTCGCATCGGTTCAGACTGTGGTTATAGGACGTACCCGGACTGCCACATATCGATTTATTAATTATGTTCGAACGCTACACGGAAAGGTCTCGCAGAGTTATTTTCTTTGCCCGCTATGAAGCCCTGCAATACGGCTCGCAGGTTATCGCGCCTGAGCACGTGCTGCTCGGATTGATGCGCGAGGACAAGACTATTTCAGCAAGGTTTTTCCCCTTCCGCAGCAGCCTGACGGTTGACGCCATCCGCCGTGAGGTCGAGGAGCGCATCGTCTTGCGCGACCGCATCCCGCAATCGGCCGAGCTTCACCTTTCACCTGAGACCAAGCGCATTCTCTATTTCGCGAGCGACGAGAGCCGCCATCTGAAAAACCGCCACATCGGCCCCGAGCACCTTTTGCTCGGCATGATGCGCGAGGAAAACTCGATCGCTGCCGAGATCCTGTTCCAGCACGGCCTTCGTCTGCAGGACGTCCGCGACGAGATCGCCAAGCAGAGCGGCTTCCCGGCAAACGTGACCGTAACCAACGGCGAAAACTCCAAAACACCGAACCTGCAGGAATTTACCCGCGACCTAACCGCCGAGGCCGCGTTAGGCAAGCTCGACCCGCTTATCGGCCGCGAACCCGAGATCGAACGCCTTGTCGAGATCCTGTGCCGCCGCACAAAAAATAACCCGGTTCTGATCGGTGAAGCCGGCGTAGGCAAGACCGCGATCATCGAAGGCCTTGCCCAGCGTATAGTCGACCGCATGGTTCCGAGCTTCCTGGAGAATAAGCGTATACTCTCGCTCGATCTTTCCCTGATCGTTGCCGGCACGAAATACCGCGGCCAGTTCGAAGAGCGCTTGAAAAAGATAATGAACGAGCTCCGCGAAAACACTGAATACGTCGTTTTCATCGATGAGCTTCACACCCTGGTCGGCGCGGGCTCAGCTGAAGGAACGCTCGATGCCGCAAATATACTAAAACCCGCCCTGTCCCGCGGCGAGATCCAGTGCATCGGCGCAACTACACCCAGCGAATTCCGCAAAAGCATCGAGAAAGACCGCGCACTCGAGCGCCGTTTCCAGGCCGTAAAGGTCCTGCCGCCGACCGAAGAAGAAGCGCTGCAGATCATCAACGGCATTGTCGAGCGTTATGAGGCGTTTCACGAGATCCGCTACACGCGCGAGGCTCTCGAGGCCGCCGTTTACCAGTCGAACCGTTATATTCCGGACCGTTTTCTGCCCGATAAAGCTATCGACGTGCTCGACGAGGCGGGCTCCCGCGCCAAGCTGCGCCACCGTCAGGACGGCGACACCGAGCCCGAGTGGAAGGACACGGTGAACAACTGGAAAAAGACCGTAGCGAATGAGGAGCAGATCATCTCGTTCGAGCTGCAAACGCTCGAGGATTCGTTCTATGCCATCGAGGTGACAAAGGACGACGTCGAAGAGGTGATATCGCGCTGGACAGGTGTTCCGGTTGCCGCTATCAAGGAAGAAGAAGCCAAAAAGCTGCTCAATATCGAGAAGGAGCTGCACCAGCGGATCATCTCGCAGCGCCCCGCCATCTCGGCGCTGGCGCGTGCCATCCGGCGTTCGCGCGCCGGCCTCAAAAACCCGAGCAAGCCGGTCGGTTCGTTCCTCTTCCTCGGCCCCACAGGCGTCGGCAAAACCGAGGTCGCGCGCAGCCTGGCCGAATATTTGTTCGGGTCCGAGCGCGCGCTTATCCGCTTCGACATGAGCGAGTTCATGGAGAAGCATGCCGTTGCGAAGTTTATCGGCTCGCCTCCGGGATACGTCGGCCATGAGGACGGCGGCCAGTTGACCGAGAAACTTCGTCGCTCGCCGTATTCGGTGGTGCTCTTCGACGAGGTCGAGAAAGCCCACCCCGATCTTTTCAACCTGCTGCTGCAGGTGTTCGAAGACGGCGTGCTAACCGACGCGCAGGGCAACACGGTCGATTGCAAGAACGCGATCTTTATCATGACCTCGAACATCGGCGCCCGCTTTATCCAAAAACGCGCCAGCTTAGGCTTTCAGTCGAACGCCGACGCTTCGCGGCAAAAGATGGAAGACCAGGTGATGTCCGAGGTGAAAAAGACCTTCGCGCCCGAGTTCATCAACCGCCTTGACGAGATCATTATCTTCGACGAGCTACTTGACGGGGACCTGATGCAGATAGTCGATCTGCAGGTCGCCAAACTCAACGAGATGCTGGCAAAACGCACCCTTTCCATCCGCCTGACGGACGAAGCCCGCGGCTGGCTGATCGAAAAGACCTGCGCCGATAGAAGCTACGGCGCCCGGCCATTGAAGAGGGCTTTGCAGAAATATATCGAAGACGAACTGTCCGAAAGCCTCATCCAGGGCGAGATCACAGAAGCCAGCATAGTCGAGATCGGCTGCGAAAACGACAAGCTCGCATTCAAGTCGATGAAGATTGCTGAGATGGAAGAGGAACTCTTCGAAAAAGGTTAGGCAAGCAAGAGAAACCACCGAAAAGAAGGCTGTCTGAAGAGGCAGCCTTTTCGCATTTAGTGTTCAATCGATTGAACACGTTTTTCTCATTTAATCCAATAAATACGGGGCCGGGGCGCGTGTTCAATGTTCAACTCAAAAAAGTAATGTCCTTCAATTTTGTCAAGGATCTTAAAAACCGGGCAGGACCTTCAACTTTAGATCGCGTTCAATGTTCAACTCAAGAAAATCACGATGCCGAGCCTAAAGGCCGCGCGGCCAAGTCCTCTCTCAGAGGAACCGGCGCACCAAGCATACACAGAAAAAGGCGGAAATAGCAGGGCGATTTTGACCGGAAAGTACCGTTTTGTTATCTGAGCACATTACGCGGCAAATTGGCTCCAATTTCCGTCCCGGCAGGGACGCACGTTAATAGCCCAGCGACTCATCGCTGGGAAAATGGTGTAATATGCCGGTGAGTCCCGTAGGGACGACTGAATCAAAACGGGAGGAATATTGCGGTGTCGCATTCATATGTCAGTCAGCTAATGCATTGTGTTTTCAGCACAAAGGAGCGCAAGCCATTGATAACGCCCGAACTTCAAACCCGCCTGTTTCCTTATATCGGCGGAATCGCTCGCAAAAATAAGATGAAGCTGATCTCGGCCGGAGGCGTCGAAGATCATGTTCATCTCCTTATATCTTTGCCGAAAACGCTCGACATTGCCCATGCAATGCAGTTGATCAAGGGCGGTTCATCGAAATGGATCCACGAGGAATTCGCCGACCATCGCTTATTTGAATGGCAGGAAGGATACGGTGCATTCTCTATCGGGATCAGTGAGGTCGAACGGACCGTAAAGTATATAAATAACCAGGCCGAACACCACAAACGGAAAGATTTCAAGACCGAATTCATTTCGTTTCTCGATAAACACTTTATCGAGTACGACGACCGGCATGTCTTTGATTAATTTCACGATTCAGCCGTCCCTGCCGGGACTCTGGGTCTTTTTCCGCATGATACCCACCGATAAATCGGTGGGCTAGTAACGGATGTCCGGTCCCCGGACATGGGATGGCCGTGACGTGCATTGTAAGATTCTTCATGAAATCTATAATTTCCACGAAATTTACGTTGAACAAATTGAACATTGAACAGAAAAACATTTGAACCCCCACCCTCCTGAACTTGAACACGAACGCCTAAAAGCCCCTATAAAGCCTTGGCGCTTTTTCTTTTTTCAACATTTACCTGTATAATTCGTAAGTTTGACGGATAGCGCGGTAAGGCAACCTGACTGTGATTCATCGAATCATAGTTTGAGTAAAAATCCGACATTGATAAAGCCGATCATATTGCTTTCTCCAGTTTTTAATTTGACACGGCGGGATCTCAAAGAAGGCTCTTTACGGGCCATAATGCTATTAATAAGGATACTTCGGTTTTATGCAAAATCTTCGCGCGCTCGGACTTGTATTATTAAGTTTTGCGCTCCTGGCATTCCCGGCGTTTGTTCGGGCAAACAGTGATACAGATAATGCCCCCAATTCTCAAGCGGTTTCCGCGCAACAGCAGATAGTCGAGAATGTCGATATCCAGGGAAACCGTCGCCTTCGTGACGACGACCTGCTCTATTACATCAAGACCCGAGCCGGCGACGTTTACGACCCGGCTTCGCTCGAGCGTGACCTCAAAGAACTGCTTTCGCTTAACTTTTTCGATAAAACCGCCACGCGCGTGCTTACCGAGGAAGGCGTTCGCGGTGGTGTAAATGTTATCTTCGAGGTCCGCGAGCTGCCCATTATCCGCGATCTTCAGTTCAAGGGATCAAAGGCCATTCCCGAATCCGACATCCTGAAAGCATTCCGCGAGCAGCGCGTCGGCATCTCGAAGGAATCGATCTATGATCCGGTAAAAGCACGAAACGCTACACGTATCCTGCGCGAGCTGCTGGCCTCGAAAGGTTTTCCGAATGCGAAGGTAACGATAAGCGAAGAAGAAGTTTCAGCTACGTCCATCGCGCTCACGTTCGATATCGACCAGGGCAACCGCTCGCGTATTATCGAGATCGCTTTCGAGGGAAATCAGTTCTTCAGCGATGGCGAGTTGCGCAATGCGCTCGAGTTGGTGCGTGAAACCGGCATAATCACTCGATTCAAGGGTCAGGACATTCTCGATCTACGCAAGCTTCAGCACGATCTGCAGAGAAACGTCCGCTCTTATATGTTTTCAAAGGGGTATTTCCAGGCTCAGATAGGCGAACCCGAGGTAGTAGGACTTGGCTACAAGCGCACGGGCCTGCCCATATTGAGAAACTTTCCGCTGCCGCTGGTTACGTCAAAGGACGATACGCTCAAGATCATCATCCCTATAACCGAGGGTAAACTGTTCCGCGTAGGCGAGCTCAAGGTCGAAGGAAACTCGATCTTTTCCGAGCAGCAGATCCTCTCCTTCGTAGGCCTTCAAAAGGGCGAGATCGCCGATGGAAAACGTCTTCAGGAAGCGGTTTATGAGAATCTGAAAAAGGTTTACGGCGGCCAGGGTTTCGTGCTCTACAACGCTGAATTCGACCCTGACTTCAAGGATAACCCCGCCAACCCTGCCGAAGGCATAGTCGATATCAAGATCACGATCGAAGAAGGCAAGCAGTTCCGCCTCCGCCGCCTCGAATTCACCGGAAACACCTTTACGCGCGATCGCGTAATGCGGCGTGAATTCCTGGTCAACGAAGGCGATATTTATAACCAGATCAACATGGAAACGTCGGTTATCCGGCTTAACCAGACGCAGTATTTCGACCCCATCGACAAGGACAAGGATGTCGAGATCCGTACGGATGAGGAACAGGGCGATGTCGACTTGATCGTAAAGGTCAAGGAAAAAGGCCGCCAGCAGATCTCATTCAACGGCGGTGTTTCGGGTATCGGCGGATCGTTCTTCGGCCTGGAATATTCGACAAACAACCTTGCCGGCCGCGGCGAGATCCTGTCGCTTTCCGCCGGCGTGGGTAACCGCCAGCAGACTTTCCAGTTTACATATCAGGAGCCGTATTTCCAGGAACGGCCGATCTCGGTCGGATTTTCGCTGTTCGCTTCGAAGGCGAAGTTCTTCGGCGAAGGAACGTTTCTCGCACAGGACCCGCTGGTCCTCGCCGATGCGTTGAACCCCTTCGGCACCGTTACCGCGAATGAAGAGAACCTGTTTACGCAGAGCACTTATGGCGCTAACGTTTTCGCCACCGCTCCTCTTTCAGAGCTCTTCTTTAAGAAACGCAGGTTTACACAGTTTTCGCGTGTCGGCGTAACGTATCAATTTTCGGCCACGACGATCCAGGACCCGCCCGTGAATGAAAACGAGACCGACCCGACGCGAAGGATCCCGATCATTTACGCGCAGCCGAACATCCTGACCAGCCGGATCGTTGGAACGTTCGTTTACGATTCGCGGCAGCCGGCAGCCAATGGTATCGATACGCTTCGCGGCTCGCAGTTCTCGGCATCGGTGGGTATTGCGGGACTCGGCGGCGATGTCCGTACTTATCAGCCGAACATCTCGTTCAGTAAGTTCATCCCGATCCGCAAGAAAAGATCTAAAGACCCTGAGGTCTTCGCGTTCCGGATCGTCGCCGGAACGATAGGCAGTTTTGCAACCACCAGCACGATCAGGAATGCTAATTCGTTGTCGTTCGTGGGCGGAGTTCCCATCTACGAACGCTATTTCCTCGGCAGCGAAAACGACATACGCGGATATAATTCGCGATCGATCGGTCCTGTGGCCCCTTTCGATACTTATGTTACGGCTCGCAATATCACGGTGGCGTCCAATATCACAGGAACAGCGACCGCCATTCCCGGGTTGAGTACGAGAACCCGCGACGAGATCGCCGGGCTTGGCTTGCTTACCGGGCCTGACGGTCCGAATGCCGCGCTTCTTTCGCCGAATTACAGATTTATCGGCGGCGATACGCAGTTGCTCGGCAACTTCGAATACCGCATACCGATCTTCGGGCCCGCCACGCTTGCGCTGTTCGCCGACATCGGCTCGGTTTTCAATTTGAGAAAAACAGGAACGCAGCGGATCGATAGCGAATTCATCGATGATGACAGGTTTATCGGCGCGGGAACCCTAACGGCGTTGGCCCTGAGAAATAATCCGGTACTCGAAAACAGCTTCGGCAGCATACTTTTTTGGCGCGACCGTATTATGACAAAGTCCGACTATCTCACGGAGTTCTGCCGCGGCAACCGTTTCGGCTGCCCGACCAGCCTTTCGCCCGAGATCCAGTCGTTCTACCTGCGCGGTGAAGCCCAGCAAAATTCGCTTGTGCGCGTGGATGATGCGGCGTTTAACAAGCTCGGCGATTTCCGCTCGAGCGTCGGTGTCGAGCTCCGCGTACAGGTGCCGATCGTAAACGTTCCGTTTCGTTTGATCTACTATTACAACCCGCATGCAAAGCTCGGCGTCACCGAGGAGCTTCCGGGAATCTTCCTGCCGGGTAAGCGAAACGGCTTCAGGTTCACTGTTGGAAGAACTTTCTAAAGAAAGACGGGAATTCGGCGTTTATAGAAGACGAGCCCGATAAAATTGACATTGATTTTTTGATTTATTACTATTGCTATTCTTTTTTATAAAATAGTAAGCAACAGTTTTTTAACAATAAGGTTCAAAGGAATAGTCATAAGAAGCGTGATTAGCCCTAATAGAGTTTAAGGAGTAATAAGATGAGAACAGTTCGTTTAATAGCCGCAAGCATCATGATGGCGGCGTTATTTTCGGTAGCCGCTTTTGCGCAGGCGCCTGCCACCACTGGTAAGATCGGCTTGATCAGTACTTATGCATTTTCCGATGAAAAGACCGGTATCACCAAATTCATTACGGCACTCAAGTCCGTCAATGATGAATTCAAACCGGCCATAACCGAGCTCCAGACCCTGGGCACTCGCTACCAGACACTGGCCGCCGAGGTTAAGAAACTTCAAGATCAAATGGGTGCCACAGGCGGACCGCCGATCGACAAGAAAGCGGTTCAGGCCCAGCTGGATGCCAAGGTCGAAGAAGGCCAGACGCTCGAATTAACGATCAAGCGGAAGCAGGAAGACCTGAAGGCAAAATCGGACAAACGCTCGGAAGCGGTCGTCGGTCCGATCCTGAACGATATCACCCGGGCTTTGAATGAGTACGCCAAAAAGAACGGTTATGCCGTGATACTTGACGGCGGGAAGCTGGAAGAATCGCAGCTCCTCATGGGATTTGATGAAAAGTACGACGTTACGAAAGACTTTATTGTCTTCTATAACGCACGTCCGGCAACCACCGCGACAACCGCGAAACCGCAGTAATTTAAGCATTAAAAGTAGTAACGAGCACTAAGCCGTAGCCGGGAAATCGCTTTTTCCCGGCTTTCGGCTTAATATATGTTTGGATCTATCAAAAATGGTAATTTACGATTCAAGAGCAATTCAGCAGATCCTTCCGCACAGGTATCCCTTTCTGCTCGTGGATAAGATCGTAGAACTCGAACCGCGTATTCGCATTGTAGGGATAAAGCAGGTAACGATCAACGAGCACTTTTTCGCGGGCCACTTCCCCGAAGCGGCGGTTATGCCGGGCGTGCTGCAGATCGAGGCGCTGGCACAGGTCGGAGCAATTCTCGCTTTGCGCGAATTCCCGAACCGCGACGAAAAAATCCCTTTTTTCAGCGGCATTGAAAGCGCGCGATTTCGCCGGCCCGTAGTGCCGGGAGATACGCTGCAGCTTGAGGTGATCGCCCTGCGTATAGGGACCAAGGTGCAGAAAATGAGGGGAATAGCCACCGTCGACGGGAAGATAACCTGCGAAGCCGAGATCATGTGCGTGATCGCCGACCGGCCCAAGGATTTTTAGTATGGAAACAATCAATTTAACATCGACACAAGCGATCATGTACCTGGCGATTTTCGGCGCGGTAGTCGGCCTGATCCTGGGCGGTATCGCTTTGATACTAGCGAGAAAACGAGGCAAAGCAAGTTTGGGCTTAGGAGCGTTGATCACATGCGTACTTCTGGGTGCGGTATCGCCGATCCTTTCAATAATCGCGTTTATTGTTTTCCTGGTACTGATACTGAAAGGACCGAAACAGGTTGTTGTTGTTAACAAGGAGCCGATCGACGTATCTGTCTCCGACCCCAAAGAATCTTGATCCCCGCAATGTCATCCTTTATTCATGAAACCGCGATCGTCGCGCCCGGGGCGCGCATCGGCGCGGGATGCTACATCGGCCCTTTTTCAACGATCGGCGATGAAGTTGTATTGGGCGAAAAGGTCCGGCTCGATTCACACGTGGTTATCGACGGACGTACGACCGTAGGCGATGAGACCCATATATTCCCTTTCGCATCGATCGGCCTTGCCCCGCAGGACTTGAAGTATGCGGGCGAACCTACCGCGACCGAGATCGGAAAGCGCAATCATATCCGCGAATTCGTGACCATTCATCGGGGAACGGCCGGCGGCGGAGGCCTGACCAAAATAGGCGACGGGAATCTGTTCATGGCTCAGGCACATGTTGCTCACGATTGCCAGATCGGTAACGACGTTATCATGGCAAATGCAGCGACGCTCGCGGGCCACGTGGAGATAGCCGACAAGGCCAATGTCGGGGCTTATTCGGGCGTACATCAATTCTGCCGTATCGGCTACGAGGCGTTTGTCGGGGGCTACTCTGTTGTGGTCAAGGACGCGATGCCCTTTGCCGTTATCCAAGGGAATCACGCCAAATGCTACGGCCTCAATCGCGTAGGCATGCGCCGCCGCGGATACGCCAAGGACGTCATCGAAAAGCTCCATCGCGCTTTTCACCTACTGCTTTCATCTAAACTGAACACAACACAGGCCATCGAGAAGATCCGGGACGAGATCGCGGACTGCAAGGAAGTCGAACTTCTGGTCGAATTTATTGAGGCCTCGAAGCGCGGCGTTGTTAAGTAAGTTTGTTCGTGGTGTTTCGTAAAACTTGCTCGATACGCGAGACAGGAATTACCACGAAATAACACGAATCGGCACGAACAAGATCCGAGCACTTCAGTAAACGCCTAAACTCCTGTTACTGCCGAAAGGCTTCCATCCATTTGTGTTAAAATTTCACTTTATTATGAGTGAAGATCAGACTGACGTCCTCGAAAAATTCGGCAAGCGCATCCAGCGCTGCTACGGCTGCTTTATCGCATATCATCTGAAAGATATGTATCTCGGCGAGGACGTTACGTTCTTTTGTGAGAACTGCAAAGACGACACCATGTTCCATTTCGACCAGTTTGCGCCCCTGCTAAACCCGGCGAAACTCAAGGAAGGCGAAGACGAACACCACCATCATTGATGCAAAAGGTTACCCTTTACATCGAAAATCCGAACGAGAAAAAAGAGGTTTCGCTCGATGACGAGTTGAGCTTAGGCCGGACCGACCTCGCGGGCCTTGTGCTCGAGGATTCCGGACTTTCACGCCTGAACACTACATTTTTCCGCGATGGCGATGCGGTACTTGTGGTGGATGAAAAGTCGCTCAACGGTACTCATCTGAACGGCGAAAAGATTGGTGACAGGCCCCGTGAGCTGTCGGACGGCGACACCGTGAAGATCGGGGGATCGACCCTTATCAGGATCGAGATCGGCGAAAAGACGAAGCCGAAAACCGTCGCCGAGGCTCTTCCCTTTGAAAGCTCGCTCCAAAACTACGATATCCGCCGGGGTAAGCACATTTCCCCGGCCTCAGAAACGGCCACCCCAAAAGGTACGGGAAATTCCGTCACGAATCGCCCCCAGTTTATGCTTATCGCAGCAGGTGCCTCGACCGTCCTGATCCTGATTTTCGGCCTCATTGCTTATGTCGTCGTTTCCAGGAAAGAAAGTACGCCGGGCAACTCCGGCCGCCGCGATTCGCCGCCGCCTGTCATCAGGTCGGAGCTTATCCCTGTGCGCGTGATCGATCCGCTCGGCGGCGAAGATCCCGAGGACCTCGACGATCTGATCTCGTCCTGGGAAGTCGAGGAAAAGGAACTCGATGTCGCGACAGTGGCCGATGTTAGTGTCGCTTCCGCCGACACCGAGGAGGCCGAATTGAACGTCACGGCCGCCTTTCTGGCCGAGCAGCAAGCACGGGCTTTCGCGCCGCGCAACGGCGAAACCGGCATCCGGCCGTCGGGGCTGAATGTTCCGCGTCAACTATTCGGCGACGGCGTGATCAAACAGAAGGCAAAGCTGCGGGAGATGAATACGACGCTGGGCTATAAGCAGCCGATGGATTTTGCCGAGCTTGCACAAAAACGGCTGTCGCGGGAGCTTATCGAGATGCCTATGGCTACGAAGAGCTTTTATCTCGCCGTTGGCGGTAGCGCCAGCGACGGGCCGTTCCGCTCGTTCGCCTTCCCTTCGAATAACGCAGAGATCGTTCCGGGCACGCCGAAATATCAAACACTCGCGCAATTAGCAGCGAACTTCGCCGGGCAAAAGTACGACTTGAACAACCCGGCCGACCGCAAACAGATGCGCATGCGCCTGCTGCGTATGTTCAACAAGCGCGCCAAGCCGATCTTGAAAGAACTCGCCGATGCTTACGCTGCAAAGTTCAATCGGCCCCTGCGGGTTACGTCCCTCACTCGTTCGATGGAT
>Ga0193752_1002836_pt1 | contig 12496 bp, 12 predicted proteins | sample H1c1metaG_FD_144924 | JGI IMG/M metagenome (GOLD analysis project Ga0193752, IMG submission 144924) | Soil microbial communities from a riparian zone of the East river system, Colorado, United States - H1c1 | ecosystem: Environmental > Terrestrial > Soil > Riparian zone | place: USA: East River... | reverse complement strand
CACGAGATCAGCCGTACGCCGCGCACGCCGAAATACTCGTTGATGATGTCCGTCATGATGAAGACGAACGGCCACACCAGGACGCCGGCCGTGAAATTCAGAGTGCCGTCGATGCCGAACAACGACCAGTTGAACGGCGCCGCACCCAGCGTCGCTTCGAGCGCGAAAATCTTGACGCCGACGAACTCGCCGATCAGCGCATTGGTGAGGAAAAAACCGGCCAGGAAGATGAACAGCCGGGTGGCGCGATGGTCGGTGGTACGCATGGACGCTCCCTCAATCCCGCCCGCGCAGCCGTCGCAGCTCGCGCCGTCCGTGCTTGTCAGGCCGTTCGAGCGATGACGGTGGCGCGAAGGCTGCCGCGAGCCTGGCATTGGCGACATGCTTTTCGCGCGCCGCGCGCGCGGCATCCGTTTCGGCGTAACAGGCCTGGGCGACGGTCGCCGAGCCGCGCCGGTCCGGAAGTTTCAGTACTTCACACTCGAACTGGAATCCGGGCCTCGTGATCTGCACGCTGTCGCCCGCCTTGAGCGTGCGCGAAGGCTTCACCCGCACGCCGTTCAGATGCACTTTGCCGCCCGAAACGGCTTCCGCCGCCAGGGAACGTGTCTTGAACAGCCGCGTGCACCACAACCAGCGATCGATGCGCAGGGTGACACCGCCCCCTTCCGCACCCTCGCCCGTTTCGTTTTCGAACGCGTTTGCCATGTCGGCCGCCAGTATAATTGCGCCAACTTCCCCTTACCCGAGGTTCCTTCGTGGACCCGTCCTTTTACAAACGTTTCGACACCCAGCTCGAGGAATTGCGCCAGCAAGGCCTGTTCAAGTCCGAGCGCGTGATATCGAGCCCGCAAGGCGGGTCGATCCGCGCCAACGACGCCGACGTCGTGAACCTCTGCGCTAACAACTACCTGGGCCTGGCGAGCCACCCCGTCATCCGCGAGGCGGCGCACCGCGCCATCGACCGGTATGGGTATGGAATGGCCTCGGTGCGTTTCATCTGCGGCACGCAGACCGTGCACAAACAACTCGAGTCGGCCCTGTCGAAATTTCTCGGCACCGAGGACACCATCCTCTACTCCTCGTGCTGGGACGCCAATGGCGGGTTGTTCGAAACCGTGCTGGGCGAGGAGGACGCGATCATCTCGGACGCGCTGAACCACGCCAGCATCATCGACGGAGTCCGGCTCTGCAAAGCGAAGCGGCTGCGGTACGCGAACCGCAATCTCGCCGAGTTGGAGCAGCACCTCAAAGACACGCGCAGCGCGCGCACGCGGCTGATCGCGACGGACGGTGTGTTCTCGATGGATGGCAGCCTCGCGCCGCTGCGCGAGATCTGCGATCTCGCCGAAAAATACAATGCCCTCGTCATGGTCGACGATTCGCACGCCACGGGCTTCATGGGTCCGGGCGGCCGCGGCACCCCCGAACACTGCGGAGTCGCGGGACGCATCGATTTCCTGACCGGCACGTTCGGCAAGGCCTTGGGCGGCGGCAGCGGTGGCTACACCTCGGGCCGCGCCAATGCGATCGCGTGGTTGCGGCAGCGTTCGCGGCCTTATCTGTTCTCCAACAGCATTCCGCCGGTGGTCGCCGCGGTGACGCTGCGCGCCCTCGACCTGGTGGAAAACATGCCGGCGCTGCGCGAAACCTTGTTTGGCCACGCCAGGAAGTTCCGCGCGGGTCTGCAGGCCGCCGGTTTCAAGCTGCTGCCCGGCGATCACCCCATCATTCCCGTGATGATCGGCGACGCCGCGCTCGCCGCCCGCTTCGCCGACAGATTGCTGGGCGAAGGCGTTTACGTCATCGGTTTCTCATTCCCCGTGGTCCCGAAAGGCGAGGCGCGCATCCGCACGCAGATGTCCGCCGGACTCAACGACGCGCAGCTGGATCGCGCGCTCGCGGCCTTCATCAAGGTCGGTCGCGAACTGGAGCTCATCAAATGAAAGCACTCGTCAAGAGCGAAGCGAAGCCCGGCATCTGGATGAAGGACATCGAGGTGCCGAAGGTCGGCCCCAACGACGTGCTCATCAAGATCGGCAAGACGGCCATCTGCGGCACCGACATGCACATCTACAACTGGGATGCGTGGGCGCAGAAAACCATCCCGGTGCCGATGGCCGTGGGTCACGAATATTTCGGCCGCATCGTCGACATGGGCAGCGAAGTGCGCGGCTTCTCCATCGGCGATCGCGTGTCGGGCGAAGGCCACCTGACCTGCGGCTATTGCCGCAACTGCCGCGCCGGCCGCCGCCACCTGTGCATCAACACCGTCGGCGTGGGAGTCGATCGGCAGGGATGTTTCGCCGAATACCTCGCGATCCCCGCCAGCAACGCGTTCAAACTACCTGACGCCGTCACCGACGACATCGCCAGCATCCTCGACCCGTTCGGCAACGCGACCCACACCGCACTGGCTTTCAACATGGTCGGCGAGGACGTGTTGATCACGGGCGCCGGCCCGATCGGCATCATGGCCGTGGCCATCGCCAAGCGGGTCGGTGCGCGCCACGTGGTCATCACCGACGTGAACGACTATCGACTGGGCCTCGCGCAGAAAATGGGCGCGACGCGCGCCGTCAACGTCACGCGCGAGAAGCTGGACGACGTCATGAAAGGCCTCGGCATGCAGGAGGGCTTCGACGTCGGACTCGAGATGTCGGGCAACCCGACCGCGTTCCGCGACCTGCTGCGCACGATGCATCACGGCGGCAGCGTCGCCTTGTTAGGCATCCCGGCCGGCGAAACCGCGATCGACTGGAACCAGGTGATCTTCAAGGGGCTCAACATGCGCGGCATCTACGGCCGCGAGATGTTCGAGACCTGGTACAAGATGGCGGCGCTGCTGCAGGCCGGCCTCGACATCACGCCGGTCATCACGCACCACTTCCCGATCCAGGAATTCCAGCGCGGCTTCGAGACGATGGGGTCGGGGCAGTCCGGGAAGGTGATCCTCGACTGGGGCACGTTGAACTGAGCGCGCGCCTCCGCGATCGACGAAGTCCGCCTCAGCGCACGTCGCAGAAGCAGTAGACGTAGCGATGGTCGCGCGCATTCATGCGCGTCCATCGGGTCAGCTCCCGCTGCAGCGGCTCGAACTCGCGCGCCACCTGGAGCGCGGGTACGTGGGCGACGACTTCGCCGAGGATGTTCCGGGCGAACCAGACCTTGATCTGCAGCGCGATCGACTCCGCCCAGGTGAGCTCGGGCTCGATCCGCTCCACGTCGTAGTCACCGTCGAGCTTGGCGCGCTTGGCGGCCGACTTCACGGCGTCGTCGAACAATCCCAGCTGGTCGACGAGGCCATTGTTCTTGGCGTCTGTGCCGATCCACACACGGCCCTGCGCGATGGCATGCACCTCGTCGCGGGTCTTCTTGCGGCCGTCGGATACACGCTCCAGGAAGGTGTCGTAGCCGTGTTCGATCGCGGACTGCAGCAGTTTCTTCGCGTCTTCGCCCAGCGCGCGATCGAGGCGCAGCTGGCCGGAAAGATTGGTGGTACCCACGCCATCGACGTTCACGCCGACTTTCTGCAGCGTGTTCTGGAAAGTGGGAATGGCGCCAAAGATGCCGATGGAACCGGTCGTCGTCTCCGGATGCGCCCAGATCTCGTCGGCCGAGGCCGAAATGTAGTAGCCGCCCGAGGCTGCGAGGTCGCCCATGGAGACGACGACCGGTTTGCCGTCCTTCTGCGCCGCCCGCACTTCTCGGTAGATCTGCTCGGAGGCGAACACGCTGCCGCCCGGGCTATCGACGCGCAGCACGATCGCCTTGATGTCGTCGTTGTGGCGCGCCTCGCGGATCAGCTCGGAGGTGCTCTCACCGCCCACGGTGCCCGGCGGTTGCGAGCCGTCGAGGATTTCACCGGCGGCCACGATGACGCCGATCTTCTTCTTGCCCGCGCCGTGCGCCTTCATCTCGGCGTGCACGACGCGCAGGTAGTCTTCGAGCGAGGTCGAGTTGTAAGTCTCGCCGGCGTCGCTCTCATCCGCCTCGATCTTCTCGCGCGTCTGCTGGTCGGAATCGCTGCCGACCAGTTCGACCATGCGACGGTCGACCTCGAGCGAGGATTTGAGCGCGGTGACGAGTTTCGCGTCGAGCGCCATCCTGGCGGCATCGCCCTTGAGCGCCAGCAACGCGGGTACCGAGTTCGCGACGTACGCGCTGATGTCGTCCGCCTCGAGGCCGCGCGCCTCGGCCACCGCGGTGCGGTAGCTGAGCCACAGGGCGCTCAGGTACGCGAGGCTTTCCTCGCGATCTTCAGGCGACATGTCGGTACGCACGTAGACCTCCGCCGCGCTCTTGTAGGCGCCGACGCGGAACAGGTTCATCTCGACACCGAGCTTGTCGAACAGATCCTTGTAGAACATCCGGTAACGTTCGTAGCCGTCGATGGCCACCATGCCCATCGGGTCGAGATAGACCTCGTCGGCGAAGGCGCCGACGTAGAACTGCTCCTGCCCGAAGTAGGTGGACTGCGCGATGACCTTCTTGCCCGAGCTACGGAAGTCCTTGATGGCCGCCGTGAACTCGGCCAGCGTCGGCTGGCCGCCGCCGGCCATCTCGTTGAGGTCGAGCACCACCGCCTTGATGCGGGCATCCTTCTTCGCCGCCTTGAGAGCGTCGATGAGATCCCACAGCAGGGTTTCGCTCTGCGCGTCGCCCTGCGCCTTGGCGATGGCCTGATCCACCGGGCTGCCGGTCAGCTGCTCGACGATCGTGCCCTTCGGCCGGATCACCAGCGCCGAGGCGTCCTGGATGTGCGGAATCGAAGTATTCAGCGCCCCGATGACGACGCCGAACAAAAGCAGCAGCAATAAAAGGTGCAGGAACTTGCGCAGCCCGTCGAGGCCGCGCCAGATGCCGCCGAATATCCGGCCGATCATGTTGCCTGCACCTTCAAAGAGTAGTTAGACCTTCTCTTCGATGCGGGCGGCCTTGCCGGACAGGTCGCGCAGGTAGTACAGCTTGGCGCGACGCACGCTGCCGCGGCGCTTGACCGAGACCTCGCTGATCGACGGGCTGTGCGTCTGGAACACGCGCTCGACGCCTTCGCCGTGCGAGATCTTGCGCACCGTGAACGAGGAGTTGAGGCCGCGATTGCTCTTGGCGATCACGATGCCTTCGTACGCCTGCGCGCGCTCGCGATCGCCTTCGGTCACCTTGACCTGCACGACCACGGTGTCGCCCGGATTGAAGTCCGGCAGTTTGCGCGTCATGCGCGCCTTTTCGAGTTCTTGAATGATGTTAGCCATGTCTTTCACCTTCGCGTTCAGCGAGAAATTCATCGAGGAGTTTCGCCGCATCGGCCGGCAATCCACCCCGCGCAATCAAATCGGGCCGGCGCATCCAGGTGCGCGCGACCGCCTGCTTCAAACGCCAGCGCTGGATGTCAGCGTGGTTGCCGCCCTGCAGAACCTGCGGCACCGTCCGGCCCTCGAACTCCACCGGCCGCGTGTAATGCGGCCAATCGAGCAAACCTGCGTCGAAAGACTCCTCGACGTTCGAACGCTCGTCTCCGAGCACTCCCGGCAGCAGTCTCGCCACCGCGTCGATGACCACGAGCGCCGGGAATTCGCCACCCGACAACACGTAATCGCCTACCGACACTTCTCTATCTATCCGCGATTCGATGACCCGTTCGTCGAGCCCTTCGTATCGCCCCGCCACCAGGACCAGGCCCGGCAGCTTCGAAAACTCTTCCGCCAGCCGCTGCGTGAAAGGCACGCCCTGCGCCGACAGGTAGATACGCGGCGATCCCGCCGGCGCCCTTCCTGCCGCGGCATCGATTGCCGCCGACATCGGCTCGGGCTTCAAAACCATCCCCGGCCCGCCGCCATAAGGCCGGTCGTCCACCGTGCGATGCACGTCGCGGGTATGCGCTCGGGGGTCTTCGCAACCGACCTTCACGATACCGCGCTCGACTGCACGCCCGAGCACACCCACCTTCAGCGACTGCTGGATGAGCTCGGGGAACAATGTCACGACTTCGATGTGCATGAGTCGTGTCAGAAATCCTCGGGCCAATCCACGATCACCTCGCGCGCGTCCTTGTCCACGCTGCGCAAGTGTTCGCGCGTCACCGGTACGAGGTGCTCGCGCTCACCGTTGATCACCATCACCGTGTTGCCCGGCGTGTCGATGTAATGATCGACCGCTCCCAACAACACGCCAGCCAAATTCCTCACTTCGAATCCGACCAGGTCGTCGCGATAATGTTCGCGCCCCTCGGCCGGCGGCAGCAGCTCGCGCCCCACCAGGATCATCTGCCCTGTCAGTCGGGCGGCGCCGTCGCGTTCGTCGACTCCTTCGAGATGCACGATCCAGCCATTACCCTGGGGACGCACCTCCAGCAACTTCACGTCGCGGCCGGCGCCGCTCTGTTGCTGCAGATGCCAGTGGGGCCACTCGAACAATCGTTGCGGCGGATCCGTGAACGATTGAACCCGCAACCAGCCGCGCACTCCATGCGCCGCTCCCAATCTGCCTACTTCGATGCGGTGGGGGTCGTTCAAGGACTCACCCTCCGCCTAACAAGTCAAATCAGGCAAGTGCGATCAGGCGTTCGCTTTGCGGAACGTGGTGACCAGCTGCTTCACGCGATCGGACTGCTGCGCGCCCTTGGACAACCAGTATTCGATGCGCGCGATGTCGAGCTTGAGCTTGGTCTCGGACTTCACCGCTTTCGGGTTGAAGAAACCGACCTGCTCCAGGCTCTTGCCACCCTGGCGCTTGCGACTGTCGGTCACCACGACGTGATAGAACGGCGTGTTAGTGGCACCGCGGCGGGTCAGACGAATTGTCACCATGTCATTGAACCTTCAAGTTACGGGCCCCGGGGGCGAAATTGCCTTCCCGGCCGGCCAAAAAAGAGCGCGGATTCTACGCAAATCAGTACCTTGGGGGTAGTCCTGTTTGGGGGTTTTTGGGTACTGTCCCCGCAGGGGACTGTCCCCTCTTCACCCCCAGCCGGCTGGCGGGCCAACCGGCCCGGTTAAAAGGGACAGTCCCCTTTGGGGACAGTCCCTAGCGCCCGGGAAAACCCGGTGGCATCCCGCCACCCTTGAAGGACTGCATCATCCGTTTCATGCGCCCCCCGGACATGCTCTTCATCATTTTCTGCATATCCAGGAACTGCTTCATCAGCCGATTGACGTCCTGAACCTGCACGCCGGCCCCCGCGGCGATGCGGCGGCGGCGCGAGCCATCGAGCAGGCCGGGGTTGCGGCGCTCCTTCCGGGTCATCGAATTGATGATGGCGATCTGGCGGCGAACGTCCTTGTCGCCCTGGTCCGGCGGCAACGCGGCGCCTTTCAGCGCGGCAGAGGGCAATTTGTCCATCAGCGCGCCCACGCCACCCATCTTTTGCAGCTGTTCTAGCTGGCTCTTGAGATCCACCAGGTCGAAGCCCTTGCCCTTGGCCACCTTCTTGGCGAGCTTTTGGGCCTCTTCGACATCGACCTGCCGGGTGACCTGCTCCACCAGCGCGACCACGTCGCCCATGCCGAGGATCCGCCCGGCCATGCGTTCGGCGTCGAAAAATTCGAGCGCGTCGAGCTTCTCGCCCACGCCGACCATGACGATGGGTTTGCCCGTGACCTCGCGCACCGACAACGCCGCGCCGCCGCGCGCATCGCCGTCGGCCTTGGTGAGGATCACGCCGGTGAGGTCGAGCGCCGCGCCGAAGGCGCGCGCGGAATTCACCGCGTCCTGCCCGGCCATCGCATCGATGACGAACAGGCGCTCGTGCGTTTCGACCGCACGTTCGATGTCCTGCACCTCCTGCATCAATTCCGTATCGACGTGCAGGCGGCCGGCGGTGTCGACGATCAACACGTCGTACACGCCCTTGCGGGCGGCATCGAGCGAATCGCGCGCGATGTCGGCGGGCTTGTTCTTCACGTCGGTCGGGAAGAAGCCCGCGCCCACCTGCTCGGACAAGCGCTGCAGCTGCAGCACGGCGGCCGGCCGGCGGATGTCCGTGCTGACTAACAAGACACGACGTTTTTGATTTATCAACCAGAGCGCGAGTTTGCCGGCGGTCGTCGTCTTGCCCGCGCCCTGCAGGCCGGCTAACAACACCACGACCGGCGGCTGCGCGCGCAATTCGAAGCGCCCGTTCTTCGTCGAACCAGGCTCGCCGCCCATCAGGGTGACCAGCTCCTTGTGCAGGATGCCGACGAACGCCTGGCCGGGCGTGAGGCTGCCCGTGACTTCGGCGCCCAGCGCCTTCTGCTTGACGCGCTCGATGAACGTCTTTATCACCGGCAATGCGACGTCGGCCTCGAGCAGCGCCATCCGCACTTCGCGTAAGGACTCGCCGACGTTTTCTTCGGTGATGCGGCCGCGGCCGCGCAGCGTGTCGACGGTGCGCGAAAGCCGTGCGGTCAGGTTTTCAAAAAGTGCCATAGGGGCGGGATTATAGAAGCCCTATGCTATGGGGCATATGCAAAACGCTCCGTCCTACATCCTCGGCATCGCGCTGGTGGTGCTGCTGTTGCTCATCGCGTTTTCCTCGGGCACCGAAGTCGCGATGTTATCGGCCAACCGGTACAAGATCCGCGCCGCGGCCAAGGCCGGTAAACGCACCGCCAAGGCGTTGGACGCGTTATTGGCCAAGCCCGACAATTGGCTGGGCGCTAACCTGGTGCTGCTGGCGCTGGCCAGCGTCGCGGCCTCGTCCATCGCGACCTTGTTAGCGCAGCGCACGCAATATGAACACGCGATCCCCGTGACGATGGGCGTCCTGTCGGTGTTCATGATCGTGTTCTGCGAGCTCGCGCCGAAGATCTACGCCTCCCTCAAGCCCGACCCGGTCGCGATGTCGTCCACCTACATCTACAAGCTGCTGGTGTTCGTCATGACGCCCATCAGCTGGTTCACCAACAAGGCGGCGTACGGGTTCCTGCGCCTGTTCGGGGTGAAGCCGACGCGCGCCGACGGCAGCACGATGTCGGCCGACGAACTGCGCTCGGTGGTCGCCGAGGCAGGGCCGATGATTCCCACGCGCCACCGCCAGATGTTGCTGTCGATCCTCGATCTCGAGCACATCACGGTCAACGACATCATGATTCCGCGCCAGGACATCGCGTCCATCAACGTCGACGACAACTGGGAAGACATCCTCGATCAGCTGCGCCAGACCCCGCACACGCGCTTGCCGTGCCACGCCGGAGAGCTCGACAACCTCATCGGCATCGTGCACATGAAACGCGTCGCGCAGGAACTGGCGCGCGATACGCTGACGCGGGAGCGGCTGATCGAACTGGCGAAGGCGCGCGAGCCGTATTTCGTTCCCGAAGGCACCGCGCTCACCGTGCAGCTCAACCAGTTCCAGCGCAATCGCCGCCGCATGGCGTTCGTGGTCGACGAATACGGTGACATCCAGGGGTTCGTCACGCTCGAGGACATCCTCGAAGAAATCGTCGGCGAGTTCACGACCGACCCGGCCACCATCACCCACAAACACGTACACCGCGAGGGCCCCGGCGCCTTCATCGTCAACGCCAGCGCCACGATCCGGGCGCTCAATCGATCGCTCGGCTGGCAGCTGCCCACCGACGGTCCGAAGACCTTGAACGGCCTGCTGGTCGAGCAACTCGAAACACTGCCCGAAGCCGGGGCCCACGTGACCGTGGGTGAATACCAATTCGAAGTCCTGCAGATCGGCGAGAACACCATTCGCACGGTGCGCGCGCAGAAGTCGCCGGCCGCCGCCGCCGACGACTAACCGAGCGCGGCTTGCAGGGCCTCGTCGATCCGCGACAGCTCGCGGATCCGCAGACCTTCGATGGGCGTGCGCGGCGCGTTCTCCCGGGCGATCAACGCGGTCGTGAACCCCTGCTTCGCGGCCTCGCGCAGCCGCTCCTCTCCGTAGGCGACCGGACGCAGTTCGCCCGTCAGACCGATTTCGCCGAAGGCGACGATCGATTGCGCAATGGGTTTGTCGGCCAGGCTCGACGCCAGGGCCAGCGCCACCGGCAGATCACAGGCGGTCTCCGTGACCTCGAGCCCGCCGACCAGGTTCACGAATACGTCGTGCTCCTGCAGCGACACCCCGCCGTGGCGGTTCATCACGGCTAACAACATGGCGACCCGCTGCGCATCCAGGCCCTGCGCCACGCGCCGCGGCGAACCGAAACGCATGCGATCGACCAGCGCCTGCAGCTCGACCAGCAACGGCCGGCGGCCATCACGCGTCACGGTCACGATGCTGCCCGGCGCGGGCGCGCCGGAACGCGCCAGGAAGATCGCCGACGGGTTGCGCACCTCGCGCAGGCCGTGTTCGTCCATGTGAAAGAAGGCGAGCTCACCCACCGAGCCGAACCGGTTCTTGGTCGCGCGCACGTTGCGGAAACGGCTCGAGGCATCGCTTTCGAAATACAACACGGTGTCGACCAGGTGCTCGAGGACGCGGGGTCCCGCGATCGCGCCGTCCTTGGTCACGTGGCCGACGATGACCACGCAGGTTCCGGTGCTCTTGGCGAAACGCACCAGTTGTGCCGTACATTCTTTGAGCTGGGTGATCGCCCCGGCCGCGCTGCCGATCGAGGCCAGTTGCACGGTCTGGATGGAGTCTACGATCAGCAGCCGGGTCTGCTCCTCGCGGGCCCGGGCCATGACCCCCTCGAGATCGGTATCGGCGATCACCCGGAGGTTCGAAGGCCCCACCGCGAGCCGGCGGGCGCGTATGCCGATCTGCCCGGCCGACTCCTCGGCCGACAGGTACAGCGTGGGCGTCGAACGGGCGGCATGGCTCGCCAGCTGCAGCAACAGCGTGGACTTGCCGATGCCGGGTTCGCCGCCTAGCAACGTCACGGACCCCAGGATCAGACCGCCGCCCAGCACCCGGTCGAGCTCGCCCATTCCAGTCGAAAGCCGCGGGAGATCAAGCGTTTCCAGTTCCCGAAGCTGCGGCGCCGGGGCGTTCGAAACCGGCATGGCGCCAGCCGGCCGGCGCGCGACGGCGCGTTGCTCGAGGGTGTTCCACTGCCCGCACTGGGGGCATTGTCCCTGCCATTTCAGGGTCTCCGCGCCGCACTCGGCGCAGACGAAGACGATTGCCGGCTTGGCCATTTTTTCAGCAAGTCCCTCTTTTTGGCGGGCCCGAAAGCGTGACGAAGTTCATGGGGTTGACAGACTTTGGGCGGGTGGAGCACCTAGTGTGCAGTAGTCCGGTGCAATCCTGCGCCCGCGTGGCTTAGCATTGCAGCCCTAGGTCGTTGATTTTCGTCACTCACCGCAGGATGAAGTGTGACTTATTGCACCGGCACACGCCCGTGCTGCTGGTAGGTTATGGCATTCATGGGGAAGCGGACTGAAGCAATGCTGCCGATGAGGACTCTTTTTGGTGTTGACGCCTCGTGAACGAAGAACACGCTGAACATCGAAGGCCCGGTGAGGTTCGCCCGTGACGTTGAAGGGCAAGCTCGCTTTCGTTGGCCAGACCGACACGGGTCGCGTCCGGGAACACAACGAGGACACCATCGCATCCGATGTCGACGTCGGCTTGCTGGTGCTGGCTGACGGCATGGGCGGCTACAACGCCGGCGAAGTCGCGAGCGGCATCGCGGTCAAGACCATCACGAACCTGGTTCGCGAAGGATTGGCGCGCGAGGATCTCGGCTCGATCGATCGCAGCACTGGCCTCACGCGTCCGTCCATCGTGCTGCGCGACGCGATCACGCGCGCAAACAAGATCATCTATCAGACCGCGCGTTCGCAGGCCGAATGCGAGGGTATGGGCACGACCGTGGTCGCCGCCCTCTTCTACGACAACAAGATTTCCATCGCGCACGTGGGTGACTCGCGGCTCTATCGCCAGCGCGGCAGCGCCATCGCGCAGGTGACCATGGATCACTCACTACTCCAGGAACTGGTGGATCGCGGCTTCTATTCCCCGGAAGAAGCGCAGCGCGCCGCCAACAAGAACTACGTGACCCGCGCCCTGGGCGTCGAGCCCCAGGTCGAGGTCGAGGTGCAGGAGCACCCGGTCGACAAGGGCGATATCTTCATCCTGTGTTCGGACGGTCTCTCCGACATGGTCGAGGACGAAGACATTCGTTTAACTATAAGCACCTTTGGTGCTAACCTAGATACGGTTGCTAAGCAGTTGATTCAGTTAGCCAACGAGAACGGCGGTCGTGACAACGTCTCGGTGGTGCTCGCGCAGGCGGTCGAGGCGTTTCCGGCCAGCCGCGGCGTGATGGACAAACTTCTGGGCTGGTTCAGTTAAGGGAAGGCGAAAAAGATGGCACGTCTGGTATTGAGCCTGGATAACCAGGTCCTCGCCGAATACAACATGAACAAGGAGCGGTACACGATTGGCCGCCTCCCCGACAATGACATCCGCATCGACAATTCGGCGGTGTCAGGTCATCACTCGTTGATCATCAACATCCTCAACGATTCGTTCCTCGAGGACCTGAACAGCACCAACGGCACGTACGTAAACGGCAAGCTCATCAAGAAGCACGCCATGCAGCACGAATTGTCG
>Ga0193752_1002835_pt1 | contig 12506 bp, 12 predicted proteins | sample H1c1metaG_FD_144924 | JGI IMG/M metagenome (GOLD analysis project Ga0193752, IMG submission 144924) | Soil microbial communities from a riparian zone of the East river system, Colorado, United States - H1c1 | ecosystem: Environmental > Terrestrial > Soil > Riparian zone | place: USA: East River... | reverse complement strand
GGCTGGATATCGCGACATTCTGTATGCGGTGGGCATCGCGCCGAACAAGCTGGATCACGTGGCCGCATTGCGGGCGCGCGGCTGTGATCTCACCATCATTCTCGACAACCTCGATGCGGCGCGAGCGGTTGCGGACAAGAGCCATGCCATGGGTGCGGCTGTTCCCGCGCTGATTGAAATCGACAGCGACAGCCATCGCGCGGGCGTGAAGCCGGGCGACGCGCGGTTGATCGAGATCGGCCGTGCACTGGGGACGAATTTGCGTGGTGTGATGACCCACGCGGGCGGCTCTTATGACTGCAAATCCGTGGACGAAATTCGCGGTTACGCGGAGCGCGAGCGCGCTGCGGCTGTGAGCTGCGCCGAACAACTGCGCGCCGCAGGATTGCAGTGTTCCGTAGTGAGCGTCGGCTCCACGCCGACGGCGACGTATGCCGAAAATCTGGCCGGCGTGACTGAAGTGCGCGTCGGTGTCTACATGTTCTTTGATTTGTTCATGGTGGGGCTGAGCGTGTGTCAAATGGATGACGTTGCGCTTTCGGTGCTGTGCAGTGTCATCGGCCATCAGCCCGAGAAGGGCTGGATCATTACCGACGCCGGCTGGATGGCGTTATCGCGCGATCGCGGCACGGCGGGCCAGAAAGTGGATCAGGGCTATGGTGTGGTGTGCGATGCCGCCGGTAAGCCCTACGACGAATTAATCGTCGCAAGTGCAAATCAGGAGCATGGTATCGTGGCTGAACGCAGCGGCGGCGCCATCGACCCGGCGCGGTTTCCGGTGGGTACGCTGCTGCGCGTTTTGCCCAATCATGCTTGTGCGACGGCGGCGCAGCACGACCGTTATCAAGTGTTGAGTAGCGCGATGCAAATCGAGGCGCAATGGCCGCGTTTCAGTGGATGGTGACGCTGAAGCCCGGAGGGAGGATGCGTTACTTGAGCATTGGCGTATCCGTGAGTCTTTCTCTAAAGAGGTGTGAGATGAAAACATTATGGAATGCCGTGGTGTTGTTGGCCGCATTGTTGGCGGCGGGTGCGCAAAGCGCTCATGCGCAGGGAGAACCCGCGCAAGGGGCGGCCTATCTGGTGACGTATATCGAGGTTGCGCCGGGGGAGTCGGGCAAGGCGCTGGCGATGCTGCGCACCGTGCGCGCGGCATCGCGCAAGGCCGACGGTGTTGTGCAGTTCGAGGCTTTTCAACGCCGCGAACGTCTGCATCATTTCGCGATTGTCGAAGCGTGGAAAGATGCGCCGTCGCGCGATGCCAATCTCGCGTCCGCGCACACCAAAAAATTTCGCGCTGCGATACAGCCGTTGCTCGTCGCAGGCTATGACGAACGTCCGCACGGCGCTCTGGATGTCGGGCCCGCAACTGCGGTCCCGGGCGCAAAAGGGGCCACCGTGTTTGTAGTCACGCATGTCGATTTTATTCCGCCCAAAAAAGACGAAGGCATCGCGGCGCTGCGGGCGATTGCCGATCCCAGCCGGCAGGAAAGCGGCAATCTGCGCTATGACATTTTGCAGCAAAGCAACCGCCCGAATCATCTGACGCTGGTGGAAGCCTGGCGCGAGCACAAGGCACTCGAAGCGCACGAAGCCGCGGCGCATACCGCGAAGTTTCGCGATGTTTCAACGCCCATGAGCGGCGCGTTGTTTGACCAGCGCCTGTACCGCGCGATCGAGTAGCGCCATGTTCAACCTCGGCGTGCCATGGTGGGAACTGGTTATTCGCGGCATTGTGGTTTATGTGGTGCTGCTGGTCTTGCTGCGCATCACCGGCAAACGACAGGTTGGTCAGTTGGCGCCGTTTGATCTGGTATTGTTGCTGGTGTTGTCCAACGCCGTGCAGAACTCGATGAACGGCGGCGATAATTCGCTGATCGGGGGATTGATTCTGGCGGCGACGCTGGTGTTGCTGAATTATCTGGTCAGCGTGGTGAGTTATCGCAGCAAACGCATCGAGGAGTTTATCGACGGCAAGCCCGAAGTACTGGTACACAACGGTCAGGTTTATGAGGACGTTATGCGGCGCGCTCAACTGACGCATCACGAACTGCACGCCGCGCTGCGGCGCGCTGGGGTGCCGAATATCGCCGATGTACATTGCGCCATTCTGGAAAACAACGGCGGCATCAGCGTCACGCCCAGAAGCGCCGTCGCCGGCACGACGAAGCCGTAACGAAAACGGCGGAAAGGCGCTAGAACGGCGCTAGAACGGCGCTGAGCCGGTGAGCGTGGTGCGCTCCATGTGCCGCCGCAGCGGTAGCTTGTAATCGGACACCGCTTGATGCTGCACGGCGCAGTTATCCCACAGCAGAAAATCGCCGGCGCTCCATGTGTGGCGATAAATAAACTCAGGCCGCGTTGCATGTTCGATCAGTTGTCGCAGCAGCGTGTCGCCCTCGGTGTTTTTCATATCCGCAATGCCCGCGGTATAGCCTTCGTTGATGAACAAACATTTTTTGCCGGTGTAAGGATGCGTGCGCACAATGGGATGCTCCACATCGGGCGTGCGCGCTTCCTGCTCCGGCGTCAGCGGCTTGCGCGGGCCAGCGTTGCGATCACGGTAGTAGCCCTTTTTGTACGACTGCACCGCTTTGCGGCCGGCAATTTTGTTTTTGATGTTCTGTGAAAGCGCGTTGTAGGCCGCCGTGGCGCTGGCGAATTTAGTGTCGCCCAGCGCATTGCCGTTGGCGTCGTGCGGAACCTCATGCGCGTAAAACAGCGAGCCACGGCTCGGCTCCTTCAGATAGCACAGGTCGGAATGCCAGAACAAACCGGCATCCTGCGAGCCGATGGGTTTGCCGTCGACGGTGATGTTGGATACCACGAACAATTCGTGAAATCCCGGCCGGCAGCAATCCTTGCGCACGTGCAGTTCAAGCTCACCAAAGCGGCGGCTGAATTTAACGTGCTGTTCGGGCGTGAGTCTCTGATCGCGAAAAAATACCACTTCGTGCTCATGCCACAGATCGACGATTTGTTTGAAAGTAGCGTCATCAAGGTCTTGCGACAAATCGATGCCGATGATTTCCGCACCGAGTGCGGCGCCGGTCGAACGAACTTTTATCACCTGCGTTTCCTCCTGTGATTTGCACGTGACTTTAACCGAAGACAACGAACTCGCAAACCGGCAGGCTCTGCCGCAGTGCAACGGTCCTGCTACACTACAGGTAGGGCAGTATTTTATAAGTATTTGTTTTTATTGAGTTTTTTATATATTATACCAATGACCTCTGAAGACCTCTCCCGACTGCGCATTGATCGTAGCAACATGCCGCCGCCGCGCCGTCGCGGCCGCTATGGCAAGTGGCCGGTGTTGCTTGCGCTGCTGGCGGCAGGCGCGGCGGCTTATTTTTATTGGAGCAGCCGCGCGGCGATTCCCGTCGAAGTGGCAGCGGTGACGCAGGCGTATCCGTCGCAGGCCAACAGGCTGTTGAACGCCACGGGATATGTGGTGGCGCAGCGCAAGGCTGCGGTCGCATCCAAGGCCACCGGACGCCTGGAATGGCTGGGCGTGCGCGAAGGCAGCATCGTACGCACGGGCGAGATCCTCGCGCGGTTGGAAAACAACGACGTTGCGGCTACTCTGCAGCAGGCGCAGGCCAATGTGAACCTGGCGCGCGCGAATCTGGAGCAGGGCGAGGCGGAGTTTCGCGATGCGCAACGCGCGCTGGATCGCTCCAGCGATTTGCTGCAAAAGAATTTTGTGTCTGCCGCGGCGCATGACGTGGCAGTGGCGCGCGCGGAAAAAGCACGAGCCACCATTGCCGGACTCAAGGCGTCGATTGCGGTGGCGCAGGCGAATGTGCGTTCGGCGCAGGTCGGCATGGATCAGACCCTGATACGTGCGCCTTTCGATGGCGTGGTGCTGACCAAAAACGCCAATGTCGGCGATGTCATTACGCCGCTGTCGTCGGCCAGCGGCTCGCAGGCTGCTGTCGTGACCATGGCCGACATGAGCACACTGGAAGTGGAAGCCGATGTTTCCGAAGCGAGCGTAGGCAAGGTCAAGCTTGAACAGCCGTGCGAGATACAACTCGACGCACTGCCGGGTGAACGGTTTCGCGGCATGGTGACGCGTACGGTGCCGACGGTGGACCGCGCCAAAGCGACGGTGAATGTCAAAGTGCGCTTTGTCGACAAAGACGCGCGCATTTTGCCGGAGATGAGCGCCAAAGTCGCATTTCTTTCCAAGGAAACGCCCGAGGCTGAACGCGCGTCGCGTACTGTGGTCACGCCGGCTGCGATCATCGAACGCGATGGTCGCAAAGTGGTTTACGTGGTGCGCGATGCCAAAGCGGTGGAAATCGCGATTCAAACCGGCGCGACCTTTGGCGATGTGCTGGAAGTGAAGCAGGGTCTGAAACCCGGCGACAAGGTGGTGCTCAAGCCGTCCGAGCGGCTGCGCGACGGTGCGGCGGTTTCCGTGGCGGCGAAGTAGATCGCTGCGCTTGAGTATGAACGCTGCGCAACCGGTCGTCGAGATACGCAATCTGGCGAAAGCGTATCACCGCGGCGGGCAAACCGTGCCGGTGCTCACCGATATCACGCTCGATATTCAGCGCGGCGAATTCACTGCGCTGATGGGGCCGTCGGGCTCCGGCAAAAGCACGCTGCTCAACCTGATCGCGGGCATCGACAAGCCGGACGATGGTGTGTTGCGCGTGGGCGGCCTCGATATCACCGTGCTGAACGAAGGCGAGTTGGCCGATTGGCGCTCGCGTAGTGTGGGTTTTATTTTTCAGTTCTACAACCTGATGCCGGTTCTTAGCGCGTACGAGAACGTGGAGTTGCCGTTAACGCTGACGAATCTCACGCGCGCCGAACGCCGCGAGCGCGTGGAACTCACGTTGTCGATGGTGGGATTGTCCGACCGCATGGATCATCGTCCGTCCGAGCTTTCGGGCGGACAGCAGCAACGGGTCGCCATCGCGCGCGCCGTCATTACCGACCCGATGCTGATTGTGGCGGACGAGCCCACCGGCGATCTGGACCGGCAATCCGCCGCGGACATTCTTGCCATGCTGCAGCGTCTGAATGCTGAACTGTCCACCACCATCATCATGGTGACACACGATGCGCATGCGGCAAAAACAGCGCGGCGTTTGATCTATCTGGAAAAAGGCGAGTTGCTGCTGGAGCCGCCGGCAGCTTAACGTTACAACGCCATGCATGCACTCAAACTTATCATCCGCAACACGCTGCGTCACAAAATACGCACGGGCCTCACGGTATTTGGCCTGCTGATCGCCGTGCTCGCGTATGGTCTGCTGCAGACGGTAGTCGATGCGTGGTACGCCGGTGTGGATACCGCATCGAGTACGCGGCTGATTGCGCGCAGTTCGATTTCGCTGGCGTTTACGCTGCCGGTCAGTTACGAATCGCGCATCCGCGCCATCGAGGGCGTCAATACGGTGGCGCGCTCGGCCTGGTTTGGCGGCATTTATAAAGAGCCCAAAAATTTCTTTCCGCAGTTTGCCATCAGCACGAACTACCTCGATTTGTATCCCGAATTTGTGCTGCCCGAGGCGGAACGCCAGGCGTGGATGCGCGATCGCCGGGGCGCACTGGTGGGGCGCCAGCTGGCCGATCAGTACGGCTTCAAGGTGGGCGATACGATTCCGCTGCGGGGCTCGATTTACACCGGCGACTGGCAGTTCGTAGTGCGCGGCATATTTGACGGGTCCGACGACACTAAGATTACGCGCCATATGTTGTTTCATTGGACGTATCTGAATGAGTGGCTGGTGCAGCGCCCCGGCCGCCGCGCGAACCAGGTGGGCGTGTATATCCTTGGCATCGATGCGCCCGACCGCGCCGCGGAGATTTCACGGGCCGTGGATAAGGAGTTCCAGAATTCCGTTGCTGAAACCTTGACTGAAACGGAACAGGCATTTCAGTTGTCGTTTGTGTCGATGTCCAACGAAATCATCGCCGCCATCAGAATCGTTTCCTATGTGGTGATCCTCATCATTCTGGCGGTGATGGCCAATACCATGGCGATGAGCGCGCGTGAACGAACGTCGGAATATGCGACGCTGAAAGCGCTGGGCTTTGGCCCCGGCTTTATCGCACTGCTGATCTTCGGCGAATCGCTCGCGATCTGTGTGGTGGGCGGCGGCGCCGGGCTGTGGCTGACGCCGTATGCGGCCGCAGGATTCAAGCAGGCGGCGGGTGGCATTTTTCCGATATTTGCCGTGTCGCAAACGACGGTGATTGCGCAAGTGCTGTGCGCATTGGCGGTGGGCGTGGCGGCGGCTATCGTACCGGCGGTGCAGGCTTCGCGCGTGCGCATCGTCGAGGGTTTGCGGGCGATGGGATAAAACGGATAGAACACTATGGCAATCCCGCTCAGTTATATCGCGCGCAATTTGTGGTCGCGGCGTCTCACGACGGTGTTGACCGCCGGTGGTCTGGCGCTGGTGGTGTTTGTGTTCGCCACAGTACTGATGATGGACGAGGGCCTGAAACGCACGCTGGTGACCACCGGCGAGCTGGATAACGCGGTGATCATACGCAAAGGCGCGGAGAACGAAATCCAGAGCGGCATTGCGCGCGATCAGGCGGGGATCATAGAGATGCATCCTGCCGTGGCCATCGGTGCGCAGGGGCAGCGCATGGTGTCGAAGGAGACGGTGATACTGATTTCGTTGCTGCGTCTCGCCGACGACAAACCCTCGAATGTGGTGATACGCGGCACATCGGATATCGGATTTGTGTTACGGCCGCAAGTGAAAATCAAGGAAGGCCGCTTGTTTCGGCCCGGCACCTCGGAAATCATTGTGGGTTCAAGCATCGCCGCGCGATTCAACAATGCCGGTATCGGTCAGCACCTGCGATTCGCGCAGCGCGAGTGGACCGTGGTCGGCGTGTTCGACGCCGGCGGCAGCGGATTCGATTCTGAAGTATGGGGCGACGTCGAGCAATTGATGCAGGCGTTCCGGCGCAATGCGTATTCGTCGATGGTGGTGCGGCTTGCCAATACAACGCAATTCGAGTCCTATCGCGCAGACGTGGGCGAAGACCCGCGCCTCGCGCAGGAAATGAAACGCGAGCAGACGTTTTACAGCGACCAGTCGAAAGCACTGTCCACGTTTATCAACGTGCTGGGCTTGACCTTATCGGTGATTTTTTCCATCGGTGCCATGATCGGCGCGATGATTACCATGTACGCATCGGTGGCGAGCCGCGTCGGTGAAATCGGCACGCTGCGTGCGCTGGGATTCCGGCAGGGCGCGGTGCTGTGGGCGTTTCTGGCGGAAGCTTTGCTGCTGGGCTGCGTGGGCGGCGTGACGGGCCTCGCGCTCGCATCGCTGATGCAGTTGGCGTCGTTCTCGACGGTTAACTTTCAGACCTTTGCCGACTTGTCGTTTCGCTTTATTTTGACGCCGGATATCGCGCTCAAAACGCTGGTGTTCGCGCTGATCATGGGTTTTGTCGGCGGTTTCCTGCCGGCGTTTCGTGCTGCGCGGTTGAATATTGTGGATGCGTTACGGGCGATTTAATCTAACTATTTGATTTTATTCACATTTTTTTTCTATCGGGGCGCGGCCGCTGCAAAATGAAACTACCGCGCCGGCGGTCGTTCTATCGTCCCCAAATGAAAGCCAAACTGCTCGCGCTTGCGGTCGCTGAAATAGTGCGTGAGCGTATTGCGCACGGTGGCGAAGGCGATTTGATCCCAGGGGATTTCGTCTTCACGGAAGAGCCGCGCTTCCAGCGTCTCCGAGCCGGCCTTGAAATCGAGATCCTGCAGTCGGGCGAGAAACAGCAGATACACTTGATTGACGTGCGGAATGTTGTACACCGCATACAATGCGCCGATTTCCACGCGTGCGCAGGCTTCTTCAAGGGTTTCGCGCGCGGCGCCCGCACCCAGCGTTTCACCGTTCTCCATAAAGCCTGCCGGCACCGTCCACAGGCCGTGACGCGGTTCGATGCCGCGCTTGCACAGCAAGACCTGGTCTTCCCAAACCGGCACGCAACCAACGATCATCCGCGGATTCTGGTAATGAACGGTGCTGCACGCATCGCACACGTAACGCGGCAGCGTGTCGCCTTCGGGGATTTTGCGCGCTACGGTGGCGCCACAGTTGCTGCAGAATTTCATGAATAGGCGGGCCTTGAAGAGCCGCTACTATACGGCAATGGTACGCAGATTCCAATGCGGCGCGCGTACTTCAAGGCGCGTGTGTTCCCGCGACGAACGGCGAATGTTCATGCAACTCGTCGATGTAGTGTGCCACCCCTTTGCTTTCGCGCGCCAGAAATTGTGCGACGGCTTCGGCGAATTGCGGATGCGCAAGCCAGTGCACCGACGACGTTTGCACCGGCATCAGGCCGCGCGCCATTTTGTGTTCGCCCTGCGCGCCGCCCTCGAATACCTGAAGGCCGCGCGCGAGACAATACTCGATGGTCTGGTAATAGCATGCTTCGAAATGCAGCATGGGATGGTGTTCGAGCGCTCCCCAGTAGCGGCCATACAGCCGGTCGGCACTGCGCACATTGAACGATGCAGCGATGCGATGGCCGTCGCGCTCCGCGACAATCAGCAGCAGGTTTTCCGGCATGGATTTGCCGATGCGCTGGAAAAAATCAAGGTTCAGATATGGTGTGTTGTGATGCTCGCGGTAAGTGCGCGTGTAACAGCGCGCGAAAAACGCCCAATCGTCTTCGGTAATCGCAGCACCTTCGAGCCAGCGAAAACGGATGCCGGCTTCGGCGACTTTGCGCCGTTCCTGCCGGATTTTTTTGCGCTTGGTGTGGTTCATGCGCGCGAGATATTGCTCGAAATCCGCATCGCCTTCATTCACCCAGTGAAACTGCACGCCGTGACGCACCATCATGCCTTTGCCGGCGAAACGCTGCGTTTGATCGCCCGGCGGAAACAAACAATGCAGTGATGAAGCGCCGCTGTCGCGCGCGACTTCGAGCGCTTTGTTCGCCAGCGCTTCGGTGACGCTGTCCGACTCGGCGAGTATGCGCGGGCCGGTCACCGGCGTGAAGGGTATCGCGCACAGCAGCTTCGGGTAATACTCGAGTCCGTGGCGTTCGTAGGCGTCGGCCCACGCCCAGTCGAATACATACTCGCCGCGCGAATGCGTTTTCACGTAGAGCGGCATCGCGCCGCTTAGTCGTTTCTCGCGCTTTCCTTCAAACGCAACCAGATAGCGCGGCGCCCATCCCGTGCGTTCGCTGGCGCAGCCGGTTTCGTGCAGTGCGTGCAGGAACTCGTGCCGCAGAAACGGGTTGCCGCCGGTGAGGCAGTTCCATTGTTCGGGAGCGATTTCAGCCAGGGTGGAGACGATTTCAACGGCCAAGGGTGATTCCAGACGGTTGCGCGATGTGACGGAAGGCGAATTTTACGCCGGTCGATGATATATTAGCGGCATGAAAATTGCGATTGCACAACTGAATTACACGGTGGGTGATATCGATGGCAATGCCGCGAAGATTTTGGATGCCGCCGTCAACGCACGCGCGGGCGGCGCTTCCTTGTTGTTGACTACCGAGCTTGCGATCAGCGGCTATTCGCCGGAAGACCTGTTATTGCGCAACGATTTTTACGATGCCTGTGCTGATGCGCTGGCTGTTCTGGCAAGCAAAACGCAAGGCATCACGCTGGTGGTCGGGCATCCGCACCGGCAAGGCGACCAGCGCTACAACGCAGCATCGATACTTCGCGATGGCAACATCGTTACCACCTATCTGAAGCGCAAGCTGCCGAATTACAACGTGTTCGACGAGGAACGTTATTTTGCCTCAGGCGATGCGCCCTGCGTGTTCGAGCATGAGGGTATGCGCTTCGGTGTGAACATCTGCGCGGATGTGTGGGAAGAACCGTCGGCCATTGCCGCCAAACAGGCGGGCGCGCAACTGCTGCTGGTGCTGAACGCGTCGCCGTATCACATGAACAAGCAGCAAACCCGCTATGAAGTGGTGCGTGACCGCGCCGCTGACACAGGCATACCCGTGATCTACGCCAATCAGGTGGGCGGGCAGGATGAACTGGTGTTCGACGGTGCGTCGTTCGCTATGGATGCGCAGGGGCGATTAACGCATCAATTGCCATCGTTCTCGGAAGCTATTGATTTTATTGAAATTTTAAATAGAGTACCACAGCTTGGGGAAATTGCGCCGGTGCAGTCGCTGGAAGCCGAGGTGTATCAGGCGCTGGTGATGGGTGTGCGCGACTACGTCAATAAAAACGGATTTCCGGGTGTGTTGCTGGGGCTTTCGGGTGGCATTGATTCCGCGTTGACCTTGGCGGTGGCTGCCGATGCGCTGGGGCCGGAGCGCGTGAAAGCAGTAATGATGCCTTCGCAGTACACGGCGGGCATGAGCCGCGAAGACGCGTGCGCTCAAGCTGATGCATTGAAGGTGCGCTACGTGGAAATCGCGATCAAGCCGATCTTCGATGTGTTCCAGCAAACGCTGGCCGGTGAATTCAGGGGGTTGAAGGAAGACACCACCGAGGAAAACCTGCAGTCGCGTATCCGCGGCGTGCTGCTGATGGCGATGTCCAACAAGACCGGCGCGATCGTGCTCACCACCGGCAACAAAAGCGAAATGGGCACGGGTTATGCCACGCTCTACGGCGACATGGCGGGCGGCTTCGGCGTGTTAAAAGACATCAACAAGCTGATGGTGTATCGGCTGTCGAGTTATCGCAATTCCATTTCTCCGGTGATTCCGCAACGTGTGATCGACCGGCCGCCGTCGGCGGAATTGCGTCCCGACCAGAAAGATCAGGACAGTCTGCCGCCGTACGATATTCTCGATGCCATCATTGAAGCCTACGTCGAAAACGACCAGAGTCCGCGCGACATCATCGCGGCGGGGTACCCGCGGGCTGCGGTGGAGCAGGTGGTGAGGCTCATACGCATTTCGGAATACAAGCGCCGCCAGTCGCCGGTGGGCATACGCATTACCGCGCGCGGCTTCGGCAAGGATTGGCGCTATCCGATTACCAACAAGTTTCGTCCGCCATTTGATTGAGTCGTGCTATTCTTGAAGATTAGGTGACCGAGGGGCCAGCCATGAAAAAGATCGAAGCCATATTCAAGCCATTCAAGCTGGACGAGGTTCGTGAGTCGCTGTCCGAAATCGGTGTCAGCGGCCTGACCGTTACCGAGGTCAAGGGTTTTGGTCGGCAAAAGGGTCACACCGAACTTTATCGCGGCGCGGAATATGTGGTGGATTTTCTGCCCAAAGTCAAAGTCGAAGTGGTGGTGCCCGACAAACTGCTGGATCAGGCGATAGATGCCATCGTCAAAGCTGCGCGCACCGGTAAAATTGGCGATGGAAAAATTTTCGTATCCAAGGTCGATCAGGTGCTGCGCATACGCACGGGCGAGACGGACGAGGCCGCTATCTGAAGTTCGTGAAGCGCAAAGTACGGAAGATGCCCCGGCTGGCGCTGCTTCTAACGGCACCTATCGGCTAACGCCTTTCAAAAGCACCACCGCTGCGCCTCCGCCACCCTCCGTGCGCCGCGCCTGACAAAACGCCAGTATTTCATCGCGCTGCATCAGCCAGCTTGCCACTTTGCGCTTGAGCACAGGCTCGCCGTTTTTTGATCCGAGACCCTTGCCGTGAATGATGCGCACGCAGCGCAGCCCTTCGCGCAGGCAGTCATTCAGAAATTCAACCACCACCGGTCGCGCTTCGGCAACGGTAAGTCCGTGCAAATCGATTTCGCTTTGGGTGGCCCAATGGCCGCGGCGCAGTTTGCGCAGCGTGTCGCTGGCGAGTCCCGGCCGCAGAAAATTCAGTTCATCGCCGGCTTCGAAACCCAGCTCCCACGGGTCGCTATCGCTAAGGCTTTCGTTTAGAACCTCGCGTTCGTTACGTACGCGTTGCCTTGCGACCGGGCCGGGTGGAATTTTAGGAGCGTGCGCACGATTGGGTTGTGGCAGCGGCGTGACGTCGGGCAGCATATCTCGCAGCGCTTGCGCAAGCTCGCTTAGCGGTTGCCTCGATTTTGCCACACCTCACCTCGATGCCCTTTAAAAGCTATTCTAAATCAATCCTTTATCCTCAAGGTATTTTTGCGCATCCAAAGCCGCCATGCAACCCGTACCGGCGCTGGTCACGGCCTGCCGGTACACATGATCCTGCACATCGCCCGCCGCGAACACGCCGGGCACGCTGGTGGCGGTGGCATTGCCTTCAAGACCAGCCCTGGTGATGATGTAGCCGTTTTTCATGTCGAGTTCGCCGGCAAAGATATCGGTGTTCGGCTTGTGGCCGATGGCGATGAATACGCCCTGCAGTTTTTTCTCGGTGACGGCGCCCGTTTTGACATTTTTGATTTTCATGCCGGTGACGCCGCTGTTGTCGCCCACCACTTCGTCCAGCGTGTTGTCCCACATAATCGTTGCTTTGCCGGCGGCGGCGCGTTCTTTCAGTTTATCCACCATGATGGCTTCAGCGCGGAATTTGTCGCGGCGATGCACCACCGTGACGTGACTGGCGATGTTGGTGAGATACAGCGCTTCTTCCAG
>Ga0193752_1002834_pt1 | contig 12512 bp, 11 predicted proteins | sample H1c1metaG_FD_144924 | JGI IMG/M metagenome (GOLD analysis project Ga0193752, IMG submission 144924) | Soil microbial communities from a riparian zone of the East river system, Colorado, United States - H1c1 | ecosystem: Environmental > Terrestrial > Soil > Riparian zone | place: USA: East River... | reverse complement strand
CCGATCTATTTCGGCGGCCGGCGCATGGACCTTGCCGATCTCGACAAGGTCTCGACTGCGCGTCCCGTCGTGATCATCCACTCCAACTTTCATGTGATGAACGCCAACACGCCGGTCTTCGCCAAGGCCGGAATCACGCGGCAGACCAACGTCCATGGCGTGGTGAAGGACTCGGCCGGCGAGCCGACCGGCGAATTGCAGGAGATGACGGCCAAATACATGGGCTACAAGGCCGCCGGCATCGAGCTTGCCTCCATCCTGTCCGACGAGCAGGCGGTATGGCGCTTCGCCCGCGTGGCCCAGCTCGCCGGCGTGACCACGGCGACCGACCTGCACAACGAATTGCCGGAGAGTACGGTCGAGGCCTATCTGCGCGCCACCGGCTCGGTCGATTTTCCATTGCGTCTCCTGCCGGCTTTTGCCGCCGCCTCGGTGCCGCCGGAGCAGGGCGTGCCGCGCGTGCAGGCTTTGATGAAGCGCAACAACGACAAGCTGCGGTTCCAGCTCATCAAGATCGTCACCGACGGCTCGATCCAGGGTCTGTCGGCGCGCATGCGCTGGCCGGGCTACTACGACGGCACGCCCAACGGCGTGTGGAACATCGGCCCCGACGACATCGACCGCATCCTGCTCGCCTATCACCGCGCGGGCTTCCAGATCCATATCCACACCAATGGCGACGAAGCCTCCGAAGTGGCGATCGAGGCGGTCGAGAAGGCATTGGTCGCCGCGCCGCGCTGGGATCATCGCCACACGCTGCAACATGCGCAGATGGCCGATGCCGGCCAGTTCCGCCGCATGGCAGCACTTGGCATCTGCGCCAACCTGTTCGCCAACCACCTCTTCTATTGGGGCGATATCCACTACGCCAGGACGCTCGGCCCGGAGCGCGCCGAGCGCATGGACGCCTGCGGCACGGCACTGCGCACCGGCGTGCCTTTCGCCATCCATTGCGACGCGCCGGTGACGCCGATCGGGCCGCTGTTCACGGCGTGGTGCGCGGTCAACCGCCTGACCGCCTCGGGCCGCACCCTGGGTGAGGCCGAGAAGATATCGGTGCACGACGCCTTGCACGCTGTCACGCTGGGCGCTGCCTATACGCTGAAGCTCGACGAGGAACTGGGCAGTATCGATGTCGGCAAGCGCGCCGACTTCGCCATCCTCGACGACGATCCGCTCGCGGTCGCACCGGAGAAGCTCAAGGATGTCGGCGTCTGGGGCACGGTGCTGGGCGGCAAAATCTTTGAGGCGCCGAAGGTGTGAATGCTGCGATCCCCTTCACCGTCATCGGTGGCTTTCTCGGTGCCGGCAAGACGACGTTGCTCAATCGGCTCCTGAGGCAGGCGGGTGGCCGGCGCTTTGCCGTGCTGGTCAACGATTTCGGTGCGCTCGACATCGATGGCAGCCTTGTCGCGGCGCATGGCGGCGACACGGTTTCACTGGCCAACGGTTGCCTGTGCTGCACCATCGGCGATTCGCTGGTGACGACGCTGATGACGCTGCTGGAACGTCCCGACCGCTTCGACCATGTCATCGTCGAAGCGAGCGGTGTCGCCGATCCCGGCCGCATCGCCGACCTGGCGGTGCTCGAGCCGGGACTGACGCGCGATGGCGTCGTGGTGGTGATCGATGCCGTCGATGTGCAGGCGCGCGCCGCCGACCGCCGGCTGGGCGACACGATCGGGCGGCAGCTCGCCGCTGCAGACCTGCTGGTACTGAACAAGCGCGATCTCATCGAAGACGTGCAGGCGGCAGCGCTGCACGCCTGGCTGCCGGGCCATGCACCGGTGATCGAGGCGCGCCACGCCGACGTGCCGCTCGAGGCGCTGTTCGGCTTGCCCGGGCGTGGCAGGCCTTCCGGCACCGACGACGCGGGCGAGCGCTTCCAGAGCTGGTCCTATGACTGGGCCGAGCCGGTCGAGCGGGAATCGCTTCTGGTCCTGTTGCGCGATGCGCCAGCCGAAGTGCTGCGCGCCAAGGGCATCGTGCGTTTCGCCGATGCGCCCGGCCGGCGCGCCGTTGTCCATATGGTGGGCCGACGGATAGACGTCAGCGAGGATGGTCCGTGGTGCGATACGGACCCGTCGCGGTTGGTGCTGCTGGGCGTGAGGTCCATGCTAGAGTTCGCGTCAAGGGAGAGAAACAATGACGGGACGTCTTGAGGACAGGGTTGCGATCGTGGTCGGTGCGGGTTCGAGCGGGCCGGGCTGGGGCAACGGCAAATGCACGGCGGTGACGTTTGCGCGCCAGGGCGCGAAGGTATTCTGCGTCGACCGCAAGCGCGCGGCGGCCGAGGAGACGGTCGGCCTGATCGCCAAGGAAGGTTTTAGCGCCGAGGCCTTCGAGGCCGACGCCTCCAGGAACGCCGATGTGAAGGCGATGATCGACGCCTGCATGAAAAAGTGGGGCCGCGTCGACGTCCTCGACAACAATGTCGGCATCGGCTCGCAGGGCGGGCCGGTCGAATTGAGCGAGGACGAGTGGGACAAGGTCTTCGATGTCAACGTGAAGAGCTTCTTTCTGACGGCCAAGCATGTCATTCCGATCATGGAAAAGCAGGGCAAGGGCGCGATCGTGAATGTGAGCTCTATCGCCTCGATCCGCAGCCCCAAGGGCATCTCCTATCTGGCGTACAATGCGAGCAAGGGCGCGGTGAATTCCCTGACCCTGGCCATCGCTTCGCAGTACGCGGAGAAGGGCATCCGTTGCAACGCTATCCTGCCTGGCCTGATGCACACGCCGATGATCGACTTCCTAGCCGAGCAATATGCGAGGGATTCGAAGGATCACAACGCCGCCTACGACAAGATGATCGCCATCCGCGACAAGGCCTCGCCGACCGGCAAGATGGGCAGCGGCTGGGACACCGCCAACGCCGCACTCTTCCTGGCAAGCGACGAAGCGGCCTATGTCAACGGCCACCTGCTCGTGGTCGATGGTGGGATCACGGTGCGGGCCTGAGAATTGGACTGCGTCAGGCACGCTCCGGCTTCCAACGCGTCAGACGTCGTTCCAGCGAGAGCAGTATGTAGTTGAACGTCAACCCCACGACCGACAGCATGATGATCCCGGCGTACATGGTCGGTATCTGGAAGTTGAATTGCGCGAAGTTGACGAGGTAGCCCAACCCCTCGCGCGCGCCGGCCATCTCGCAGGCGATCAACACGAGGATCGAGCTTGCTCCCGCCAGACGGACACCCGTGAAGATGGTCGGCAGCGACGCCGGTAGCACGACCTTGAGAAAAAGCGTGGTCTGGGTGAGCCCCATTGACCGGGCCGACTTGATGAGCAGGGGATCGACGTTTCGCACCGCGCTGATGGTGTTCAGCAAGATCGGCCATACGCAGGCATAAAGTACCATCGAAATCTTCGAGGTCTCGCCCAGGCCCAGGATCAGGATGAACACGGGCAGCAGCGCCAGCGCCGCCGTGTTGCGAAAGACTTCGAGCAGCGGGCTGAGAATATCGCCGAGTCGGCCGTACCATCCGATCAAGAGGCCAAGCGGCACGCTGAGGAGAACCGCGAGGGTCAATCCTGCCAGAGAGCGGTACAGGCTGGCCAGGATGTTGGCGACCATGTCACCGGACACCAGCAGTTCGAGCAGCTTTGCGATCACCTCCGAGAAGGGCGGCAGGAATGTCGTATCCATCAGACCCAGACGCGGCACGATTTCCCACACCGCGATGAAGCCGATTATTGCGATACTGCGCGTGAACCAGAAGGAGAGGAACAGCGCCACGGAGCGCGGCAAGCCCGATGGTATCGGCGATGTGGCATCCGCTTTGGCCTGAAGTCTCGACATTGTGATTCCTCGATGATCCGCTTCATGCTGCGGCGAGAGTCTCGCCTGGCATGCTCCGGGAAGCCGCCGCCCTTGCTAGTGCCCAGACCTGATGGCGCAGCCGGACGAACTCGGGTCGCGAGCGAATGTCGTCGTCGGCTGCACGAGCCTCGATCGGAATGTCGACGATCGCCTTGATGCGCCCGGGCCGCGCCGCCATGACAGCCACCCGCTGTCCGAGAAACACTGCTTCATCGATGCTGTGCGTGATGAAGACGATGGTCTTGCCGGTGCGTTGCCAGATGCCCAGCAACTCGCGCTGCAGCGACTCCCGCGTTTCTTCGTCGAGTGCGGCGAAGGGCTCGTCCATCAACAGGATTTCGGGATCGTAAGAGAGGCTGCGCGCAATGGCCACGCGTTGCTTCATGCCGCCAGACAGCTCGTGCGGGTAATGATGTTCGAATTCGCCGAGGCCCACCATGGCGAGGAACGAGCGCGCCCGCGCCTTGCGTTCGGTTTTGGGTACGCCCTTCGCTTCCAGTCCGAACTCGATGTTGCCGAGGGCCGTGCGCCAAGGGAACAGCGCGTACTGCTGGAACACGATGCCGCGGTCGAGGCCGGGTCCGTCGACCGGTCGCCCGTTCACGAATATCTGGCCTGAGCTCGGTGTGGCCAACCCACACAGCAGGTCGAGCAAGGTCGACTTGCCGCAGCCACTCGGACCGACCAGCGTGACGAATTCGCCCGTCCTGACATCGAGATTGATGTCGCTCAGCGCAACGAATTCCGAGTGCGGTTCCTGCGATCCGGTGTTCGTGCCGGTGCCGTCTCGGACCGCGAAGGTCTTACTGACGCGGTGGAGCCTGATCTTGGCGGGCGGGGCGTCGCTCGCGGCGAGGTTCAACATGGCCGTCATTCATCGCTGGGGTTATCGATAGGGATTGAATTCGTTGGTGTACGCGGTTCTGGGGTCGATCTGCCCCGCCTTGATCTGGCCGTTGGCGACGAGCCATTCGTAGAAGACGGCAAACTCCCGCTCCTGGATGACGCCACCCTTGATGCCCACTCCCGGGGACAGCCAGTAGTCGATGATGTCGGTCGTCTCGTTCCGGCGCGCGCGCTTCCTGATGATCTCCTTGAAGCGCGCGATCACCTCTTCGCGGGGGTGCTCCCGCGTCCATTCGATCGCCCTGGCGGTGCCTTCAACAAAGACGCGCGAGGCGTTCGGATTGTTTTTCAGAAACTTCTCGTGCACGGCGATCGTTGCCACCTGGAACGGGCCGAACAGGTCGAAGTCGTTGAAGAGCAGCCGCACGCTGCCCCGCGCCACGGCCTTCTCGCGGAAGATGTCTTCGAGTACCGCCGCATCGACGATCCCCTGGCGCAACGCCTGTTCCGTGCTAGCGAAGGGCATCGGCACGAGCGTGACTTTCTTGACGTCGTCCTGGCCGATGCCGTTGCGCGCCAAATACTCCTTGATGATGAACTCGAAGTAGGCGCCGAGCGTGTTGACGGCGATCTTCTTGCCGATGAGGTCTCGCGGCGAGCGGATTGGGCTATCGTCGCGGACGTAGATGCCGCGCCAGGTCTCCTTGTCGGTCCCGTAATAGGACACCACCGCCTTGAGAGGCGCCTTTGCCGCGCGCAGGTTGAGCAGCGAGCCGTTGAACGAACTGCCGAAGTCGGCGTCGCCCGTGACGACCGCTTGCAGCGCCTGCGGTCCGCCGGTGGCATCGCCTACCGGCTTGAGGCTCAGCGCGCCCAGATAGCCCAGATCCTCGGCCAGCTCCGGGAAGAGCACCCGGTTGGGCGAGGCGAGGTAGCGCATCTCCGCGACCTCGACCGACCCGGCAGCAAACGGTGCCCTCACGGCGTACAAAGAGGCTGCGAGTGCGCCTGCGACCACGAGCGCTCGGAACACGGGGCCGATGTAGCGGATGCTCATCTTCTGGATTCCACCCGTCACGCCACCGTGATGCGATACAGCACTCGGCGATTCCGTCCGTAGTCACGGATCGCCCGGTGCTGGACCAGTCGATTGTCCCAGACGACGAGCGAATCGGGCGTCCACTGGAAGCGAATCTGCAGCTCCGGCGCCTCGAGCACGCCAAAAATCAGCCGCAGCAGGCTTTCGCTCGTCGTGCGCGTGGCGTTCTTGATGTAGTTCGTGTGCTGCTCGCTCACGAAGATGTATTTGCGGCCGTTCTCGGGGTGCGTCTTGATCACCGGCACGTCCAAGGGTGGATTCTTGGCCCGGATCTCGGCGCGGCGCTCGTTGTCGTCCGAGTTGATGGCAAAACCGTTCGCCTCGAAGGAATTGATCGCCGTCAGGCTTTCGAGGTACTGCGCCAGCAGCGGCGGCAAGGCGTCGTAAGCGCCCGCGGAACTGGTCCAGACGGTGTCGCCGCCGGCATCGGGCAGTTCGTTGGCGTAGAGCACGGTGAAGCGAGGAGGGGGATCGACCCACGTGACGTCGGCATGCCACGAATCGTTGCGCACGTTCCGGGTCGGGCTGACCTCTATCGACTCGATGCCGGAATGATTGGCGACCGACGGCAGATAGGGGTTGTGGCGGAGCGGCTCGCCGAAAATGCGCGAGAATGCCGTGAGCTGATCGGTATCCAGTTCCTGGCCGCGGAAGAACAGCACACCGTGTTCGGTCACCGCGCGGCGTAGCGTGTCGGCCGTGTCCTTGTCGATCGGTTGGCGGAGGTCGATGCCCTCGACGGTGGCGCCGAGGTTCGGCCGGAAACGTTCGATACTCAGCGGGGTCGGCACGAAAGCGGGACGTCGAGCCGCTCGGCTGGAGACTGCCGGCATTGGGTGCTCCTTGTTGGCTGATGAAAGGCCGGGATGTCGGGAAGCGGGAGGATCGATCGAACGAGGCTGGTCACGACCATCGCCACGCTTCCGGCGACGACGGAGTTCACAAGGTCAGGCGCCGCGACAACAGGTCGTCCGGGCTGAGGGTTTGATGTGAGAGGCCATCGATGCGACGCGCTTTCGTCCGTAAGGCTGCTGCCGGGGGAGAGAACACCGTCAACTTCGCCCAAAAAGAAACTGGCGACGAATCAGCAATAATAATGTGAAGAGCCAGCAGGGCTAACGACGGGTCGTTGTCACCTGCTGTTGTCGATGGCTGGCGCCAGGCCGTCGCGGCCGGTGATGTGATTCTTCTCGCGCTTGAGTGGAAGCGCTTTCGAATTCAGGGCGCGAACTGCTCCTTGAGGATACGCTCCTCGAGATCGTGCTCGGGATCGAACAGCAGGGTGAGCACGATATCATTGGCTTCCGTCACCACCACCCTGGCCACGTTGGCGACCTCGACCGAGTCCGCCGCCGCCGCCACTGGCCGCTTGACCGGATCGAGGACGGTGAATTCGACCTTGGTTCCACGCGGCAGCAAAGCGCCGCGCCAGCGCCTCGGCCGGAAGGCGTTGATCGGGGTCAGTGCCAGCAGCCCGGCGCCGAGCGGAATGATCGGACCGTGGGCCGAGAGATTGTAGGCGGTCGAGCCCGCCGCCGTTGCCACCATGGCGCCGTCGCAATAGAGGTCGGGCAGGCGTTGCTTGCCGTCGACGGCGATGGCGATGCGCGCGGTCTGGCGGCTGGAGCGCAGCAGCGAAACCTCGTTGATGGCGGTCACTTCGGCGGTCTTGCCGCGGCTGTTGGTGGCAAGCATGCGCAGCGGGTTCAGGCGAACCGCGCGCGCACGCTTCAACCGCGCCAACAGGCCGGCCGGGCGATACTGGTTCATCAGAAAGCCCACGGTGCCAAGATTCATGCCGTAGATCGGTGTCCCGCGCTTCATCAGGCGGTGCAGGGTCTGCAGCATCAGACCGTCGCCGCCCAACGCCACGATCGTGTCGGCCTGGGCCGGCGGCACGTGGCCATACTGCTCGCGCAGGAATTTGAGGGCTTTTTGGGCTTCCGGCGTTGACGCGGCCACGAAAGCGAGGCCAGGAGACTTGGACGAGGCGGGCATGAGCGCTTTCGGGAAAGACTGCCGTGCGGGCGATGCAAGATTCGTACTATAGCGCCCTGCCACCGGGATGCGATAGAATCGCGCCCAAGAAACGATCCGCGAGGAGGAACGCGATGGAACTGGTGCCGCTGGGACCCGGCTTCGGAGTCGAGGTCAAGGGTGTGTCGTTGCTCGACGTCGCCACCGACGATCAGGCCTACAAGGCCGTACGTGCGGCCTTCGAGACGCACTCGCTGCTGGTGTTCCGCGACCAGAAAACCATCGCCGACGATGTGCAGACGGCCTATAGCCGCGCCTTCGGGCCGCTCGAGCTCACCAAGGCCTCCTCGCTCGGCCAGAATACTTTTTATTCACGCCTGACCAATCTCGAGAAGGGCAAGATCGTGCCGCCCGACCACCGCCAGGTCATGGCCGCCAAAGCAAATGCCCTTTGGCACACCGACTCCTCGTTCAAGAAGACGCCGGCGCTCGCCTCGGTGCTGACGGCGCGCGTGCTGCCCGACGCCGGTGGCGAGACCGAGTTCACCTCGACGCGCTGCGCCTGGGAGCGCCTGCCGGCCGATCTGCAGTCCAAATTCAAGGACGCCATCGCCACGCATTCCTATGCCAACAGCCGCGACCAGATCCATCCCGATCTCGCGACCGAGGTCGAGCGCAAGCAGTTGCCGCCGGTGCGCTGGCGCATGAACTGGCGCAACCCGAGCAACGACCGGCGTGCCCTCTACGTCGCCAGCCACGCCTATGCGATCGACGGCATGGATGATCGCGATGCCCGCCAGCTCCTGGCCCAGCTCCTCGACGAGGCGACCAAGCCTGAGTTCGTCTACAGCCACAAATGGCGGCAGGGCGACGCGGTTATGTGGGACAACCGCGCTATGCTGCATCGAGGCCGGCCGTGGCCCTACGAGCGCGAGCGTACGATGGTGCGCACGACCATCTCGGCGACCGACGCCGACGGTCTCAACGAAGTGAAGCCGCCGCCGGTTTTGCATTGAGGCGTCCATTGAACCGGCGGTAGGTGGCGGCCAGCAGCGCGGCGCTGAAGAAGGCGAAGGCCGCCGCACTGACCACGAACAAGGCCAGTGCGCCGCCACCAAGGGCAAGCGCGAGCCAGCCGCCCAGCGCGGCGATGGCGAGGCGGATCATTCCGATGGCGAAAGGCCAGGCGACATAGCCCACGCCCTGGCAGGCGAAGTAGCCGGCGAGCCCGGCGCCGATCAACGGATAGATCGGCGCCTGGCAGAGCAAATAGAGTGCGCCGAGGTCGCGGATTGCCGGATCGGTGGTGAAGATCGCCATCCAGCGCCCGCCATCGAGCGCTACGGCGGTGAAGGCAAGTCCGATCAGCGCGATGGCACAGACGCCTGTCCAGGCGATGCGCATGGCGCGCCCGTTGTCGCCGGCGCCTGCGGCCGTCGCGACCATGGTGATGACCGCTGAGCCGAAAGCGAAGGTGATCGGGTATTGCACCAGGTCGAGCCGCGTCGCCGCGCCGTAGGCCGCGACCGCCATGCTGCCCATGCTGCCGACCAGGCCGGTGACAAAGAATGTCGTGGCCTGGAATTGCAGTGCGATCGCCGCCGCCACGGCGCCGACCTTGAGGATGGCGTTGGTCTCGGCGCGCTTCAGCCGGATCAGCGCCGGCTCCAGCCGCACCAGCGCATGACGCGAGCAGAGATAGGCGGCGAGAACCGCTGTCCCCACAACATAGGCCGAGAGCACGGCAATCGCGGCGCCGGCGATGCCGAGCGTGGGGAACGGCCCCCAGCCCATGATCAGCGCCGGCGACAGCGCGACGTGGAAGGCTTCGCCGATCATGATGGCCGAGGCTGGCACCACCATGGTGCCGGCGCCGCGCGAAACATTGGCCATGATGTTCATCAGCCAGACGAAGATGCTGCCGCCGAATACCAGCGCGCCGTAGAGGATCGCCATGTCGAGTGCGGCACCCTTGAGGCCCATGGCGGCATAGAGGGCAGGGCCGCCGAGCAGTAGCGGTGTGGCGATCAAGGCCCAACCGACCAGCGCCAGAGCGATCGACGTGCCGGCGAGCGAACGGGCGCGCGGCAAGTCGCCGGCTCCCAACGCGCGGCCGATCGAGGAGGAAACGCCGGCGCCGAAGCCGGCGGCGGTGGCGGTCTGCAGCAGCATCAGCAAAGGGAAGACCACCGAGACAGCCGCCAGCGCGTCGCTGCCCAGCCAGGACACGAACAGAGCGTCGGCCGTGAGGAACGTAATGCGCGCCACCGCCTCGCCGATGTTGGGTGCGGCGAGCCGCAGCAAGGTGGGCAGGATGGGTGCTTCGAGGAGGAGCCGTGTGCGCGGAGGCAGGGTGGCAGTGATCGTCATGCCGTGAGAGATGACGCTTGTGGCTCCCGACGTCGATTATCGTGCAGGTAATCGACCGGACCGCGCCTCGTCGCCATGTTGACCTGCAACAGGAGATGAACATGCAAACTCTAGCCGAGCGCTACATCGCCATATGGAACGAGCCTGACGCCGATGCCCGTCGCGCCGCCGTGGCGGCTTTATGGACGTCGGACGGTGCCACATTGCATAGGCTGATCGAGGCGCGCGGCTACAGCGCCCTCGAAGCCCGCGTTGCGGGCGCCTACGAGAAATGGGTGCGCGACAAAGGCTATGTCTTCCGTCCACGCGGCAATGCCGTCGCCCATCATGACATGGTGAAGTTCAATTGGGAGATGGGTCCGCCCACAGGCGGCGAGATCGTGTCGGTCGGTCTCGACTATTGCCTCCTCGAGACGGATGGCCGGATCCGGTGCGCCTATCAGTTCATCGTTCCGGGTGCACCCGCCTCGGCGGAGGCCGGCGCCCTCGTCGAGCGCTACCTTGCGGTGTGGAACGGACCCGATCCTGATGCCCGCCGCCGGCAGATCGCCGAACTATGGGCAGAGGACGGTGCTCACGTTCTTCCGTCCTCGGAGATATGCGGCCCGGAAGCCATCGAGGCCGAGATCAAGCGAACCTACGATGCCGTCGGCGCCAAGGGCCTCGCCTTCAGCGCGCACAATGTCGAGGGCCATCACGAAGCCGTCCGCTTCGATTGGGAGATGCGGCCGAGCACTGGCGGTCCGGCAGCCGCAACCGGGTCGACGCTCATCCTGCTCGATGACGTGGGTCGGATATGCCGCGATTATCAGTTCGACTAGGCGCTCTCTCCGGCAACCCAGCCGCTCGACCAGGCCCATTGGAAATTATAGCCGCCGAGCCAGCCCGTCACATCGACCGCCTCGCCGATGAAATAGAGGCCGGGCATGCTCCTGGCCTCCATGGTCCTGGACGAGAGTGCGTTGGTGTCGACGCCGCCCGTCGTGACCTCGGCCTTGGCATAGCCTTCGGAGCCCACCGGCGTCATCTCCCAGCCGTTGAGCAGCGCGCCCACGCGATCGAGATCCTTGTCGCGCAAGCCGCCGATCGGCGATCCCGGCAGATAGGCCTCGGCCAGCCACTGCGCAAGACGTTGCGGTACCAGCTCGGCCAGTATGGTCTTGGGCTCGGCCTTGGGGCGCGAACGCTTGCGGTTGCGTAGATAGACGGTGGCGTCGGTGTCGGGCACCAGGTCGAGGACGATCTTCTCGCCCTCGCGCCAATAGGACGATATCTGGAGGATCGCCGGGCCGGAGAGTCCGCGATGGGTGAACAGCATCGCTTCCCGGAACCGCGTCTTGCCGCAGCGCACGACGACGTCGAGCGCCACGCCGCTGAGCTGCTCCATCCAGCGCACATCCATCGGGCTGAAAGTGAGGGGTACCAGACCGGGCCGAATCTCGCTGAGGGGGAGGCCGAAGCGCTTGGCGACGGTATGGGCGAAACCGGTCGCGCCCATCTTGGGAATCGACAGGCCGCCGCTTGCCAGCACGACGGAACCCGCGTCGAAATCGCCCTGGTCGGTGCTGACACGGAAGCGATCGGCCTTGGTGACATTGCCGATCTTGTGGCCGAGCCGCACGTCGACGCCCGCCGCAGCGCATTCGTCGAGCAGCATGGCCACGATGGCGCGGGCCGAGCCGTCGCAGAAAAGCTGGCCCAATGTCTTCTCGTGGTAGGCGATGCCATGCTTTTCCACCAGGGCGATGAAATCGTGCTGGGTGTAGCGCGCCAGCGCCGACTTGCAGAAATGCGGATTGGCCGAGAGGAAATTCTCCGGCGCCGCGTGGAGGTTGGTGAAATTGCACCGCCCGCCGCCGGAGATCAGGATCTTCTTGCCCGCTCTGTCCTCATGCTCGAGTAGCAGAACGCGCCGGCCACGCCGGCCCGCGCTGATGGCGCACATCAGTCCGGCCGCGCCGGCGCCCACGATCACGACATTGAAGTTCGTTATGACAACACCGCGACCTTCTTGCGCTCGATCAGCTTGAAGTCGATCGCCGCACCCAGGCCGGGGCCGGTCGGCGCGTGGACCATGCCGTCCTTGCCGACGACGATGTCCTGCTCGAGCCCGTATTTCTGGGCCGCGTCGGGCAGCAGCACCTCGAAGAACTCGGTGTTCCGGATGGCGGAGATGACATGCAGGTTGGCGACGTTGTTCAGCGAATTGCCGCCGTGATGAACCTCGTAGTTCATGCGGAAGGCCTCGGCGAGATGGGCGGTCTTGAGCAGAGTGGTGATGCCGCCCTTCACGGCGACATCGCCGCGTAGAAAGTCGGTCGCCTGCAGCATGATCCACGGCTGATAGGAATCGAAGCCGGTGATCGGATACTCGGTCGCCATGATCGGGATATGAAG
>Ga0193752_1002833_pt1 | contig 12516 bp, 9 predicted proteins | sample H1c1metaG_FD_144924 | JGI IMG/M metagenome (GOLD analysis project Ga0193752, IMG submission 144924) | Soil microbial communities from a riparian zone of the East river system, Colorado, United States - H1c1 | ecosystem: Environmental > Terrestrial > Soil > Riparian zone | place: USA: East River... | reverse complement strand
CAGGCCGGACTTTGATAACGGCGGCCCTATCGATGCCAATCAAAGTCCTTCAGCATTTGCTTTACGGTCCGCAAGAAAAAACACATCTCTTACCTTACTGCAGGAAGATGCCTTTGTGCAGCCGCGGGTAAAGGAAGAATTTTATGTGATCAAGACCGACAGCCTTCAGGTAAAAAATCTAATACATCATCCCTCCCTGATTCCTCAGATTGCTAAACTGAAAAAATTGCTTAAGAACTGGCAGGAACAAACAGGTGATACCGAACCTGCTCATCTGACGCCAGATTGGTATGACAGACACACGGGAAACCCTTTGCCGGAAAAAGATATAAGAGGCGAAATGCCGGGAGCTTCGCTAAAGGCCGACTTAATCAATAAAAAGGGGCCGTTTTGACAAATACCATTCTAACGCGATGAATAAATGGTTGCTGATGGCGCAGGAAAAAAAGACAGAAAATTATCTTTGACGGTAATAATAAATAAACCCTGATTTAACTATTCAGATTGTCATTTATCAAAAGTGCGTCCCAAAGAATTTCTACCGGATGCAATGCTTTAACATTTGTGCCATCTTTGATTTGATGCCGGCATGAAGTACCTGCAGCAGCAACAATGGTATTGTTGTCCAGGTTCCGGACAAAAGGGAAAAGTATCAATTCACCAATTCGCTGTGATATTTCATAATGTTCTTTTTCATAGCCAAAGGAGCCTGCCATTCCACAACAGCCAGAAGGTATTATCTCCACCTTATAATTCTCTGGTAACGAAAGCATTGTCTTACTATGTCCCTGAAAAGACAGGGCTTTCTGATAACAATGGCCGTGCAGCACAATATGCTTTGGTTTCCCGGTAAATTGGTTTTTAAGAATATTGCCTTTCATATATTCTGCAGCAATAAATTCTTCAATGGTAAAAGTTTTTTCAGCGAGCGCTTGTGCTTTTTGTTTATTCCTGATATGGGCAAGATCAATATATTCATCTTTCAGTGTTAATATAGCAGATGGTTCTACGCCCGTAATTGCGGTGTCCTGATCAAGTTCAGCCGAGAGCGTCTCAATATTCCGGTTAATGATTTCTTTTGCCTTTTTTACCATTCCTTTAGAAAGAAATGTTCTGCCGCTTTCCTGGTGTATCGGTATCAACACCTCGTAACCCAAAGCTTCCAACAGGCATATAGCTTTTTTCCCGATTTCTACATCATAATAATTGGTAAATTCGTCACAGAAGAAATAAACTTTTTTTGTTTTTGAAGCAATGTTCCTCTTACGCTTTTTAAACCAGGTGTGTAGTGTTGTTCCGGAAAGTGATGGAATGGAGCGATCAGGATGAAATCCGACCAGGCTGTTTAATTTCTTTCTTATGGGCACTGATTGAAATAACAGGTTATAGAACTTTGGAAACGAAGATGCGAGTTTCATTTGCCGGGAGAAATTCCCTACCATTCTTGAGCGGAACGGAAATCCTTTTTTCTCGTAGTACTGTTGCAAAAATTCAGCTTTCATCTTAGTGATATCCACGGCTGAAGGACACTCTGATTTACAGGCTTTACAGCTTAAGCAAAGATCCATAACATCTTTTATTTCATCATGAGCCATGGGATCAGTATCCTGCACATTGCTTAAAAATTCCCTTAAGATATTTGCTCTTGCTCTTGTGGTATCTTTTTCCTGTTGTGTCACCATATAACTTGGACACATAGTGCCGGCACTTCTATGGCTTTTTCTACAGTCACCCGATCCGGAACATTTCTCCGCCAGTTTCAGGATGCCACCGTCGGATGAAAAATCATAGTTTGTTTTCAGCTGATTATTATGTGGTTCAAACTGGAATCGCAGGAACTGATCCATTGGTGGAGTGTTCACTATCTTACCCTTATTAAATATAAGTTCCGGATCAAAGATTTCCTTTACTTTTTTGAAAAGTTCGTAAAGCTCTGGTCCCGCCACTGTTACGATATATTCACCTCTCAGGCGCCCATCCCCATGTTCACCGGATAGCGAGCCATTGTATTTCCTGACAAGTATTGCGGTTTCTTTCAGGATGCTCCGGAACTTAATTACGCCTTCTTTTTTCTTCAGATCAATAATAGGCTCAACATGTAATTCGCCGGCACCGGCATGTGCATAGTACGCCGCTTTGGTGTTATGTTTTGCCAGCAGAGCCTGCACATCCGCAATATAAGCAGGCAGATCTTCCGGCGCTACCGCGCAATCTTCGATCAGGTTAACCGGCTGGGCTTCCGATTTAAGATTTCGCAGTAAACCCAATCCCGCTTTCCGGATATCCCAGGCTTTAACAGCATCAACCTTATCTAAAATCGGGTAGGCATAACCGTGACCCAATATTTTCAGGTCATCGATAAAGGCGTTTGCCAACACATCGGCCACAGATTTTTCGTTTGCCATAAATTCAACCATCAGCATGGCTTCCGGCTCACCTTCTATAAAAAAACGATTCTGCTGGTAAACAGGGTGCCCTTTTGTAAAGTCCATAATATAGCGGTCCACCAACTCAGATGCCATCGGCTTATGTTTAAGAGCCACTGCGTTTGCTATCAGTGCTTCCTGGAGTGTATTGGTATGCACACATACAAGCGCTATCTCTTTCGGGGGCAGATCTATCAGGTGCAATCTCGCTTCCGTTACAATAACCAGAGTACCTTCAGATCCAGCTATTAATTTACAGAGGTTGAATCTTTCACCATTTTCAATAAAAGGTTCCATTTTCACCAGGCTATCCAGTGCATACCCCGAATTTCTGCGTACCACAGAATCCTTTGGCGAAGATTGTTTGATCAGTGCACGAATGTTTTCCTTTTCAAGTAACTGATATAGCCCATCATAAATTTCTTTTTTTCTTCCGTTAGCTACTTGCGGGGTTTCAGCCTCTTCACCGAATACAGCTTCAGTTCCGTCGCTCAGGATACAGTTTACAGAAAGTAAATGATCGCGGGCCGCACCCCAGACAATACTGTGTAACCCACAGGAATTATTACCTATCATTCCTCCAATCATCGCCCTGTTTGAAGTGGATGTCTCAGGTCCATACATTAAACCATATGGACGCAGGTATTGATTCAGATCATCCCGGATTACTCCAGGCTGAACCCTGACCCATTTATTTACAGGATCAACTTCAATTATTCTATTAAAATATTTGGATATATCTACTATGATCCCGTTACCTACAACCTGACCTGCCAGTGAAGTTCCGGCAGCACGTGGGATCAATGTTTGTTTGTTTTTCCTGGCAAAAACTATCAATGCTTTGATATCAACTATGGTTTTGGGGATTGCTACGGCCAAGGGCTTTTCCCTGTAAACTGACGCATCTGTTGAATAAATTAACAATTGCGCATTGTCCGACACTGTGTCGCCGAAATATAATTCCCCTTCTAAACTGTCCTTCAGATGTTCTAACAAATCCCCAGTCATGGCCCTGATCATTATTTAACGGTCTAAGATAGTTTAAATGCTCTAAAGGGGCTGACCAAAAAGGGTAAACCCCCGCTGGGGTAGGTGATGGCGACTTGACATCGTTTATGCGATTCTCAGCGCCTTCGCAGGCTTTTTTAGTCAGCCCCGGAAACCATTACGATCGTATATTTATGATATGACAGAACTTTTAAAAATAAAAAAATCATTGCTGAAAATCTATCCTTTTACGGAAGAGCAGTTGGATCAATTTACAGACAGATTGACTTTCAGAAAACTCGACAAAAAAGATTTCCTGTTGAAACCCAGACAGATTTCTAATCGTCTCACGTTCATAAACAAAGGAAGCTTAAGATTATACACTGAAACGGAACATAGCGAACTGACAATTAATTTTTTTACTGAAAACACCTGGGTTGCAGATCTTGAAAGCCTGCTAAAGCAACAACCATCTTCAAATTATATCGAAGCATTTGAGGATACCGATATTGCAACAATTACGCTCAAAGACATCCATTTGTTAATGGACACATATCCTTGTTTTCGAATGTTGAATTCACTGCTTGCCGGTTTGACGATTACAACAGCTCATATCGCTTGTATCAAGACCAAAAATCCTAACGATCGTTACAAAGAACTTTTAAAAAATTGCCCTGACTGGCTTAAAAGATTTCCTCAATATCAAATTGCATCCTATTTAGGTATGACACCCGAAACATTAAGCAGGGTGAGAGCAAGGCTGATTTGATTTCTTGATTGTAATCAATTCTGGTTCGCAATATATCCTCCACATTTGCGCAGACTAAAATTGAAGAAGAAAAATGAAAAATCTCATCAACAATAAAGACTACAAAGGTATTGAACAGGCACTTTCAAACAATCCGGGCCTTGCTAATGAAGGCCTTCCATATGATGAGGTGAACACTATAAAAGCTCACCCGCTCCACAGGATTTGTGACGGAGTATTTTCAGGAAAATATACTGATGAAGAAGGAGTTAAAATAGCAAAGATTTTTTTGGAGCATGGTGCTAATATCAATGGAAACAAATTGACGGAAAAACAGGACACACCTCTTATTGCCGCATCAAGCCTACATGCGGACCAGGTTGCAATCTTTTACATAAACAAAGGAGCCGATATTCATCATGAAGGAACCCATGGAGGCACTGCATTACATTGGGCAGCATGGTGCGGAAGAGATAAAGTTGTTAGAAGACTTGTGGACGAAGGGGCAGAAATCAATAAACGATGTATAGATTTTAATGCTACTCCGCTCTTTTGGGCAGTTCATGGATTAAAGAATGGAGGAACAGATAACCTGCTTGATTGTTTGGAATGTGTGAAGATCCTAATGCAATCCGGTGCAGATAAAAATATCCAAAATGCTGAAGGAAAAACAGTTTTTGATTTGCTCACTGATGACGATCTGGAATTAAAGGAACTATTCGTGCTATCTTCCGAGCAATACTGAAATGTTTTTACTTTCAAGATTACTGGTCACTACATCCGGTCTGCCGTCAACATCTACATCACAGATCGCAAGATGCCAGGTGCCCTTACCCGTTAGAAACGGCGAACCTGTCGCCGGCACAAATTGTCCCTTCCCGTCTCCGGACAACAACCGGACGCCATTATTGGCAGCAGCTAATACATCCGGGTTCGTATCCCCGTTCAAATCCGCAATCGCTACATGCCACGCGCTACTCCCCACATTAAATGGAGAACCGCTCACTTCAGTGAAAGTACCATCCGTGCTACCTGTCAGCACCGTCAGTTCACTGCGTTCCGAATGGGTCATCACGAGGTCGGCAAACCTGTCTTTATTGATATCACCGATCGCAACAAACCAGGGACTGGCGGTACGTAGCGGTATATCCCTGCGACTAAAATTGCCCCGACCATCGCCCGATAAGAGCGTCAGCACCCGGCTGGAAGAGTGTGTGCTTGTGGAGACTATATCCGGATGGTTATCATTATTCACATCACCAATGGTCAACGGATAGGGCGAACGGCCAACAGCAAAAGGAGAACCGGAAGCTGGAAGAAAACTACCGCTGCCATTCTGCAACATCACGGAGACATCATTATCGGAACTATTGGCCGTAACGATATCAGTATAACCATCACCGTTAAGATCAGCGATTCCGAGACCATGTGTGTGCGGATGACTGCCTCCTCTCATGGTAACAGAAGAACTGCGGGCAGTGTCAAAATTCCCTTTCCCATCACCAGTTAAAATTATAATAACGTAACTGTCGTGACTACCAACAACCAGGTCTGCATTGCCATCCTGATTCATATCGCCGATGACAATCTCGTTCGGAGGGTTCGGCAATATCAGGGGATTGGCATTAGCTACGTCAAACTGCCCGCTACCCCTTCCTGAAAATATGGTGAGCGAACGCGTTTCGGCGCATGTGACAACCATGTCGGGTTTGCCATCTTTGTTAATATCGCCCGCAGCGATATTTCCAGGGCTGCAGGCTATAGCCATCGGTGAGCCCGGAGCAGGCTGTAAAATGAGTGGTGATGAGGTTTGCGCATTGCAGGAAAAACAAAAAGCAAATATGTCGAAGAATGGTCGCTTCTTAAATATTTTTTCCCGGTGAATAGCTCTTGTCATAATTCAAAGTTTGATGTTGATAGCAGGCCAAGGTTAATTGCACTAAAAAGCCTTCCGCGGTGTCCGGCACAAATTGAAGTAAAACCCGGACTCAGTGGGATGTATTTGATAAATGACACCAGATTCTTGATGATTTGCGATTGTTGGCGAGCAGTGCCCTGTTTAATGCGACATCGATTTCAATCCAATGATTGACCCAATCAGTGTTGCCATAAAAAATAACCTCCCCCAATTGGCTGGTTCATTAAATACAAAGATACCAACCAGCGCAGTGCCAACAGCGCCTATACCTGTCCAGACTGCGTAGGCTGTTCCGAGAGGCAGCGTTTGTGTGGCCCTCATCAATAAAAGCATGCTGGCCACCAGCGAAAAAAGGAATGCGCCATACCAAAAATACATTTCAATGCCTGTGGATGCCTTGGCTTTTCCGAGGCTGGAAGTAAAGGCCACTTCAAATAAACCAGCGATAATTAAAATAATCCAGTTCATGTCTCTTTAATTTTGAACCGACAAGTTCGTACACCTGAGACTGGAAAAAATTATCAAATGATAAGTCTTATTTAAACTCGGCCCGTATCCTGCTCAGAGATACAGGAGTTATGCCCAGGTAAGACGCTATATAGATTAATTGAACTCTTTGCAGTAACGAAGGATCATTATTCATTAATTCCTTATACCGCTCGAGGGCAGTTTTGCATAGCCTTGAAATCAGCCTTTCTTCCACCTTTACCAGTTCGTACTCTGCAAACTTTCTTCCCCAGTTGGCGATTTGTATATCGCTATTGTATAGCTTTCTCAATTCCTCTGTTTGTATTTCATAAAGATCGCAGGATTCGAGCACCTCAATGGTTTCGTATCCTTTTTGGTTTTCAACATAATTCTTCATGGAAATAACGGCGTCACCTTCTTTTCCAAACCAGAACGTTATTTCTTCGTCACCGGAATTGGCGTAGGCACGCACCATTCCTTTTTTAATAAAATAAACCTTTGGTTCTATTCGGTTAAGTTTAAATAAAACATGTGACCGGGGATAAGTGATTTCGTAAATTCTTTCTATCAATAAAGCCTTTGACTGTTCAGGCAGCGGGTATATATTGTCGAGTATCTTGTCAATTTCCATAAACTTACCTTGAAGTTATAATCAATTTCCTGCAATGATATCACTTCCCCATATTTATGCTTCATTTCAAGATCAGCAATATGACTACGCCTGATCTCTTCCACCGTAGGTTCTATTTCATAATCCGGAAGCTTTATGCAAATCCATGAAAAGAGGCATATCGGTACATTTGTCTCTTCAATTTAGAAATATTGCTTAAGAGTTTACGGATTTTTATGGAATAAGGTGCGAATGACCTTTAACTGCCGATGATAGTTTCACTCACATATAATTTGCCGTACGCCTCGTCGGCAAATCGATAAGTAAAGGGAAAATTTGGGTTTAACTCTTTGCATAGCTTTTCCAGTCCGCGCAATGCGATTGCCGTTTTGCCCGCTTCCGTTCTAACGATTATATTGCCGTAGCCCAATCCTTTACTCAGCCTTATTACCAACGGCGGCATGGCCTCGTGCAGGCTACGAAAATGAAAATCCTTTATAACCCCTACTATTGAGCCTTTAACATCTCCAAAGGTCAATGGACTGTTTATAGGTTGCTTATATCCTATCCTTTTCAATGCAGTTTCATTAACAATAAACGCCGCAGAATCCTGTGAATAGTTTGCGGAAAAATCCCTTCCTGCAACCATCGTCCCTCCGATCGTTTCTATAAACCCATGCCCAACCGCAATTTGTGCAAACGATGGTTTTTCATTCGGACCCTTAGCTGTCCACGAAACAGATGTAGACCACGAATCGATCGATGTCGGCGCGCTTGTCATTTGACTAATCAATTTTATACCGTTAAGTTTTGCTGCCTTTTCTCTGAAAACTGCATACTGTTTCTCAAGGCTTCCTTCGATCGGAATATACACGAGGTTGTCTCTTTCAAATCCAATATTTCTGTTCTGAATATATCTTACCTGCTTGCCAACCACTATAGTGAGTATGGTAAGTAATATCGACAGGGTAAACTGAAACACAATTAGGCCTTTTCGAAAAAGGATTGCGTCGAGCCTGAATTTGATATTTCCTTTAATTGCCTTAATCGGATCGAATGACGATATATACCACGCCGGATAGATCCCCGCAAGTAAACCGCACACCACTGCTATGCCCATCAATTCGAGCCAGAAAATATATTCATTCCAGGGAAGAGAAATGTTCTTCCCGGTGAGATTGTTGAACGCAGGTAAACACAGTTGCACTATTATCACCGAAGCCATCACAGCAAGAAATGAAAGAAACAATGCTTCGGTAATAAACTGTTTGACGAGCGTGCTCCTGTTTGCTCCGACTACTTTCCGTACTCCGATTTCTTTTGCTCTTTTCAATGATCGTGCCGTGCTCAGATTCATAAAGTTGATGCATGCTATCAATAAAACGAAAGCCGCCACTATGCTGAAGATCCGGACATACTCTATCCTGCCGCCTGATATGTAGCCGTCCTTGAAATTAGAATAAAGGTATTGCTCGTTGTAGCGCTGCATGTCCAGCTCAAGCCGGTAGCCGGGACCTTCTCCAACTTCATAGCCGTGCATGAAGTTTTTAATTTTTGCCCGGACCTGTTCAGGGTCTGTGTTTTCTTTGAGTAAGATTGTTGTGAATGGCGCAGTGTTTCCAAAGTCTTTAAACCATGGATTCTGCTGCATAAAGATGTGCCAGTTTATGATATAGTCAAACCTTAGACCGGAATGATCCGGCACATTGGCCAGCACACCTGAAACGCTAAAATTGTCACGATCCATATACCGAACAGTTTGCCCAATAGCTTTATCAGGGGATCCGAAAAGATCAACGGCCATCTTTTCCGAAATGATTATCGATGACGGGCTTGTTAGGACTTCTTCGGTTTTGCCGCGCAATAGCGGAAAAGTCAGGACCTTTAAAAAATCTTCATTTGCATATAAGCCCTTATACTTTATCTTTTTTTCACCAGCCTGCAAGGTGCCTTCATTATTCTGATCGAACACAGCTGCATACTGCACTTCGGGAATTTTCTTTTTTAATTCTTCGGAAAGCAGACCGGGCGTTGAGTAATCGTGAACCACTTTTCCATCTGCAAACTCCCGTTCATAGACGTTGTAAATCCGTGACGCATGCTTATGAAAATTGTCAACGCGGCGCTCATCCTTCACCCACATAAGAATCATTACGCAAAAGGTAATACTAAGCGTTAGTCCGCCAAGATTTATGGCGGAAATGAGTTTTCCCTTACGGAAATTTCTCCAGGCTGTATTGATGTTAGTGAGCAACATGTTGCGAATGAATCAACGTTAATGCCATCGGAGTATTTTATTCTAAATCAATCTATTACCAAAATGTCTTCAAAAGGCGGTGTATCATAACGATACAACCTGTGTTCGTTATAGATGCGATAGTTTCGGGCAGGAGTTGTACCGGCATGGGTTCGCCATATTGCTTCTCTCACTTCCTGGTCTCCTGGTCAAACGATAAATTTTTCGCAAAAAATGACAACAATTTATTTTCAATTCTTTTGGCAACACGGTTAATATGGTCGCCTTCATAAATCTCAAAGAAATGTTGGATTCCATATTTGGTTAGCTCTTTGTCCAGCGTTTTTATACTTTCGGCAATGCCTGCATCTTTATCGCCTGCATCAAAACCGATGGCTTTTAGCTGCCTGATGTTATAGATGTATTGGTCTAAACTATTCAAGGGCCGGTTGGCATCCCATTTTTGCAGCACAAGTGGCTGCATCTTTCCATCCTTTACCGGAAGATCGAGATAAAATGGGGGGCTGGCAGGATTGGGCGACCAGGCTGCAGCTGAAGCGAAAAGTGCTTTAGTAGAGAAATCAGCTTTTTGAAACGCTTCTATTGTCTTAACACTGTCAGCACGTAAATAAGATGGCGGCACAGCTTCCGCATTGCGTGGAGAAGAATTTAAACAGCAGGGACTTAACAAATACACTGTTGAGAACACATCGGGATTCTTCTCTCCGATTCTCAACGCCCCATAGCCTCCCATAGAGTGGCCGCTTACACCCCGGCTTTCTTTTTTGGCAATGGTGCGATAATGGCTGTCAATATAAGCAGTCAGTTCACGTGCAACAAAATCTTCCCAGTTGCCCGTGGTTACTGAATTAGAATACATGCTTCCCTGGAAAAGCGTATAGGCATCGGGAGTAACAACAATCATTTCACGAGCCGGATCTTGTGCAAACACAGTATCTAAAATGGGCGGTAGTACCATCCAATGTTTTTTGAAGCCATAAACCTTTGCATCATCATCGGTGTAACCGTGAAGAAAGTAAACCACAGGATAATGTTTTTTTAAATTGCTGTTATAACCGGCAGGCAGATAAACGGAGACATAGCGATTGGCACTGTCGCCACTGAGATTGCCTTTCAGCAATTTGCTGTGAACTTTGATTCGCTGAACGGTGCCTTTAGCAAATTGTTTTTGCTGTGCAAAGTTTGATAAAGGGAATAAGAGTAATAACATGAACAAAGCGACGGTAAACTGAAATATGCATTTCTTCATAGACAAGTGCTTAGGTGAGTGGTTGTCGAAGATAATATACGAATGAGTATTGTATGTATAATTATCATTGTGGTCCGAACCTCAACCGGGAATTCGGAAACAGTTTGGAACGAAACGGGGTGGATATTTTCACTGAAATATACTATTTGCGATTTATTTACAATGTTTACATATTTATTTACAATCCAAATAACTCAGTCCGAAAAATATCAAACTAGATTTGCTGAATCTATTTTGAATTATATGAAACATATGAAAAAAAACATCTATGTGCTGATCTTACCGCTGATTGTGGTGAGCGGGTTGGTAATTGCTAATCGTGAAATTAAAGATAAAACCAGGCCATCCCCAAAACCGTTGTCCGGTGCTGGCAACAAAGCCCCCCTGGTGGATGAAAGAAAAAAATGGGAGGATACTCCTGACGGTAGATGGTACAAAGAATGGGAGAATTCTCCTGCAGGTAAAAAGGTGTATGCCAGTCATGATAAAATAAAGAAGGACATAAAGACTTTCAGCAATATGGAGGCCGTGGTAACTTCCGTTACTTTTCGGCGCACCGGAAAATCATCTGGAATAAAATGGCTTATAGTCAGGATTAATGGCGAAGAATACATGATGCAATTTAGTCCTAAGGAATTTCAGCAGTTAAATAGCCTCAAAGTTAACGACAATATAATTTTAAGAAGCCGCAGCGCAGGTTATTCGCCTAATCATCCAAATTTGATTATATCTGGCGACTATATTGAACGAAATAGTGAGATACTTTTTAAACGTGACTTTAGCAAAATTAAAGGTTGCTGAAAATTAGTGGCCTCGCGATTAGCGACAATAGCTATTAAACCGGCTCTAACCTCTCAAAAAACGTTATAAGTGTTCAAAGAATGTCGCCTTTGAGCTACCGGAAACACTGGAAAAAATCATTAAACGCCTGCAAATTAACTGATTCGTTAAAATCAGTTTCAAAGAGTATCAGGATGAAAAATCTCGTCAGGAATCAAAATAAATAATCGTAAAAGCCGGTTACCTCAAAACTGGAGAATATTTACCAGCATATAAGAATAAAAAGGATTGAAACAGGATTATCAAAAATGCCGGGACATTCTACTTTCTAAATGACATCACAGGAACCTCCAAAATTATCATTTTCATAAATCAGATAAAGGCGTATGCCGATGATTTTTTTCAATGACCGGCGTCTTTAGTACCCTTTTTACATAGTATTTACATAGAATTTACATTGATTTACAAACCTTTTTACACTTTTTCTGCTTACACCAGCAGAAGAACAAATAGGTTTGTCAACTATGAAAAAAATCATTTTAGCAGTCCTTTTGTGCCATTGCCTTATTACCGTCACTGCACAGCAGCAATATTCTAAAGCCGTAAATGAACAGATTGCCCAGGTGGAAACCAACCTAACAAAAGGCCTGGTCATCGACGGTAAATTTTATTCCCTTTCTGAAAGAATGAAACATTACAACGTGGCGGGATTAAGTGTCGCTGTTATCGACAACTACCAGATTGTGTGGGCCAAAGGGTATGGTTTTGCTGACAAAAAAGAAGGAAGGAAAGTAACTACCAGTACCATGTTTGAACCCGGATCGATCAGTAAGTCACTAAACGCCGTTGGCATCTTGCAATTAGCGCAGCAGGGAAAGCTGGATCTTTACCAGGACATCAATCAGCCCCCTGCAGTCAGCCAAAGAAAAAGTCTGGCAACAGGATATAAAAGCAACGGTAATGAAGTTCCGGGAAAATATTTTGTATATCCGGAAAAAGCAGCGGCCGGATTATGGACTACACCCACAGATATATGCAAATACATTCTTGAAATGCAGCAGGCTTACCAGGGA
>Ga0193752_1002832_pt1 | contig 12519 bp, 8 predicted proteins | sample H1c1metaG_FD_144924 | JGI IMG/M metagenome (GOLD analysis project Ga0193752, IMG submission 144924) | Soil microbial communities from a riparian zone of the East river system, Colorado, United States - H1c1 | ecosystem: Environmental > Terrestrial > Soil > Riparian zone | place: USA: East River... | reverse complement strand
GACGTCGCCTTCACGTTTTGAGATAATTTAGGGATCAGGTTCATTGCCTGGCCGTGCGGAAGGGCAAAGAAGGCGACGTCGATATCGCCCAGCGTAGAGAAATCCTCCGGCGCCGTTTCAAAGCGCAGATCGGTCAGCCCCAGCAGGTTGCGGTGGACCTCCGAGACAGCCTTCCCGGCATTCTCATTCGCCGTCACCAGCACGATCTCCGCTTGTGGATGAAAAAGCAGAATTCGAAGGAGTTCGCTCCCGCCGTAACCCGATCCGCCAAAAATTGCAGTTCGAATTTTCATATCAGGCAGCAAGTTTGATCTTCGAAGGAAGCGCGATCGCCGCCTGGATCAGGTCAAAAAGACGTTCGCCATCACGCCGGGCATTGCCCGCGGGCAGCCCGATCTCATTCTGAACAAAATCTTGTCCCATCTGCGCATCTGTAACCGAACCCGCAACGATGTCGATCGTTATGCCTTTATGTCTGAGAACTTCTACGCCGCCTATCACGCCCACATAATCCGAGGCGCAAAAGACAAATACGCTTGTGGCATCGGCGATCTCATGATCCGTTAATATCGAATCGACCGAGTAGCCGCCAATGATCCCGTCGCCAAGTTCGGCCACGATCAGGTCGGGTTCGAAGGTGTTTAGATGATTCAGGATAGCCTTTGCCGAAGGTGCGAGGTCCGGGACGCCCGCAGTTGAAGGCAAGCCGCAATCAAGGAAGCTCGCGGTCGCAATAGCGCCGTGATCTTCCATGTTCAGCGTGTCACGCAGGCATGCAACGCCCGAAAGTTTGGCGCCTGCAACCTTTAACCCTGCGTGCGAGGCCTGTTTGATGATCTCTGTCGCTGCAACCGTTTTTCCGCTGTTCATGCACGTGCCGGCGACTATCACGACGGGCGCACCGGCCTGAAGGTGATCTGCTTTCGGCAATGCAACCTGGCCTATATTGACCGGTTCGCCGTTTGAATCGGCGACAATGCCGCAAACCTCGAGATCGATAGCATCGGAAAATGACGAATGATGGCCTTTGCATACACCGATGACGCCGCCCATATTAAGCAACGAAAGGCGGTCGCCCTTTTTCACGCTTGCGGGAACGTCGCCGACAAACCCTTTCAGCGCACGCCGCGTGCCGAGGACGCCGACAAGGATGTCGCCCTTATTTACCTTGGCAAGACGGCCGGACGGCAGTTCGAGATTGCCGTACGTAACGCTCTCTGAAAGCGCCCGAGCAACGACAACGTCACCCGCTGCCGGGTTCGAATGCGATCCGATAACCGGCAGGGTTTTACCCAATCCCAGCGGCGCGGTCGACGAACCTATCTTATCGACCTCTATAATTTCTATTTGTTTGATTCCGAACTCACTCATTTCATTTCCCTCGATCGCTTAATCAAAGACCTCCCAGATCGCTTTCATTACACCTCGCTGCGTTTTTTCGTCGGCAACCGCGATGAAGATCGTATCGTCGCCGGCAATGGTCCCAACTATACCGGCGATGCGTGCGGCATCTATCCGTACCGCGGCGGCCGATGCTAAACCCGACGCGCACCTGGCTACTATCATATTCGGCCCTGCCGTCTCCAGGCCCAGGAGGCCAAAGAAAGCGGCATTCGCCGGTCTTTGCGGCAGCGTATAATGGCCGTTTGCCTTAACAACGCTCAGATCCAGCAGATCACGGGAAATGCTGGACTGCGTGGCAGAAAAGCCTTTAGCCTCGAGCAACTCGGCGAGTTCTTCCTGCGTACCGACCTTTTTGGCTGATATTAACTCTAATATGAAGTTTTGCCGCTCACTTTTCTGCATACTATCCTCAAATTATGCGAAATAAAAGCATAATCAATGTATAGATGCATAAAGTAGCGAAAAAGTTGGGTGATGTCAAGCGGTTATCGGCACATTGATTCTAAGTGTCTGTACCAATTACTCTGGAATATCTCGACAGGATCGTATTTTTTCTTCATTTCTAATAATTCCGGCATCTGTGGATAACAAGCAAGTACCTGCTCGCGTGTCGCCCAGCGGTGGTAGGTAAGGTAGTAGCTGCCCCCGAACGGAATGGCGCGATCGATAAGACGGCGGAAATCGGCCCCTGCTTTTTCAATGCCTTCCGGCGAATGTTCGACATGAAGGTTAAACACGATACATGCGAAGGATTCTCGTGCCCAGGCCAGAAAGCTCTCGTTGTCCCGCCTGATAAGCCGGATCGTCCCGTAGATAAGGTTTATGTTGTTTTCACGAAAGTCGGCGCGAACGTTCTCCAGGAACGATCCGAGGGAATCGATCGGCACATACACCTCGGTTATCATCTCCGAGCATTTCACGGGCGAACCCATCTTTTCGTCGAGCCAGGTGTGATAATCGTCCAGATAAGTGCTCAACTGGTGCGTGTCCGACCAGTAGATCTGTCCGTGGGTAGTGAGGTAGTGGGAGGAGTAGAGCTCGAAGGCCCTTTGTCTATCGGTGTGGGCAAGCAGAAGCAAATTCTGCCAGTCGAGGGGTGAAAGCTCTGTCTGAGCGGTGGGTGCCGGCGTATCATCCGGAACCGGACGGTAACAGGAGAAAACGCCCTTCCGGATAAAATCGCCTTTCGCCGGATCTATCGCAAACTGGAAATCTCCGTACTTGAAACCATTCACGATCTGCTCCGCGAAAAGTTGCGGCAAATTTTCGACCGATTCGATCGCTACCACGCGTTCGACTTTCTGCCGCCGCATCAATCGCAGCTTGATCGAAACGATTATTCCAAATAACCCGTAACCGCCGATCGCGAGGCGAAACAGTTCATAATTTTCGGTGCGGCTGCATGTGCGTACCTCGCCGTCGGAGCAGACTATCCTAAGGGATTCGACGTCGTCGATGATCGGCTTCATTGTAAGTCCGCGGCCGTGAATGTTCGACGAGAGAGCGCCGCCGATGCTCAGGCGGTCGGCTCCCGTTTGTTTCTGCCGTATGCCAACCTGGTGCGGTGATTTTTTTTGAGCGTTGACCATCCAATCGATAAGGTCATTCCATTGAATGCCGCTTTCGACTTCGATCAATTCCTTTTCGGGTTCGAAACTGATGATATGGTCCATCGCCGACATATCCAGCAAAATACCCTCGCTCAAAAACTGCTGCCCGCCCATGGAGTGAAAGCCTCCCGCGACGCAGATGTATTTTCCGGAAAGTCGCGAACGCTTAATTACATTTTGAATCTCTTCGATGTTGACCGGTTTTACGATTTCGGCAATACGCGTCTCGTTCATTTTCGAGTGAATATCGTTTACGACCACGCCCTCGGCCCCTCCGGATCTCGCTACGCACAGGGATTCGCCCTCAGCAAGCCGGAGTTTTTGCAAACGGTCTTCCAGGACATATCTCTTGCGAAAGGTGTCGGCATTGTCGAGACCCTCGAAATGAAACCCGCGGTCGGTGAGAAACGGCCGTAGATCCTCGTCCGGCAATCCCCAACGAAATGGCTCACCGTGCAATTTTAGCCAGTGGTCGACCAGGCTGGACGAATTTCGAAACGCTATACGTCCATTATCACGCTTTTCCATGAATGTGAATGCAAATGTATTTGCTTCAGGTAAATGTTTGATGAAATCGAAGATCTTGGCTACCTGCGGCTCCTCAAGGTACATAAGCAGACCCTCGGCTATGGAGAGTGTCCTTAAGCGCTCGTCGAAGTGTGGGTTGGAAAGGAGGTCGTTTTCAAAGGTTTCGCTTGAAAGATCGCTCGAAATAAATCTCAGGTTCGGCCCGATAAGCCGTCCTTTTTCTGCGATCCGGCGCTTGTCAGCCTGCGTAGCGGGGTGATCGATCTCGATAAAACTGACGTTGGGAAATTCACGATGAAGGCGAAGTGCCAGCGTGTCGAACCCAGCGCCCAATACTACAACCTGAGTTGCGCCTTTTTCTATTGCTTCGCGCGCGATCTCCTCGATTCGACGCTTTCTTACAATGTAATGGAGCTGTAGCCCCGGAATTATGAGGTTCTCGAGTTTATCGAAAAACGGGCGAAGCAGCCGTGTCCTTTTCGCGAGATAACCGAGCTTTTCGGATAACGGACGCGAATCTGCAAAATACCGGCTTAGCTCGAGCATTCGCGGCGGCAGCAGATCGGCGAGGGAGCTATTGGCTGAGATATAAACGGCGCTTTCGGCGATGAGATAGGCCGTGGCGCTGGAATTTTTAACTTTCATTTCGGTACAAAACTTCTCCTGAGATCAAGATTAGAAAAATTTGTGCCGGTAAAAGGAGGTCGTTGTGAGAGTTTTCTAACTGTACGACTAGAGAGTGGAGCACTAAAAAACCTGAAAAAAGCGGGCATCTGAAACCTCAAATGCCCACTTATATTTAGTATTTACCGCTAATAAAGTTAATTATCCGCGATGAAATTTAGTTCCGCGATACTATCATTAACGTTCACTACCTGGGTGCCATTACTGAAGGTATATCTCTTATTCGAGGCGGTGATAAAATAGGTCGCCCCGGAAGGGATATCGTAAAAAGCGTAATAACCAAAACCATTCGTAATCGCCATTCTGGATTGACCGTCCTGGCCCGTCAAAATGATCCTGGTATTTGCCAGTCCACGCCCTCCGGCATCCACTACCCGACCCCCGATGCTAACCGCGGCTGCGGTCGGCGCCAGGACATTGAGCGAGATGACGTCGGAATCCGTCTGATTATTGCCGGCCCCGACGTTACCGAGATCGTCGGTATTAATGGTGACGCTTGCCGGCCCCGAGTAATTCAAGTTCGACCTGAAGTACGCATTGGTGAGAGCGGTATTGATGTCGGTCTGGTTTCCGGTGAAGGTCATCGTAGTATCCTGCGCCCCGTCACCGGCGCTGAACGCCAATCCGGTTGTGCCGCCCAATGTAAAGGTACCGTTGGTTGAGGTGATCGTTGCGCTGAGCAGGTTAGAACCGGCATCGGCATCGGTGATCGAGAGCTGATTCCCGCCTGTGAACGGAAAGATCGCGTTTCCGGGAACGTTTAGCGTGCCCGCGGGAACGGCATTGACCGGCGCCTGATTAGCAGGTACTGCCGCGGAAGACAGACCGGTGACACGTAACGTGTACGGGGTATTCAACCCGCCATTTTGATTAGATTCGCTGACAACCACAACAAGCGTTTGCGCAGCCGGGACGTCAACGGAGAACAGTTGTGCGGTTCCCGCGCCGTTGGTTGCCGAGCCGCCGCCGTCGCCCCTCCAATTAACCGTGGGAGTTGCGGGTACGAAACTGCCAAGATAACCGTTAACGTGGAGCAGTACCGTGCTGGAGTAGTACAGTGCTACCGTCACACAGATCGACGAACCGGAAGTGTTCGTAAACGTAAAGGCATCGTAACGCCGCGCCAATGTCGACGTCGTTCCCGGGTTTGTTTTTGTGCTGCCGCAGCCTGAGATCGGAAAGGTAAAATTCGGTCTTCCGGTTTGCGTGCCGGTGGCGGCCGTGTAGTTAGCGCCGGCTACGGGGGCCGTGGTATCAAGCGTGGTCGAGATCAACGCTAACTGTCCGGTCGGGGCCTGGAACGGGAACGATCGTGTGACGCCCCCGTTATAGGTAACTGTCAATACAAAATCGATGTTCGCCGCATAAGTTGCGGTCCCGAGATAAACAAAGCTGAACGGGGCCGCACTTGTCGAGGTGCCGCTGGTGTCGGCAATATCCGGGTAGGCCCGTGTAGCCGAAGGAACGTTGAATGAAACGCCCGGGGTCGCTGAGCTGAGCGTCGCGGAGACCGTGGTTGCCGCGATCACGCCGGTATTGAGCAAAGGAATGCTGACAGTAGCGGCTTCGCCGGGTTCGATGTAGCCGTTGCTGTTGCCGCCGACGTCCGCGACGGTCGGAGTGCCGAGAGATAAATTAGCAGCGGCCGGAGGAACTAAAAAGGTACCAAATGCGGCATCGGCCATAACGATACCGACGCCCGAATCGCGGTCGACACCCGGCGCTTCGATATCGATAGCTGTGCTTTGGAGGGCAGTGCGGATCTGGGCCGGGGTTAGCGAGGGATTCCCGGATTTAAGCAGCGCGGCAACCGCCGCGGCATGCGGGGCTGCGGCTGAAGTGCCTCCAAACAGGATGGGGAATCCGCCGGCGCCCGTTACGGACACATTGTCCGTCGCGGCGATATCCGGCTTCTGGCGCAAAATGCCCCCGGTGGATGAAACGTTACCCGGCGTAAAAGCCGTGCCGTCAGCCTGGTAGAAAAGCTTGCGCGGGCCGTCCGAGGAAAATGTTTCGACGACGTTCGCCGAGGAATGCGAGCCCGGAAATGCGAGGGATTGAGAGACGGCCGCAACGCCGAAAGCGCTGGCGACAGTGCTGTGCCCGGTCGTCTGTCCCGGCGTATTAACTGTCAGACGCCCGCGGTTTGTCGTCAGGCGAAGAAAACGACCCACACCTGCAAACTTGACGATCACAAGACGCGTGCCCGCAGCCGTTACGCCGATAGCTTCGAATGGATCGTCGTTGCCGTCCTGAGTAGTGGTTGAGGATGTGAGAATTGTAGTTCCAGCGGCATTGAGCGCGTAAAGATCATAATCATTAGCGGAACCACCAAGCGGGTCCGACCAGTTTAGATTATACTGGCTGCTGCCGACAGTAGTCACGACATTAAAATTTTGTGCCGGTGTGGCGCCGTCTAAAGGGAATTGATGTGCACGGCCGTTCGCCGCGCCGATCGGGGCCGCGGCATCGCCGCCATCCACAAAGTCTCCTTCCCACACCCCGGAAGTATTGTCGTTTTTATTGCCGGAGTTGCCGGCTGATGAAAAATAGAGCGCGCCGCCCGCCGTAACATCAGCGACCGCTTGCGCGACGATGCCGCCGTTTGTCGGCGATATTACAGCTGGGGTTTGCCCGTCCTGGAACGGCGATTCGGCAAAGTAAAATATATCGTCGACGATGATATCGCAGCCGGCGGCGCGCAGATCGCGGATATTTTGCGCGAAGGCGGCGGGTGTACCGTATGCGGTTGCGAAATAAAGCTGCGCTCCGGGAGCGACATCGTGGACGATCTCCAGCATCGCCGTGCCTTCGTCGCATACAGTGGTCGTGGTGCATTGCCCGACAGATGTTCCGCTCTGGCCCGGCAAGACCGTTACAGGACCAAGATCACCGGATGCCTGGGCGGCCGCCAAGTCGCGAACGCCGTCCGACAGAACGCCAATCTTGATGCCGGTACCGTCAAAGCCGTAATTATTGCGGGAAAAAGCTGCCCGCATTGTCGTATCGCCTTCCGACTTGCGGACGCCGCTCACGCCGATCGTATAAAGTTCGGGGACGCCGCCCCCGGTAAGCGCGTCTAGTAGTTTTTCCCTGACAGCGTTTTGACGGTCGACCAACCCGGGACGGGTTGTTTGAAGCTGCTCGGGATCGAGTTCTGAAAGATCCACTTGCGGGGTAACGTGTTGCGAGGTCATTGCCTCCTGCATCGGCTGAACGTAAATTACCTCTGGGAAACCCGCGATGGTATCGATCACGTCAAGGTCCGCTTCGGCACGGATCGTGTTATATCTTGGAAACGAGCTGAGGATATTAACGCCCAGCGATTCCATTTTGGAGATAAGTTTTTTGCTAACTCGCGCAGTGAGGTCGATTATCGGCCGTCCTTCTTCATTTTTCGGAAGCGTGATCTCGAGCGTGTCGAGGCCGGGTGCAAGCTGCTCGCCGCGCGACATTTTAATGCTGTAAATGAGCCGCGAATCCATTTTTTGGCGGGCTTTCGAGCGATTTCTCTTTTCGTCGACCAGCGCGGCTATCTGTTGCCTGGCGGAATCGCTGATCCAGTCGTTATCCTGACTCGGAGTGGGTTCCTTAACGTTGCTTCTCTTGTCGGATAAAACCTGTGCAGAGGTGCTGAAAATGCCGGTTGGAAGCACCCCGCTCAAGACGGCGGCGCCTACGCCCACAGCAAAAACACCCAAAATCAGGAAAACTCGTATCCCCTGGAATCCGTTTCTCCGCTCATTCGACGAGAGCGCTCCTTTTTTTCTACTCTTCATAAAACTCCTTCAAACTTCACTTTTCACATCAAACTGTTGAAAGAACAGGGGTCGGAGGTCTGGCTCTTTCGCGTTTATTACAGAATTTATTTATTTACAGCTACAGCCATAAATTTCGTTTTGTTATTTTTTTAGCCGGTTATAGAGATGTGGAGGTTGTTAGGCCGCCGATTTACTGTTTTTGCGCGGTGATTCTATAGAGCCGGTTGAGGAATGTTAAATCTTAAAACCAGTGCTTGTCAAATGCCTGGCATTACGTGATATCTAAAAAATACAATACTTTAGAGAGGTTCAACCAGCATTTAAAACTGATCAAAAGATGCTGAGTTTTATCCTTAAAAACTTCTTCGGATTTTGCCTGAAATCATAAAGCAGCTTGGTCCCTTCGCTCGAAAATTGATTGATATTCGCGGCGGTCTGGTTAATGTTGTTGTAGAGAGTTTCGTCGGTGATGAGCTTTCCGATCGTTCCCTTGCCCCCTTGAGCGTCGTTGACCATAGTGTCAAGCTTGGCTATCAGGCTCTTGGCATCCTCGTAAAGCCTTTCATCTTTTAGAAATTTTCCTGCCGTACCCTTACCATCGCGCAGATCGGCCGATATTACCTTGAAATCATCAGCTATCTCGTTGATCTTGGCCGCCGAAACACGCAGATCGGCTATCGCGGCGCGTGTTTCGTTGTACAGCGCGTCGTCGTTGACGAACTTGCCGGCGGTGCCGCGACCCGCACGGATGTCATTTGAGATCGTTTCGAGCTGGGCTACCGTTTTGTTCAGGCTGTTGTATAGTGCTGGATCATTAAGCAATTTACCCGCCGTGCCGTCGCCCTGATTAACCTTTTCGATAGTTGTTTGCAGCCGCGTCATCGTCGCCCGCGCCTCGTTAACCGTCGTGTCCAGATTCTTATAGAGCGACTCATCGTTGATTACACGGCCGAGTGTCCCTTCGCCCTTATTCGCCTTGTTCAGGATCTCGTTCGTTGGCACCGCAAGCTTGTTTATCTGCTGAAGAAGGTCATTACCGGTCTGCGTTAGCTGATTGATCGACATAGCCTCTTTCGACTCAAGTACGTCACCTTCCTTTACCGAGGAGCCCCTGGACGAGCCAGGACTTATATTGATCATCTTGTCGTTGGCGAGCAGTGATGTCGCGACGAGCTGTGCGGTTGAGTCAGTCCGAACCCGGTCGGAGACAAGCTTGCCATCCAGTTCTTTTTGTACCGCCATTACCGCCTCGACCTTAAACTCTTCCGGACTATCGGGGGGCAGCAGAACGACCTGTTCTACTTTGCCGATATGCACGCCGGCAAGTAGTACCTCGGAACCTTCGCGCAAACCGTCGGCAGCAGCAAACCGGGCCTTCAAACGCATTTTCTTTTCGAACGGGTTAAAATCGCCGCTCGAATTCATGATTAAAAATGCGAGCACGGCTAAGCCGAAAAGCACGAAGATCCCGACGCGGAGTTGACTAAAACTTAAGGCTTTTTTTGATGGTGGCATAAACTTAAACCGATTTCCCGGTAATAAATCTCCTTATATAAGGATCTTCCGACGCGCGGAGCTGCTCGTCTTTACCGCTAAAGATGACCTCACCGTCACGAAACATTATCATGCTGGTATTGATCAGGCACAATTTGTCGCCCTCGCGCTCAAAGACTATCTCACCGTTTTCGTTTACGGTAGCATATTCGGACGCGAGGTATTCAAGATTTTTCATCTCATGCGTTACAAATATCGATGAAACATCTTGCAGGTCGCGAAGCTTTATGGCGAGTTCGCAAATCGTCCTGGAGGTCGGAGGGTCAAGACCCGCCGTTGGCTCATCGAACAGAACGATCTTCGGATCGCCCACCAGCGCGCGCGCAATACCGACGCGCCGGCGCATTCCGCCCGAGAGCTCGATCGGCATTTTATCGATGGCGTCCTCGAGATCGACGAACTGCAGCATCCTTCTGACTTCATGGTCGATAATTTCCTCGCTCACACCCTGCTCGATCAGACGGTAGGCGACATTTTCATAAACGGAGAGGGAATCGAAAAGAGCCCCCTCCTGGAAAACCATCCCGATATTTTGACGCACATGCATCATCTGTTCTTCGGAATAATCGGTAATGTCTTCACCATCGACCAGTATCTGGCCCGAATCGGGTTTCAATAGGCCGAGGATCAGCCTGACCGTTGTCGATTTTCCGCCACCGCTGCGACCAAGAATTATCTTCGTTTCGCCACGCTTTATAGTAAAACTAACGCCATTAAGGATCTTCTTGTCATCGAAAGACAGGTGAACGTCACGAAATTCAATAGCCGGTTTAACGCGGTTGGGCTGATCGACAGCGTCTTCGAAGTCGCTGGGCTCAAGTTCTTCCTCGGCAATAATGTCTTCGAATTCGTCCGTCGTGCTGATCATATTTTGTTGAGCAATTATAGATTCTAAAGATGTCCGATGTCGAAGATCGTTCCTACTGCTTTGGAAAGGAAAAAGTCGAATATGATAACCCAGATCGAGGCAGTAACGACCGAATTGGTCGTCGACTGTCCGACACCTGCCGTGCCGCCCGCGGTGGTCAACCCTTTATGACATGCAACACTGGCTATGATCAACCCGAAGAAAACGGGCTTAAGCAGGCCGCCGATAATATCTTCGATACCTATACCGGAGCGGACCGACGTTATAAAAACATTGTAATCCTGGTTGTAAAGAACTGAGGCGGTAATAACCCCGCCGAAAATGCCGAAAATATCGGCGGCAACGGTAAGCAGCGGAAGCATCAATACCAGAGCTATTATGCGCGGCGCAACCAGCTTGCGGTTAGGGTCGGTCCCGAGTGCGCGCATAGCATCGATCTGCTGCGAAACGACCATCGACCCCAACTCGGCGGCGAATGCGGAACCGATCCGGCCTGAAACCATTAGGGCGGTTAGTACCGGTCCCAATTCCCGGATCAGCGAAGTTGCTATTGCGCCGCCGGCCTCGTTTTGAAGACTATAATACTGCAAGGTCGGGAAGGTTTGCAGTATTAGAACGCCGCCGGTGAAAAAACCGGTAAGGAGGACGATAGGCAGCGATCCGACACCGGCCGAGTCCATCTGGCGGACCATCTCTGAAAAATATCTCGGGCCTCGGAAAAGCGAGGTAAGCGAACGCCAGATCAGAAAACTGACCTCCTGGAGCTCATAAAGGAATTTATGAATAGGGTTCATCCGAGACGCGTAAACCGGCTGCAAAAACAAGATTTGATAAAGGTTACACCGAACCGGCGTGAATCCACAAATCAAAAACAGCCGACCTGTTAAGATCGGCTGTAAGCGTAAAGAAGAATTCTTGAAGTCGCGTTTTTTACAATCCGGGGCGCTGTCCCGCGGGTCGATTTACAGGTCGCAAGGGCTGTCCATTCTGCGGGATCGGTTGATTATTTTTCCGCACTGGGCGGCGGTCATCGATCCTATCCTTGATATTGTCCCGCATTCGATCGAATTTTGCTCGCAGTTCACGGAATTTGACCAATTGCTCCGGGGTGAGGATCTTTCGGATCTCCAGTTCGTTCGTAAAACGAAGCCTGACCATATCTGCCTGCGCGGCTTGCGCTTCCTTGAGCCGGATCTGTACTTCTTCTTCGTTCAAAGTGTCCGCGTAAATTGCTTCGTCGAGCAGGCGGTTCGCATCGTTAAGACGATGGTGCGCGGTGTCCATTATCGGCTTTCTCGCCTGGTTCATTCGCCTGATCTGCTGAAATTGCTCTTTTGAGAGTCCTAGCTCGCGAAAAAGCTGGCCGCGGTCCGGCGGACGCTGGCCGTCGGGTTGTCCGTTCGGCGGGCCATCGGGTGGCGGTCCCATCGGTCTCTGGCCATCAGGCCGTTGTCCATCCGGAGGCGGGCCGTTCTGTGCCGAAACGGCTGAAGTGGCGCCGAGAACGGCTATCAATAAAAGATTCAAGAGTGTGGATCTTTTCATAGGTTTTAACCTCAAAATTATTATTTCCTGGTATCTATCTCTTCAAAAAGATCGGCCAGGCGCAAGGTATTATCTTCCTCTATAGCGTAATTATTCAAACTGGGCGCCTTTTGTGTCGTCGTATTCTTTTCGACCGATTTGTTAGGCGCGACATACGCCGGCTGTACGGCCTTCTTCGGCTGAGCTGTCGGTGTCGATATCTTTACCGGTTCTGTCGCGGTACTTTTCTGCGCGTTCACCACTTCGTCCCGCGTCTTCTGCTTTGCGGGCGGATCGTCGCTTGCCACAGTCGTTTCCGACGGCTGCACCTTAATCGTGGGCGAGACAACCGGCTGGCTAGTATTCCTATTGTCTGCGACGTTCTTTTCCGGCTCGTTCAAATAGCTGATGCCGAGGAATGCCAGGCCGGCTATGATCGCCAGCGCACCAAATGCCGCAAACGCGGGCGGCCAGGGTGAGAACGAGAATAGCCGTCTGAGATCGGTCAGGATCGTACCCCGGGTCTCGACGACTAAAGGCTGTTCGGGCAGCTTTTCATAGGGGATAACGATATCGGGGCTCGGCA
>Ga0193752_1002829_pt1 | contig 12528 bp, 8 predicted proteins | sample H1c1metaG_FD_144924 | JGI IMG/M metagenome (GOLD analysis project Ga0193752, IMG submission 144924) | Soil microbial communities from a riparian zone of the East river system, Colorado, United States - H1c1 | ecosystem: Environmental > Terrestrial > Soil > Riparian zone | place: USA: East River... | reverse complement strand
CCACGGTACACCAGCGGGATCGAAGCGCACAGCAGGTTACGCCTCAGGAGCGTAACAGCCACGTGAATCGGGGCCCAAAGTCCTGCGTAGCCGGTGTCACGGGTGCCGCGTCCGCTACTTTATGAACAGCGCGTTCGGTGGGGTCCCCGTACCACCCGGAACGTTGAGCGGCGCCGACGTGAAGAACCCTTCCGAGATTCGATCGCCGGCGCAATCCGCCGCGAGCGCATCCAGCACGAACAGCTCGCCGATCGCCATACCGAAGCGACCGAGCAAGTAGTGGTGCAAGAACCCGTCCGGCTGCGTGAAGCTCGGAGGCGGCCAGCTCTCCAAGGTCGGGGCGTCGCATGCGAGCGCGACCGGATGGTTGTCGAAGATGTACTCCGCCATGGCCTCGCTGCACTCGAGACCCGGTAGCTTCATCGTGAGGGCACTCTTCGCGAGTGCCTCGTGCGTGGTCTGCGGTTGGTGCTCGTACCAGCCGATCCAACCCGTGCGGATCAACCAGACGTCGGCGACCTGATACGTCAGGCCGGCACTCTTACGTGTCGCTTCGAGATCCGCGATCGTAATCTTGTCGGCGGTGGCGCAGTCGATCGGACGACCTTGGCGCGCGCGTTCAGCTGCGACGTCGAGCAAGATCGCGCGGCCCGCGATACCGCGACGCGCCCAGTGATCGACACCGAGCCGCTTCTTGTCGTCGCGCAAGCGCAGCTCTTCGACGCGAACGCCGCCCCAAAAGCCGTGTTCGTAGTCACCGACGTGCATCAAGCCGTCCCACTGGCTCGAAGCTTGCGGATAAAAATTGTCGTAGTGGTCGTCACTGTGATGACCGACTTTGATTCCGCGATGTACGACGTGTTTGAGCGCACCGCGGTTGAACAGCGGTGGGTTCGGTTTGTCTTGTTCCCAGTTCATCGCGAACATCGCGCCGCGTTTCACGAGTTTCGCCGCGTGTGCGATGCGTTCGGGGGTTTGAAGGTTGAACATCCCGACGTTGTCGTGCTCGCCGAACAGGCCCCACGCGGTCTTCGCAGGTTGGCCGGGAACAGCAGGGAGCTCACGATAACGCGGCAGCGGTTTGTCCATTGCGGCATCGTGAGAGCAAATCGAAGCGATTGACAAGCGCGGCAGAGTGCAAGTAGGCCACGGCTTCGGCGCGCTCGCAGGTGCGCTGCGCTCGCGCGTTCCAAGCCCAACACGAGCAAGGCGTGCCCAATGGGCACACCCTGATCGTGTTGCAGCGGTCCACGCTCAGGAGAGCCGAGTCAACTCTGCTTCCTTGATCTGCTTGAACGCAGTCTCGAGCTCCTGGGTACGGCCCTTCAGCACTTTTTCGCCCTTCGGGAAGAAATCGTTCTCTTCCTCCGCAACGTGACGTTTGACCAGATCCACGAGCGCATCGAACCGTGCGGCCCACTTCGGATCTTGGTATTCGGTCTCAGTCACGGCGGCGAGCATCTTCTGCAGCTCACTCGCTTCCTGATCGTGCTTGTCCGCGATCATCGCAGTCTCCGGGTACTGCCTGTACTCCGGATACAGAACTGCCACCTCGCCTTTTTCATGCGAGAGCAACTCCGCACGAATCTTTGGATACAAGTCGACACGAACTTTCAGGTCCGAGCTGCTCTTCACACGCAGCAAGAGCGCGGAGACTTCCCCGTGTTCTTGCTCGAGCTTCTTGAAGATACCCGTGAGCCCTGTAATGGTCGCCTTGCCCACTTTCAAGGCGCCCATCGCTTTGGATGCTAACTCTTCAGCTGGATTCGGCATGTGCAATCTCCCTCGGTCTCTGGCGATTGCAACCCATGTGCCACGCGCGGTCGTCCGCGATCAGCAGTGTGCAGCTTGTTCCAGCTGCCCATCGCCCGCAGTCAGATCCAACGCTGCCGCAGCTGCGGCAGTAGCGCACGCACGCCACTTCCTCGCTGGCCCGTGCGATCCGCGCGTCCTCACAACCGGCGACCGCGAATCTCGCCGTCGCGCTCTTCGGGCTCGAGCATTCGATCCTCTTCGCGCGGATCGACCGTGACCGCATCGGGGTCGCCGAGCTCCGCACCTCCACTCTGCAACTGGTCGACGATCGCGTCGGTCAAGCCTTCGATGCGCTTCATGTCATCCCATGAGCGAAACGGACGCCCCGACATGATGCGACTCGCGCGCTCGGGGCCCAGGCCGATCTTCTCCGACAACTCGTCTTCACTCGCGGTGTTCAAGGCGACACCCTTCGCGTTGTGCACAGGCAATTCCATGATGTTCCTCCGGCGTTCAACCCTTCGAAGTGCGCGCCGAAGACATGGTGTCAATGACCAGGTCTAGTTGGACTGCGCGCAATTGTGTCACGCGGCGGAACTGCACTACGGCAAGTGACACAAGCCTACACGCGGCATCATTTATCCGGAGGTCAACGCCCCCAGCCCTGCCTCAAGTACCGCCGGTGTGAGGGGGGCCGTTTCTACGCGGCCGCGTCCGGTGCGGCAAAGCGCTCGATCATCGCAACCAAGAGCGGTGGCGTTTCTTGCATCGGATAGTGGCCGCTGTCCGCGATCGGCTGCACCACGAGCCGGTCGCACAGCGGCGCAAGCTGCGCCGTTACAGCCGCGCACCGCATCACATCCACGTCGCGCTCACCGGTGATCGCGAGCAGCGGGACGTCGATGCGAGCCGCCGGTTCGGGCAGGCCGTCGCGCGCAAACATTCGCGCGTAGCCAGCGACGGCTTCTGGATCGGACCCGCTGCGCCAGCGTTCGGCTTTGAAACGCACCCAACCTTCCGACAGGCGCTCGCCGAGTCGCATCCGCAGCCAGTAGAGGCGACTCTCGTCGCTGCCCCGCGCGAGCGCGTCGATCGCCGCAAGCGTCGCTTCTTCCGCACCAAAGCCTGCCGGCGGCGCGGGCGTCAGGACGACCGCACGTTCGAGTCGATCCGCGTGGTGCTGCGCGAGGTGGAACGCGACGAGCGTACTCATCGAGTGGCCGACGATCACGAACCGTCGGAGGCGAAGCTCGTCCGCCAACTCGAGCACGTCCGACGCGGCTTCGCTGCAGGTGAACCGCCCGCGTTGCGCTTTCGAGCGCCCGTAGCCGCGCAGATCGACGAACGCCCAACTGAAACGCTCGCGATCGAGATACTGGCGCGCACCGTCCCAACTGGAAGTGTCGCTCATCCAATCGTTCATGACGACGATCGTCGTCGGCCCCGTGCCTACGCGTTCATGACCGAGCATCAGAAATTGCTCGCACGCTCGCGACGTCGAGTCAAATCAAGCGCGCACGAGCAGCACCTTGAGATAGTCGCCTTCGGGAAACGCGAGTAGGCGCGGGTGATCCGCCGGCGCGCCACTACGCTCGAGCACTTGCACGACGCGGCGCGCTTTCGCCGCTCCTCGCTGCAGCGTCTCCTCGAACGCGACGCGATCGACGTGGCTCGAGCACGACGCCGCGAAGTACAAGCCACCAGGCGCGAGCAACTTGAACACACCTGCGTGCATCGCCTCGTACGCTTGCAACGCTTGCGGAACCGCGCTCTGACGCGGCGCGAAGTTCGGCGGATCGGAGACGATCAACGGATAGCGTTCGCCGCGCGTAACCGCACCGGGCAAATACAAGGCTACATCGGCCGCCACTGCTTCGTGCGCATCCGCGGCAAGCCCGTTCTCTTTCCAGCTTCGGTCGGCCAACGCGAGCGCGGGCTTTGCGAGGTCGACCGTAGTCACGTGCGTCGCCCCACCGAGACCGGCCGCGATCGAAAAGCCGCCGGTGTACCCATACAAGTTGAGAACTTGGCGACCGAAGCTCAGCTGACGAACCCGCGCGCGCGTCTCGCGATGATCGAGAAAGAGCCCCGTCTTCTGGCCCTCGTACACGTTCACGACGAGCTTCATGCCGCGCTCGAGCACGACCGCTTCGCGCTGCGGCTCGTCACCCCAGGCGACGTCGACCTTCTGCTCATCCTTGCGCCCACTGCGCACGAGCAACGTGTCGACGCCGAGCGAGTGCAACGGCGCCTCGAGCGCGCGCGTCCAAGCGCGCCGATGCGCCAGAGCAGCGTCGCCATCGAGCTTCAGAACCGCGCACGTGCCGTAGCGGTCACACACGACACCGGGCAGGCGATCACCCTCCCCGTGCAGTAACCGGTACGCGTTAGTCTCCGGTAGCGCGAGCTGCGCGCGCAGCGCGAACGCAGTCTCGATCCGCTCGCTGAACAACTTGTCGTCGACCGGGCGATCCTCGAGCGAGAACACGCGCACTGCGATCGGCCCGAGCTCGGCCAACCCACTCGCAACGAATCGGCCCGTGCGGTCGACGACCCGAACCGCTGCTCCAGGCGACGCATCGAACGCTTCGAGCGCCTCGCGGTAGATCCACGGGTGACCGGCGCGCAAGCTGCGCTCGAGCGGCTTGCGCAATCGCACCGTGCGCAGCGTGACCGCGCCGCTGCGTGCAGCTGACGGCTTCTCCCGACCCGCGGCGTGACGCGACCGTTTCATCGCGGAAGATACGTGAGACCCATCGCGCGAAGCCCCTCTTGTGTCACCGACAACTTCAACAAGTCGGGGCCACCTTCGGGCACGAGATATTCGTGCGAAGTGCCGGCTTTCATCGTATCGGAATCGCCGACGTGAAACGTGATGCCACGCGTCGTGTCGACGAACGTTCCCTGCAGCACGAGCACGATCTCGTCACCGATGTGCTCGTGATTGGGAAACGCCGTCCCTGCCTTCACTCGCACGAAACCGCGTACCGCATTGGCGACCGCCGGCCCGCCCTCGCACCAGAAGAACGAGATTCCCGGCAGCTCGTCGCTGAATATCGATTTGTCCCCGAGCCGATCGAGCAACGCCTTGGCTTGCTCGATTCCGAGATCGAGCATCTTCGCAGTCGCTTCCGCAAACTGCTCGAACCGACCCTTCGCGGGAACCTCTGCGATCAGCCGTGCACGCGCATCCGGCGCTGGCGCGACTGAATCGAGCGCCTCGCTCAACTGCACGAGCCCATAACCCGCGGACAAGTCTCGCAACCCAGCTTCGAGCTCAGCCTCATCGCTGAGAGCCTGCAGATCCTCCAAGAAGGCGTCGTCGCCGAGAGTGACCTGGCCGACAGCCAGCGCGCGATCGCGCACGGAGGCGCTCATGACGCCTCCTTCTCTCGCTTTACACCGAGATCCTCGCGCAACTTAGTCATGGCTGCCGATACGCGTGACTTGACCGTGCCGATCGGAATGTCCAGTTGCGTCGCTATCTCCGAGAACGAGAGGCCTTCGAAATACCCGAGCTCCAACACTTCACGCTGCGACGCGGGCAACGAATCGAGCAGCGCACGCGCACGCGATCCATCGAGCCGGCGATCTGCCTTCTCCACACTGCCTTGGCGCGCTGGCTCCCTCTCGAGCGTTTCGACGCGCGAGAAGCCGTGCGAACGCACGCGATCGAGACTGCGCGAACGCATCCGCAGCAACAACCACGTCTTCACGCTGCCGCGACGTGGATCGTAATCGCCGGCGTGACGCCACGCCTCGAGAAACACATCGTGCAGCAAGTCTTCCGCTTCGCGCCGCACACCGATGATGCGTAAGCCCAGCGCGAGCATGATGCCGGAGTGACGATCGTACAACACGCCGAGCGCCTGCTTGTCCCCCGAGGCCAAGCTGCGCAAGACATCGATGTCTTCATCGCCTCCCGCTTGCACGGCCGAAGCATGGACGATCCGTTCAGGGCTGACAACGGTCCGGCGCGGCATTTCCCTCACTACGGACCGGTGCCACGAGTGGTTCGAATCAATGCCGCGCGGGCAACACGATTTCACGATCCTCGACTGCATCTACGCGTCGACAAAAATCCGCAAACGTCGGGTAGTCACTCGGAGATACCCGTGTGCGCGGCACGGTCAGTGATCGCTGCAGCGTAAAACCGTCCGAGCGAATCGATATGCTCTCCGAGAAACTGGGATTTCCCGGCAACTTGGCCGAGAGCGAAACCGGCGACAACGGTGCTGGTGTTGCGATGCCCGGCGGTAACGTTACCGAGACTTCCACCGTAGTACGCACGGGACTAGGAATTAGTTCGGTCGTTTTACGCGTCGCAGTGCGCGCGTAGTTCGCAGCCAATTCGGAGGGCAAGACAGCCGGCAAAGACAGACCACCCGACACTGTGCGCGCAAAGTTCCCGACCTCAGCCACGTAGTGAAGCTGCAGGTCCGGTTGATCTTGTTCACGACCCGTGAACTCGAGCGACGTGAGCGACGCATTCGGGAACAGCCGCGCGACGTAGTCTTGTTCCATCCGGCGATTCAGCTCGGCTTCAGGGATCTGCTCGAGCTGTGAGCGCCATGCGACCGCTTCACTGCCGTGAAGCTTTTCGATCACTTCGACCTTTGCCGCACCTGTTGCGCGCAACGCGACTTGGACTTTGAACTCGCGCGAGTCCGGGCCGAGCAAACCCTCGGACACCTTCGTCGCAGGAGCACCCGCGCGCAACAACAACGCCGGTTGACCGCGAAGAATCGGCGGCACGAACCCGAAGGGCGCCCAGCGCTCGACCGTGAACAACCAAATCGGCTGCTCCTTCGGCAGACTCACGCGCACGAGCAAGTGGTCGAACGTGTCACCGTCCGCCATCTCACTCGTGGTCGCATCCGACGCGTAGCTGCGTGCGAGTGCGAGGTCCGCCGGCACGCCGGCAAACCGCAACAGATAGGTCAAGACACGCGCGCGGTTGCCGCTGCGTGAGCGCAACATCAACGCGCTCTGCGCGAACACGTCGTTGTTGTTTTCGATGTTCGCGAGCACCCACGAGTACAGCCGTTGCGTGCGCAGACGTAGATCGGCCGCCGGCGCATCGCCGACGATCTGCTTCACGAGCCCGGCGTAGTACGGATCGAACAGCTCGCGATCGACCAAGGCGTCTCGCAGGCTGTCGACCATCGCCGAAAACGTCGCGTTCGAACCGACGCGGATCGACGGGATAAACTCGCGCGACGCGACCGAGTTGGGCTCTTCCACGAGTGGAACGCTCTCGTCGACGGCGAAGTCGAGCACGCGCAAGTCGTTCGAAAGCGACTCCTTCACCTGCGGCGCCGGCCCGCGCGGATCGACCGCATACGGCATCGACTTCGGCAGAATCATCACGATCTGACTGTGATGAAATGGCACTTCGAAGCTCTTGAAGTAGAAGCGATCGCCGAGATACCCGCCCGGAAACCCTTCCGCGGGCGCATTCGCACGCAAGTACTCGAACTCGACGTAGTCGCCGCGCGCGAGACTCGGTAGCGAGATGCTGTCTTTACCCGAGATGCTGTCCGCTTCGAGCGTGCGACCGTCCGGCTTGATCGAACGCAAGGTCAGTACCTCGGCACCATCCGGCACCTGTACTTCGCCGAGCTCGTTCACCGCCTCGTCGCTCTGGGCTTTTTGCACGGTGTGGACGAGCTCGAGCGACGAACCGTCGTCGAACACGCGCCCGGCCATGTAGTCGAGCACGAGCACCTGCGGCCCGTCGTACTTCTTGCCCGAGGCTTCGAACGCTTTGATCGCACCGAGGCCATCCTTGCGATACGACGCCAGCTCCGATTCGCCAAGGAGCGAGCGCGACACGCGATGAAAGCCAGCCATGCTCGCCGGCTCGGCTTTCAGCGCCGAGTGCAGTGCACCTCGCGCCGCTTCGTATTTACCGCTCGCGAGCAGCGCATCAAACTCCTCGAGCGCGCCCGTATACGAGCGCGGATAGCGAGCCCGCAGCTCTGAAATGGCCGACCACATCGCTTTGTCGTCGCCGGTGTTCTTCGCGAGCGTGAGCTCCGCGAGCAGCGACGCATAACGCCCGGCGTCGGTCGAAAACGCCGACAAGCGCTTCAGTTCTGCGCTCGCGCGCGTGAAGTCGCGCTGCTCGACGTACGCGGCGTACAGCGCATTCGTCTCCGCATCACAGGCCACGAGCTTGCGCGCGAGCTCGTTCGCTTCCGCGTAGCGCTGGCGCGCCCGCTTCGCTTCCAGATCCGCACCGATCGGCGCGCACGCATCCGGCACGAGCTCACGCAACTTGCTGACCTCGCGCTCCGCCGCAGCTTGATAGCCCTTCCCGCGCAGCTGCTCCGCCAAGAGCAAACCGATCGCAGGTACCTCGGGCCAACGCGCTTGCGCATGCCGCATGGCTGCGATCGCTTCGTTGACGCGGCCAGCTTGCGCGGCAAGCCCCGCAAGCTGCGTGACCGGTCCCCAGAGGTTCGGATCGCGCGTGATCGCTTTCGCGAACAACCGGCGCGCGTCGTCGCTCCGGACTTCATCCGGCACGAGCGGATCCGCGAGTGCGACTGCTGCCCGCTGCAACAGGAGCGGCGGCGACACGTCGCCACCAGTCGACACGAACGCGAGCGCCTGCCGCCCCGCGAGCACGTCACCACGCGCGAGCGCAACCGCGACCGCCAAGTGCAGATCTGCTCCGGTCGTGACCGGCTTACGCGCGGGCGACAGCACCTGCGCGTCTGCAGCTGTCAGCGGCGTGAGCGCGAGCTCGAGCACCGGGTTCGGATGGCGCGACGCGACCGCGAGCATCACGCGGTGATCGCCCGGCTGCAGATTCAGCTGGTGAAACACCACACGCGCACCGAGCACGCGCCGGCGATCGACCCGCAACACCGACTTGCCGTCGACGTACATCTCGACGGAGTTCGGCGTATCCAGCCGCACGACGTACTCGCCCGCCGCCTGAATGCGCAAGCTCGTCTCGGCGTAGCTCAAGCCGCCATCGGCGACTGGCCCACCACCCAAATGCACGCTGCACGCGCGCGTCTGCATGGCGCGCGTCGGGCGCCGGCCACGCGACGGACCGAGGTCGTAGTCGGCAGCCAACGGCTGCGCCGGGTCCACGCGCGGCTTCTCGTCGAAGCCGAGCAACTCGCGTGGACCGAACGGCCCCGCCACGCGATAACTCTGCGCGCACCCGAGTTGCGTCGCGACTTTCTTCACCGCGTCGAAGTCGCCACGCTTCCACGCGAGCGGCACGATCGCATCGCCGAGCGCGCCGCGCGCAGCTGCCGACAAGCTCGCGCCTGCCAATATCGGGGTCAACCGCTGGCGGACTTTGTCCGAGTAGCCGCGGCTCATCCCGCTCTGTCCGAGCACCGCGTAGCTCGTAGCTTCGATCAGCGCTTGCGATTCAGGCCGCGCCGACGCGACCGAAAGCTCGATCGTGCGCAAGTAGCCTTCGAGCGCATCCGCCGGCTTGCCGTGGATGTCCGCGAGCAACGCCTCGGTGTAGATCAGCGTGGGATCGGTCGGCGAGAGTTGCCGCGCTCGCGTGAGCTCCTCGGCGACCTTCGTCGGATCCGAACCGCTGTCGTACGTCTCAGCCAGCGCGAGTGTTCGCGCACGCGCTGGATCGTTCGGCGCATCGGCCGCCGCTTTGCGCAAGAGCGCGATCGACGGCGGCGCGGGTTTCGCAGTTTGTGTAACGCACGCTGCAGCCAAGACTAGAATCGATCCACACAACCCAAACCGCTTCACGGTTCACCTCGCTGCAAGCCCACACGCTGCCGTAGCAACTGATCGGCGGCTTCGACCCAACGCCGGAAGTCGGGATACTCCTTCGGCGCGACGCGCGCGCGCGTCAACCAAAACTCCGTTCGCACTTTGACGACATCGCGCTCCGCCGCGTAGTGAAGCGAGAGCTTCCCCCACGCCGACGTGACTTCGCCACCTTCGGGCATCGCCGTCAGCTTCATGCCGCGCGGCAACGTGACCTGCCGCTCTTCGACGTACGCGCTCGAGCTCGCGAGATCGAGCGGCTGCAAGCGTGTCGGGGATCGCGCCATGTTGCGAACCAAGTCGCCGAGTGCGCTCGGTGAGAATCGCAACTCGCTCCCGTCCCACAGACCGAAGCGCGGCACTTTGATCTTGTAGCTGTAGCGCACCGGCTGCTCGAGCTCGTGCAGCTTTTCGAATCGCTGATCGAGAAGCTCCACGCCGGGGTAGATGCCGCCCAGGTTGCGCTCGAAGCGCTCCGAGCGCGTGCCTTCCGATTGATAGTAGTCGCGGTAGCCAGCGGCCTCTGCACCGCGCACTTCCTCCGCGCCGTTCACGTGCGCCGAACCGTCCGCTTCGAGCTGCACTGCGAGCGTGCGCGTGCGCTGATTTTGCTCGGCCGAGAGCACCGGCGTCTTGCGCAGCTCCGCACCTTCCGGGCCAACCAGTAGCACGGTCACACCTTGATCTTCGGTCGGAAGCTCGGTCGTTCCGCTGTGCTCGGCCGTGCCGTCCAAGTACATGTCCAGCTCCGGCACGTACGTGATCGCGTGATCGAATACCGCGAGCGACGCCGGCACACCTTCGATCGCACCGTTGCGCCGCGTCCGCACGAGTACCAGGCGCGCATCGACGCCCGCTTCCCGCAACATCGTGTACATCAGCGACGCCTTGTCCTTGCAGTCGCCGAAGCCGCGCTGAACGATCAGCGGCACGCGATACGGCAAGAAGCCGTGGATGCCGAACTCGAGCCCGACGTAACGCGTGTGGCTCACCACCCAGTCGTGCACGCGAATCACGCGCTCTTTTGTCGTCGTCGCGCCGGCCGTGACCTCCGCGACCGTACGCTTGAGCGCTTGATCGGCGTAGAGCTGATCTTTGATCAGGCCCCAGTACCAACGCCCGACGTCTTGCCACGTGCTGTACGTCGACACGTGCAAGTACGGGCTCTCTTCCGTGATGCCGGGCATCCCGTCTTCCGCGATGAGCGCGGGGATGTCGGTCGCGACGTAGCGATCGATCCGGCGCTTGTTTTCGACCTTCTGGTCGTGTTCGAGACCCTTGAAGGTCTTGTTCTCGTTCGCGTAGATCGCGCGCGCTTCCGGCGTGATCAGCACGTACTCCTTGCGCGCGATCGGCACGAAGTCTTGCCACAAGTGCAGGTCGCCGAAGTAGTCCGCAAACAAGTTGCGATGCGCGACGTCGTCGATGCGGTAGCGCACTTCGACCACGTCTCCCGGCTCGAGATCCGGAAACACCACGACCACGGCTCGCGTGTCGTAGTACACGCGGTACCACGGCTCGCCGAGCTGCTGCTCGTACGTGCGCACGGACTCGAGCTCGCGGCCGTCTTTGCGGTACACGCGCGACAAGCGCAGGTCCACGTGCTGCGAGTCCGGATCGTACTGGAAGGAGTGCGTGCGAAAGCGCCGCGCACCTTCGTCGTCGTTGATCTGCACGGCGAGCTGCCGGAACGTGGAGCCCAAGCCGTTTTCGAACACCGTCTTCACGGTGAGGTCCTGCAGGATCGAATACGGGTACTTGTGATCGTTCGTCCGCTGCTTCAACACCTCGGACGATGCGATCGCGTACGACTCGTCCGCGCGCGGCGCCGGCTTGATCGATTCGAGCAGCTCGCGTGTCTCCGCGTCTTGCGGCTTGAGCAGCATGGCTTTTTGGAGCGCCTCGATCGCAGCGTTCGACTGCTGCGCGTGCAAGAGCGCGCGACCGTACGCCACGTAAATGTTCGAAGCTTCGGGCGCGATCGCAGTCGCATCGCGGTACGTCGACAGCGCGAGGTCGTCGCGGCCGAGCGCATCGTAGATCCCCGCGACGTACAGCAGCGTGCGCACGCTGCCGGGCGTGAGGTTTCGCAGCAACTCGATCTGATCGAGCACCGCCTGCTTCTCACCGCGCTCGAGCGCGTCGTCGATCAACGCGCGCCGGCTGTCGCCGTCGTCGAAACGCAGCGTCAGCAGGCGCGCACGCTCGCGAACGGCCGCATCCGGGCGCCCAGCGTCGGTCTCGAACTCGATCAACGACCGCAACAGCGCGACCGGGACTTCCGAGGTCGCCACCGCAGCATCGCCGCCGCCATTAGCTGCAATGCGTTTTTCCAACCCTCGGAGCTCCCCGAGCGCCGAGCTCGGCAGATCCAAGTCGTGCACGAGCGAGGCGTGCAGAAGCGCCGCATCGAAGGACTCGAGGCTGTCCTTCGGAATCTTGTCGAGCACCGGAACGGCAGCTTCCGGCGCCGGCCCGCGGGCGAGCAGCGAAGCCCGCAACAGTAACGTCGCAGAGTCGTTCGGGCTCGCCGCGTAGGCGCGCTCGGCAAACCGCATCATCTCGGCGCGCTCTTCCGAGAGCTTCGCGGCGAGCCGCAAGTATTCGGGCTTTGGATCGAGCTCGACCGCACGTTCGACGAGCTGCTTCGCGCGGCGCTCCGCCGGATCATCCGAGCCGGACAGATCCAAGTAACGCGCGAACTCCACGAGCGCAGCCGCCGGCGGCTTCGCCACCGAAACCTGCTTCTCGAACGAGGTGAGCGCGGTAACCGGCGCGCGCGGCAGCTTCTGCTTCGGATCGTGCTGCGGAATGTCGAGCGCCGCGGTCGTCGTGCGCGCGGTCGTGATGCCGTTTGCAATGCCGCCCTTCTCGTCGCCGATGCGCAGCTGAAAACCCCAGCTCGCGTTCGTCGTACACACCTTTACGAGCAAGCGGTTCCAGCCCGCGTGCGCACCGACCATCGCAACGCTACGGTCTGGGCTCGGAGCGCGGTAGGCCGGATCGGCG
>Ga0193752_1002828_pt1 | contig 12531 bp, 12 predicted proteins | sample H1c1metaG_FD_144924 | JGI IMG/M metagenome (GOLD analysis project Ga0193752, IMG submission 144924) | Soil microbial communities from a riparian zone of the East river system, Colorado, United States - H1c1 | ecosystem: Environmental > Terrestrial > Soil > Riparian zone | place: USA: East River... | reverse complement strand
TTCGCGGTTCTTGCCCTGCGAATAGCCGCTGAAGTTGGACGAATTGGGGTCGTCGCCGCGCGTGCGGACGCGCAGCGGCGAGCCGATGATGATCTGTTGCTCCCAGTTGAAGTCGCGTCCGCGGGCCTCGGCGATCGCCTGCACGTCATCCGCGAGCGGGTTGTCGGTCAGGCTATGGCCCGACAGCAACATCCGCGCGCGCGTACGCGGCTGCCAGTCGACGCTGATCTCGCCGGCCGGCGCAGGAGGAGCAGGAGCAGGCTGCGGCCGCGGCTTGCGAGCCTCGAGCTCGGCGCCATCGCCCGCTACGGCTCCTCCAGACTGGCCGCCGTTCGTTGAATCGCTACTGCTTCCACTGGTGCTGACGGACGCCATGCCGTTGCATCCGCCGGACAGCGGACCGAGCCCCAACAACATCGGGCTCGTCGCGATCGCTGCACCCGCCAACAAGATCGAAGAGTAGACGCGCGAGATCATGCGGCGGAACATAGCGAGCACGTTTTGGGTACGCATCCGGCAAGTGTTACGTCATGAGCATCTGAGTCAAGTTACCTCGCGTGCACACGTATTTGATCAGGACTGCCACGCCGCTCGGAACCAAATCGCAGCACGCATGTCGTACGGCCCGTGACGTTGGATCCCATCGCGCTCGCGTGCGAGCTGCCGGACGCGCAAGCATTCGAGCAAGCGGTGCTCGCGAGCTTCAGCGCCGAGCTTGGCTTCGATGCCGCGTTCTTCCTAGCAACCGGCGAGACGCCGACAGCAGTCGCGCTCGATCCGCGACAGCTGAGCACGGCGCTGAACGACGGCCGCTACGACGAAGAGACGCTGCCGCTCAAGGCCGCTGGGCTGCGAGCACGAGGCGTGGCGGTCGATACCGACGTGCTCGGCGAGCGACGCGTGCGAGCGATGCGTTATCACCGCGAGCTCGCTGCGCCGATCGGCGGCCGGCACAGCCTGGTCGCGTACCTGCAAGCGCGCGGACAGGTGGTGGGGCTGATGATGCTCGGCCGCACTGGCCGCACGTTCAACGAGCGCGAGACCGCGGTCGTGCGCGCGCTCTGTCCCGCGCTCGCGATCGCACGCGCTTCGTATGGGCCGGCGTGGAGCGATGAGCCGCTGCCCGAGCGCACGACGACGCTCGCCGATAATTTCTCGCGCATGCTCACCGGTTCGGTCGTACGAGCGCAGGTCCAGCACGAAGGGCAGCGTGTGGTCGTGCGCGATGTCGGCCACGAGCGCGAGATGGTGGCGCAGCGCGGACCGCTCGAGCTGGTGTGGACGCGCGTCGACCGCCGCGAGCCGCGCCGCTCGGCGTGGTTCTACGTCGAGCTCTTTCAGCTCGCGCTCGCGCGTGCGCGGCACCGCAAGCGCGCGTTGTTCATCGGCGCAGGCGGCGGAGCAGCCGTGCGCCAATTTCGCAGCCTGCAGCCGGCGCTGCAGATCGACGTCGTAGAGCTCGATCCGAGCGTGCTGGAGCTCGCCAATACCTGGTTCGGTCTCGCCAGCCTGCCGAACGTAAGAGCGATCGTCGGCGATGGCGCTGCGCACGTCGCCAGCTCGCCCGCTGCGACCTGGGACGTGATCGTGATCGACGCATACGGCGCAGGTCACGAGCTGCCGAGCGCGTTCAGCGCCGCGGAATTCTGGGAGGATGCAGCGATCCGCGTGCGCCCGGGCGGCGCGCTAGCCATCAACGTGATCGGCTCGCTCGACGGACGCGGGCCGGTTGCGCAGCTGGAGCGCACCATCGAGCGCTACTTTGAGCGCGTGCGGCTCGTACCGGTGATCGATCCCGGTGAGAAGGTCGACATGACGGCAGCGCGCAACATCGTCCTGCTCGCTTCGCGCGCGTAAACGCCAGATCGCCACACGCGCCGAGCTCGGCGATGCGGCTATGCTGCTCGGCGCAAGGAGCAGCTTATGAACGCCGCCGATCTGTTGGTGAAGGCGCTCGAGCACGAAGGCGTGAAATACGTCTTCGGCGTGCCCGGCGAAGAGAACCTCGACGTGCTCGAGGCGCTGCGCCGATCGAACATCCGGCTGATCGTGACGCGCCACGAGCAGGCCGCCGGCTTCATGGCCGCGACGCATGGCCGGCTCACCGGCAAAACAGGCGTGTGCCTGTCGACGCTCGGACCCGGTGCCACGAACCTGGTGACCGCGGCCGCGTACGCGCAGCTCGGTGCGATGCCGATGCTCATGATCACCGGCCAGAAGCCGATCATGACCAGCAAGCAAGGCCGCTTTCAGATCATCGACGTGGTCGAGCTGATGCAGCCGGTCACCAAGACGGCGTACCAGATCGTGCACGGCCATAGCGTCGCGCCGCGCGTGCGCGAAGCGTTTCGGCTCGCCGAGGAAGAGCGCCCCGGCGCGGTGCACCTCGAGCTGCCCGAGGACATCGCGCAGCAAAAGATCACCGACGAGCTGCTGTACCCGCGCGAGCCGATCCGCAGGCCCGCCGCCGAGGAAAAAGCGGTGCTCCATGCGATTCAGCGGATCGAAGGCGCCAAGCGCCCGCTCGTCCTGATCGGCGCCGGCGCCAACCGCACGATGACCAGCAAGATGCTGCAGAGCTTCGTCGACAAGACCGGCATCCCGTTCTTCACGACCCAGATGGGCAAAGGCGTGCTCGACGAGCGCCAAGATCTGTTTCTCGGCACCGCAGCGCTGTCCGAGAAGGATCACCTGCATCACGCCATCGCCGATGCCGACCTGATCATCAATGTCGGCCACGACGTGGTCGAAAAGCCGCCGTTCTTCATGAAGCCGAGCGGCCCCGATGTCCTGCACATCAACTACAGCGCCGCGTCCGTGGACCGCGTGTACTTCCCGGCCACCCAAGTCGTCGGCGATGTGGCTAACGCGATCTGGCAGATCACCGAGCGCATCACCAAGCAGGCGCACTGGGAGTCCGACTGCTTCCTGAAGACGAAGCGCACGCTAACCAGCAAGATGCTGCAGAAGAGCGACGATGCGGCGTTCCCGATCAAGCCGCAGCGCTTGGTACGCGACGTGCGCGCCGCGGTCCCCGACGACGGCATCATCGCGCTCGACAACGGCATGTATAAGATCTGGTTCGCGCGCAACTACCCCGCGTACGCGCCGAACACCGTGCTGCTCGACAACGCGCTCGCGACCATGGGCGCAGGCCTGCCGTCCGCGATGATGGCCGCGCTGCTGTACCCGGAGCGCAAGGTCGTCGCGATCTGCGGCGACGGCGGCTTCATGATGTGCTCGCAAGAGCTGGAGACGGCGACGCGGCTCGGTCTCAATCTCACCATCGTGATCATCCGCGACGACGGCTTCGGCATGATCAAATGGAAGCAAGAGGCGATGAAGCTGCCGAGCTTCGGCCTCGACTTCGGCAACCCCGACTTCGTGCTGCTCGCTCAAGCCTTCGGCGCGCGCGGCACGCGCATCGAGCGCACCGAAGACTTCTCCCCACTGCTCAAGCGCGCCATCGCTGACGGCGGCGTGCACGTGATCGACGTGCCGGTCGATTACAACGAGAACTATCTGTTCACCCGCGAGCTCGAGTCCTGAGACGCCACCCACCTATCAGAACAAAGCGCAGTCCGCCGGGCAGTTCGTGTTGTCGTGCTCGATCGAGAACTTGCGCAGGAAGGGGCCGCAGATGCGGTCGGTGCCGCCGGCGCCGTTCGCCTCGTAGGCAAGGTAGCCGCTCGGCGGCGATGCGCAGAGCCGGTCGTCGTCGCCTTCGCCCTGCATATCCACCGCTTTCCTGCTGCTGACGAGGTAGTCGTTGCCGATCCCGCCCCACATGCGGACTTGCCAATCGGGGTCGCCGTCGGAGACGAGGATGTCGTTGCCGCTGCCTCCAGTGAGCCAGGAGATCTTGGTGCCACCCACGATGATGTCGTCGCCGCCGGCGCCGTAAGCGGCGAGCAGCTCGCCGTTCGTGACGACCGGGCTCATGAGGATGTTGCAGATGGTCGTGTTCGCCATCACGGCATAGATCCTCTCGGAGACAGAGGTGCCATCGATGTACGTCGTCTCGACGAGGCCGCCGTCGCCGAGCTTCTTCCAGAGACAGCCCGCTGGACGCATAAACGCCGCCCACGCGTTGCCGCCGACCATGCCGATATAGGTCACGGTGGTGGTGGCCGGGATCTGGACATCGAGGGCGTGGGCGCGTTGCGCCGTCATGAGGGGCGCGAGCAGTGCGCCCGCTAGCATCAATGCGCGAATCGTCATGAGGTTCTCCTGGTTGCGAATGGCACCGAGTGTTTAGTGCCGTCGCGGCGCGATAGTGGAACGCTTTTTGGCTGCCGCGCGAGGGTCGGTGGTGGCGAAAAAATTCGCCGCTGTGACTCTTACTTCGACTCTGACCGGGTCAGCAGGGCAGCTACGGTCCACTCGCCGAGCGATTCTTCTTGTTCGAGGCGTGCCAGAGCCGGACGCCGAGCAGCGCAACGATGATGTACCCGTACGTCAGCGGCTCATCGAGGTCGCGCTTGACGCGCAGCACGAAGTGCACGACCGCGAGCAGGCCGATCACGTAGACCAGCCGATGCAAGCGCTGCCAGCGCAGCGGTCCGAGGCGACGCCGCATCTTGTTGGTCGAGGTCACCGCCAGCGGGATGAGCAACACGAACGCCGCAAAGCCGACGGTGATGAACGGCCGCTCGCTGACGTCCGCGAGGATCGCGCTCAGGCTCAAGCCCTGATCGACGATCGCGTACAGCGAGACGTGCAGCAACGCGTAGCAGAACGCGAACAGGCCGAGCATGCGGCGCAGGCGCATCGGCCACGTCCAGCCGAGCAGCGCCTTGAGCGGCGTGCACGCCAGCGTCGCGACCAGAAACACCAAGGCAGTCAGGCCGAGCTCGTTGAGCGCAGCAGCGACCGGATCGGCGCCGAGCGCGCCGGTCTGAAAGCGGCGCGCCAGATACGCGAGTGGGACGAGGCCGCCGAGCAGCACGCCCGGCTTGAGCCAGACCAGACGCGTGGCGCCAAAGATCACCGGGCCCTCTCGCCCGATCGAAGGTGCTTGCGCGCTCATGCTTAGAAATTCTTTCTAAGGTCGAGGCCGGCGTACAAGCTCGCGACCTCATAGTAGCCGTTGAACGGCAGCGTACGGCGGCGCGTGAATTCACCGATCCTGCGCTCGGTGGCCTGGCTCCAGCGCGGGTGATCCACCTCGGGGTTTACGTTGGCGTAGAAGCCGTACTCGCTGGGCGCCGCGATGTTCCAGGTCGCCGGTGGCGGCTGCGAGGTCAGCTCGATCTTCACGATCGACTTGATGCCCTTGAAGCCGTACTTCCACGGCACCACCAAGCGCAACGGCGCGCCGTTTTGCCCGGGCAGAGTCTTACCGTACAGGCCCACCGCGAGCAGCGTCAGCGGATGCACGGCCTCGTCGATGCGCAGGCCTTCGACGTACGGCCAGTCGAGCACGCTCTCGCGCTGGCCGGGCAGCTGGTCAGGATCGAGCAGCGTCGTGAACGCCACGTACTTGGCCTGCGACGTCGGCTCGAGCTTGCGGATCAAATCGCCGAGCGAGAAGCCGACCCACGGGATCACCATCGACCACGCCTCGACGCAGCGCATACGGTAGATGCGCTCCTCGAGCGGAAACCACGACAGCAGCGTGTCGATGTCGAGCGTCTGCGGCTTCTTGACCGCACCCGCGATCTCGACCGTCCACGGCCGCGGCTTGAGCGTGCTCGCGAGCCGCGCTGGATCGCCCTTATCGAGGCCGAGCTCGTAGTAGTTGTTGTAGGTGGTGACGTCTTCGTACGGCGTCAGCTCGGCGCGCAGCGGGTGATCGCTCGCAGCGGCCTTGAGCTGCAGCGTGCTCGGCGGCGCGGCCGGCGCATCTTGCGCGACCCGGCTGCGACCGCTGCCTGCCGTCAGCGAGATCACGCCCGCCGAGACGCCCGCGGCGGTCGCGAGCCCGAGGCCGACGTTCGTGATCAGCTCGCGGCGCGACATGTACAAGCGCTCGGGTGTGACGTCGTCCTTGGCCATCACGACGCCCTTCCAAGCTGCACGAGCATCGCGAAGCCATCGCCGGTGTCGATCAACCGAGTCTCTTGGCCGAACGCGCCGGCATCGACTTGCACATTGTGGTCTTGGAGCACCGCCGGCGAGATGAGCACGTGGCGCGCCGGGGCATGATCGAGCAGCTCGATCGCGCGCTCGATCGACTGGCCGAAGTAGTCGAGCTTGCCGTCGAAGGTCGCCGCCACCGCAGCACCTTCGTGCACCGCGATCCGAATGTCGAGCAAGCGCTTGCCGGCATGCGGCTCGAGCTCGCGCATCGTGAGCCGGTTGCGCAGCAGCAACGCCGCGCGCACCGCTTGTGCGCCCGACGAGAACGCCGACAGCGAGGTCCCGGAGGCCGTCTTCACCACCGCACCGCCCTCGCCGCTGACCACGTCCTCGAGCACGTCGAGCAGCGCGAGCACGTGCTCGAACGCTCGCGCGTCACCGATGTCGCTCATCAGCCGCCGCTGATCGGCGATCCGCGTGACCAGAAACGCCGTGCGGCCGACCGACACCAGCCGGCCTTGCGCGAGCACCTCGCTCGGAAAGAGCCGCCGAAAGCTGGCCATGCACGCCGCGCGCGCCGCGGTCAGCGCGTCCTCGCGCGGCGCGGTGCGCTCGATCCGCGCCACGACCTCGCGGTCGAGTGTGTTCTCGAGGCTGAGCGCCTGCGCGTTCGACGCGAGCAAGACGCGCGCGTTTTCACCCGGTGGCTCGCGGGTGAGCTGCACGAACGCGCCAAACGTGTCACGCGGCTCGTGCGCAGCCGGCGCGTGGCCGAGCAACATCAGCTTGAGCAGCACGCCTAGCGCAAACACATCGGAGCGCATGTCCAGTGCTTCATGCGCGCGCTCCGGTGGGTGGCACGCGACGTCGAGCGGCGTCTGCGGCCGGCCGACGTCGAGCCAAGGAACGTCGAGCAGCGGCGCGCCGCTATCCGCGAGCAGCACGGCGCTCGGGCCGAGATTGCCGTGCACGATGCCGAGCACGTGCGCGCTCCACAGCGCATCGGCCAGCGTCGCGACCATCGTGCAGGCGTCGAGCTCGGGCAGCGGTCCGAGCGCGAGACGTGCGGTCAGATCGCGCTCGAGCACGCCTTCGAGCACCAGCACCGGTGTGCCGGCGATCACCTCGCGCGCCAGCAGCCTGCGCAGCGCGCGATGCGAGACCAGCTCGTACGCGCGCGCCAGCTCTTCGATCGCTCGCCACCGCTCAGGCCGATCGAGCGCGACGTTGGCCTGACGCAGCTCGACGACCTCGCCGGTCGCGGAGGCACGCGCTGCGATCGCCATGCCATCGGGGCCGCTCGAGAGATGAGCGAGCGGGGCGTAACGCACCACCTCGGCGAGCGTCTCGATCGAAACGCGGCCCGGATCGTCCGGCGGCAGCATGCGATTCACTGACCGAGCGTAGCGAGCCTTGCACTTGTTTATCAAATCAGTTAACTATTTGCCGATTCCGTTAACTATCTCTCGCACCCAACGGAGCCGGCCATGAGCTATTTCCCGCCCACGCACGCCCAGCGCGTAATCCCGTACCTGATCTACGCCGACGCACCGCGCGCCATCGATTACCTGCGCGAGGTGTTCGGCTTCAAAGAAGAGCTGCGCTACCCGATGGAAGACGGCCGCGTCGGCCACGCCGAGCTCAGCTACGACGGCAACATCATCTACTTGGCCTCGGAGTTCGACGGCTTCGGCGTGAGCCCGACCCGTCTGTCCGATACGCACTGCGGCATGTACTGGCTGGTCGATGACGTGGACGCGCACTTCGCACGCACGCGCGACGCTGGTGCGACGATCGTGAGCGAGCCGGTCGAAGACCACGGCACGCGCTTCTATCGCGCGCTCGACGCGGAGGGCCATCGCTGGACGTTCTCGATGCCGCTCGCGAGTCCGGAGCGCAGCTGATGGGCGCGGCCGAGAAGCTCGACGAGACGTTCATCGCGCTGGCCGATCCGACGCGCCGTAAGGTGATCGAGCTGCTGCGCAGGAAGCCTCAACGCGCCGGCGATCTGGCCGCCGCATTCGACATGGTGCCACCGGCGATGAGCCGGCACTTGCGCGTCTTGCGCACGACCGGCCTGGTCGAAGAAGGCGCATTGCCGGGCGATGCGCGCGTGCGCGTGTACCGCTTGCGCGCCGAGCCATTCGCGGAGCTGCGCGGCTGGCTCGACGAGATCGAAGCGTTCTGGACCGATCAGCTCAGCGCATTCAAGGCCCACGCCGAGCAAGCGCTGCCGCGACCCGCCCGTAAACCCGCCGCGCGCGTGCCACCCAAACGCGTGCGCCGCTTAACCCGAGGAACCGTGCGATGAGCAAGCCCGCTCGAGAAGAACGCGTCGTCGTCAGCACATTCGTCGAGGTGAGCCCGGGCGATGCCTTCGAGCTGTTCACCCGCGAGATCGACCTATGGTGGAAGCGCTCACCGCGCTACCGGCGCATGCCGGGGCAGGCCGGCACGCTGAGCTTCGTCGGCGAGCCGCCTTTGCAGCTGATCGAGAAAGACGGCGCGGGCACCGTGGTGCTCGGAAAGGTGCTGGCGTGGGAAGCCGGTAAGCGCGTCGCCTTCGAGTGGCACGGCGGCGAGCTGACCGAAGCCGATCAGACCCACGTCGAGGTCCGCTTCGACGCGCAGCGCGGTGGGACACGCGTCACCCTCGAGCACCGCGGCCTCGGATCACTTCCGTCCCAGCATGCGGCACGACACGGTTTTTCGGGCGAAGCCTTCGAGGCAATGCTTGGTTACTTCTGGGCAGATCTTTTAACTGCGTATCGAATGCACGCGCCGCGACGGATTCCGAAGGGCTGAAACGATATGCTGCAGATCACTCAGGGAAACGGTGATGCAGCACAAAGCATGGTTGGTTGCTCTTGGGAGCGCGCTCGCGATCGCGTGCAGCTCGGATCCGCCAACTCGCTCGTTCCTGCCTCCGCGAGGCGGCGCGGGCGGTAGCGGCGGAACCGGCGGCCAGGGCGCAAGCGCCGGCACCGCGGGCACGGTCGATAACCCGGTCGGAGGAGGCATCGGCGGCAGCTTGGTCGGCGGCTTCGGTGGGGGCTCCACCGAGGTGTGCCGCAACCTGCAGTGCCAGCAGGCGCGCTGCGCCGGCGGCGCATTGACCACCGTCAGCGGCAAGGTCTTCGACCCGGCCGGCCGCAACCCGCTCTACAACGTCGTCGTCTACGTGCCCAACGATCCAGTGCTGCCGCTGCCTAGCGGCGCGACCTGCGACGATTGCGCGGCGCTCTACACCGGCACACCGATCGCGACCGCGCTGACCGACGCGACCGGCTCGTTCGTGCTCGAAAACGCGCCCGGCGGCACCGACATCCCGCTGGTGATTCAGATCGGCAAGTGGCGCCGGCAGTACGTGATCCCGAGCATCACGGATTGCCAAGACAACCCGCTGGCCGAAGACCTGCTGCGCTTGCCGCGCAACCGCAGCGAAGGCGACATCCCGAACATCGCCATCTCGACCGGCAGCGCGGACACGCTCGAGTGCTTGCTCCGTCGCATCGGCGTCGACGCGTCGGAGTACGTGCCGGGCGGCGGCGACGGCCGCGTGCAGATCTTCCAAGGCAGCGCGCGTGAACAAGGCGGCGGCTTCTTCGGCATGCCGCAACAGGAGGTATCGCCCAACACCGCGCCCGCCGCGCCGATGAGCACCGCCGGGCTGTGGACGTCGGTCGACCAGCTCTTGCCGTACGACATCGTGCTGCTCTCGTGCGAAGGCCAAGAGACGCTCGGCATGAACCAGCAGGCGATGCTCGACTACGCCAACGCCGGCGGGCGCGTGTTCGCGTCGCACTACCACTACTCGTGGTTCAACAGCGGGCCGTTCGGCACCGGCAACCTCGCGGTGTGGCGCCGCGGCCAGAACGCGCCGATGGACGGCGGTGGTCCACCCACCGACGACAACCTCGACCAGGTGAACGGCTCGATCGTGACGCAGCTGCCGAGCGGCGACCCGTTCCCGAAGGGTCAAGCATTGCTCGACTGGCTGACCAACGTGGGTGCGCTTCAGAACGGCGCGCTGCCGATCGAGGATTCGCGCTTCAACGCCATCGTCGACGCCACGCACATGGACTCGCAGTCGTGGATCACGGCGCCGGGTAGCGAAGGCATGACCGCGACGCAGTACTTCTCGTTCAACACCCCGATCGGCGGCAAGACCGAGGCCGACGGCCCGCCGTATTGCGGCCGCGTGGTGTTCAGCGACCTGCACGTCGGCGCCGCGTCGGGCGACGACCCGATGCAGCCCGTACCCAACGGCTGCACCGACCGCGAGCTGTCGCCGCAGGAAGCGGCGCTCGAGTTCATGCTGTTCGACCTCTCGTCGTGCGTGACACCGGATGACGTCCCGCCCAAGCCGCCGGTCGTCCAGTAGCCGGAAATAGCCTGTAGATCCGCGGCCCGTGTGGCAGGAAACAGGCTCGTCACAAGGTATTAGCGCGGCGGCAGCAATCGTCGTGGTATCTGCGCGGTCCATGGACCGGCCCGACGTCAATCGCACGCGCGCGCTGTTAGCCACCACCGCGCAGAGCGCGGGGCTGTGGGCACTCGGACGGGTGTCGCACCTGCTGCTCTTGGCGCGCGCACGGCTCGAGGCGCTCGAGCCGCGGGTGCAGGCGCAAGTGCCGCCGCAAGTGCAACGCTTCGGCAAGAGCTTGTGGCAGCGCGTCACGACGCGCTTTCCCGGGCTGTCGGACCTGATGAGCGAGCTCGGCACGCCCGTGCCCGCAGCGAGCCGCGCCGCCGCGAACGGACACGCAACCAACGCGGTGTTTACCCAAGTCGAGCCGCCGCCGGGCGAGGACTTGGCGACGTTGATCGCGGCGCTGCGCGATCCGAGCGCCGAGGTCGCCGCCGTCGCCGCGCTCAAGCTCGGCGCTCGCCGCGAGCCGGAGGCGTCCGCGGCGCTGCGCGACGCGCTCAGTAACACCGACGGTTACTTCAACCCACTGACGCGCGTCGCGGCACTGCAAGCGTTCACGCTCCGGCTGCCCGCGGAGCCGGAAGCCGGCGAGGTCCAGACCCTGCTCACGCTGGTGCGCGACGTCGACGCCGAGGTGAGCATGGCCGCGATCGACGCCGTCGCGCAGCGCGCGCCGTCCACCGTCGCGCTCGATTGCCTGCTGCCGGTCGTGATCGACGATACCGGCTTCTTCCTGCCGATCGTGCGCGCCGCTGCGACGCGCGCGCTCGAGCGCGCCGGCCTGCTGACGACCGCGAGTGCGTAGCTGTCGTCTGTGGGGTCGAGCCCACGCGCTTTCAAATGTGGTGGTGGGCTCGAGCCACGCTCCAAACCGCGGTGGATTTTTTCGCCTCCTGAGTGGTGATTTTCGCCCGCGCGGAAGTGCCCAAAGATCGCGGGGAGCGCGTGTGATCGGAGCGTTTTTTTCCTGCCGCGTTGGTGATGGGCCGCTTGGCACAACGCCTGCAAAGAAGCGCATCCGTACGAGCGCTAATCGCCATGAGGCCCAAGATGCTGCAATCGCTGACGAGCTCTTTCAACCGCAACCGCGCTGAGCGGCCGAGCGGTGCCTACATGCACAATCCCGGTCGCGACGGCGCGACCGCACCCATCCGCAAGCGCAAGACGCCGGTGCCCGCGCCGACGTCTTCGCCCAAGCAACAACGCGAAGACCTGCGCGACGCGCTTCAGGTCGCGATGAACGAGCGCCGCTACAGCGACGCGCTCAATCACATCCTCGGCTTGGTCGCGCAAGACCCGCACGACCCGCGCTGGCCGCACAAGTACGGCGACGTTCTGCGCAGCCTGCGCCGCACCGACGAAGCCGCGGCCGCCTATCGCCGTGCTGCGCGCCGCTACGAGGCCGCCGGATTCCCGGTTCGCGCGACCGCGATGCTGCGCTTGGCCGGCCAGCTGATGGGCGAGAGCGGCTCGGTCGCGATCGAGCGCGACGAGAGCACGCCTGTGCTGATCGACGGCACCGAGGCGGTCACCGGGCGGCCAGTGCCGCTAACGCGCGTCTCCTAAGATTTTCCCTGTTTCGATAATTCTTCACCCCACACATGCTCGGGTCGCGCTGCTTAGCCCCACTTGGCAGCGCGACCCGAGACTCTTAATTACCGGGGAACGTCGCCGTTTCCTCGGCTCTTCACGGGGTTCGCTTCGCTCACTCTTGAGCTTGCGAGCGCGGCGTAGCGACCACGTGCAGCTCGCGCGCGCGCGCCGCGCGCTTGGCGGAGAGCTCGACGCCGATCGCATCGAAGCCGTAGGCGTTGGCGGCCGCGAGCATCGTGCCCACGCCGCAAAACGGATCGACGACGACGCGCGTCTGCGTCGCCGCGCGCAGGTACTCGCAGGTCGCTTCGCAGGCGGCGAGCCCCATCGCGCGCGTCCACGTCATCTTGCCCATGTTCGGCAGCACGTCGGCGAAATGCGCGCCGCCTTCTGCCGCTGGTCTCGGCCCGCGCGAGAAGCACAACAGGTGCGCGTACGCCGGGCGCCCCGGCGTCACCGTGCCCGCTGGCGCGCGGCAGACGACC
>Ga0193752_1002827_pt1 | contig 12540 bp, 9 predicted proteins | sample H1c1metaG_FD_144924 | JGI IMG/M metagenome (GOLD analysis project Ga0193752, IMG submission 144924) | Soil microbial communities from a riparian zone of the East river system, Colorado, United States - H1c1 | ecosystem: Environmental > Terrestrial > Soil > Riparian zone | place: USA: East River... | reverse complement strand
GGTGTTTCGATGGTGCCGGACGCAATGACCGCGTTCTGGCTCGCAAGGGTCGCGGCCAGCAGCTCCGGCGCGATTCCGAGGCCCGCCATCTGCCGCAGCGAAAGATCGATGTAGATGACTTCGTCCTGGACGCCGATGAGATCCACCTTGCCGACGTTGCTCACGCGCAGCAGCTCGGCGCGGATGAACTCGGCCTGGTCGCGCAGCTCGCGATAGGTGAAGCCGTCGGTGGTCAGCGCGTAGATGACGCCATACACGTCGCCGAAGTCGTCGTTGAAGAACGGCCCGAGCGCACCCTGTGGCAACTGGCCGCGGATGTCGCCTAACTTCTTGCGTACCTGGTACCACTGGTCCGGCACCGCTTTCGGCGGCGTGCTGTCGCGCAGGTTGATCATGATCGTGGCTTCGCCGGGCTTGGTGTAGCTGGTGACGAAGTCGATGTATTCGAGCGACTCGAGCGGTTTCTCCAGCCGGTCGGTCAGTTGTTTGGCAGTCTGGATGGCGTCGGCGCCGGGCCAGAATGCACGCACCACCATGGTCTTGATGGTGAATGGCGGATCCTCGTCGCGGCCGAGGTTCTGGTAGGCACGCAGGCCCGCGAGCAGCGCGATCACCATGAGGAAACCGATCAGCGGCTTGTGGGTGAGCGCCCAGGCGGAAAGATTGAAGCGGCCGTGCTCGGCGCGAGCTCCGTCGGCTGCACTCATTGCGGCGTCTCGGGCGCCAGCTTCACTTTCTCGCCGGGCGCGAGGCGGTGCACGCCGGCCGTCACCACGCGCTCACCGGTGCGGATTCCTTCGGCGACGTACACCCGGTCGGTGTCGTAGCGCTCGACAGTCACGGCGCGCAGCTCGACGGTGTTCCCCGCCGTGACGATCCAAACCGCGGGTTTGCCGTCCTTCTGAAAGATCGCGGTCGGGGGCAGCGCAATGTTGGGGGCTCCACCCACGCGCGCCAGCGTCACGCTCACCGTCATGCCGAGGCGCAACGACGCCGGCGGATTCACGATCGTGGTGCGCACCTGGTAGGTGCGCGTGACCGGATCCGCGCTGGGACTGATCTCGCGCACGCGGCCCGCCCAGGCCTCGCCCAGGCCACTCAGCGGATTGATCAATACCGACGAACCGGCCTTCACTTCGCCGATGCGTCCATCGGGTACGTCGAATACGGCTTCCAGCTCGCTGGGGCGGGCAATGCTCAGCGCACGCTGGCCCGCGGCCACCACGGTGCCCACTTCCACCATCACACGGGTGACCACGCCGTCTTCACCCGCGCGCAGCGTGGTGTAACCCAGGCGCTGTTGCGCCAGCTGCAGCTCCGCGGTGGCCTGCGATAGTTTGGCCTCCGCGGCACGCACCGCCGTCTGTTGCGCCTGGTACTGCGCACGGGTAGTGAGTCCGCGCTCGAGCAGGTCGCGAAATCGCGCCTCTTCACCGCGCGCCCGATCGAGATCGGATTGCGCCGCGGGGACAGCGCCTCTCGCGGCATCGACACCCAACTGCTGATCGGTCTGGTCGAGTTGCGCCAGCAGCTGGCCCTTGCTGACGGTCGCGCCGACATCGACCGCGCGGTTCACGAGCTTGCCGGCCACCTGGAAGCTCAGGTCGGTCTCGTAGCGCGAGCGGATCTCGGCGGTGTAGGTGGCGCTGTCCGCGCTCGCCCCGCCGGCCACGATTTCCGAGCGCACCGGCCGCACCACTGTTTCAGCCTCTTTCTTTCCGCCGCAGCCGGCCAGGATCGCCGCGAGCGCTATTAATAAGAGAGAAGGATTATTGTTGAATGGCATTCCGGGTCTCTTTTTCACTGCGGAGGATGCTCGCGGAACCAGGTTTCCACGCGCGTGAACCAGGCCTCGCGCGGCGCGGGGTCGAGCAGGATTTCGAACTCGCCCATCGACCGCAGCACGTTGACGAAGTCGGTCACGAAACCGTATTTCGCGTCGGAGGCGCTCAAGCCCGAGATCAGCGCGGTTTCCTGCGCGTCGATGAGATCCGTGACCGTCACGGCGCCGCGCGCGTACGCCTCGGTGACATTGGCAAGGTTCTCGTCCGCCGCCGCCTGCGCCTCGCGTGACAAATCGATGGCCGGCCAGGAGCTCGCAGTCCGATGCAGGATCAGGCGCGTGCGCGCCTCGATGCCATCCTGGACGGATGCCTTGTCCGCCTCACTGGCGCGCACCTCGTGCCGTGCCTGCGAACGCTCGGCGATGCGCTGCCCACCGGTGATGAGCGGCAACGTGGCCAGCAACGAAACGCTCCAGCTTTCATCGTCCGGCGCGCCCGGCACCGCGAGCGAACCCGCCCCGCTCCTCTCGGTGAACTTCGAGCCATTCGACACCAGCGCCAGGTCGGGTAGATAGAACGCGCGGCCGGCCGAGCTCAGCGCACGTTGCCGGGCCGTGAGCACCGCCTCCGCTTCCTTGATCTCCGGTGCATTGTCGAGCGCGGTGTGCACCGCGTACTCCATGAACGCGGCCCACTTGGCCGGCGTGTCGAGGAACGCCTGCATGCGCGGATTCGCCACCAGCGCCAGCGGGTCGTCGATTCCCGATTCCACGGTGCGGAAGGGCTGGTTCGCGGGCCGGTGCAGGATGCGCAACATCTCGGTCTCCGCCTGGCGGCGGCTCGCTTCCGCCGACAGCAGCGTCTGCTTGTCGCGCGCCAGCTGCGAGACCCAGCGCAGGTAGTCCGACCGCCCGGCGAGTCCCACTTCCTCGCGTACGCGCGAGATCTCGAGATTCCTGCGCGTGTTCTCGGCGTTGCGGCGGCGTACATCCTCGAACGCCTTGGCGCGCAGCACGTTCAGATAGGCCGAGGCGGAGTCGGTGAGCGTGTCCAGGATGTCGGCGCGCTGGTTTTGCGCCTGCGCCTCGCTCAGCGATTTGGCAATCGAGTAGCCGGCCCAGACGCGTTCGGAGTAGATCACCTGGCTGAATTCGAGCCCGGCGCTGGTCGAATCCTCGGCTTGCGTGAGCTGACTGGCGCGATCCTCGTCGATGCGCGTACGCGCGCCTGTCGCCGACAATGAGGGCAGCAACCCGCTGCGCGCGATATTCACATCGTCCTGGGCACTGCCCAGACGTTCGCGACTGGCGGCGAGCGCGGGGTTCGCGTCGAGCGCCGCGCGCATCGCACCGAGCAGCGTGAGCGGCTGTGCGTCGCCCAGGTCCGCGAGGATCTGCTCGGCGTCGGCCAGGTACTGCCAGCGCGGGGAGAATCCTATCGCCCGCGCCACCTGCATGTTGATGAGCAAACGCTGCGAAGTCGGAAAGCCCACCTCGAAGGTCGCCGGATCTTCGCGCTGGGAAATGCGCTGGATCATGATGGCCACGCGGCGCGCCATGCGTTCGGTGTCGCGCTCGGCGCCGCCGGTGGTCATGAGCATTCCGGCTTCCACTTCGCTGCGCCCGACCACGGAGAAGGTGGGTAGTTTGCGCGCCTGCAATCCCATCGCCAGCTCGCGCAAGCGCGACTCACTAAATCGCAGCGGCGTCACATACACCGCGTCGACCCCGGCCGGAATACTGGCGAGCAACGCGTCGACGTCATCATCCGCGCGCACGATCCCGATCCGTACGTTGAGTGCGGCGGCGAGCTCGGGAGCCTTGGTGTTCAGCGCCGGCAAGGCGGCCAACAGATCATCGTCGACCAGCGCCACCATGTTCTTGAAGCCGACGATCTCGTGAAACGCGCGGACCTCGTTGGCCACGCTGTGGAAGTCGGCGACATACGTGAAATTGTGGCGCGCGCTGCGGCCCTCCTCGAGCGGAAATCCCTGCAGGACCGGATCGATGACCAGCGGCGCGATCACGGGTTTGGACAGCGACTTGCGGCGCGCGGCCTGCTGGGAGGTGAGGATGCCGATGGCCAGCACCACGTCCACGTCGCGGTCGGCGAGCGCGCGATCGAGGGCCGCCTCCGCTCCGGCCAGCGACCAGTCTCCGGCAAAACGCTTGTCGGCCGGCAACAGGATCTGTGTGTCGGGCGCGGCGACGTTGAGGAGTTCCTTCTCGACGGACTCCGCGGAAAATACCGCCCTTCCGGCCGGACCATCCGTGACCACGGCGACGCGAACCTCGCGGGCCTGTACGGAGGAAACGACCAGGGCCAAAGCAAGGGCAAGTGCCAACGTACCCAGTCTGTGCCGCAAACGAAGCCACATCCGCGACTCTCCCGACCGCATTGTTGTTTGCAGGCAGTCTAGTCCGCCCGCAACTGTGCTGTCGTGCACAATTGCGGACAGATCAGCGAGCACGCGCCACGCATGCAGCGCTACTCTTCGGTTCATGGCTCACGAAACCGTGCCCGGCGAACAGGCAGGCCAGCTCGAGGCGCTGCTCGAACGCTGGCAGACCAGTCTCGATCTGCACGCCAAATATTCCGCACTCGATGACGCACGTTACTGGCACGTGCAACCCTGGCCCAAGCACGAGCGACCACAGCGCTGGATCATCCAGCTCGCGCGCAAACGCATCCTGGCGCTGGCGCGCATCGTCACGCAGCGCAAGGCAGAAGGCGACCGCGCCTTCATCGAAGGCATCGAGATCATGGGTTTTCTCGCAACGATGGTCGGCCTCACCAATGTGGAACGTTTCATTCCGCTCGCCACTCATGAGACCGAAAGGCGCGACGTGCTGAGCGCCAAGCCCGGCACTGCAAGTGCAAAGGCGGCCGCCGACACCAGCCGCTCGCGGACGCCGCCCGCGGTACGTGACACCTCACGCACCGCGGAGAATCGCCGCGTGGTCGAGTCGACCCCCAAGCCCGATCCCAGGCGTACCGCCGAGACCACGCGGCAGATGCCGGTGCTGCCGAATTCCAAGGTGTACCGCATGCTCGCCGCGCAGCGTGCCGGCGTGCCGCTCAAGCAGCCACCCGCGCCGGCGCCCGCAAAACGCGAGGCGCGCCGCGACGCCACGCGCCCGGCCGTCATCAAGCCGAAGAAAGCACCCTCGACCGTCAGCCAGACCGAGCACGTCGTGATCGCCGATGCGGTGCGCTTGTTAGGCTGGGGCAAGCAGTGGCACGAACTGGCGGAGATGATCGCGCGGCTGGCCGAGCGGCCAAGCCCCTCGGAAATCCGCCGGATCCTGCGCACTTATCGCGACCAGATCGACGCAGTTGCCACCCGCCGACGCGATTAGCGCCCACGGCCCCGACGGTCAAAAAAATTACAACGGCGTAATCTGCCGCGCGATCTGCCCCGACGTCTTGCGCGAACGCGCCCACCTCAGCAAAATCTGCGCCCCGACGCTGCGCGGAACTATCCGCACGGCGCAACGCTCTCAACAGGCGCCATGATCAAGACTCAAAATCTGACCAAGAACTACGATGGCCTGCTGGCCGTCGACGATCTCACGTTCACGGTGGAGCCAGGCGAAGTCCTCGGGTTCCTCGGACCCAACGGCGCCGGCAAATCCACCACGATGCGCATGCTCGCCGGCTTCATCACGCCTACCAGCGGCACGGGCAGCATCTGCGGTCACGACATCACGGCCGACGCGCTCGCCGCCAAATCCGTGCTGGGCTATCTACCCGAAGGCGCGCCGCACTACGGCGAGATGACCGTGGGCGGATTCCTCGATTTCATCGCCGACCTGCGCCGCCTGGAAGGCGCGCACCGCAAGACGCGCCTCGATTACGTCATCGGGCGGCTGCAGCTCGAGCCGGTCATCGCCCAGACCATCGACACCCTGTCCAAGGGTTTCAAGCGGCGCGTGGGACTGGCGCAGGCCATCGTGCACGACCCGAAGGTGCTGATCCTCGATGAGCCCACCGACGGTCTCGATCCGCTGCAGAAGCACGAGGTGCGCACGCTCATCGGCGAGATCGCGCGCGAAAAAACCATCGTCATCTCCACGCACATCCTCGAAGAAGTCGACGCCGTGTGCACGCGCGCCATCATCGTCGCGCGCGGCAAGCTGGTGGCCGACGACACGCCCGCGGGCCTCAAGGGCCGCGCGCCCTCGGGCCGGCTCGAAGACGTGTTCCGCGCTGTCGCCGCCTGATCTCATCCGGAGCCTGAAGCCTTGAAAACCGTGCGTATCATCCTGCGCCGCGAGCTCGCGAGCTACTTCGCGACCCCGCTCGCCTTCGTGGTCATCGTCATCTTCCTGCTGCTGGCGAACCTGTTCGCATTCTTCTTCGGCGCCTTGTACGAGCGCGGCCAGGCGGACCTGTCTCCGTTCTTCAACTTCCTGCCGTGGCTCTATCTATTCCTGATTCCGGCGGTGTCGATGCGGCTGTGGGCCGAGGAACGGCGCAATGGCAGTATCGAGCTGCTGCTCACCCAGCCCATCACTCTGTGGCAGGCGGTGCTCGGCAAGTTCCTGGCCGCCTGGGTTTTCGTCGGCATCGCACTCGCGCTCACCTTCCCCATCTGGATCACGGTCAACTACCTCGGCAATCCGGACAACGGCGCCATTCTCGCGGCCTATCTCGGCTCGTTGTTCGTCGCCGGAGGGTTCCTCGCCGTGGGCACCTTCACCTCCAGCATCACCCGGAATCAGCTCATCGCGTTTCTCATCGCGGTGCTGATCTGTTTCCTGTTGCTGATGGCCGGCTACCCGGTGGTCACCGAGCTCTTTCAGCGATGGGCGCCGCAGTGGCTGGTCGATGGCATCGCCTCGCTCTCGTTCCTCGCGCACTTCGAAAACATCATCAAGGGCGTGCTCGACCTGCGTGACGTCCTCTACTACGCGCTGGTCACCACCTTCTTCCTGCTCGCGAGCACCGTCGTGCTCGACGCGCGCAAATCCCACTAAACATGTTCAAGAAATCCACTCTCGGTATCGGTGGCTTGGCCCTCGTCGGCCTGCTGTTCATCGGCATCATGCTGCTGGCCAACCTGCTGCTGCGCGGCGCCAAGCTCGACCTCACCGCCGACAAGCTGTTCACCATTTCACAGGGCACCGAAAACATCGTGCACGGGCTCAAGGAACCGGTGAACCTGTATCTCTACTTCTCCGAGAAGTCGGCGACGCCCAATCCGTCGTTGCGCAATCACGCCACGCGCGTGCGCGAGCTGCTCGAAGAGCTGGTGTCGCGCGCCGACGGCAAGCTCACGCTCAAGGTCATCGACCCGCAGCCGTACTCCGAGGATGAAGACCGCGCCAACGAACTTGGCCTCGCGCCGGTGGCCGTCAACCAGAGTGGCGAGAAGGGCTACCTGGGTCTCGCCGCCACCAATTCCACGGACGGCAAGGAATCCATCCCGTACCTCGATCCGCAGTCCGAAGAGCAGCTCGAATACGACGTCGCCAAGCTGATCCACAAGCTGTCGAGCGCGAAGAAGCCCGTCGTCGGATGGCTGTCGTCGCTTCCCATGCAGGGTGATTTCGATCCGCAGACCGGCCGGCCCGGCCAGCCGTGGGTGGTCTACGGCCAGACCGAACAGCTCTACACCGTGCGCAATCTCGAGCCGACGCTGACCGCAGTGGGAAATGACGTCGACGTGCTGGTCATCGTTCATCCGAAAAATCTGCCGCCCGCGGCGCTTTACGCCATCGATCAGTTCGCGCTGCACGGAGGCCGGGTGCTCGTGTTCGTCGATCCGGACGCGCAGGCCGACCAGTCGGCGGCGGATCCGGGCAATCCCATGGCGCAGTTCATGGCCGACAAGTCCTCGCACTTCGAGCCGCTGCTCGCGGCCTGGGGCGTTGATTTCAAGGCCGGCCAGGTCGCGGTGGATCTCGAGCGCGGCATGGTGGTCAACATGCGCCAGGGCGAGCCGCCGATTCAGCACATCGCGGTGCTGGGTCTCGATGCCGCGAGCATGGCTAAGGACGTGGTCACCGCGCGTCTCGACAACGTGTACATGATCACGGCGGGTAGTTTGAGTGCCGTTGCCGGCACGAAGCTCAAGGTCGAGCCGCTCATCAAGACTTCCGCCCAGGCAGGTCTCATACCCGCGCAGCAGGTGAGCATGGCCAGCGATCCGCGCGCATTGCGCGACGGCTTCAAGCCGAGCGGCGAGCTCATGGTCGCCGTGCGCGTGTCGGGCGATGCGTCGACCGCGTTTCCGCAAGGCCCGCCCGCTGGCGTCACGGCCGCACCCGATGCGCTGAAGGCGTCGGTCAAGCCGCTCAACGTCGTGGTCATCGCCGACACCGACATGCTGTCCGACTACGTGTGGGTACGCCAAAGCAACTTCTTCGGCCAGGTGGTCCTGCAGCCCTTCGCCAACAATGGCGAGCTGGTGTGGAACTCCATCGACAACCTGGGCGGCAGCAACGACCTCATCAGCATTCGCGGCCGCGCCGCCTATTCGCGGCCCTTCGATCGCGTGAATGAGTTGCGTCGCAATGCCGACGCGCAGCTGCGTACCAAGGAAGAGCAGCTCCAGAAGGAGCTCGAGCAGACCGAAGCCACGCTGACCAAGCTGCAGACCGCGCAGCCTGCCGGCGAGGCGTTGCTCTCCGAGGGCCAGGCACGCGAGATCGAACGCTTCCAGGATCAGAAGCTGCGGATCCGCAAGGACCTGCGCGCCACCAAGGCGGGCCTCGAGCAGGACATCGAGTCGCTTGGCTGGACGATGAAACTCATCAACCTGCTCGCCATGCCGCTCATCGTGACCGCGCTGGGTTTGCTGGTGGCGCTGTGGCGCAAACGCCGGCGCCATGCCATCGCCATGCTGCGCAAGGGTGGCGCGACATGAACCAGAAAAAATTCTCCATCCTGGCCGGCGCCGCCGTGGTGTTGCTCGCCGCGGGCGTGTGGCTATCCATGCACCGCGCTGGCGGAAGCGACACGGGCGGCGGCACGGTGTTTGCGGATCTAAAACCCGCATTGGGTGAAATCGAAGAGATTCGCCTGTCCAAAGGCGATGGAAGCCGCACCACGCTGCGCAAGGATGCCGGCGGCTGGACCGTGGTCGAGCGCCAGTATCCGGCCGACGCGAGCCGCGTGCGCGAGCTGGCACTGGGGCTCGCCGGCCTGCGGATCGTCGAGCGCAAGACCAGCGACCCGGCTAACTACGCGACGCTCGGTGTCGAGGCGCCCGACAAGCCGACGGCCACCAGCACGCTCGTGGAAGTGGTGGCGGGCAAGAAGACCTGGTCGCTGATCGTCGGCAAGGGCGCGGACGGTCGCGCGGTTTACGTGCGCCGGCCCGACGAGAAAGGCAGCGCGCTGGCGCAGCCATTCATCGCACCCGATCCCGACCAGAAGCGCTGGATCGATCGGCTGATCATCGACATTCCCGGCGCCAGCGTACACGACGTCGCCGTCAAGCCGGCGAACGGCCCAGGCTATCTACTGACACGTGCGAATCGCGGCAGCACCGATCTCACCCTGAGCCCGATCCCGAAGGGACGTACCGCGGTGAGTTCGATGTCGCTCAATGGACAGGCGGACGCGCTCACCGCCTTCCATTTCGACGACGTGCGCGCCGTGTCCGACACCGCAACGGCGCCGGTCGATGTCGCGACCTATCGGACCTTCGACGGCCAGGTCATCGAAATCTCAGGCCGGCGCGAAGGCGAAAAGGCCTATCTGCGGATCGCGACGCGTCGCGATCCGCAACTCGCCGCGCAGTTTCCGGAGCCGGCGCCCGATCCGGTGGTTGCGCCGCCCGCAGGTATTACCCCTCCGCCAGCGCCTGCCGCGACAGCAGCTGCGAAGGCGCCCGACCAGACTGTGGAGAAGCTCGGCGCACGTGCCAAAGGCGTGGAGTACGAAGTCCCCACGTACAAGTACGAGGCGATCTTCAAGAAGCAGGACGAGCTCCTCGAGGCGAAGCAGAAGTAGCTGCTAACGGGTGCGGGCGATCAGGACGAGCGCCACGCCGCCCAGCAACGCCGTCGGAAACCACGCGAGTACCAACGGACTCGCGTCGAACACCAGCGCTCCGCTTTCGAGCATCCGCTGGATCAGGAAGAACGTCACGCCGATGAGCACGCCGAGCAGCGTGCGCGTGCCCGAACCGGCGGAGCGCAGGCTGCCGAACACGAACGGAACCGCGATGAGCGCGGCGAACAGTATTGCCACGGTGCGCGCGATGCGCGACCAGAACGCGAATTCCTGTTCCGCCGAATCGAGATCGTTCTGTTTCAGGTGACGGATGAGATTCCACAACACGCGCGTCTCGAGCTGACGGGGCGAGGACACGGTCAGCGCGAGGAAGTCGCCGCCCACCGTGGACGCGAATTCGCGGCTTTCTTCATGCTCTGACTCGATGAGCTCGCCGCCGAATTTCGTGCTGGCGTAGTGCGAAAGTTTCCAGCTGCCATCGGCCTGCACAGTGGCCGTGGTCGCGGTGGCAACCGATTTCAGACCGTGTTCTTCGGTCAGCTCGAAGATGCGCATGCCGCCGAATTCGCCGCGCCCGGACTGCTGTGCCACGTTGATCAGCAGGTTGCCGTCGCGCACCCACGGCCCCGCCCGCCCGGCGAACGTGATCGTGGAAAACTTGGCCAACAGCTTCTGCTGCTTGGCCATGGCCTGCAGCGGCGGCGCGAGGAACTCGCCGCAGAGCACCGACAGGATCACCAGCAGCACTCCGGCCATGGTCACGGAACCCGCGATGCGCCATACCGAGATTCCCGCGGCGCGCATCACGGTGAGCTCGCTGCCGCGTGCCAGTGAGCCCAGGCCCAGCAACGCGCCGATCATGACGGCGATCGGCATCGTCTCGTACAGCTGCTGTGGAATGTTGAGCAACACGAACCAGAGCGCATCGAGCGCCGTGTACGACCCTTCGCCGATGTCATCCTGCTGGCCGGCGAAGGTGAACAACGCGCCGAGCGCCAGCAGCACCGCCAGCACCACCATGACTCCGCCCAGCACCGCCCGGATCAGATAGCGATCGAGCCGGTTCATGCGAGCGCCCCCGACGCGACGCCTGCGCGCATGTTCCGGCGATAACGCGAACGCGCCACCCATCGCGGTACGTGGATCAAACCGGCGCCGAACAGTGCCACGCCCGCGTGCACCCACCACAGGCCTAGCCACTCGGGCGTGACGCCACGTTCCAGCCAGAATTTGCCGGCGATGGCGAGCTGGATGTACAGATAGAAAATGAGAATCGCGAAGGCGACGCGCGCGTAGCGACCCTGGCGCGGCCGCAAGCGAGCCAGCGGCACGCCGATGAGCGCCATGACCACGGCCATGATCGGCAACGCGAGCCGCCAGTGAAATTCGCCACGTTGCAGCGGATCGCTGGACGCCGCCAGCACGGAAGTCGGAACTCCGCCCAGCGCCAGCGCGCCACCCGCCATCGGCGGCAATCGCACCGGGATGGTGTTCTCGGCGAAGTGAACGATGCGGAATTTCCGCTCGCCCGGAATGCCTTCGTAGCGCTCACCGTCGTACAGCGTGATCACCTGCAGATCGCCGCCTTCGGAATAGGCGTGCTTGGCGCGTTGCGCGAGTGCGATCTCGAGCTGGTTGCCGCGACTGCGCTGGACGAAGACTCGGCGCAACGTGCCGTCGGGGTCGGCCGACTGCGCATACACCACCGTGTTGCCTCCGCCAAACGTGCTGAACTTGCCGGCGCTGACGGGAGCAAATTGCCCGGCGCGCAACGCTTCGCTGCGCATGTCCAGCATCCGGCCGGTGGCGGCGGGCGCCACCTGCAGGGACAGGAAGGCTAACAGCGCCGTGAGCACGGCGGTGAACGCCATCACCGGCAGCAACACCGATCGCGAGCCGGCGCCACAGGCCGCGGCGGCCGTCATTTCGCTGTCGTGGTACAGGCGGCCGAGCGCGAGCACGATGGCGAGCAGCAGGGCGACCGGGATCACCAGCGGGAGTTTCTGAACCGCGCCGAGCAGGATGAGCTCGAGGACGACATTGTGCGGAAATTGACTCTCGGCCGCGCGCTCTAACACCCGCGCAACCTGATCGGTGAGCATTATTGCTAGTAATACGCCAGAAACCGACAGCCAGCTGACGACAACTTCACGCAGGATGTAGCGATCGAGAATCCGCAGCAACAGGTCACCTGATCAGACTTGGGTTACACTTCGCGACCTTAAAACACCCCACCCTCCGCGACAATGCGAGCGTGAACATGCAGTTCGAAATCTGGACGAAGGGGCTGGCCGAGCTGGCCGTAGATTGTGTTGCCGTTGGCGTCCACGACGATGGCGAACCCGCCGCAGAAACCCGGGCGCTCGACCTTCGCGGACGCGAAAAACTCGGGCGACTCCTCAAGCGCGGTGACTTCACCGCCAAGCTGGGGGAAACCTGGCTCATCACCGACCTCGAAGGCATCCGCGCCGACCGCGTGTTGCTGGTGGGCATGGGGCCGAAGGCGCCCTCTTCTTCGAAGGAAGAAATTACACGCAAAGCCTGGCGCCGGATGGTGTCGAGCGCCATCAGCGCCGCGACGCGCACGCGCATTACTTCGCTCGCGCTCGCCCTGCCGCGCCCGGCTGCCAAGCTGCTCTCCGATGAACGCCTCGGGCGTGCCGTGGCGGAGCTCACCGGACACACGCTGTATCGAGTCAACGACCTCAAGAGCAGCAAGAAACCGCGCGCCCATGCGTTGTCGCGGGTCGTGGTGGTCGCGCCGGCCAAGTCGGCAGCGGGAGTGCAGAAA
>Ga0193752_1002826_pt1 | contig 12547 bp, 12 predicted proteins | sample H1c1metaG_FD_144924 | JGI IMG/M metagenome (GOLD analysis project Ga0193752, IMG submission 144924) | Soil microbial communities from a riparian zone of the East river system, Colorado, United States - H1c1 | ecosystem: Environmental > Terrestrial > Soil > Riparian zone | place: USA: East River... | reverse complement strand
CTGAGTGCTGTAAATATGGAAGAACTGAAAGAATCAAAAGCAACATTTGTTTTCGGCCAGATGAACGAACCACCGGGAGCAAGGGCTCGTGTGGCTTTAAGTGGATTGACTATCGCTGAATATTTCCGTGATGGAGATGGAACAGGACAAGGAAAGGATATCTTATTCTTCGTTGATAATATCTTCCGTTTTACACAGGCAGGTTCTGAGGTATCGGCTTTGTTAGGTCGTATGCCATCTGCGGTGGGTTACCAGCCAACACTGGCAACAGAGATGGGATTGATGCAGGAAAGAATTACTTCTACAAAGAACGGTTCGATTACTTCTGTACAGGCGGTATATGTGCCTGCGGATGATCTGACCGATCCGGCTCCGGCAACAACTTTTGCTCACTTAGATGCTACTACAGTATTGAGTCGTAAGATCGCCGATCTTGGTATCTATCCTGCGGTTGATCCTTTGGATTCTACTTCAAGGATCCTTACTCCATTGATCGTTGGTGATGAACATTATAACACAGCTAACCGTGTAAAATTAATTTTACAACGTTATAAAGAGTTACAGGATATTATCGCCATTCTTGGTTTGGATGAATTGAGTGATGAAGATAAACTGGTTGTATCACGTGCACGTAAAGTACAACGTTTCTTAAGTCAGCCTTTCTTCGTGGCTGAGCAGTTCACCGGTTTAAAAGGTGTGTTGGTGCCTATTGAAGATACCATCCGTGGTTTCAACGCCATTATGGACGGCGAAGTGGATGAATATCCGGAAGCCGCATTTAACCTGGTAGGTACTTTGGAAGATGCGATTGAAAAAGGTAAGAAATTAATGGAAGCAGCGAAGGCGTAATTTGATAATTTGAAGATTTGGTGATGTGCTAATGAAATGCAACTGCCAAATCAACTGATCATCAAATTATTAAATCATCAAATTGTATTTATGACTCTAGAGATATTAACACCAGAACAGAAAATTTTTAGCGGCGATGTGTACGGCGTTCAATTACCGGGCATTGCAGGTTTGTTTGAAGTATTGGACAGGCATGCTCCGCTGGTAAGCGCATTAAAAGATGGTACCCTGAAAATTTTAAAGGATAAAACACAAACCAGTTCTTATACCATTAAAAGTGGTTTTGTAGAAGTGCTGAATAACAAAGCAACTGTTTTGGTTGAAGGTGCTTCAGAAGTTTAAGAATTAGAATTAACAGCTTATATAAAAGGCCCATACAATTGTGTGGGCTTTTTTAATTTAGTCGAGTTGTTTTTTTAACTGAACAAAAGCCCATGCAGTAAAAGGAAGTATTAAAAAAATGCTTAAAAATGAAAGCCAGTTTTGTGTAAACCGATACAACAGCATGCTGACTGTGATTAGAAATACGGGATAGCAAACAAAAAATAATGCTACTAACTTGGAGTCGCCATGCCCATCTTCTTTTATTAAATAATCGCCCAGCCATTTAAGAAAATAATACAGAGGCGCATGTACAAGTAACCCAATCAGAGCTGGTATGAACAGCAGTATTCTTTTTACTACAGGTTGATCTACATAGAAGGTTTTATGCAATGTTGCTTTATCAGCACTGTCAATTTCAAAAACATATTTATTGAGTTGTAGTTTTAAAGTTTCATTAAACTGTTTAATTGCATTTCCATGTGTGTCTTTGTAATCGATATTTTCCCTGGTGATCATATCCCCTAAAAACAATTTGATGTTCTTGCCAAATTTTTTAAAAGAACTGTAGTTAATAGCAACCGGTAAAACCTTCAGATCGATCCCATCCTCCCAGCTGCTGATAGCCAGTCTGGCTGTGCCTTTCTTTAAAGGACGTAAATGCCATTCATTGATGCACCGCCCTTCGCTGAAAATTAAAACGATACCATTTTTCTTAAAAATATTTTTGCAAACATCAAAGGTTCTGTAATTCTCTTCCATGTTTTCTACACCTTCGCTAACACGATACACGGGGAACATTTTGAACAGTTGTAAGAACTTTGCAGCTGCTTTATTTTTAAATGCATCACCTCTTGCCAGTGAATAAACCGTTCCATCAAACAAAGTGCAAAGTATAATGGCATCTAAAAATGAATTGGGATGATTTACTGCAAGCAGTAAAGGGCCTTTGTGCTTTAAAAGTTCTTTCCTGTTAATGGCCAGGTCCCTGCAATAAATGGGTAAGGCAAGCCTGGCAATAATTTTTACAAATGAATAAAGCAATTAGTAAATGATTTTAAACAGGAAGTTAATTATAATCGGCAGAAAAAAATAATTGTGTAACTGAAAATTAGTTCAGCTGTGGATCAATAGGATAGTTGATCATTCTTTCATACTCACCACCAAGTGTTTTCAGGCTGTTTTTCCAGACCTGATCATACATGGTATTAAAAACCAGTTTATGTGTTGCTTGAACTGTTAACCAGCTTTTTTCTTCAAGCTCCCCGGTCAACTGACCATCACCCCAGCCGCTGTAGCCAATAAAAAATTTAATTTTAGAGAGGTCTATACTTTTGCTTTTTATTAAGGCTGTCACAGTTTCAAAATTTCCTCCCCAAAAAATATCATCACTTACTTTAACCGATTCCGGTATCAGGTCGGGGCATTGATGCAAAAAATGGATCGTGTTCATTTGTACCGGCCCTCCATAATATACCGGTAAGGTATGGCCTTCCAGGTCAGTTATCAGTTCATCCAATGTTTGTTCTATCTGCTTATTTAAAACAAAACCAAAACTTCCTTCATCCTTATGCTCACATAAAAGGACAACGGTACGCAAAAAATTCGGGTCCTTTAAAAACGGATCAGCGATCAATAATATGCCTGCAGCAGGTTCAATCATCTTTCTAAAATAATATTTAATTGCAAATAAACCATACCGGCTGTGTTTTATTTAAAAATCTAAACCTTAGTTAAATTTAAAATTTAGCACATTTAAATTATATTAGAGGCTGATACTGATTTACCTTTACAGGCATGAAGAAAATTTTTCCGGTCATAACAATATTGATTCTGTTCTCGTTGCTGGGATTGATTTTCTTTCAATACATGTGGATCAAGAGTGCCAAGGATATAAAAGACAAGCAGGTTAATGACAATATTGTCCAGGCCCAGTACTATGCTGCTACTGTATTAACACAGGAACGGAATTCTTTAATGCCTCTTGCAAGGAAGAACGACCTGCTTTTTCCGGGGGATAAATTACAGATGCAGTATTTTAAACCATCAGTAGTAAAGCGTTTTTCCAGAGATGAAATTGCCGATATAATCCGCATGGGGTTCAATAAATTCAATCTGAAAGATTATCCCTTTGAATTTAATGTTATGGTCAATACACTTAATGGCGAACAGGTGTACAGTGATAATTTTTATAAGTATTATCTCGATTCAGCTAATAATTTGAATCACGTTATTCCACTGGAACCTGCAAGTGGTAGTAATTTAGAAAACCTTGTAAACGAAGAATATCTTTCTATCATAGTGCCGCATCAAAAAGGCCTTATATGGAGAGAAATGATATGGTTTGTATTGGGAGCTGTATTGTTTACCATTATCATTACCACAGCTTTTTTTATAACCGTGCGTACATTGTTAAAACAGAAAAAACTAAGTGAGATAAAATCTGATTTTATCAATAATATGACCCATGAGTTTAAAACACCCCTGGCAACCATATCATTGGCTGTTGATGCTTTGAAGAATGAAAAAGTTTCCAGTGACAAAGAAAAATCAGGGTACTTTACGGGTATAATCAAAGAAGAGAACAAGAGAATGAACAAGCAGGTGGAAACCATACTGCAGGCGGCTTTGCTGGATAAGAAGGAAGTGCAACTGAACATGAAAAGGTTACTGGCGCATGATATCATCATTAATGTATTGAACAATATCAGTTTACAGGTTGAAGAAAAAGGCGGCAAGATTGACGTTGAACTGGAAGCCGAAAACGACCTGATCATGGCAGATGAAGTGCACTTCACCAATGTGATCAATAACCTGCTTGATAATGCTGTAAAATATTCAAAAGATAATCTTCACATCAAACTAAGTACAAAGAACGCCGGTAATCATCTTAAAATAAAAATTGAGGATAATGGTATTGGTATGAATAAAGAAACCCTGCACCGCATCTTTGAAAAATTTTACAGGGCACATACCGGTAATGTACACAACGTGAAAGGATTTGGATTGGGATTAAGTTATGTTAAGACCATGATCGATGCTCATCACGGGCATATAAAGGCAGAAAGTGTTTTGGGAAAAGGCAGCAGTTTTACCATATCACTCCCGCTACCAAAATAAATCATCTTTTAGAAACCGGCACCACCAGTTTCAATCCGCTCCATTCTTCGCTTACAGCACAAACCTTCACATCAACCAGGTTATTTTGCAAGGCAAAATCACGGATCATATTTTCAGAGATATCTGTGCTGATCCCTGCACTCTTTTTATACCAGGATACCCAAACAATTGCCGATGTATTTTTCTTACAAAACTTTAGAACCGGGATCATTCCTTTTTTAAAATTGGCGAAATTTTCTGCAAACAGGTGAATAAGGTCAGGTATTTCGATGTCACTCATAAACTGGTCGGAGATATTAGCCCCAAGCCATTCAAAATATTCTCCAGGTTTGTTTACCACCAAAATTTTCATTTCGGGCTTAATACCTAATTTTTTGATCAAAGGAGTTCGGGAATATCCTGTATCTGCCATAAAATGATCTTTTTGGGATGAAAAAATTCCCTGTTCACAGCTATGCACATCTTTCCACATGCAATCCACATTAGGTTTCCTCTTTTTTGCCTTCTAAATCCACACTGTACAAACCTACGGCCTTGTGGATAAAAAACTTTCCCCAAAATTTGATTATAAAGTGGGAAAAAGTGTTATTTTGTGGGAGTATGAAAAATGCCTCACATTATACCCGCAGCAAAGCTGGGATCCTATTTTTTCTGATATCAGCAAACTGAATGATTTTGACCCTAAGGTAAGAGAATTCAGGCGGTATTTTTTGAACGGGGCCACACAATTGGAGCTGGATTCTGCCGGCAGATTGCTGGTACCTAAGAACCTGACCGAACATGCAGGGCTTGACAAAGACATTGTGTTGGTTTCGGCGGTTAACAAAATTGAGATCTGGGACAAAAGTAAGTATAAGCAGTTCTTTGAAACTTTTACACCACAATCATTCAGCGATCTGGCAAATGAAGTGATGAATAAGACGGTTGGTTGATTTGTTTACCAGTTAATTGGTTAAAACTTAATATGGCTGATCAAAAACAACAAAAACCAATTAGCGGATCAACGGATAGATCCTCCGGCTATCACACTCCTGTCTTATTACAGGAATGTGTCGATGGCCTGGATATTTGGCCTGGTGGCATCTATGTTGATTGCACATTTGGAGGTGGGGGACACAGCAAAGCCATTTTAGAACAGTTGAATGAAAATGGAAAGCTGATCGTTTTTGACCAGGATGATGATGCCCGAAAGAATTTGCCAAAGGATGAACGTGTAATTTTTGTTCCTCAAAATTTCAGGCACCTGCAAAGGTTTTTACGATTGCATAAAGCATCAAAAATTGATGGTATCCTTGCCGACCTCGGCGTTTCCAGTCACCAGTTCGATGAAGCGGATCGTGGGTTTTCTATTCGCTTTGATGCAGCGCTTGATATGCGTATGGATCAGCGACAGCCACTTACTGCTGCAGATATACTTAAAAATTTCTCAGCATCACAGTTGCACAAAATGTTTGAGCAGTATGGTGAAGTAACCAACGCTAAAACACTGGCAAGAACGATCGTATCGCAAAGAGCGCTTGCTCCCATCCGAACCGTCAACGAGTTTAAAAATGCGGTGCATGCAATTGTGAAAGGCAATCCCCAAAAATATTTTGCGCAGGTTTTCCAGGCACTAAGAATTGAAGTGAACGATGAACTGGGTGCATTGAAAGAGCTGTTGCAGCAATCCTTATCAGTCCTAAAGCCGGGAGGAAGAATTGCGGTCATCACCTTCCATTCGCTCGAAGACAGGATCGTAAAGAATTTTTTCAGGGATGGAACATTTGAGGATACTGCTATTGATGATGTATATGGGCATCGTTTTGAGAATCCACTGCAAGTGATCACCAAAAAACCGGTTACAGCAACTGAAAAAGAATTGAAAGAGAATACCCGCTCACGCAGTGCAAAATTACGTGTGGCAGCAATGAAGTAAAAGTTTAAAGCCAAGCATACAAAATAAAACATGGCAGCAGAAAGCGAAATAAAGGAAGAGCAGGCAACCGGTCAGAAGTTTGACTGGAAAAAATTCATCAGTCACAAATGGGTGGTGAGGAACATCCCTTTCTTTTTGTTTCTGACTATACTGGCCGTACTCTATATATATAACGGCCACTATACAGATAAGCTGAACTTAAAAATAAGTACAACCGAAAAAAAAATTAAAGAACTGGAATACGAATACAAGACCATTAAAAGCGATGTGATATTCAGAAGCAAAGCAAGTGAATTGATAAAAGTGGTAGAACCATTGGGATTAAAAGAATTGACAGAACCACCGGTTTTACTGGGAGAAAAATAAAAGAATAAAAATTGGACGTAAAAAAAGACATACTGTGGCGTGTTTATCTCAGTTTCCTGGGAATAGCGATCCTTGGCGTGGTTGTCATTGGTAAGGCTTTTTATATTCAGCAGGTGCAGGGCGATTTCTGGACTAAAATGGATAACAACCAGCACTTGAAATATTTACCTGTAGAAGCTGAAAGAGGAACCATATACAGCGAAGATGGAAATATGCTCAGCACTTCTGTTCCGGTCTTCGATGTGTACGTAGATTTTGCCGCTGAAGGTTTAAGAGCAAAAGATGGTGAAAGGTTCAAGAATAATATTGATACACTGAGTATTTGCCTTTCAAATTTATTTAACGATAAAACAGCCCAGGATTATCAGAAGGAAATGAAACTGGCTTACAAAAATAAAGACAGGTATTATCTGCTTAAAAAGAAGATATCATTTACGCAGTATAAAGAACTGAGGGATTTTCCATTGGTGAAACTGGGTAAAAATAAAAGCGGCTTCATTGTTATTGCAAAAGACAAACGGATCAATCCCTATGTTTTACTGGCTAACCGTACCATCGGTTTATCAAGAGACAATGCAAAAAATGTAGGATTGGAGCAGCGATACGATAGTTTGCTGAAAGGCAAAACAGGACAGCAATTGGTAAGGTATATGGCTGGCGCTTATATGCCGGTTGATGGCGCCGAAGTGGATCCTGAAAACGGGAAAGATATTATTTCAACCCTGGATACTTATATACAGGATGTTACAGAATCTGCCTTAATGCGCATGATGGTTGGCAATAATTCATTGCATGGAACTGCTATCGTTATGGAAACTTCCACCGGCAAAATAAAAGCGATCGCAAATTTGGGACAAAGGAAAAATGCAGACGGAACTGTGATGAAAGATATAGATGGCAATAGCATATATGACGAAGACCTGAATTATGGAATAGGTAAGGTAACTGAACCCGGCTCAATATTTAAACTGGCAACGGTCATGAGTTTGATGGAAGATAAATATGTGACCATGAATACGATTGTTGATTGCGAAGGCGGAAAGAAAAACTTTTATGGATTAACCATCAGGGATTCTCATTTGGGTGCCGGCCAGTTAACAGTTAAAGAAGCATTTGAAAGAAGCAGCAATGTAGCATTTGCAAAACTTGCTGATCAATATTATCACAGTCAGCCTTCAAAATTCATCAGTCATTTGCACAAATTCAGGTTGGATACGCTTACCGGTGTTGATCTTACAGCTTCATCAGGTAAACCTACCATCAAAAAGCCAACCAACCGCAGCTGGGCAAATACCACCATTCCTTATATGGCACATGGTTACGAAGAACTGGTTACACCGCTGCACATGCTTATGTTATACAATGCCGTTGCCAATAACGGAAGAATGATGAAGCCTTACCTGGTAAGCGCAATAAAACAATATGGTGTAGAAGTGAGAACAATAAAACCGGTAGTGCTGGAAGAAAAAATATGCAGCGATGAAACCCTTGCCCAGATTAAGGAATGCCTGTTGGGTGTGGTGGAAGGGGAACATGGTACAGCAAGGAGTATAAAAGATTCAGCATACCAGATAGCAGGAAAGACCGGTACCGCTGTTACGGCTCTTGATAACAGGGGATATAACAAAGGCAATAAGATATACCAGGCTTCTTTCATTGGTTATTTTCCGGCCAACCAGCCCAAATACACCATAGCAGTTGTTATCCAAAACAGTAAAGAATCAAGAAAAATATATGGAGCTGATGTTTCAGGTACTGTGTTCAAAGAGATCAGCGACAGGATCTATGGAAGTTATCTCAGCACAAAAAAATATTTAGCTGTAAATGCACCGGACAGCAGTCTGTATAATTATTTCGGGATGAAGAATGAACTCAGTTCGATTTTCACTTCGCTAAATCTTACTTATACCGATTCGGGAACTTCCGGTTACTGGAGATCGATGCAGATACAAAATAATTCCCGGGTTCTAAATACACCGCCCGTTTCAAATTCAACATCCGGTTCTGTAACCCCTAATGTTATCGGAATGGGTTTGAAAGATGCGGTGTATTTACTTGAAAACAAAGGATTGAAAGTTACCATTACCGGAAGGGGAAGGGTAATGAACCAGTCTTTAATAGCAGGAACAAATTTTACTAAAAATCAAAACATCGCTTTAATACTGAATTGATACTACAGGATATACTATATAAAGTTTCTATCCGCTCTGTAAAGGGCAATACCAACATTGAAATAAATGGATTGCACATCGACTCCCGGAATGTAAAACAGTCTGATTGTTTTATTGCATTAAAAGGGACTAAGACTGATGGACAGGGATTCATTGAAGCGGCCATTGAAAAAGGTGCGACAGCCATTGTTTGTGAAGCATTGCCTTCGGTGATCAATGATGCAGTTACTTATGTGCAGGTTGATAACGCCGCCGACGCGGCTGGATATATGAGCCATAACTTTTATGGCGAACCTTCTTTGAAGTTAAAGCTGGTGGGAGTTACAGGAACAAACGGTAAGACCACGATTGCTACGCTGTTATGGAAACTGTTTACTGCATTGGGTTATAAATGTGGTCTGATCAGCACTGTGCAAAATCAAATAGGCGAAAAAATAATTGAAGCAACACATACAACACCTGATGCAGTTACTATAAATGCTTTATTGAAAAAGATGGCTGATGAAGGTTGTGCTTATGTTTTCATGGAATGCAGCAGCCACGCCATTCACCAGGGAAGGATCACTGGTTTGCAATTCAGCGGTGCGTTGTTCAGTAATATCACACACGATCATCTTGATTATCACAAAACATTTGATGAATACATCCGGGTAAAGAAATCATGGTTTGATAAGCTGCCGTCAACTGGTTTTGCCATCAGCAATGCCGATGACAAACGTGGTGCGGTGATGTTGCAGAATACCAATGCAAAAAAATATTTCTACAGCCTGAAGACCATGGCTGATTTTAAAGGAAAGATCCTGGATAACAGCCTGGAAGGTTTGCACATGACTGTGAATGATAAAGAAGTTTACTTCCGGCTGATAGGAGAATTCAATGCCTATAATCTACTGGCAGCTTATGGTGCTGCTGTTTGTTTAGGAGAAGAAAAGGACAATGTGCTGCAACTATTAAGCAGTTTAGATGGTGCTGAGGGAAGGTTTGATTATATGGTCAGCAAAAAAGAAAAAGTAAAAGGTATTGTTGATTATGCCCATACACCAGATGCATTATTAAATGTATTGGCAACGATAAAAAATTTAAGAAAAGGTAACGAACAGGTTATAACCGTGGTTGGTTGTGGTGGCGACCGGGATAAAACAAAACGGCCGGTGATGGCCGAAGTGGCTTGTGAGTATAGTGATAGAGTGATCCTGACTTCTGATAATCCAAGAAGTGAAGACCCGTTGGAAATTTTGAAAGATATGCAGGCAGGTGTGAATGCGGCGGCAAAAAAAAAAGTTATTTCTATTGCCGACAGGAAAGAAGCTATTAAAACTGCTGTGAGCCTGGCTATGACCGATGACATTGTTTTAATAGCGGGTAAGGGGCATGAGAAGTACCAGGATATAAAAGGCGTGAAGTATGATTTTGATGATAAGAAGATATTGAATGAAATGTTTGAATTGCTTGAGAAATAATTTGATGATTTGGAGATGTGCCGATTTGAAAATTATTGAAGGCTATTATTAAAAAAGGAAGGCGAATTGATTAATCACCAAATTATCAAATCACCAAATTAGATTTATGTTATATCATATTTTCGATTGGCTTGACAGAGAAGGCTTCCAGTTTCCCGGGATAAACCTTTTCCAGTTCATCACCTTCAGGGTGTTGCTGGCAATGATATTGAGCCTGGTGATAACAACTGTTTATGGTAAAAAGTTAATTAAGTATTTACAGAAAAAACAATTGGGCGAATCTGTACGTGATCTTGGTTTGGCAGGACAGAGTGAAAAGAAAGGAACACCAACTATGGGTGGCATCATTATACTTCTGGCTATATTGATACCTACTATTTTGCTGGCAGATCTTGATAAAGTCTACATCCGCCTGATGTTGTTGTGTACAGTTTGGTTAGGCAGTATTGGTTTTATTGATGACTATTTAAAGATCAGGGCAAAACGGATTGTACAGGCAAAAGGAATTGCATACAAGAAGAGTGATAGCGATGGTTTAGCTGGCAGGTTTAAAATTTTTGGGCAGGTAATGTTAGGTATCATAGTTGGCGCTACACTTTATTTTACGCCAAGTGTTATTGTTGAAAGAGAAATATACAATCCTGATGTGCAGTATGTAAAAGATTCTGTTTTGAGAAGAGGAGAAAGATTGATGAGCGACTCTTTTCATGTTGTAAACCTCGATGGGAAAAAACACATTTTCGCAAAAGTAAAAACACCGATCACGACTATTCCTTTTGTAAAAACGCATGAGTTCAATTATACAAGGCTTTTACCCCAAAGCTGGGAAAGTTATGCCTATATATTATATATCATCATCGTAATTTTTATTGTAACCGCAGTCAGTAATGGTGCAAATGTAACCGATGGCCTGGATGGTTTGGCAACAGGGGTAAGTGCCATCATCGGTATTTGCCTGGGCATATTTGCATACGTAAGCGGTAATATAAAATTTGCTGAGTATCTCAATATCATGTACATACCCAACATTGGCGAACTGTCAATTTTTATTGCAGCATTTGTTGGCGCATGTATCGGCTTCCTGTGGTACAATGCTTACCCGGCACAGGTTTTCATGGGCGACACCGGTTCGCTTGCACTGGGTGGTATCATTGCAGCACTGGCGATCATTGTTCGTAAAGAATTACTGATACCTATTTTCTGCTTTGTGTTTTTGGTGGAGAATTTAAGTGTAGTGATACAGGTAGCATATTTTAAATACACCAAGCGAAAGTATGGCGAGGGGCGGCGTGTCTTTTTAATGAGCCCACTCCATCATCATTACCAGAAACTGGGTTATCATGAAAGTAAAATTGCGGTCCGTTTCTGGATCATAACAATATTAAGTGTGGTTTTAGCAATTGTAACGCTGAAACTGCGATAAAGAAGTTTTGGAAAACCAAACTGGCAGCTTACAGAAATGTAATGCTATGTTTTTCAATCTTACCAATATCCCTTGTAAAAGCAGAAAACCAGTTCTGACTGAAAACTGACCTGTTAAATTCTATGCTGTTGAAAAACCATTTTTTTACTTCACCAAGGAAGTGAAAATGTATTGAAATGAAAAAAAAATTGGTCATACTGGGTGGAGGCGAAAGCGGGATAGGCACAGCTTTGCTGGCAAAGCAGCAGGGGTATGATGTGTTTGTAAGTGATGGCTCACCGATCAAAGATCATTACAGGATGGAGTTGCAGTTGAATAAAATTGAATTTGAAGAAGGCACACATTCAACGGAAAGAATTTTAAATGCAGATGAAGTGATGAAGAGCCCCGGTATACCTGAAAAGAATGAACTGGTAAAACAAATCAGGGCTAAAGGTATTAACGTGATCAGCGAAATAGAATTTGCATACCGCTATAAAGGTAATAGTAAGATCATTGCCATTACCGGTAGTAATGGTAAAACGACTACCACAGCATTGACCTATCATATCTGTAAAACAGCCGGAGCTGATTGTGCCATGGTCGGCAATATCGGGTTCTCTTTTGCCAAACAGGTTGCAGTAGAACCTAAGCAATTATATGTGGCCGAAATAAGTTCGTTCCAGCTGGATGATATAAAAACATTCAGGCCCGATGTAGCGGTGATGACAAATATAACAGAAGATCATTTAGACAGGTACGATTACAAATTTGATAATTATATCAGTAGTAAGTACCGGGTAGCAATGAACCAACAAAAAGAAGATGTTTTTATTTATAACCTGGATGACGAAGTAACTGTGAAAACAATAAACAATTATCCCATTAAATCAACACTAGCCCCCATTACCATGAGTAAACAACTGCCACAAGGTGCCTATTT
>Ga0193752_1002825_pt1 | contig 12550 bp, 12 predicted proteins | sample H1c1metaG_FD_144924 | JGI IMG/M metagenome (GOLD analysis project Ga0193752, IMG submission 144924) | Soil microbial communities from a riparian zone of the East river system, Colorado, United States - H1c1 | ecosystem: Environmental > Terrestrial > Soil > Riparian zone | place: USA: East River... | reverse complement strand
CCGCCCGTGTCTGGACCGCCCCACAGCCCGCTCGGCCCTTCGCTCGATCCGCCGGTGATCGCGCCTGAGCAGCTCGCGACCAGCAGCGGCAACGCCGCGATGAGGATGCGCTGAGTCCAATCAGTCATCTGCACCGTTCCCTCGCGACGAGCACCCGCTAGCCGCGACCACCGGTGACTTAGATAGCAAGCCTGCGCAGGTCGCGACATTCCACAACATCCGGGTCCAAGTAAGGGTGGTGCCGGACCCGGGTTCTGCGGCAGGCTTCCGGCTCAACGCGCAGTGAGGGAGATCCCAAATGGCTGAGGCAAAGCTCGTAATCGAGGACCTGAAGATCGGCGATGGCGCCGAAGCGCAGTCGGGCGCGAATGTTACCGTGCACTACGTTGGCACCTTGACCACCGGCCAGAAGTTCGACAGCTCGCGCGACCGCGGCAAGGGCTTCTCTTTCAAGCTCGGCGCTGGCCAAGTAATCCAGGGTTGGGACCAAGGCGTCGTCGGTATGAAGATTGGCGGCGTGCGGCGGCTCACGATCCCGCCCCATCTGGCGTACGGCGAGCGCGGCTTCCCGGGGGCGATCCCGCCCTCCTCGACCTTGATCTTCGAGGTCGAGCTGCTGAAGGTCTGATCCTTACGACGCTCGCGCGGCGCCTGTGACGGTCGACGGCAACGTTACGTCCGGGCGCAGGCCGAGATAGCGGCGCAAGAACAGCGCGATGATCTGCACGCTCAAACGGTGGAAGTCGCGCTGCAGCACGTAAGCGTGCGGTTGATCGGCGACCATGTGCAGCTCCGCAGGTACGCGCGCCGCAAGCAGCGCTTCATACATGCGCATGCTCGCTTTCGCAGGCACCAGCTCGTCGGCGTTGCCATGCAAGAGCAGCGTCGGCGGAAAACCTGGGCGAACGTAGTTGAGCGGGCTGGCAGCGGCGGCTGCCTCCGCCGTGTCGTCGTCGCCGAGCAGCGCCAGCGCTGGCACTGCGCCTTCCTCCATCGCATCGCGCGGCGAGAGCAATGTCGGCGGGAAGATCGCGACCACAGCGCGCAGTTGAGGCGCCGGCTCGTTCGTAAACGCGTTTGCACCCGCGAGCAACGCGAGGTGACCACCTGCCGAAGCGCCGACCGCGGCGATGCGATTCGGATCGACGCCGAGCGCGCGCGCGTTGTCGCGCAGGTAGCGCAGCGCAGCGTGCACGTCGTCCATCTGCGCCGGCCACTTCGCTTCGGGCGTCAACCGATAGCTCGACGCGAGGCACACGAAGCCTTCGCGCCCGAGGTGAATGCCATATGCACGCAGCTGATTGCGATCCCCGCGCTGCCACGCCCCGCCGTGCAGCAGCACGATGCCGGCACCGTTCGCGGCATCCGACGGTGGCTTAAAGATCTCGCACGAAAGCTCTCGGTCGCCGGCTCGGGCGAACACCACGTTCTCTTCGATGACGACGCGGTCGGCCATCAGCGCATCTCGAGGCTCTCTTCCATCGACTCGAGGATGGAGAGGTCTTCGTTGAGCTTGACGCCTTCTCTTTCGAGCAGCTCGCGCGTCCGCTCCGTGATCGCGCCGACGCGAAACAATGCGGGCATCATCAAGTGCTTGAAGGCATGCACCTGATCGTTCGGCTGCACGAAGCGAATGCCCATCGCGCGCGCCTCCATGTAGCCCTTCGCGAGGTCGGTCGGATCGATATCGGCCGCTTGCAACACCTGCAGAAAACCTGGGTCGAACTCCGTGCCGCGGCGCAGGCGCGCTTGCCGCATCATCAGCAGCGCTTCCATCGCGAACTGCGCGATGTCCTCGCGCTCGTCCGGGTGCATCGCCGCGATCGTCTTGCCGACGTACACACCACCGAACGCCACGTGCCGCGCCTCGTCGCGCATCACGTACGTGAGGATCTCGCGCAGCAGCTCGCAGGTCGTGACCTTGCGCATGTTGTGAAAGGCGCCCAGCGCGAGCCCTTCCACGACCATGTTCATGCCGATCGCGATCTTCACCCAGTTGCCAGAGGTGAGCGTGATGTCGATCAGCTCCTTGAGCCACTTGCCGATCGGATAGATGACCGCAAGCTTCTTGATGTAGCGGTCGTACACCTCGACGTGGCGCGCCTCGTCCATCGTCTGCGTCGCCGCGAACAGCTTGCCTTCGTAGTCGGGCACCGCGTGAGTGAGCGCCGCGGCGGTCATCAGCGCGCCTTGCTCACCATGCAGGAACTGCGAGAGCTGATACGCGGCGATGTGCGCGCGCAGCGCTTCCTGCTTGCTCTTCGCAAGCTTCTGCACGAACGGGATCGCGGTCAGCCCGAACTGCTCTTCATCGACGATCGGCCGGGACGGATCGATCGGCTTGTCCCATGGGATGTCCTTCGCGGCATCCCATTGCAAGCCTTTCGCCTTTTCGTACAGGCGGCCCAGCTGCTCTTGATCGATCGCGTAGTTGAACTGCCAGCAGATCTCCATAGGAGACCTGAGCAGATCGATCGAGCTCAGCTTCTGCTCCGCCTGCGCCATCCGATACTTCGTCCTGGTTGTGCGCGCTCAGCGTGAGTCGCGCTCGTCTTCTTCCTCTTCGTCGTCTTCAGCGTCTTCGTCGCCTTCGGCGTCTTCGTCGCTCTCGTCGCCTTCGTCCGCGTCGTCGCCCGCTTCATCCTCGGCGTTTGCCTCAGCGTAGTCGGCGTCCGTTTCGCTTTCGCCTTCATCCAGGTCGGCGTCGCCCTCGTCGTCACCTTGGTCCGATTCCTGGGAGGGCGAAAGGTCCGCGGCATCATCGCCCGCATTGCGCAGCTCGAAGATGTCGGTATTGCGACTTTCGAGCTCGCCGCCCTCTTCGCCCGAGCCACCTTCCGCGCGTTGGCCGCCTTCGGCCTCGACGCCACCTTCGGGCGCTTCGGACGGGCCGGCCGCCCCTTGCTGGCGCTGCTGGTCGCGGTCGCGGCCGCGCATACGGTCCTGGTTCCGATCGCCCGGACGATTGCGGTCGCGATCCCGGTCGCGGTCCCGGTCGCGATCCCGGTCGCGGACGTCGTCGCGCATCTGGCTGCTGCGCGCCTCGCCCGTGTCACCGAGCGCCTCGAGCAAGTCGAGATCGATATCGCATAGCGCCACGTGGTGGACGCGAATGCCGATGCCGGCACGCTCCATCGATTGCGCCAGCTCGACGCCTTCGAACAGCGCGCACGGCGCGGCGCCCTCGGCGACCGCTTCTTCGCGCGCGCCGCTGGTCACGCGACCGGTGGTGACCAGCCAAGTGTTGGTAGCGTTCGCGTAGTGATGGAGCGAGCCGCGCGTCGCGATCACGGTCTCGCGATCGAGATCACGGCCGGCGCGCTGCACGACGATCGCGAGCCGCGTCTCTTCGGTGCCGCGGCGGCGTGTGCCTGCGAAGTGCAGCTCGCGGACCGAGCTGCCGGGGCGGCGCACCGCGCGCAAACCGGTCACGCCTTCGGTGTTGAGCCACGTCGCGATGATCTCGGCAAAGCCGGCGATCGGCAGGTCGTTCAAGCGCTGCATGAACGCGCGGCGCACTTGGTCGCGCTGGCGTTCGGCGCTCTGGCAGGCTTGCTCTTCATGACGCAGCGCTTCGCGCGGCAGCAGCCACTCGGTCAGACTGACGCGCTGTTGCGCGATCCGAAAGCGCGAGCGTGCGCCGAGCTGTGAGGCGCGCGCGACGTCGGCGCGCAACGCAGCCGCAACCGTCGGCGCGAGCGCTTCGGGCGAGCCGGTGAGCCGGCCCCGGCGCACGAGCTGATCGGCGATCCGCGCAAACGAAGCAGGCGAGCGATTGTCGCGCGAGAGCACGTGATACGCGGCATCGGCGAGATCCTTGCCGAGCAGATCGCCATCGCCCGGCTCGCGGTTCAGATCGACCGCGGGCTCGGCGTGACGCGGACGGTCGCGATCACGATTGTCGCGATGATCGCGATCACGGAGGTCGCGCTGGCCGCGGTGATCACGGTTGTCGCGGCTATCGCGGTTGTCACGCGGCGGATCGCGATGATCGCGGTGATCGCGCGGCTCGCGTACCTCACGAGGCTCGCGGGGCTCGCGGGGCTCGCGCGCCTCGCGCTGGCCACCGGCAGCTTCGCGCACGTCGCCGCGCGGCTGCTGCTCTTCGCGGCCGTGGCCACCGTTTTGCACGGGAGCGGCGCCGTTACCGTTGGGCTCGAGCTCACCCTTGCCGCGACGGCGGCGGCGGCGGCGGCGGCGACCGCCGCTCTCTTCAGCTGCGCTGCTCGCTTCGTCGAGGCCGGCGAGGATCGGATCGTCGTCATCCGCTTCGGCGGGGAAAACATCGGAGCCGGGCAGCGGCGGGCGCTCGGGCTTGGCAGGCACGACCTGGGCTTCGCCCGCTTCGCCGGGCTCGGCGGCCGCGGCGGATTCTCGATCTCTATTCATGGAATGCTCCCGGAATGCGAATACGCCTGGCCGCACCTTGACGATTCGCGTCTCGCTCCGGTCCTTCTTGACCAGAGTCGCTAGACGCGAGCTCATCGTGACTTCAGGTGTTTTGCCGACGTGAGAGAGAAGATTTCGCTCGATGGCGATCTCAGTGATCTTCTTGAAATGTAGAGGCTCACCCGCGCTGCGGAGAACCTCCAAAGCGGCTTCGGTAAACGTCATGAGCATGGCTCGTACAAGGGGGCTGGGAAGCTTGTTTGTTCGGGCAGCCCACGTACGCGCCGCGACGAATCCCGCGGCTACTACGGACTGCGCGCCGACCCCAATCGGCGCGCTGGAGCTGCATGTTGCGAGAGCCACCGACCACGCTCGTCCGCACGCTGCTTTGATCGCGTTCAATCATCGAACGCGGCCGCGGCGAATTTGCCGACGGCTCTGCAGCGGGGCACGCGCTCATCGCGCGGATAGTCGTGTGGTTGGAGAGGCTCACGCAGATGTCCAGGACTCGGTCTTGCCCGAACAGAAGATTGGTTTGTTTGGCTCTCGAGTCGCCACCAGATGATGTCGCTTTCGAGATGCCACCCGTCCGGCACCGTATCAGCCTGATCGAAGTGGCGCAATTGCACAGTAACGCCCCGCTTGGTCCTCCCAGCCCCTCGTAAACCGCTTTTTTGACCGCGATCAGCCGCTCCTGTACCCCAGAAAACACGCTGCTTTTGTGGGTGCGCTAGCCAACTCGGGTGAGTAGCCTCCGCGACCCCAAAGCCGCCCGGCCTGCCGGCGGCGTGTGGATTCGGCAGCACAGGAGCCAGTATGAAAGATAAGCGCGTCGGGATCTTGATGGGCGGGATGAGCGCCGAGCATGAGGTTTCCCTGGCGAGCGGCGAGGCGATCTACGCCGCGCTGACCGGCCGCGGCTACGACGCGACCCGCATCTTCGTGGACCGCGACATCGACCAAGTCTTGCGCCAAGAGCCGATCGACGTGGCCTTCATGGCCCTGCACGGCTCGTACGGCGAGGACGGCTGCATCCAGGGCCTGCTCGAGCTGATGGCCATCCCGTACACCGGCCCGGGCGTGTGCGAGAGCGCGCTGGCCATGGACAAGCTCAAGGCCAAGGAGTTGTTCCGGCTCCATAATGTGCCGACGCCGCCCTATTACGTGCTCGACGCCGACGAGATCGACGACGTGATGCGCCTGCACGGATCGTTCGGCTTCCCGGCGTTCGTGAAGCCGCGCCGCCAGGGCTCGAGCATCGGTGCCGGCAAGGCCGAGGACATGGACGAGCTACGCGTGCGCTGCGAGGACGCGCTGCGCTTCGATGATTCGGTGCTGGTCGAGCGCTTCGTACAGGGCACCGAGATCGGCGTCGGCGTGCTCGACGGCCGCGCGCTCGGCACCGTGGAGATCGTGCCCAAGCGCGGCTTCTACGACTACAAGGCCAAGTATCAGGCCGGCAACTCGGAGTACCACTGCCCGGCTCGCCTGCCGGCCACGCGCCTTCAGAACGTGCAGCGGATGGCGGAGCGTGCGGTGCAAGCGCTCGGCGCGACCGGCGCGGTGCGCGTCGACATGCTCGTGACCGAGGGCGAGAACGAGTACGTGCTCGAGGTGAACACCCTGCCCGGCATGACCGAGACCTCGCTGCTGCCGAAGATCGCCGCCAAGGCCGGCTACAGCTTTCCCGATCTCTGCGAGGCCATCCTGAGCACCGCCTCGCTCAAGATCGGTCGTAGCTCGTTATCGGGGGAACGTCGCCGTTCCCCCGCCCCGCCGGCGGAGCCGTCGGGGGCCCACCCCTTCACGGGGCTCGCTTCGCTCGCGCTTAGCGATGGTGACGGCGTTTAGCTCGCTACTTGACCAGTACGAGCAGCCAAGCCTCGGTGTCGGCGTTCTCGCTAGCGATTCGTAGCTCGGCCGCGCCGGCTTGAGCGCCGGCTGGCGCGCAGAACAGCGCGGGGTCGATGTCGTTGCCCGGCTCGCCCAGCCGCTTGCTGCCCGAGACCAGCTCTCCGTACGCACCGCGCTCGGTCGAGATCACGTACGCGCGCACGCACTGGTTGCCCGAGGTATTGAGCGGCACCGAGAACGGCTCGGCACGCTTGAGCGAGACCGCGACCGGGCCGCCCGCGAAGCTCGGGTGGCGGTGATAACCGGCGTCGCCCGCGAGCTGCTCGGCCTGGAGCAAGCGCGCGCGCAGCGCGTCGGCGGCCTGCACAGGCGGCACCGCTTCGAGCGGCGCTTCATGCCAGGTGAGCGCGAACCGACCGCTGCCGGCGAGCGCGTGCAGCTGCAAGCGCACTGGCAGCTGCGCGTCGCTGCATAGATGGAGATAGGTGCTGCGCGCATCGCCTTGCGCGCTCGAGATGGTGTGGCCTTGCGCGTCCAGTGCGCGCAGCGCGAGCAGGCGCACGCCCGGCCCGCCGGCCGCAACCACGCGCGCGCAGCGCTTGGCAGGCAGCGTGGCTGCTTCGGCGACCGCTTCGCCCGGCATCAGCCGCCCGACGCGCAGCGTTCGCGCGCTGCGGTAACCATCGCGCGCCGCACGCGCGCCGAGCTCGGCGACCGCCTGCTCGAGCGGCACGAGCGACGCGCGCGCCAGCGGCCGCTCGCCGAGCCACAACCCATTGGGCCCGCCGACGATCGCGGCCGGCGCGCGAAACATCAGCAGCGTCGCCACGCCGATGCCGTCTTTGCTTAGCAGCTCGGCCGCGTATTGGCCGGGCCGATCGGCGCAGAACTGCAGGCTGGTGTCGCCGCCCACCGTCTCGTCGCGCGCGACCTCACTGCCTTCGTCGTCGACCACGCGCAGGTTCACTTCGGCGAGGCCCTCGCGCGCAAAGCTGCCCGCGGTGTAGCACTGGCCTGCTTCCACCGGCAGCGCGATGCGCATGCGCTGGCCATCGGCGAGCGGCACCTCGAGCGGACGATCGAGCTGCGCGAAGCCTCGGCGCACGAGGCCATCGCGGAAGTCCTCCAGCCGCTCTTTGGTCGTGACGTCGACCGCGTCGAGTCTCGCGACCGCCGGCCGCGCCCCGAGCGCGCTCGCGACGCGCTCGAGCGCGTCCGGCTCGCTCGTGAACGGCACGACCAAGAACGAGCCGGCGCCTTCGTACACGTACAGGGCGTAGTAGAGCGTGCGCGGCGTATCGCCCGCGCACAGCTGGATCGTAGGGTGCGGATCGGGTTGCGAATCCGCGGCGACGAGATCGCCTTCCGGCCCATACACCGCCGCGTCCATGTCGTGCACGCCTTGTGCAGCGAGCGCGACCAGCGTGGTGCACGTCCGCGCGGCCAGCTCGAAGCGATTCGTCGAGCGACCGCCGGTGCTCAAGAAGCCGCCGAACGCGTCGCGGCTCGGCGCTGCGCCTGCGCGCTCCAGCTGTCGCGCGACGGCGCGCATCGCGACGCCGAGCGGATCATCGGAGGCCTTCCAGCCCGGCGCGTTCTCACGCGTCAGCGTCGGCGAGGCCGCTTCGCCTGCGCGTTTGGTCGCGCAACCTGCGAGCACTGCGCAGAGGACGATAAGACAACCCAAAAAGCGCCTGCTCTGCACGACGCTCATGGTAGCGCGGCCTCAGCCGAGGAGCTTCTGCCGAGCACGACAAGAAAGCGTGAAGGCTTACGCACATCGCTCGCGCGCACGACCGCGCGCAGCGTTTCATCGCGCTCCGGGCATGCGAACACGACCGGATGCGCATTCGGACCTACGTCTGCCGCGCGCAATGATCCGCGCGCATCCAAGATGCTGAGGTCCAAATCACCGCCGGAAGCATCGGTCGCAGCGATCGCGCCAATCGCATAGCAAGAACCAGCGCGCAGCCGGACTGGAACGTCGTGCGTCGTGCCGGGTCGCACCATTCCCCACGCGAGCGGCTCCGGCGACATGCCGCGCTCGGCGAGCAGCGCAGACATCTCTGCGAACGGGATGCGCGTCTCCGGATCGATCCCGGCCGGCATCTTCGCTCCGGTCTCGGCCAGGCCGAACGCTTGGATCACGTAACCGCCGCCGCCGCGGAACATGCGGACGTCGAGCACGAACATGGTCGTGTCGACCGGGCACGTCTTCACGACGGCGTTGCGCCGTCGCGTCGTGTCGGTGGCGACTAAAAGTGGCTGGTCCTTTATGGCTAGTAGGCGCAGGTCGATGTCTTCGACCTCCGGCTCGCCGACCGCGGCCAGCGCGTAGCAGTGCCCGCCTTCGAGCAAGATGCGCCGCGCCTGCTGGCTCTGCTCCGGCAAGACGCCGTACAGCGCGTCGCCGACCGGCGAGTACCCGAGCGCGCTCAGCCGCGCGGCGACCGACGCCAGCTCGATCTCGACCGGCGGGCCCTCCGGCTCCGGTCCGACGTCCATCGGCGACGGGCGGGGCGTGCCCGCGTGCATGCACGCCAGCATCGCCGGCTCGAGCGCGTCGATCGAAGGTGGCGCATTCCACAGCGGGACGACGTGCAGCTCGCCCTCGCCGTCGAGCATCCGCACCTCGACCACGAACGGCCGATTGGCCTCTCCGCAGAAGCGCGCGTACGCGTGGGCGTCTCGGCCGGTGTCACGCGCGAGCAGGCGACCGCTCGGCGCGTACACCGTGAGGCCTAAGCGATGCACTTGGCGATGGCCGAACGCCAGCACGCCGAAGCACCCATCGCGCGGCAGCGTGTACGAGTACGCGCGCTGATCGCCAGGGAGCAGGAAGTCGACGATCGGGTCGCGGTACAGCTTGGCGCCTTGAGAGCGCGCAGCCGACGTCACCTGTTGAACGCAGCTGGCGAGGCTCGGCGATTGGTCCCCGCCCGGTCCACGCTGCGCCCGAGCGCGGACAGAGCTCAGGCTCAGCGCGCCGAGCAGCGCGACGAACAGCGCCGCCTTGCCCGGCCACGCGTGGAGTGCCACGGAGCCCAGCGTACCGGGGTGCGAGGGGAAACCCACGCGGGAAATGTGGAGTCACGCGGTAAAAATCGGCTCATCTTGAGTGTCGCGTGCTGATTTGTGGCTCGGGGGAGATTGTTGCGATTCCCGATGGGGTTATGTAGATATCCCGCGCTCCGGCGGCCTTTATGAAGCTCTCCAATAAAAGCCGCTACGCCATGCAGGCGATGTTCGACCTGGCCTATCACACCGAGGGTCGGTCGGCGCAGATCAAGGATATCAGCGAGCGCCAAGGCATCCCCGGGCGCTTCCTCGAGCAGGTTTTTCACGACCTCAAGCGCGCCGGCCTGGTACGCAGCAAGCGTGGGCCGCGCGGCGGTTACGAGCTGACCCGCTCGCCCGAAGACGTGCGCTTGGGCGATATCATCCGCGCCACCGAGGGCCCGATCACGCTCGGCTCGATCGAAGGCAAACCGGCATTGTCTCGCGGGAGTGCCGCCGGCCACGACGTGCTGCGTGAAACGCTGGCCAAGCTGTCGCGCGAAGTAGAGGCCTGCTTCGATGACGTGTCGCTGGCCGAGCTGTGCGCGAGCGCCGAGCAAGAAGGCGTTTCGCGCTTCCCGTCCCGCTACGTGTACGCCATTTGAGAAAGCCTCCCATGTCGGCTCCGATCATCGACAGCATCCTCGACCTCATCGGCAGCACGCCGCTCGTCCGGGTGAAGTGCGCCGAGAGCCCCGGCAGCGCGGGCATCTTCGCCAAGTGCGAGCAGCTCAACCCCGGCGGCTCGGTCAAAGACCGTATCTGTCTCGCCATGCTCGACGCGGCGGAGAAAGAGGGCCGCATCCAGCGCGGCTGGGTCATCGTGGAGCCGACCTCCGGCAACACGGGCATCGGGCTCGCGCTGGTCTGCGCGGTCCGGGGCTACAAGCTGATCTTGACCATGCCCGAGAGCATGTCGCTCGAGCGCCGGGCGCTGCTCAAAGCGTACGGCGTGAAAATCGTGCTGACGCCCGCCGAGCAGACGATGGACGGCGCGATCGAGGCTGCGCGCGACATCGCTGAAAAGGAGGGTGCGTTCATGCCGATGCAGTTCGAGAACGACCACAATCCCGAGGCGCACTACACGCGGACGGCGGTCGAGATCCTCGAGGCGATGGGGCCCGATAAGATCGACGCGCTGGTCGCGGCGGTAGGCACCGGCGGCACGATCAGCGGCACCGGCAAGCGGCTCAAGGAGCACAACGCAGGCACCCGCGTGATTGCGGTCGAGCCTGAGACGAGCCCCGTGCTGTCAGGGGGCGAACCTGGTCCGACCAAGATCCAAGGCATCGGCGCCGGCTTCATCCCGCGCAACTACAAAGCTCAGGTAGTGGATGAAATTCGACACGTAAGCGACCGAGATGCTTACAATATGAAGCGCAAGCTCGCGCGGGACGAAGGGCTGCTAGTGGGTATCAGCGCGGGCGCCAACCTGCACGCAGCAGGTGTCATCGCACGCGAGCTGGGCGCCGGCAAAAACGTGGTGACGGTGCTCTGTGATACCGGCGAGCGCTACTTCAGCCTCGACGAGTACTTCCAATGACACGGCTCGAGTCGGCGCGCGTGCTCTTGGTCGGCGCGGGCGGGCTCGGTAGCCCGGCCGGCATCGTGCTCGCGCGCTCCGGTATCGGTCACATCACCGTTATCGACGATGACACCGTCGACTCGAGCAACCTGCACCGGCAGATATTGTTCAGCGATGCGGATGTGGGGCTCTCCAAGGCAGGGCTCGCAGCCGACCGGCTCCAGCAAGAAGCGCAGCGTTGTGGAAAATACTTGACCTCCGTTGCACGTGAAAGTCGTGTGCTGCCGGCCTCGGCGATCGAAATCGTCAATGATTTCGATCTGGTCGTCGAAGGCGCGGACAATTTCGCGACCAAATTCCTGCTCGCGGATGCCTGTGCGATCGCGAAAGTGCCGCTGGTCCAGGCGGGCGCGGTGCGTTGGGTGGGCTGGGCGTTTGCCAGCGTGCCGGGCCGCGGGCCGTGCTTGCGCTGCGTGTTCGAGGACGTGCCGCGCGACCAGCCGGAGACCTGCGCCGAGGCCGGCGTGGTCGGCCCCGTCGTCGGCGCGATGGGCGCGCTCCAGGCGGCGCTCGCCATCCGCATCCTGCTCGGTGACCTGAGCGCAGGGGGTGAGCTGTGGAGCTACCGCGCGCTGGATGGTCAGTTGCGGCAGAGGAGCGTCGGCTCCAATCCTTCGTGCCCGCTTTGCCGGGGCGAGCTCACCGGCACTCCCGCCGAGCGCTACGCACCCGCGTTGATCTGAGAGAGAACCATGGCCATCACCGTTCGCATCCCCACGCCGCTTCGCACCCTGACCGGCGGCAAAGACGAGGTTCCCGCAGCCGGCAAGACCGTGCGCGAGCTGATCGAAGACCTCGAGAAGAACTACCCCGGCCTCAAGGATCGCCTGTGCGATGAGAAGGGCATCCGCCGGTTCGTGAACGTTTACCAAAACGAAGAGGACGTTCGCTTCCTCGACGGCCTCGACACCGCGGTCAAAGACGGCGACGCGATCAGCGTCGTACCTGCGATCGCTGGCGGTCGCTGAGCGAGCTATGTCGCTGCTCTCCCGCGAAGCACGCGCGCGCTACGCGCGGCAGATCTCGCTCCCCGAAATCGGCGCGCAAGGTCAGCTGCGTCTGTCGCAAGCGCGCGTGCGCTGCCAGAGCACGGTGACCGCGATGTACCTCGAGCGCGCCGGCGTCGAGGTTTCACAAGCAACGGACGGCACGGCGGAGATCGCGGTCGAGGCCGGTCATCCGGCGCTGCACGAGGCGGCCGCTTTCCTGAGCGGCGCGCTCGGCGCGGTCGAGGCGATCAAGTCGGCGCTCGGCGTCGGCACCCCGCTGCAGCTGCCCGAGCCCTTTCGGTTAAGCGAGGAGCACAGCTCATGATGGTTCACCGCGCGCGGCGCATCGATTCGATCATCGATGCCGTCGGCAACACACCGCTGCTCCGCTTGCGCAACGTGGCGCGCGAAACACCGGACGTGAAGGTCTATCTCAAGCTCGAGTACTGCAACCCGGGCGGCTCGGTGAAGGACCGCCCTGCCCTGCAGATGATGACGGACGCGATCGCCGACGGCCGCCTGACTCGCGACAAGATCTTGATCGACGCGACCAGTGGCAACACCGGGGTCGCGTACTCGCTGTTCGGCGCCGCGCTCGGCCAGCGCGTGTGCTTGGTGATGCCGAAGAACGTGTCGCAAGCGCGCAAGGACATCACCCAAGCGTTCGGCACCGAGC
>Ga0193752_1002823_pt1 | contig 12554 bp, 11 predicted proteins | sample H1c1metaG_FD_144924 | JGI IMG/M metagenome (GOLD analysis project Ga0193752, IMG submission 144924) | Soil microbial communities from a riparian zone of the East river system, Colorado, United States - H1c1 | ecosystem: Environmental > Terrestrial > Soil > Riparian zone | place: USA: East River... | reverse complement strand
TACGGAGCGTCTGCACCGCAAGCAGTTTCTGGCGATGGCGGCGGCCTGTTTGCATCGTGGCGACCGAAGCCACCCTTACCGACGAGTGAAGACTGCCTGTTCTTGAACGTTTGGACTCCTGGACTACGTGACGGGAGCAAGCGGCCAATCATGGTCTGGCTTCACGGCGGCGGGTTCGTGACTGGCTCAGGATCGTCGAACGCGTATGAGGGCACACGACTCGCGCGTCGTGGCGACGTCGTCGTGATCACCATCAATCACCGCCTCAACAGCTTTGGTCATCTGTATCTCGGAGAGTACGGCGAATCGTTCGCCGACAGCGGCAACGCCGGCATTCTGGATATCGTGCTCGCGTTGCGCTGGGTGCGCGATCACGCGGCAGAGTTTGGCGGCGATGCAGACAACGTTACGATCTTCGGCGAGAGCGGCGGCGGCGCGAAGGTCTCCGTGTTGATGGGCATGGACTCCGCACAGGGCTTGTTCCATCGCGGGATTGTGCAGAGCGGTCCCTGGTTGAGAGTGACGCCCGAAGATGTCGCGGCGCAGGCGGCAGCGCGTGTGATCGAGCAACTCGGTCTGACACGTGACACCATCGATCAGATCCGCAGTCTGCCTCTCGAACAGATTCAAACAGCTGTCGCGACTGCGTCCCAACCCGGCGCGGTTGGCATCGCGACGGGCCCGGTGTTGGATGGGCGCAATATCGCACGTCATCCGTTTTATCCCGACGCCGCGCCGCAAGGCCGGCAAGTCCCAATGCTGATCGGCACGTGTCGCACCGAGACTTCATTGCTGGAAGGCGCAGCGGCTCCGCAGCTGTTCGCGTTGACTTGGGAGTCGCTACCGAAGCGGTTGGCGCCTTGGCTGCAGGGCCTCGATGTGGACGCAGTCATCGCGCAGTATCGCAAGCTGCATCCGAGTTACGCGCCGGCCGCTACGTACTTCACCATCACTACAGACTGCGGGTTTTATCGCTCCAGCGTTGCGGAGGCCAATCGCAAAGCCGAACAAGGCGGCGCTCCAGTCTACTTCTACCTGCTCGATTGGGAGACTCCGGTGCAAGGTGGCAAGTACTTGGTGCCGCATGCGCTCGACATCGGCTTCGTGTTCGACAATGTCGCGAGGTCCGAGTCCATGTCGGGCATCGGTCCAGAGCAGCAGCAGCTCGCAGACAGCATGAGCGAGGCATGGCTTGCCTTCGCGAGAAGCGGTGACCCCAATCACGCCGGCTTGCCGAACTGGCCGAAGTACGACGCGTCGACGAAGGCGACTATGATTTTCGATGTCGCGTCGCACGTCGTGAACGACCCGAGAGCGGCTGAGCGCGATCTGTTTAGGCCACCGGCGGCGCCGGTCGCAGCGGCGGAGCTGGGTTCGAGCGGCTAAACTGGTGTGATGAGCGATCTTCAGTGCCCCGCCAAGGTCTTGTTCGTCGCTCGCGACTTGCTCGACCTTGGCGCGAGTCTTCTGACGCCCGGAAACGAGCGTTACTCCGGCGTCTTCGCCGCATCTGCGATCGCGGCCGATGCAGGCGACCTCGCCCGCGCGACTGTGCTCGGGCAACAAGCGGGCTGCTCGCTGAAGATTCTGGCGGACGTCGTTGATGGCACGAGTCTCGCGCGAGCGGTCCAGGATCTGTCGGACGTGTACCGTGGCGAGACGATCGTCGTGATCGCCGATCGTGACCTGATGCGGGAAGTGTTCGGTCGTGCGGGCGGCTCGATGGAACCGATTGCGGTGTCGATCGATAGCTCCGGTTGGACGATGCTCAAAGCGGCCGACAGCTAAGCACGTAGTCCAACGCGCGACGCGTCGCGCTGTTGGTGGACGGTCTATCGCTCCTGGCGAAGGATCGACATGCGACCATTGCCGCGGTTCGGGCTATTCGCTCGATGCCGTTTCATCGCGCAGGTCACGGTGCAAAATGCGATAGAGCGTGCTTCGCGCCATCCGAAGGCGCCGCGCCGCTTCGCTCAGATTGCCGTTGGTCATGCGCAGTGCTTCATCCACAGCCTCCCGCAATAGCAGTGCGCGCGGACGCACGTCTGAAACCGCAGTCGCGCCGTTCGAATGTTTGGCGACGAGATCGCGGAGCAATGGCTGAGAGAAATCCTCACGTTCGATCTGAGCCCCAGTCGCGAGCGCGCTCGCTTGCATGAGCGCACTCTTCAACTCGCGCACGTTTCCCGGCCACGCGTGGCTCAGGATGTATTCTTTGGCGCCGCGGCTCAGAGTACGCCCGCCGCCCTGAGCTGCAAGCAACTGCTCGGCGAGCCAGACCCGATCGTTTCGCTCGCGAAGCGGCGGCGGCGAAACACACGCACCCTGAATCCGATAGAACAGATCCTGACGAAACTCACCCGCGAGAACGCGCGCGGGGAGGTCGCGACAGGTCGCACAGACGATTCGCACGCTCGCCTTCCGTGCCTGACTATCGCCCACGCGGTAGTACGTGCCGTCGTCCAGAAAGCGCAGCAGCAAGCCTTGAAGGGCCGGCGGCATGTCGCCGATCTCGTCGAGGAACAGCGTGCCGCTGTGAGCGGCTGCGATCTTACCCTCCGAGCCGCGCGGGCTCGCACCCGTGAACGCGTGAGGCGCGTGGCCGAACAACTCGCTCTCGAGCAACGTCGGCGGCACCGCACCGCAATTGATCGGGACGAACGGGCCGGTGCGGCGAGCGCTGCCGACGTGGATCGCATGCGCGAACAATTCCTTGCCGGTCCCGGTCTCGGCCAGAAGTAAGACTGGGATATCGGTGCGCGCGTAAGCACAGGCGCGCGACTTCTCCCGCTCGAGCGCAGGATCGGTGCCGAGTACCCCAATAAAAGCGTCGGCGACGCGCGGATCCCGCTCACACGGGCGCACCGCCTCGCGCGTGGGGCGCTGCGCTGGTTTGGCGATTACGAGTAATGCAATCGGCCGGCCATCGTGACCGCGCAGCGGCTCGAGCGTCAGTGCGTGATTCTGGACGCGACCATTCGCGAGGATCTTGCCATCGCGAAGCGCAGCGTCACGCCAGGCTGGCAGCTGCCGACGAAATGCAGTCTCGGCCACGCGCGCGTCGAGATCTCCGAGCACGTCGAGCGCGGAGTCATTGCTGCACAGGACCTGTCCGCGCACATCGATGACGAACGCCGGCTCGTGCAAATGATCGATGACGCGCGCGAGCGTTGCGAGGCCGCCGACGACCGCGCTGTCGAAGACCTGCATCCGCAGCTTCAACTCGATCGCCGACGCGGTCGCGCGAACCGCGGTACCGATCGCCTTGTCATGTTCGGCCATCGGCCCACTGACGTCCAACACACAGATCACTTCGCCGTGTGGATCGACGACGGGCGCCGCGTAACAGAAGATTCCCGAGTTCGCGCGATCGAAGTGAGCGCCGCCGAGGACTGCAACCGGCCGCTTTTCGAAGAGCGATGTCCCGATCGCGTTGGTGCCCCGAACGTCTTCGCTCCAGCGCGTACCTTCGCCCAAATGTTCGAGCGACGCGCTCTGCTCTACGACGTTTGCGCCATGACGATACAACACGACACCTTCGTGATCGGCGACGATTGCGACGAGCGAGCGCGACTCGAAGTCTCTGACGAGCGGTTCGAACAGCGAGCTTTGTCCACGCAGTAGGCTCGCCAAACGTTCGCGCCGTTCGCTCAGCTGGATCGCACTGACGCCATCCGCGTCTGTACGACCCGGCAGAAGTCCGTGCCCGCGCACGCGCTCCCAGCGCACGAGCAGAGGATCACGCGACTGTTCGTCGCGGTTCAGGCGCCCTGCGAGAAAGCGCTCACGCACATTCGCACTCGGCTCGTGCAACGTAAGCATGCGCAGCATGATGTGGCTAGTTTACCAGACTTCATGTCGGGTAAACGGCCCGCACGTGTTTCTCACGTCACACGTGCAGACCAACGGCCAACCGAGGCATTTTTGATCGGCGTGGACACGTGACACAACAATTGCTGAACCGTGCAACAGGTGGCGCTCGCGTGCTCGCGCGCTCGCGTGCTCGCTCTCGTCGAACGTACAAACACCCACCAACGCCAGCTGGAGACGCTCACGCTTTGAGAACGCCGGTCGCCTTCGCGGTGTGAATCGCGATGACGTCCATCAGTGTGGGCGACAAGCAGTCATACGGCTCGAGCCCGATGCGACGCAGATGGCTGCGTACAGCGTCCATGTTCTTGGGATCCGCGCCCGATTCGATGATCGAGGATACAAATGCCGCGAAAGTCGGTTCTGCCCAACCTGACTGGGGTGACAGCTCGGTGTGGATGAAGTCGAGCCCGTAAAACGCGTGTTTGGAGTTCTCGATCCGGCCGTACATATGGGCGCCGCATTCCTTGCAGGCGTGACGCTGAATCGTCGCATTCGAATCGACTATCTGTAGCTTCTCCGAATGTTTAGTCGCTTTGACCCTCTCGCGCGGCGCCACCGCGGTGATGGCGAACAGGGCCCCTTTAGGCTTCCAGCACTTCGTGCAGCCGCAAGCGTGGTTATGCGCGGACTGAGCGCCGACCGTCACCTCGACCTGGTCCTTGGCGCATTTGCACAGCAACGTTCCTCCGGCGAAGTCTTTCGCCGCTGGCTTGATGCCGTGATCGACGGACGGATGAATCTCGATGGCCATGTGTCATTTCTCCTCGGTTACTCGAACTCGACGACGGTGCGGATCGACTTGCCCTCATGCATCAAGTCGAATGCTTCGTTGATCCGAGACAGCGGCAGCTTGTGAGTGATCAAGCTGTCGATCTCGATCTTCCCTCGCATGTACCAATCCACGATCTTCGGAACGTCGGTGCGCCCTCGCGCACCCCCGAACGCCGAGCCCTTCCAGACGCGGCCGGTGACCAGTTGAAATGGGCGCGTCGAAATCTCCTGGCCGGAGCCCGCCACGCCGATGATCACGCTCACGCCCCAACCGCGATGGCAGCACTCGAGCGCTTGCCGCATCAGCTTGACGTTGCCAACGCACTCGAAACTGTAGTCGGCGCCGCCTTGCGTAAGCTCGACTAGATGCGGGACCAGATCGGCTCCGAGTGTGTTCGGATTGACGAAGTGCGTCATGCCGAACTTGCGCGCCATCTCTTCACGACTCGCGTTGATGTCGACGCCCACGATCATGTCTGCGCCGGCGAGCCGCGCGCCTTGAATCACGTTGAGGCCGATGCCGCCGAGTCCGAACACGACGACGTTTGCGCCAGGCTCGACCTTCGCCGTGTAAATGACCGCACCGACGCCGGTCGTCACACCACAGCCGATGTAACAAATCTTGTCGAACGGCGCGTCCTCGCGAACCTTCGCCAGCGCGATCTCCGGCAACACCGTGTGCTGCGCGAAGGTCGAGCAGCCCATGTAGTGGTGCAGCATGGTTTTCCCGATCGAAAATCGGCTCGTACCATCCGGCATCAGACCTTTGCCTTGCGTCGCTCGGATCGAGGTACACAAGTTGGTCTTACGACTCAGGCACGACTTACAGTTGCGACACTCGGGCGTGTAGAGTGGAATCACATGGTCGCCCTTACGAAGGCTGTTCACGCCCGGGCCGACATCGACCACGACGCCCGCGCCCTCGTGCCCGAAGATCGCTGGAAATAGTCCCTCTGGATCTGCGCCCGAGCGTGTGAACTCGTCGGTGTGACACACGCCCGTGGCTTTGATCTCGATCAGGACTTCACCGGCTTTGGGGCCGGCGAGCTCGACCTCTTCGATCACGAGAGGCTTGCCTGCCTCGTATGCGACGGCTGCTCGGGTTCTCATGGTTGCAAATCAGCTTCGTTCAGCGGTTGGAAGCGGCGCGGGCGCGACGAAGTCGGGCAGGTGGTCGGGCCCATCGCGTCGATCCGGATCTTCGCCTTGGTAGCCACCGATCTCGGCGCTCATATCAATTTCGATGAAGGTCGGTTTTTCCCATTCGGTCATGACACATCTCCTCTTCGTGTTCGTGCGTGGTCCGTTAGTGCGCCGTAGACATGGCCAATAACGGAACCTGATAACGCGACAAAATCGTATCGATCTCGGAGTGGTGCTCTGCGATCCAACGATCGAGCGTGCTCTTCCATTCTTTCTCGCCAAAGCGCAGACCCATTCCGATCTCGAAGTCGAAGCGGATCTCGGGGTCGGGCTTGAATGGCACTGCCGTCCACTTATTCGGCCCCGTATGCCTGGTCGCGAGATACCCGGCCACTGGCCCCCACACGATCGCAACGTCTACCGCGCCGCTGGCGAGATCGCGCTCGACGATACTCGCGGGATGTTCCGCCACGTCGCCGCTCTGCGTCGCGTAGAACTTCGCTTGATCCATCAACCCGTTGCGCAGCAACCAGTCCGTTGCGGGCGACTTCGAGAACACGCCGAACCGCAGATGCTGCAAGCGTTCCTTCGGGAGGTTGAGCAGCTCGTTTGGATCTGTCAGCTTGCCGAGCTTTGCGCTCGCGGGCACGACCAGGGCGTAGGTCGATCGCATGTACGCCTGCGTCGTCGCGGCCGGATCGAAGCCGATCGGCACTCCGACGATCAGATCGCACTTGAATTCGCCTGTCGCTTCGTCTCGACCCTTCAACGTATTGCGAACGAATCCCATCCGCTGCGGGAAAAACGTGTACACCACCGGCTTGCCGAGATCCCGCCCGAGGGCGCGTGCGATCTCGTTCTCGTAGCCCGCACCCTTCTGGTCCGACTGAGGCAGGTTGTCGGGGTCCGCGCAGACCTTCAGCGTTCTGCTCGCATTGGCAGCGGCGTGCTGAGTGGGACTCGCCGCTGCCGGCTTCGCAGGAGCCGCCGTTCGCTGCGCGGGTTTCGCGGTTTCGAGCTTCGGGTCGCTCTGCGCGTGCGAAAGCCCGCCTATCGCGAGCGCGCACACTGCAAAAATGCTGGCGACGGCACGCATACGGCTACTGGCCCTCGAGCGGGTAGAGATGTCCTGGTTGGATCTGCGCATCGGCTCGGCCTTTCAAATACGCGTAGAGGTTCTCCCAGTTGTCCATCACCATCGCGCTCGCGTTGAAAGGCGGCATGCCTTTCTCGACGCGTCCATCCGTGAGCGTCTTCTTGAACTGGTCCTTTGTCAGGCGATGCAGTGAGACGACGAGTGGCGGCCCCACGAGGCCTTGTTGCTCCGCGCCATGACAACGATCACAAGCCAGCGCACGCCACGTCCTCCAGCCGGCGAGTGTCTTCGCGTCGACTTTTGTGCCGTCTTTCACCGTGTACAGACCGCCGTTTGCACCCCCCGAAGGCTTCGACAGCTCAGCGATTTGCGTCTCACTCGCAGGCGAAGGTGCGGATGGAGTCGGCGTAGCAGCTGCCGGCTGCGATGGAGCCGGCGTGCCCGACGTGGGCTGGTTGGGTGCCTCCGGGCGCGAAGTCGCAGTCAGATTCTGACTCGGCGCGGATTCGTCGGATTCGGAAGCGCCGGGTGCCTCGGACTTTCCACTGCAACTAAGACTGACGAGCGATAGTAAGCAGCTCGCGAGTGCAGCCGTGCAAAACGAACTGTGTGCTGGATCGTTCATGGGTACAAAGTTGCCTTTCAGCTCAGTTCATCCATGCGGATGCGAGCTGTTAGTTGTGGGAGGCGTGCCGCTGTCCGGAACCTCTCGAGCGGGCGGCAGGACACACCAGCCCGCCCGAGAGAACCCGATTCAGGTCGCGCCGGCCGGAAGTGCGAACACGAACAGAGATCCGCCGAGCGTCGTGTACTTCGCGAGTTCTTTGTAGCCGCCGACTGCACCGAGGCCAGCCGTGGCTTCAGTCAAACCAGCCGCCATGCCGATGCCGGCCCAGCCACCGATTCCGGAGTAGACACCTACGTACTGCTTACCTTCGTATTCATACGTGAATACGTTGCCGATGATCCCGGAGGGAGTCTTGAACTTCCAAAGCTCCTTGCCGTCCTTCGTGCTCACCGCTTTGAGGTAGCCTTCCAGCGTTCCGTAGAACACCACGTCGCCAGCCGTCGTCAGTGCGCCCGACCAAACCGAGAACCGCTCCGGTTTCGACCACGCGATCTTGCCCGCCGCTGCGTCCCACGCGATGAAGTTACCCATCCCGCCGTGGCTGTTCGGCGCGGGAAACATCGTCAGCGTCGCGCCGACGTACGGTTGTCCCGCGGTGTATTCCACTTGGAATGGCTCGTACGTCATACACACGTGATTCGTCGGCACCATGAACAGCCCGGTCTTCCGATCGTAGCTCGCGGGTTGTTCGTCCTTCGTTCCGAGCGCGGTCGGACAGATGCCTTTGACATCGACGTCCGGTCCGGTCGTACCCGGCGAGAACTTCTTGTTGACCTGCGGTCGCCCCGTGTTCATGTCGATGTTAGTCGCCCAGTTGAGCGTCGGATCGTACTTTTGGGCCACGAGCAGCTCGCCGGTCTCACGATTCATCGTATAGGCGAACCCATTGCGATCGAAGTGAACCAACGCGGGCACTTCTTTGCCCTTGATTGTCAGCTCCACGAGGGGCACTTCGTTGACACCGTCGTAGTCCCACTCGTCGTGTGGCGTCATTTGAAAGACCCACTTCGCCATCCCGGTATCGAGATCGCGGGCCATCAATGCCATCGACCACCGATTGTCGCCCGGACGTTGCTGTGGGTTCCATGTGCCGGGGTTACCAGTGCCGTAGTAGACGAGGTTCAGCTTGGGATCGTACGAGTACCAGCCCCACGTCGTGCCGCCACCCAGCTTCCACTGATCGCCTTTCCAAGTCTTCAGCGATGAGTCTTTGCCGACTGGAGCCATCTTCCCGTTCGTCCACGTCATCGTCTTGTCGGGATCGATCAACATCTCCTTGTCGGGGCCGGTGCTGTAAGCCTTCCAGAGCAGCTTCCCGGTCTTGATGTCGTACGCGAGCAGCCGCCCGCGGACGCCGAACTCGCCACCCGAGATCCCCGTCACCACTTTGTCTTTGAACACGTGCGGTGCGTTCGTGTTGGTCTCGCCGATCTTCGGATCGCCGTTCTTCACCGACCACAACACTTTGCCCGTATTCATATCGAGAGCGACGAGCGTCGTATCCGCTTGCTGCAGAAAGATTTTGCCGTCGCCGTACGCAAGCCCGCGGTTCACCGTGTCACAGCACATCACTGGAACGACGTTTGCGTCCTGTTGGGGCTCGTACTTCCACTTGTACGTCTGATCCTTCAGGTTCACCGCGAACACGTTGTTGGGAAACGGCGTGTGGATGTACATCGTGTCGCCGATCACGAGCGGTGAGCCCTCGTGTCCGCGCAGCACGCCTGTCGAGAGTGTCCAGGCGACTTGCATCTTGTTCACGTTTTTAGCGTTGATTTGACTCAGCACGCTGTATCGGTGATTCGCGTAATCTCCTGCCTGAGATGCCCAGTTGGAAGAACTATCCATCCGGTGCTCCAGGTCACTCGGCACTGCGGCCGAGACATGCAGCAGCCTCACGGTCAGCACCGTCGACGCCAGCACTGCAACAACCACGATGGAAAGGATCCAGCGATATTTGGATGTCATAGCTCCTCCGCGCCTCTAACCAGACCGAGCGACCCGTACTTCGTCTCGCGTACACGCCTGGTGTTTCGCGCGCCGGGCCCTCGCACCCGACGAGAGCTCAGCGCGCGTATTGAAGTCGTACGTACGCAGACAGAGCAATCCGTGCGCCACAGTGCAACCACAGGACATCACATGCTTTTGTCGCGCGGGCGGGGCTCCGTTGGAGTGTTGTGCAACAGGTGTGTGGAGCAAAACGCTACAAGCGTGTTCGGGACGAGACAGCGCATTTGTGATGTCTCATTCCGAACCGCGGAGCTGAATGCGCCCCAGCGTGTCGGCCATCACCGCGTTTCAAGCTGCCCGTTCCGCGGCAGTGACAGGCGGCAGAAACACGTCCTCCCAACGGTCCTGCAGCCCGCCGCTGATCGAGGCGTCATCGCGCATTTCGGGTCCCACGCGCGAGAACAGACTCTCGCCGTGCAACGGCAGCGTGTCCCAGCCAGCCGCGAGCTCGCGCCCGCGCGCCTCACCGAATAGCTGCGTCACGAGCGCGATCGTGCTCGGGTGAACGGTGGCTGCGCCGCCCGCGGTAAACACGCGGCGTTCGGTGTCGATGAGCCATGCTCGCCGCGGCGCGCTGATCGGCGTGCCCTGCGCGGGCAAGCGGCGTGCAAGCGTCGCGGGCGACGTGACCCGCGCTCCCGCCAACACACCTGCTCGATGCAGCACGCCGACGCCGGCGCAGTTCGCGGCGACCCAACGCCCCTCTTTGTGGTGCGCAGTCAGAAACGCGATCGCCCGTGGATCGAGTGATAGCTGCCCGGCGCCGATGCCGCCCGGCACGTACACGACGTCGAAGCGATCGGTCGGTGAGATCGCGCGCTCCATCTCCAACTTGGCGCCCATCTGCGTGGTGACGACGCCGCCGTCGAAACTGCCCAGCGTCACCGCCAGCGTCTCTCCTTGCTCGGCCATCGACCATGCGACGGACTTCATGAGCTCCCATGGAGCGAGCAGATCTTGTTCGCCAACGTTGGGGAAAGCAAAAAACAGAATGGATTGAATAGTTGTCATGGTGTCAGCTCCTGTTGTTCGTCTGTGTGTGTTCGTGATCGAGTGGTGATTGGTTTCAGAAATTCGATTGCGCACTGCCACGCGCGATGTCGATCGCGACGACGGTGCTCGCTTCATGAGCTGCGATTTGGACCCGGCCCGGCAGTGCGATCGCTCCGTCGCCAGCGCCACACCAATGCCCGTTCACAGCACCGCCGCCGTCGGCGAAAAACAGATACAGAGCGCGGCCCGCATCGACGACGAGTCGAGAGGTCCTGCCTCGCGAGATGCGCGCCATGGCGACGTGCGCACCAGATCGCAACGTGTTCGGTGAGATGCCTTGGAACGTCGGGCCAAGCGCAGGAATTGCGGCCACGTGGTGGCGCGCCGTACCACCTGTGTGCTCTGGGCGGATCCAGATCTGCAGCAAGCGCGCGGGCACGTCGCCTGGGTTGGTCTCCGCGTGCACGATCCCGTCGCCTGCCGACATCCACTGCACCGATCCCGCGGGTATCCGCAGCGCGCGGTCAGGCTCGCGGTGCACCAGTTCGCCGCTCAGAACGATCGACGCGATCTCCATGTGCTCGTGTGCGTGCAGTGCGAACTGAGCTTTGGGCGCGAGCACCGCATCCGCGAGCACCAACAAGTCACCGAGCTGTGTTCCTTCGCCGGTGTGGCGCCCCACGGTGGCAACGAAGTGGTCAGTCAGCTCGACCCAGCCGAGATCCGTGTGCGGGAGCGCGGCCTTGCGCTGCACGTGTATCGAGGACCCTTGCGTGTGGTTTGGTCTAACTGTCGTCACGAGCTCACCTGCGTGTTGGTCTGTCTGGGTTTGACTCTGGTCGCTCGCCCGGGACTTCTCAATGTGCAGCCACGCACAGTTGATGTACGCTTACGCACATGACTTGGGATGAGATCGCGACGGTCGCCGCTGTCGTTCGCACGAAGAGCTTGCTCTCCGCGGCCAAAGAGCTCGGAATTCGGCACTCTTCGGTCTCGCGACGCATCGCAGCGATCGAAACTCAGCTGGGTGAGCCGCTCTTCTTGCGTGGTCGCCGTTTGACGCCGACTGCGATCGCGCGCGAGATCGAATCGCACGCCGGCGCGATGGCGATTGCAGCCCGGCACCTCGACACGGCGCTTTCCGCGCGCCGTGCGAAACGCGGTGCCGAGGTCGTCATCACGACGAGCGATGCGCTCGCGCCTTTGCTGCTGCGTGCGCTCGCGCGTGGGGCGGACGACACGAAAGTTCGTTTAGTCGTTACGGACGAAGAGCTCGAGCTCGAACCCGGAGCGGTCGACATGGCGCTTCGCCCCACGGGTGCGCCGCGCCGTTCGTTGCGAGGCCGTCGCCTCGGAACACTTGCGGTCGGTGTCTATCAACGCAAGACGCCGCGACTCCGAAGAGGTTCGTGGATCCTGCCGTCTGACGCCATGCGCAAGCGCATGTCCATGCGTTGGTTGCGTGAAGTTCCGGAAGCTGCGGACAGCGTGGTCGAGTGCGACAACCTACTCGCGATGCGTGATGCGTGCCTGGCGGGTCTCGGACGTTGCGTGTTGCCGGCGTTCCTAGTGTTGGACGATCCGCGGATCGAACAGGTTGCAGTCGTCGAAGAAGGTACGCCGATCTGGCTGTTCGTCCCGGCGACGACGCAAGTCGAAGGCACGCAGCGCCCATTCGTGGATGCGCTAGCGAGAGAGCTCAAGGCGGAGCGCGGCGCATGGCGGTAGCGAATCGAGGACCCAAGCCGCCCAGCGCTGCAAACCGATCGCAGACTTCGTATTGGCTGGCTGGGCCGTCACCGCGCGCCAGATGACAGGAATCGAGCTCGCGATGTCGGTCGCATTTCGGCACGCCAAGCCGGATGACGTCCGCGAGCGGCTTTGGCGTGAAGCTCGAGTTCTTTCCGTTCGCTGAGCAAAAGGGACTATTCGTCGGTGCTGACGCGAACCTCAGTCGCACGTGGGTCCGCCGGCGCGGAATACCACTCGCGGTGAGACAAACCGGATTCAGCACCGGGCTGGTTGCAGGTGTGAGGATTC
>Ga0193752_1002821_pt1 | contig 12558 bp, 10 predicted proteins | sample H1c1metaG_FD_144924 | JGI IMG/M metagenome (GOLD analysis project Ga0193752, IMG submission 144924) | Soil microbial communities from a riparian zone of the East river system, Colorado, United States - H1c1 | ecosystem: Environmental > Terrestrial > Soil > Riparian zone | place: USA: East River... | reverse complement strand
TCATATATGAAAAGTTCCTACCGGTAAAAAATAACTTCCTGGCCGCCGACAAGATCAGGATCAGTTGCGCGCCCTAGCGGCCTCATGCAGGATTGAACTGAACTCAAATCCCCGGATTTGGTGATAGCTGTCCGCGACATCGGTGACGGCAGGAAAGGGTAATTTGTACTTACTTTCCTCCATGTCGCAAACCATCCATGCAAACGCGCTTGTGAAATCGGCGATGGCGGGTAATGAAGCAGCCTGGCATCAGCTCTACAATGACCAGTTTCCTGGCCTCTATGCGGCTGCGCTTAAAATCTGTCGCGATGTTGACCTGGCCAGGGAAATGGTACAGGATAGTTTTGTAACCGCCTACCTGAAATTGCCACAGCTCAAAGAGGTGGGCGCATTCGGTGGTTGGATCAAAAAAATACTCATACATAATTGCTACCGGCAAAACCGGAGGCATAAGACCGCAGTTTCATTTGTTGACGAGAGTTTTCAATTATCCACCGGGGACCTGAATCGCAAAATGGATCGAATATATGCTCACCAGCAATTGTATGCAGCCATTGCCCGGTTACCACTGACATTAAGCACCGCCCTGATGCTTCGTTATTTCTCCGATCATTCCTCTTACGTCGAAATTGCCGCCATACTGGAGATACCCGTTGGCACTGTAAGAAGCAGACTGAACCAGGCGAAACAAAAACTTGCGGAATACTGGCAGCTCCCAGTCGAAGCTGATCCAAAGGCCGTCAGGGAGGCTGAAGAATGGAATGAGTTCTACTACGCCAGTTTCTCCGCGATGCACTATAAAGATCAGCCCAGGAATCGCTTTCTTGGTCATCTGCATGATGAAGTGGAGATTTCTCTTGCAGAAGGACCTGTCCACCGGGGTCGCGGCGTATTTGAGCGAATGCTGATCAATGACTGGTCCGCAGGCAGCTGGCTTGTACCAACCAATGTCATTAGTTCGGGAACCCTTTCCATCATTCAATCCACTCATTTCAATTCAAAGGAAAACCCAGGACATTGTCCACCACGTTCCATACTAATACTGAATCGGAACAAGAGGAATGTTCATAAAATGAGCTTGTATGTCTGCCACCATTAAAAAATATGAAGTCTTTCGAACTTCTGATTCCCTCCGGTCTCTTTATTGTACGGAATTAAAAAAACCATCCGTTCATCGATTATGAAATATGTTATTACCGGAGGTACGGGAAATATTTCCCGGCCCCTTGCAATGGAACTGTTGAAAAGAGATCACATGGTTACTGTGATCGGCAGAAACGCGCAACGCCTCAGTGAACTGGCTTCGGCAGGCGCATATACTGCTATCGGCGACCTTGAAGACCTGGATTTTTTAACAGAAACTTTTAAAGGAGCGGAAGCAGTATACACTATGTGCCCGCCGAATTTAATGAGCACCAGCCTGAAAACGTTCTATGAAAAACTCGGAGAGAATTACAGCACCGCCATCAGATCAAATAATATAAAATATGTGGTAAACCTGAGCAGTATTGGTGCCGATACGGAGAAGGACGCAGGCCCTGTGTCGGGAATGCGACGTGCGGAACAGGCGCTGAACAAATTAAAAGGAGTTAATATAAAACACCTTCGTGCAGGATATTTCTATTCCAACCTCCTACCTGCGATCCCAATGATAAAGTACATGGGCATGTTCGGGAACAATTTCAGTGTCCCTGAGAAACAATTCCCCGTTGCAGATTATTCCGACATCATTGCTGCCGCTCTTGAAGAGTTGACCAACCTGGATTTTACCGGTCATTCCATCCGGTATGTAGTGAGTGATGAAACCGACACCAGTGAAATTGCCGCAAATATTGGTGAAGCCATTGGTATGCCCGAACTGCGTTGGATGAAGTTCAGTAATGAACAGGCGATGGAGGGTCTGCTCAGCAGTGGGGTGCCGCAGCCCATCGCCCGGGAGTTCATCGAAGTAGGAAATGCCATCGATGGCGGGAATATGTATGAAGCATATCGTAATGTTTCTCCCCGTGCTCTTGGCAGGATTAAAGTAAAAGACTTTGCAAAATCATTCGCAAGCATATATCAATCACAAAGCTTATGAACAAGTATCCAGAAGTAATCATAATTGGTGCCGGCCACGTGGGATTGAGTGCCAGCTATTACCTGAAGCAAGCGGGAGTTGAACATCTTGTTTTGGAGAGAGCAAAGATCGGAGAATCCTGGCGATCGCAAAGATGGGATTCCTTCCTCCTGAATACACCAAATAATTTAATAGGTCTGCCCGGATTAGAGAATGAAAATTATGACCCTGAGGGTTTCTATGATAACAAAGAATTTGTTGCCATGCTCGAAAATTATGCCGCTGATTTTCAGTTGCCGGTTATTGAGGAGGCAGAAGTGCTGACGGTCGAAAAAAAAGAAGAATATTTTACCGTCCTGGTTTCAGAGAGGAATATCAACAGGAAATACAGTTGTCGCCAGCTGATTGTATGTTCGGGTAGCCAGAACCAGAAGAAGGTTCCCGCATTCGCAAAGGATGTTCCACTGCAGATCATGCAGCTGCACGCTTCCGAATACAGGAATGCGGCGGTCTTACCGGACGGAGCTGTGCTTGTAGTAGGAAGTGGTCAATCGGGTTGCCAGGTGGCTGAAGACCTGGTGATGGGTGGAAAAAAAGTTTATCTGTCTACAAGTATGGTTGCACGGATACCCAGGTATTACAGGGGTAAGGATATCATAGAATGGCTGGACCTGATAAAATTCTTTGATTCAAAAACCGAGGATGTCAAAGACCCAAAGACCATTGAGATGAGACCGCCTCAGCTTGCGGCGACCGGCGGAGGAAAGCAGACCATTAGTTTGCAATGGCTGGCAAAAATGGGGGTGATCATATTAGGAAGTATGGAGGGTGTAAGCGGCGGTAAGTTGAAGTTCAGGCCGGATGCTTCTGAACATATTCGTTTTGGGGATGAGTTCTCAAACAAGGTCAAGGCTTCTATTGATGGAGTCATCGTTCAGAATAATCTTGACGCACCTGCTGCGCAATATGATGAGGCCGACCAGCCCGACATCAATTCAGATTCTAATAGTAAAATTGCTTTACTGGATCCTGATGCGCATAAAATTGGATCGGTCATCTGGACTACGGGCTTCGGCGCGAATTTCAACTTCCTCAAACTCCCGGTTCTGAATGAGGAAGGCTATCCACTCCACAAAAATGGCATCAGCGATGTGAGAGGATTGTATTTCCTTGGCCTTCCCTGGTTGCGAACAAGAAAATCAGGATTGCTCTGGGGAGCAAAAGAGGATGCGGCATTTATTGTTGAAAGTGTACTTCGTTTTGCCGGCAGACAGTTTGCGCCAAATCGTTAAGGTTCAGCCTCGTTTGCCGAGTTCTATTACTTCACAATCCTTCATGTCCTTGCCATCGATTGTGAACCTGATCAGGGTGCGGATACTGTGCCAGCCTTGTTTACCCGCGGCTCCCGGGTTCATGTGAAGACAGTTGAACCGGTCGTCGAATACGATCCTGCAAATGTGCGAGTGGCCGGAGATGAAGAGTTGGGGCGGATCAGCCACTATCAGTTTCAGTGTCGGCGGGTTGTAGCGGGGAGGATAACCACCGATATGTTTCATCAGCACCTGCACGCCTTCGGTCTGCCAGCGGAGTGTTTCCGTATAAATTCCGCGGATATCCTGGCCGTCTATATTTCCATATACCCCCTTGAGTGGTTTATAAGCGGCCAGCTTCTCCGCAACCGCGATGGTACCGAAATCGCCCGCATGCCAGATCTCATCGCAGGCATCAAAACAGGTGAGGATCTGATCGTCCAGGTAATGATGTGTGTCGCTTAATAAACCGATGCGGGTCATGGTTCCAAAATCAGTTCCGTCAATACGGGAAAATGGTCTGATGGAAACCTGCCGTGATAAGTGTCGGTGAGTATGCCATATCTGGTTACCCGGAATTGCCTGGAAATAAAAATATGGTCAATGATCTCATCAGAAGGATTGTTGGGCTTGAATCCACTGAAACTTCCGTTATTGACATAAGGATCCTTCGCCAGAAGAATTGCATCATTGAAAAATCCGCTGTTCCGGATCGTCAGGTACCAATCAGATTTATTGTTGCCGTTGAAGTCGCCGGTGAAGACTACCGGTTGGTTCACCGCAATCTCCCTGATCTTTTTCAGGATCAGTTTGCTGCTTTCCTTTCTTGCCACTATCCCCTGGTGGTCATAGTGTACATTGAATACATAGAAAGAGTTCTTACCAGTTTTTGACTTCATCCTTATCCAGGAGCAGATCCTGTTGTTCCTGGCATCCCAGCCAAAACCCGGTTGCCCGGGATGCTCCGAAAGCCAGAAGTCGCCACTGTCGGTGACGCTGAATTTATCTTTTCTGTAAAAAATAGCAGAGTGCTCGCCTTTGGATTGTCCATCGTCCCTTCCACGCCCGTACCTCGCATACTCCGGCAATGCTCGCTGCAGATCCATAAGCTGGTTTTCCAGGCCTTCCTGTGTGCCGACAATATCAAACTGATGAAACCGGATCAGTGAGGCTGCGACTGGCGCCCTGTCCTTCCACAGGTTGCCCGTGTCCTTCGGATTGTCGTACCTGAGATTGAAGGTTCCAATAGTTAAGAGCTGGGCAAAACCCGTTGTGGATGCCAGCAAACAAATGCATGATATGGCAATCAGATTTTTCATTCCGCGAAGTTAAGCCTGATTAAAGCAAACAATATAGGGCCTATTGCAACCCCTGTGTTAAGTCTTCCGCCTTCGCTGCTTTGCAGCTTCGGCAGACAAGTCGGCGGACGAGGTCTGCGGGCGCAGCCGGCAGGCAGTCCTTGTGCGTCTTTACGTAAAATTTGTACTGATGATATTTTTAAACTATTGAACCACCAGTTTTACACTGGTTGCGGCATTGTCGGAATAATAACTGACGACATAGAGTCCGCGGGCAAAAGCACCGGTATTTACGGTAAAAGACGCTGTCCACACAGAACTTCGGTAGACCTCGATGCCCGTGATGGATCTGATACTGATCTTTCCACCAGATTGCAACCCATTGATCCGTATGTTGCCGGAGGCGGGATTTGGGCTGACAAGAATAGATGCCTGGCCTGCATGTATGGAAACGACCGGGCTGTAGGCAAAGGTCCCATCCCTGTCTACGATTTTCAGTCTGTAATACTTTCGTTTATTTTCCTGGCCACGCGGATGATGAAACCGATACCTGGTTTTGTGCGGTGTATAGTCAACCGAGTTCAGGCGTTGAAAATTCAATCCGTTAGTACTCTCTTCGATTTCGAATCTTTCCACATTCATCACATCCGTCACTTCCCATTTAAGAATATCCGTTCCGGCACTGTCATTGGCCGTAAATGAAACCAGGGTGAGTGGTAGCGGGGTAAGATAAGACTGGACCAGTGAGAGGTCGTCGAAATAGGCATTGATAGCCGGACCCGTTGCAATGGTTGTTATCAGCCTGATGCGTATACTTCTTGTTCCAGCAGGAGCAGTTCTCTGGTTAGAATATGAATGCCATGCATTTCCTGAACCGCCAGTCCCCGACTGGCTGACCGTATAACTTGTTCCCAGGACAACGTTTGATGCGTTCAGGTAATTAATGGTAAACCTGCCGGCATCGGCCTGTGAAGAGATTGGCGTCTGGATGTATCCACTGAACAGAAAGGTTACGTTGTTGAGATCGATCTGGACGGCATCGGCCGACACGTCTATTTGCTGCGAGAGTTCGAAGGTCCCGGAAGCCGGATCATTACACCCGGCAAAGAAAGTTTTGCTTCCTCCATGAGCAGGGGGATAATTGGCGGATGCGTCCGGAATCATCGTCCAATTGCTGTAGGTGTCAGCCGCCGTACCCGCCGCACAAACGGCATTGCCCGCAGTTACAATAACCCACCCAGAACCGTTCGGCATTAATTCTGCTCCCGGATTCACAATAAGATTCTGCGAATACGATGGAATCAGCGCCAATAAAAACAAGCAAAAAATCAGAACCCGGGCTCTCAGCATGTTCAAAGGTTTGACAGATCTGTGCGATGAGCGTCTGAACCCTGATCAACAGATGAGAAAACCTCATCCGGAACCAGAGCCGTAAGATACTCATTCAAGGATATACTGCGTCAAAGTGGAGTCGTGATACAAAAACTAAGGATGAATGCATCAACTCCATAAATTTATACAATGAAAATTGCAACCTATAATGTAAATGGTGTTAACGGCCGCCTGCCGGTACTCCTCCGTTGGCTGGATGAACAAAAGCCAGACATTGTCTGTCTGCAGGAGCTGAAAGCACCGCAGGAGAAATATCCCGAACAGGCCATACTGGACAGGGGCTATCACTCGCTCTGGCATGGACAGAAAAGCTGGAATGGCGTAGCCATACTGTCCCTAAAGGATAAGCCGGAGGAAGTGCGGCGGGCACTGCCCGGCGATCCGCAGGATAGTCACAGCCGCTACATAGAAGCAAAGGTGAAGGGCCTGATCATAGGATGCCTCTACCTGCCCAATGGCAACCCAGCGCCAGGGCCAAAATTCGACTACAAACTCAACTGGTTTAAAAGGCTAACCATCCATGCCGCTAAGTTGCTTGCATTAAATACGCCGGTTGTACTGGCAGGTGATTTCAATGTGATGCCCACAGAGCTTGACGTGTACAAGCCCGAACGCTGGGTAAATGATGCCCTGTTCCGGCCGGAAACAAGAGCAGCCTTCCAGGAACTGCATGCCCAGGGATGGACAGATGCCTTACGTAAGTTGCATCCCGACGAGAAGATCTACACCTTTTGGGATTATTTCCGCAACGCCTATGCCCGTGATGCCGGTTTACGCATCGACCACTTCCTGCTCAATCCTCAGGTCGACAAACGTTTGCTTGCTGCAGGAGTGGACAGGGAAGTGAGGGGATGGGAAAAATCCAGCGACCATGCGCCCACCTGGATCAAACTGGCCGACAAATAATATTTCAGACCTTCTCGTGATCAGGATGGGTCCATCCTTCGCGATAGGTTCGCTGCAATAGTTTCGTGGCTTCCTCATCACCGACGATGGTTCGCGTTGCCGGATCATAACTGAGCGGACGGCCAAGTTTCATCGACAGATTGGCGATGATGCAACTCGCGGTAGAGATATGTCCCTCCTGAATGTCTGCGACGGGTTTGGTCTTGTTTTCAATGGCAGACAAAAAATTAAGCATATGCCTGCGTGTTGCCGGGGCAGCATTTAATTCTATATCCGGCTCCTTTAGGTCTTCGGGATATTTTTCCTTTTCATACACATTGTCCTTGTGAATCTTTTGGATCTTTGCGGTCTTGGAATCAGCAGGGATGAAATCATACTGCATGGTACTGGCTTTCAGCGTTCCCTTGTCGCCATAGATAATGAATGACCAGGGATATTCAGGATCGGCCGGGTCGCCCCAGGACCGATGCTGCCACACACAATTGAGGCCCTCATATTCAAAAAGGGCCGACTGTGTATCACTGATGTTCGACTTGCCTGTTTTGTCAACATAAATACCGCCGGTGGAACTAACTCTTTTGGGCCATCCCAAACCCAGCATCCATCGTACGGAATCAAACATGTGTATGCACATGTCACCCATGATGCCGTTGCCATATTCCATGAAGGTGCGCCACCATCTTACATGTGGCAAACCATCATATGGGCGAAGGGGTGCGGGGCCTGTCCATAGATCGTAGTTAAAATAAGCGGGTACTTCCTGAACGGGCGGGTTGCCATTGTTTCTCATATGAAAATAACAACACATTTCCACATGCCCGATCTTACCCAGTAAGCCGGCTTCAACGATTTTCTTTTTCGCTTCGACAAGATGCGGAGTGCTTTTTCTTTGTGTGCCCACCTGTACCACGCGATCATACTTTCTTGCTGCGGCAACCATTGCCTCACCTTCGAGCACATCCACGCTGATGGGTTTCTGCACATATACATTGGCGCCTGCTTTTACCGCTTCGATCATTTGTAACGCATGCCAGTGATCAGGAGTGCCGATGAGCACAATGTCAAACTTGTGTTCGGCAAGCATCTTCCGGTAGTCTTCATAGAGCGCAATTTCCTTACCGTTCTTTAATCGTGCCGCCACCATTTTAGCTGCTGCTTCCAGCTGGTGACGGTCTACATCGCACAAGGCAAGCACTTCTACCTTTGCCACCTGTATCAACCTGAACAAATCGCTTTTACCATACCAGCCAGTGCCGATCAGGCCTACGCGATATGTTTTGGCGGGATCGAAAACCTGCATGCCGGAAGCATTGATGGCTGCAAGAGCGAGAGAAGCGGTAGCTGCTTTAAGCAATGTACGTCGATGAATGAGCTCGGTCATGGTATGGTTTTTTTTCGATCTGAAAACTACGGCAAACATGCAAACGGAGAAAATATTTTATTTCACGCAAAGCTTATTTCACGCAAGACAGATTTCACGCAAAGGCGCAAAGAAAGCGCAAAGACGCAAAGCCCGCTCTGCCAACCACTCTTCCACTTCCCCTTTTCTCTTCCTGTTCCTGTTTCTGTTTCTGTTCCTGTTCCTGTTTCTGTTTCTGTTCCTCTTCCTGTTCCTGTTCCTGTTTCTGTTCCTCTTCCTGTTTCTGTTTCTGTTCCTCTTCCTGTTCCTGTTCCTGTTTCTGTTCCTGTTCCTGTTTCTGTTTCTGTTTCTGTTCCTGTTTCTGTTCCTGTTTCTCTTTCTGATTTCACTGTTCTTCTTTTCTGAATATGAAATTGCCGATAACCAGGCAGTCCATTTCCGTAGACATAAAACACCGGTAAGCGTCTTCCGGAGTGCACACTATTGGTTCTCCCCTTACATTGAAACTGGTGTTGACCAAGATGCCAATACCGGTTATGGATTTGAATGCAGAGAGCAGCTGATGGAAAAGTGGATGACTTGCCTTATTCACCGTCTGAAGTCTGGCAGAATAATCGATGTGTGTCACTGCCGGAATATCCGAACGTTGATGATAAAGCCGCTCCTGCCAGGATAGGTTTTCGTAACCTCCGGGTTGGGCATGCCGAAGCGATGGCAGCAGGCTGGCGACAGTCAGCATGTATGGAGATGAGCCAATACCATCGAAATACAGCGGTGCTTCTTCTTCAAGCACGGCAGGAGCGAAGGGCCGGAAGCCTTCACGGAATTTTATTCTGAGGTTAATCTTTTTTTGCATACCCGCATTGCGGGGATCACCGAGGATGCTGCGGTTGCCCAGGGCCCTTGGCCCAAATTCCATTCTCCCCTGGAACCAGCCCAACACTTTTCCTTCGGCTAATAGCATTGCCGCGCAGTTACACAGTTCCTGAAGATCGGGGATCCTTTTACCGATGGCTCCCTGGCCGCTGATCATCCGCTCGATTTCCTTTTCGTCATAAGAAGGACCGAGGAGGGAATTTTGCATGCCATCCGGTTTCGCATACTCCCGGCTATTCTTCATGCTGATGTGCCAGACCGCTAGGGCTGCACCGAGCGCGCCTCCCGCATCTCCAGCCGCGGGCTGTATCCAGCACTGACGAAAACCTGCCGAGCGGATGATCTTACTGTTGGCCACGCAGTTCAGCGCCACACCGCCGGCCATCACCAGATTCGCCGAGCCCGTGATTTTTTTTGCCTGGACGGCCAGCTTCAAAAGAATTGATTCGGTAACCTGCTGGATGGCCAGGGCCAGGTTCATGTGCGCAGCCGTGATTTCGGATTCAGGTTTCCGTACAGAAAGGCCAAAAAGTGTTGCCCACCTGGAGTCGTTTGTCATTCGCAATCCGGTCGCGAACTCAAAGTATTCCATGTTCAGCAACAGCGACCCGTCGTCGCGCAGATCAACAAGTTCCTCCAGGATTTTTTTTCTGAACAACTTTGTTTGTTCCGCATCCGGATTGCCATATGGAGCCAGTCCCATCAGTTTGTATTCCCCACTGTTTACTCTGAAGCCGACATAATAAGTAAAGGCTGAATACAACAAACCCACCGAATGAGGAAAATGCAATTCTTTGAGCAATTCGATTGAATTACCCTTTCCCCTGCAGATGGTAGTGGTCGCCCACTCTCCCACTCCATCCACGGTGAGGACTGCGGTCTCCTCGAAGGGAGAAGGATAAAAAGCACTCGCGGCATGCGAAAGATGGTGCTCGGGAAAATATAATGGCGCCTCTAGCTTCCCGAACTTTGACAATTCATTCCGGATCCGGCTTTTTAAAAACATTTTTTCTTTGATCCAGGTGGGCATCGCCTTTACAAAACTTTTCACACCCACCGGAGCGAAGGCATGATAAGTCTCAAGCAGCCTTTCGAATTTTATAAATGGTTTTTCATAAAAAGCAACCGCATTAATTTTCTCAATGAGCAGACCGGACTCCTTCAGTGCGTATTCAATCGCGTGGGAAGGAAATGAGGCATCGTGACGGATCCTGGTGAATCTTTCTTCCTGAGCAGCAGCTACAATCTTTCCATCCAGCAACAGCACTGCCGCACTGTCGTGATAGTAAGCCGATATACCCAGGATTGCAAGTGCCATGTGGGGGTATCAAAACAAGCTGTAAATAAATGGCGCCAAAGCCGATCCTCCCGCGAATATGATTACCGACCCGAGGATCAGCAGGATCAGGATTAATGGCAGTAACCAGAATTTTTTTCTTGTCTTCATGAAGGCCCAGAGTTCTGTTAAAAATTCTTTCATGACTTCAGAAGTTAATATGGATGTTTAAGGTCATCGGGTTGGTAAACATGTGGCCTGTTGGTAAATACTGAATCCGTATCCTTCCGGAATCTTTTGAGCATCAACCTGTCTTTTCCCATTAAAGAACGGATGAGTCCCACCGGAGTGACGACGAGGAAAAAAACCAGCCCCAGCAGGATCGCCGACATTACCTTGCCCATGAGTTTCGAAAAGCCGAACCAAAGAAAAGCCAGAGGCAACAACATGACGGGCCATAAAGCAACGAGAACCTGGATGATTAGCGCGATTACAAAAAAATAATAATGGCCCGTGTACAAACCCGCCGCGAGCAGAAAAAGCACAAGCGCAATGCCGCGGTCCAGGCATTGTTTCCTGTCGGGAATTGTAAACCATGTATCATCATTTCTGCTCATCTTGATGGCTTGACTTTTTCAGGAAGGTCTCCGGACTCCAGTTTTTTCAGCGCGGTCACCTGGGCAATTGTCCCACTGTCACGGGGTGCGATGTCGACTGCTCTATCAATATAACTTTTTGCTGTGGCAGCGTTCCTAAGGTAAAGATAGTATCCTCCAAGCCTACGGATCGCGTCCAGATTCCGGGGATCATCGCGAACCAGTTTTTTCAATGCAAGGATCTCCTGCGCTTTTTCGGTAAGCTTCACACTCATCAAATCATCGGGTTGATGCTGCCGAATGTATTGAAGGTATGGGAGCGCATCCTGCAGGCTGTCCATCTGCAGTTGGTCGAACACGATTTTGCGGGCAATGTCCGTGGTATTGCTGTCGTTGAACGATCGCTTCAGATACCAGAGTGATTGCTCATAATCCTTCAGCCCGGTATACAATTGCCCAACCGTAGCCGGGAAGCGCCATTGGTAGGGATGCTCCAGCACGAGTTCCTTGGCCGTCTTCACCGCGCCAGCATAATCTTTTCTGTTCATGTAATACCCATATAGCGAGTCCATCGCCATTTCCCAATTCATTTGTTTCAGGAATATATTGATGGCAAGGTGTTCAGGGTAGGATTTTTCCAGCCGTTTGTCGTAATAAGGTTTTTCAAAAAATGGCCATTCTTCTTTCATGAACATCACCACGAGGCTGCCATAGACCGAGTCCACAGCCGACACGGGCATCTCGCCGCGGATGTCCGTTGCCTTGTTGGCCCTGGTCCACTCCCCAATCGCAGCATTGTTCTTCATGGATCGGTAAAAGGCGTCCGCAATCAGGAAATACCCGTCGATATTGGGATGAAGATGGTCAGTGAACAGGTCATTATCATGGATCCCATTGTGTGAGGCGCTGTCGAATGCTCTTTTTGTGTCAACAAAATGAATGTTTTTGTACCTGTGGCTCAGTTCGGTGATGATGCTGTTAATAGCCTCCGGTGCACGAAACCTTAGCGCATCGGTTTCTTTGGATCGCCGATAATATTCTGCAGATTCCTTGAATCGCTGCCGTGCATAATAGATATCCGCGATCAGAAAATTGTTGGCGGCATAAGTGCTGTCTTTCTTCCAGGCCGCCAATGCCGCTGACAGTGCCAGGGTCGTATCACCCTTCGACAACGTCAGTTCCGATTGGTGCTGGAGTTCCTGGAAACCCAGGGTGTCAGTGGATGGTTGCAATTTGCTGACAAAGGGCTTTTGACCTTTTTCGTTAGCTACCAGGTTGGACAGGTATACCGGTACACCGTTGTCGTGATATGCCTGCAACAGTTCATCCATGTTCGCAGAAAATTGTTTCAGTCCGGCCCGATACAGTGGAGAGCCGAGCAGGATCTGCTGTTCGCCAGCCATCTTCGACATCATACCGGGACCTTCTTCAGCCGTTTTCTTCGCAAATTGTGAGCTTATCCATGCATAGCCATTGATGGCCAGC
>Ga0193752_1002820_pt1 | contig 12560 bp, 10 predicted proteins | sample H1c1metaG_FD_144924 | JGI IMG/M metagenome (GOLD analysis project Ga0193752, IMG submission 144924) | Soil microbial communities from a riparian zone of the East river system, Colorado, United States - H1c1 | ecosystem: Environmental > Terrestrial > Soil > Riparian zone | place: USA: East River... | reverse complement strand
CTTCACCGTCGCGGATGCGGACGGAAATGTTGTAACGAATACCTACACGATCAACGACCTGTATGGTTCGCGCGTGACGATAAAGGGAACCGGCGTTTTGATGAATGACGAGATGGATGATTTCGCGGCCCGGCCCGGCAAACCGAATCTTTTTGGGCTTGTACAAGGCGAACGCAACAAGGTCGAAGGCGGAAAACGGCCGCTATCTTCGATGACGCCGACCATCGTAATGAAGAAGGACGGCACCGTTTGGTTCGCGTTAGGTGCACGCGGCGGCCCGCGCATTATCTCAGCCGTGATGCAGTCCGTCATCAACGTCATCGACCACGATATGAACATCCAGGCCGCGATAGATTCGCCGCGCATCCATCAACAATGGCTGCCCGACGAAGTTATATACGAACCGATGGGAATCTCGCCCGATACATTAAATATACTGCGCGGTTTCGGACATAAATTCGCCGACCGGCCCGGCTACATTGCCTCCGCCACGGGAATTATGATCGACAAGGATGGGGTTCGTTTGGGCGCGATAGATTCAAGGAGTGATGGTTTGGCGATTGGTTACTGAGATTTTTGTTCTTTGGAAAGAAGTTTCGTCGTGCTGTCTGTAACGCTGCCCGGATGCGCGAGGTCGTTAGTATCGCGCCACGCGCCCGTTCCCGGCGGAGCATAGGCCGAAGCGGGAATCGACTGTGCGGCAGGCAATTGATTTTGTATGTCGGCGGCGATCTGCTGATGTTGCTGCTGCGATAATTGAACGCTAGAAACGCCGGCTTCGAACATCAATGCGTAAACCGCCCGAAGCAGGCCGCCCATAACTAACATCACTGCGCTGATAACTGCGGCAAAGGGGCCGACGTGAATTGCGATAGTGAATATCGTTATGATCGGGACGACCAGTAACGCGAGCATGATGATAAATACTCCCTGCAATACTCCTTTGCGCCGCGGCGAACTGGCGGCAAAAAATGTTTGATCAGCACCCGGAACGATACCGTCGTTATTAACCACCTGCGCAATTCCGGTCAGCAGAAATCCGCAACGCGAGCAAAACCGCGTTTCGTCGGAAACCTGCTGTTGGCCGCATATGGGGCAGTGCATAAGATTTTTATTCGTCGCGTTTTAAGAGCTTGGTCGTGCTGTCCGTTACGCTGCCGGGCCTGACGAGTTCGCCGGTGTCGGGCGTCCGCCACGCACCTTGCGGAGCGACATAGTTGGTCGCCGGTTGACTCTGCTGCGGCGGAAGTGCGGCCTGGCCTGCGGCATTCCCATACAAAGCGGGCGGCGGAACATTGGCCGCTTCCAAGACCGAAAGATCGATCTTCCTTCGCGAAGACGACAGGAAGCCGAGCGACAGGATCAGCAGCATGATCGTGGTAAATAGTCCGAACACGGCCGAGACGCCCGCGACTTCTTCCGCATCAGCCAGACCCGCGAACGCAGGTATCATCATCACCCAAAAAACAAACCAAAGAGCCGTAAAGATGACACCGTTCTTTTTTGTAAAGATGCCGCGTTTTTTTGTGTAAAGCTCCGTTAACTGCGGCAGGAAGCCTTCGTTAGCGATAAGCTGGGCGACGAGGCCGAGCTGAAGCCCGCAACGCGAACAGAACTTTGTTTCGTTTGAGACCTGCTGCTGGCCGCAACGTGGACAATGCATCAAAAATACTCCGAAAATCGCGAAATATCGCGGGAACTGAAATCAAAACGAATTTTTACACGAAAAAGTTCGTGATGCAAAGAGTTCGGAGTTCCAGCTTTAGCTGGCTTGGGTTGCAAATAGATCTCGGTTAGGTAACGAAGGCCGCCTAAAGGCGGGACTCCAAACGAAAGCGGAACTCCAAACTAGAGCTTGGGCAGCTTTTGGTCGGACAGCATTTGATACACCGCAAAGGCACGTCCCTGGAAATGTTCGGCGCGAGCGAGGGTTTCGATCAGGATCTGCGAGATCGGTTTGATCTCGATGGGAGCGGGCATCTCGCGGGTAAGATCATCGTCCGACGCAAAGAAGCGAAATCCTTCGACGCGGGTTTGGTCGACTTCTTCCAGATACTGTCGGACGAGCGAAATGCAGTTCAGTTTCTCAGGCAGCGTCCATTCGAACGGATCGTCCCACAGTCGTCTTGTGATGCCGCCGAATGTTTGCTCGACCGAGGCCGCCGATCGAAGAAGATATTCGCCAACGGTGAACATCGCAAATGTTTGCGGAAGTTCGCGAGGGCGGCGGTATAGATCTGGACCGCTCGTTTGCCCGAGTAACTCCACCGACCGCGTATGAACGGCGGCAAACGCTTTGTCGAAAACATCCAGAAGATCCCGCATAAAGAAAAAATGAGGCTGTTTGAAAAAGCCTCATTGTTGTTAATTTTCTCTTTTGATCTATTTCGTGTGTTTCGTGGAAAAACTCTTTAAGAAACTATCCACGAAACAAACGAAAGAAGAAAGCAAGAAAGCCATCGGACCGACTTCAAATATGCTCTGATCTTTAAGAAAATAGGAAATTGCTATTTACGAGAGAGGCGCCGGTCTTTTTCGTACATCCCAAGGCCGTAGTTGCGTCCCTTCCAATTCACGCCGTTGCCGATGCGGCCTTTTACGCCGATCTGCGTTCCTTTGGAGGGAACAGTATCTTCCGTAAAGACCCAGATCGAACCCGTTCCGTCGTCGATCTTATAGGCTCCGCCGCGAATGGGCGTGCCGGGAATCGAAACGCCATAGCTGTCCTGCACTGTCCCGGCAATGGCGATCTCCTTATCCAAATAACGCGAAGGATTTGCCGAAACATCGGCGATCGAAACACGGCTCGGGCAAGCGGCCGCAAAAGCAGCAGCGAATAAAACGAGTCCCAGTAAAAATATTCTTGTCCCTTTTTTCATCTTTCTCCTTTGTGAATAAAACGATTTCCGGGGAAGAGATCAACGAAAGCTAAAGATTCATTTTATACCGCAAAAGTTTGCTATGAAAGTGGTTATCTGCGATTCTTTTCAAAGCGTTACGGAATTAAATTTTCATATTCGGAAAACGATATGCAAACGGCCTCAGCCGATAACTTTGCGTTTTCTTCGAGCGTGAAAGCCGACGTTTGGCACCCGCAAAAAGACGACAAGTCCTACGAGTGGTGGTATTTCGACGCCCTGTCTGATGACGGCCGCGAGGCGATCGTCATTGTGTTCCTCGACAATTTTATCTATTCCCCGCGTTATAACCGCGAATCGATCTCCATCGCCGGAAACGAACGATGTCCGGCCGTTTCGTTCACATACTTTCGCGACGGCAAGGTTGTTTACCGCACCGTAAACGAATTTCATTCCAGCGATTTTCATGGCAACAAAGATCTTCCCGAATGCACCATCGGCGAATCGTCGTTCTCGTTCGACTCGGCATCGTATGGTTCCGGTTATCGCGTTAAGATCCGCGAGACGCTGCCGGGCGACAGAATTCTAGAGGCAAATCTCGAATGGCTTTCGGTCGAATCCGATCTGTCGCCGGAAGGGTTTTGCTATGAAGAGAGCCGTCATTGCTGGAACATGGTGGCCCCGCGCTCGGACGTAACAGGCCGGATAACGGTCACGGACAAGGGTGGCAAGGAACTGGATACTCAGCCTTTTCGCGGGACCGGCTATCACGACCACAACCTCGATAACCGTTGGCTTGCGAAAACTGTTCGCGATTGGCACTGGGGCCGCGCGCATTTTTCGGATTGTACAGCCGTTTTTTTTCGCTTTCGCGAAACGGGCGAGGAATCTGCGAACACAAGGCTGATAATCGTTCGCGACGGCAAAATGGAAGAGCGCAATGCGGAGTTCGAAGAGCAGAGTTATGTCCGGGACAAGTTCGGAATTCGCTACCCGTCGTTGCTCACATTGGATTCTGCTGACGATATTCGGCTAAGCGTAAAACCGATCGAGGTCATAGATTCGAGCTTCTATTTCCTTCGCTTCGTCAGCGAAATATCTCTCACTATCGGCGACACCCCAACGAGAACAACCACAGGCCTCACCGAATTCATCGCCCCCAGAACCCTAAAATACCGCTGGCTAAACCGGCTCGCCGACGTGCGCACCGGAAAGAACGGGAAGTCGTCATATTTCTAAATCTAGGCAATGTACTTGTTTTTGATTCTTATATCACGGCCTGCAAACACACCGGCCTCGAAATCTGAAACTATGATCTCGACACACGATCTGTCGAACATCTTTGTCACCTCACGGAAATCCTGACTTACATTGCATAGCTCCACAAAGATAAGATCGCGGAGTTTTTCGGGATCAAGTATTTCACCTTTAAAGGTTTTTGATCTCTCAAGATGTATGTTCAAAGTCTTCCTAAGATCCGTTGTTTCAACGCTCTTCAACTGAAATGAATTTATTCTTCCAGCCAATTCCACATTTTTATTTATGATCTGCTCCATATCGGTCGGAAAGACTTTGCAGCCATAGAAAGGTACGCTAAGATCGCCGCGCCCATGAACGAAAAGAATGGGGAAAGAGCTTTGATGTAAGCTCAGTTCGTCAATCGAGACTCCATGCGCCGCAAGAATTGTCCGCAGATCGAAATGAGAATAGGTGCCGCCAAGATCACGGAGGTTATACCGGATCTTTGGAGCCGCGCCGTCTAACCGCAAGATCGTAAAGAGAAGCTCACCCTCCTGATTGGGTTCTATTATGTAATCCGCGCCGTTATATTGAAAGATCATCGGCGGATTTTCGCGTCCAAAAAGGGTTTCGCTTAGCTCTTTGTTCTCGTGGCAAAGACGACGAATGGCAATGGTCAATTCAGTTTCGACAGCGATATTAATTTCCAGGTCCGAAGCTCCGTAGGATGAGACCGCAGACTGAAAATACTGTAGAAGAAAGTCGCGGAGATTCTCACTCATTCCTTCTCCGCCGACTACGGCATCCATTTTGAATTTGGAAAGATCAAGCGTCGTATTGTCGAGCCATGACTTCAAGAAGGGCGGGTATCCAAAGATCAGGTAGCGGTATTTAGGCCCGAATAAAGTCAAAGTATTTTCTAGCTTTGAAGCATCCGGCCCAATGGATTTTAGAATGCCTACGTCGACCAATGACATAGAGACATTCATTCCAGTTGCCCAAGGGCCAAGAGCGAAGCAGTTCAGAAGAATGCAATCGTCATCGTTATAGAGGATCTCGTAGTTCAGTTGCAGAATGCGTTTTACGTCATCGCGCTCGTATTCATTCCTTACCCAATTATTAGGAATTCCTGATGACCCGGATGACTCGTCAATGACGGTGCCGGGAGCTGGGATCTTGCCGCCGAAGCAGCGGTCTTCTATGGAATACACCTTCACGTAATTTTCCTTCGTCATTATCGGAATGTTCGAGAGACCCGTTTTTCCATCTGCGCCAAAATTTTCGGCAGCAAGAAACTTCTGGTATGCCGGGCACTTGCGACTGGCTTTGTAGAAGATGGCGTATGCCCTAAGACGCGCGATCCATCTCAGGATCGGCTGAAACTGAGGTCCGAAAAGTAAAATATAAGATCGTCCATCCGTACTTATCACACGTCGGAGAAGCCAGAGAACGTAGATCACAGAGTAGGCAAAGGCGTAACGGATCATGCTTTGTATTTATTTGATCAAAATTCTTTCAACCGGAAGTCGGCGGCTTTTAGGCGGCTCCGACGAATACCCGATCTTAAAGATTAACCATATGTCGTCTATTTTGAGTTCATTTTTAAGTGTTAAAGCCGCCTTATGATTGGTTACCAGATTACCGAACGGATGAATGTACAGGTTAATTCGCGCGGCTTCCAGCCAGAATCGCATTAGAAAACGACCCGAAGTAATGCTGTCGCCAGCATCCCAAAAGGCGCCTGAAATTATGCCGATCATGGGAACAGGTCCTGTTTGACGACGATATACCTTTGCGAGGATCGGGCGAGCGAACGGAAGCATCAAAAGCTGGGGGATATTGGCGATCATCCAATAGTTGAGCGGAGATGTGTTCATACACCTTGCGTCAAGGCCGTCGAGATGCTTCAACGATTGCTTCTTAGTATATCTAAACCATGAAATTATCTCGTTGCGATAGTTCGGTGAATTGAGGTCCTGAAATAAAGCGACAGTATTTAAATTCAGGATTCGCTCGATTTGATCTGAATCAGAGGTAAATGAAAACGATTGAGCAAATTCGGACGCTACCTGTTGCAGTCTGTTCAACGCCTCTGGTTCAGGCAGTCTTTTTTCCAGATGAATACGCGAAGTTCGCCTTTTCAGAAAAAGTTCTTTATCGAAAGTGTCTTCTGATAACTCGGACGTTTTTAAATGAAGATAAGCAAAAGGAATCAGTTCGACGTTCCCGCACCCAATGCCTTTACTATAGACTCTGGCGACGACATCATTTCGTATTGGACTAAAAGGCCGTAAACTTTCGCAAGAATGTCCAAAGACTCGATGAACATGCCCATTGCCAGAATAATGAAACTTCCAGTCGTATCTTCATCCGGCAGAGCACGAGTCGGATCGATGTAAAGTTCAGCCTCCGTCTCACTTAAGAGCTTTATGCGCCATGGTTGGACGTTGTGTGGTGATGGCGTATGTACGGCCGTGGTGAGGATATCAAGCCAGTAACTCATTTGCTTCGATTATAGAGTAATAGGTAAAGCTGCGATACCGTGAGTAGATTTAAGGCTGTGCAAAGGCAGGCTTCCCTTGATTTATGTTTAACGCCTTTCTAAACTAGAAGTTTAGGCGGTTTTCCGTCGGCGACCCTATGACACACAATTTATTCAATTCGCGCAAAACCTTCACAACTGGTGCCGGTTCGGACGGCGTATTCTATTCGCTGCCGCAGCTTGAGGCTGAAGGCATTGGGACGATCTCTCGTCTGCCGGTCTCGATACGCATCGTTCTTGAATCCGTTTTACGTAATTTTGACGAAGGTAAGAGAGTAAGCGAGGCGAATATTCGAGCGCTTGCGGCGTGGAAGGCTGAAGACGAGCGGAGCGAAGAGATCCCGTTCGTCGTAGCCCGCGTTATTTTGCAAGACTTTACGGGTGTTCCGCTGCTGGTCGATCTCGCGGCGATGCGTTCCGCTGTAAAGCGAATGGGTAAGGACGTGAGCGTGATCGAACCGCTCGTTCCGGTCGATCTGGTCATCGATCATTCAGTTCAGGTGGATTATGCCGGAAGCGAGGCCGCATATCAGCGAAACATGGAAATGGAGTTTCGCCGCAATAACCAGCGTTATCGTTTCTTAAAGTGGGGAACTCAGGCATTCAACGGATTTAGCGTCATTCCGCCGGGAATCGGCATTGTTCACCAGGTAAACCTTGAATATCTGGCAAAAGGCGTTTTTGAACGCGAGGGCGTATATTTTCCAGATTCGCTGGTGGGAACAGATTCTCATACGACAATGATCAATGGACTCGGCATCGTTGGTTGGGGCGTCGGCGGTATCGAGGCAGAAGCCGGAATGCTAGGCCAACCGGTCTATTTTCTTACACCGGATGTCGTAGGTGTCCAACTGTCGGGCGAATTGCCGCAAGGTGCAACGGCGACCGATCTCGTACTTCGAATTACGGAAATGCTCAGAAAAGCGAAAGTCGTGGGTAAATTTGTCGAATTCTTTGGCGAAGGCACTGCCGCGCTGAATGCGACCGACCGGGCGACCATCGCAAACATGGCACCGGAATACGGCGCGACGATGGGTTTCTTTGGCGTTGATGAGAAAACTCTTGACTATCTCGCCGCAACCGGTCGCACGCAGGAACAGATCGACACCATCAGGAATTACTACACCGCACAGCAGATGTTCGGTATTCCCAAGGAAGGCGAGATCGATTACTCAACCGTTATCGACCTAAATCTCGATACGATAAATCCGGCCGTCGCGGGGCCAAAGCGTCCGCAGGACAGGATCGAGTTATCAAATCTTGACGACCGCTTTATTGAATTATTTAGCCAATCCATTGCTGACGGCGGTTACGGAAAGCAGTCCGACGATCTTGAAAAGCGTTACATGGTAACGATGCGCGGCTTTGGAGCAGAGACAGTGACGGGCGGTGGCGACCAGACATCCAAATCGGTTCCGCTTCCTGTCTTAGGCGAAGTTAGCCAGGTAAATACAAACATAACGTCAGAAGTAGAGATGATGAACAATCGTCCAACGCCTGACAGAGTCGAACCAAATTTAGAAGACTGTCCGCCAATTGAAACATCGGTCGGCAGCGGCGACGTTCTAATCGCCGCGATCACCTCGTGTACAAATACTTCGAATCCGGCCGTAATGATCGCCGCCGGAATTGTTGCGAAGAAGGCCGTTGAAAAGGGAATGAAGGTTCCGCCTTACGTAAAAACGTCGCTTGCTCCGGGTTCGCGTGTCGTTACGGAATATCTGGAGAAGGCCGGACTTCAGAAATATCTTGATGAGGTCGGTTTCAATTTGGTTGGTTACGGCTGCACGACCTGTATCGGAAACTCCGGGCCGCTTGATGCCGGGATAGAAGAAGCAATTGTCGATCACGACCTGATCGCTGCCTCGGTTCTGTCGGGAAATCGCAATTTCGAAGCCCGTGTTCATCAGAACATTAAGGCTAATTTCCTGATGTCGCCGCCGTTGGTTGTCGCCTATGCGTTAGCCGGAACTGTTATTAAAGACGTTTATCTTCACCCGATCGGTGTCGATAGAGACGGAAACGATGTCTTCCTTAAGGACATCTGGGCTTCGCTCGACGAGGTGAAGGAAATATTAAAGGATGCGTTCGATCCGGAATCGTATCGTCGCCTTTACAGTGAATTCGCTGACCAGAATCCGCTCTGGAACGACATCGAATCGAGCGTCGGCAAAGTTTACGAATGGGACACGTCCTCAACTTATATACAAGAACCACCGTTTTTCGAGAACTTTTCGATGGAAACCGGGGTGTTTTCGGACTTTCTAGGGGCTAGAGCGTTAGCGATCTTCGGCGATTCGGTAACGACGGACCATATTTCACCTGCCGGAGCGATCAAGGCTAACTCGCCCGCAGGCGTTTATTTGCAGGAGCAAGGTGTTGACCCTAAAGACTTTAACTCTTACGGGTCGCGCCGCGGAAACGACCGTGTTATGCTCCGTGGGACGTTCGCGAACGTCCGCATCAAGAATCTGATGGCTGCTCCGGTCGAAGGCGGATTCACGACATTTCAGCCCGACGGCGAACAAATGTCGATATACGACGCGGCAATGCGTTATAACACTGACGATACGCCGCTAATGATCTTTGCAGGACAGGAATACGGCACGGGCAGCTCGCGGGATTGGGCCGCCAAAGGAACAAAGCTGATGGGCGTCGATGCCGTCGTCGCGGAGTCGTTCGAGCGCATACATCGCTCAAACCTCGTTGGAATGGGCGTTTTGCCACTCCAATATAAGGACGGCGTATCGGCTGTGACGCTAAAGCTTGATGGAACCGAGACATTCGATCTGACCGGACTGGAAAACGCCAAGATCAGGCCGCGTCAGGAAGTCTTGCTAACGATTCACCGGGCCGATGGCTCCGTGGATAATACGGAATTGATATTGAGAATAGATACGCCGATCGAGATCGAGTATTACAAAAATGGCGGGATACTTCCGTTCGTTCTGCGCCAATTGGTTGCCGGTTAAAGTTCCGGAATAAGATCGATCTAAAAAAGGATAACGGAACAGCCGAAGGCTTTACGATTAAAAAAAGTCTTGGTATTTTTACAAAAAAAGAGTAGTTTACGAAGATTCATAACAATCAGGTTAGCTGTACCCCCGAGGAGTTTATAATGAGAAGTGTCGCATCATGTCTATTGATTTTCACCTTTGTCTTTGCACAAGGCCTTCCTGCATCTGCCCAAAAAATAGCGAGTGAAAAAAAGAGCGCTGAGCCGGTAAGTAAATCCAGGCTGGTCAAAATTGATGACCGAAGCCAGTTTGGAACCATTGAAGCCTATACTGAGGGGCACGGTGCCTGGGTAAGGTGGCGAATGGAATCTGAGCGCGACAATGCCGGCTTCTATATTTATCGATCAGCTAAGGGCGGCGAACTGCTCGTTTCGGATCTGATACCCGGATCTTCCTTCAAGGTTGGAGATCAGCCTGAATACAACCAGGAATATGTATTTTTTGACCCCGCCGGAAGTATCTATTCCATCTACACGATCGAGTCGCAAAGCATGAAGGGAACTCGTGTCCGCTCCTCAGCCGTGGCGGCAGCCTATACCCATGATATTTCAGAGATCAAAGGCGGAGATGATCTGATAGCAGTAGCTAAATCGAAAGGTCAAAATACGATCCAGTTGAATAATGACCTTTTGCTTTCTAACGAACTTAGAACAGAAGTGACTTCCGGCCTTGTTGCGGCGGATATCGATAAGCACCGCGAAGTGATCGCTCAGCCGGGTGCCCGCATAGCTGCGAAAAGCACCGGGATAGTGAGGGTGACAAAAGCTCAGTTACTTGCGGCCGGTTTTGATGCGAATGCCGATCCGACAAATTGGCAGCTATATCTCGATGGCGTAGAGCGTCCGATAATTGTTGGCCCGGGCAGTGATTATATTGAGTTTCTGGGTAAAAAGCTGGACACGTTAGAGAGCGATCTTCGAATGTACTATTTGATCGTTGGATCAGGTCCGGGCAAACGGATGGCAACTACTTTTTTCCGGCCCACCTTTAGCACGGTCAAATCGCGAAAATACCCTGAAAAGATTGCTTTTGCCGAAAGAACTTTCTATGTAAATCAGATATTGAATGGCGATCTTGAAAACTACTGGGGCAGAGTAATTGCTTCAGGTCTCACCTCGCCCGTTAACCTGAATCTGACAGCTATTGACCGCGCTCCCGGCACCAGAGCAATGACGGTCGATATACAGGGATTTTCACCGACCTTTCACTCGGTCGAGGTAACTTTGAATGGGGTTGTTCTTGGAAATATCGAGGGATCAGGATCCCAGGCATTCTCAGGTGAATTTCAAGTTCCGGTGGAATTGCTGATCGATGGCGTTAATGCCCTACGAATGCGCTCTATCGGAGCAGCCGGTGACATCAGTCTATTCAACCGGGTGTCGATCGATCTGTCGAGAGGGTATGTTGCGGTAAACGACCGGTTGGATTTCCCTACGGAAAATTATCGAACAACAACCTTGTCAGGTTTTTCGAGTCCTAATGTCCGGTTGTTCGATGTTACGTTTGAAGATCAGCCAAAGCTGGTCAACAACGTTCAGATGGTTCAGACCAACGGTACCTGGGGACCTTATATTCCGGCTCATCGCGGCAGGGTTTACTATGCTGCCGGAGAAACGAGTTTCGGCAGCCCGATATCCGTGACCTCTAATGATCCGGAAGTCTTAAGATCGCCGACACAGAGCGGTACTTTACTGATTATTTCCCATGGAAGCCTTATGGCCCAGGCACAGAATTGGGCCAATTATCGAAGCAGTCAGGGAACAATCACAAAGGTTGTAAATGTCGAGGAGATCTATGATGAATTCAACTATGGTTCGTTGAGTTCGTTTGCGGTTGAGGATTTTCTCAATTATGCGAAAAACAACTGGCAGACCCCGCCGTCGTATGTACTGTTGATCGGCGACGCCTCGGTCGATCCCAGAAACTATACGAATCAAGGGTATTGGGACATGGTTCCGACCCGGCAGGTAAATACGCTCTTTAATGAAACTGCCAGCGACGAAGCAGTAGCGGACTTTAACGATGATGGACTGGCGGAGATCGCGATAGGCCGTATTTCTTCGCGAACTGGTGTTGGTATTACTACCATTCTTAATAAGACCATCGCCTGGGAATCATCGCTAACGCCGACTTCGATGGACCGAGGTGCTTTGTTCGCATATGATCAACCCGACGGTTATGATTTTCAGGCAATGAGTAACCGCATTATGGCAGAGCTGCCGGCTGGTATGCCCAAAACCACGGTTCAACGTGGAACACCTGACAATGCAACGGCTCAGGCGACGATCATTAATGCATTAAATGAGATCGACGGCGTCACGCCGCAAAACTCAGGGCAGTATATTGTCAATTACACGGGTCATGGAACATCGGCTGCGTGGTGGGGTACAGGATTTTTCTCAAGTAGCAATGTTCCTCAATTGACCAACTCGTCAAACCCAAGCCTGTTCACGTCACTAACCTGCTTGAATGCTTATTTCGCCGCAGCCGAGAGTGTAGAAAGTTTTGCGGAAACGTTAACCAAAGCACCGAACGGTGGAGCGGTTGCGATCTGGGCCTCTACCGGAAAGACCACACCTGATGTTCAGGAGATAATGGCTGCCCGATTCTTTCAGCAGATCGCGCTGGGAAATATTACCCGCATGGGCGATCTGATCGCAGATGCGAAAGACCAGATCGGCGGCGGCAGCGACGTGCGATCTTCCTGGGTTTTACTCGGCGATCCGATGCTGAAGGTCAGATAATTAACAATTCCTTAAAGCAGAAAAGGCTGTCTGAAAGGGCGGCCTTTTTCTTTTTTGTCCGGCATTGGTGAATTCAAGTAGTAAGTGCAACTCGAAGATGGACTGTTGGAGGGCAAGCTGGAGATAGCATCTTCGCTCTTTGATGGTGGCATCGAAGAGT
>Ga0193752_1002819_pt1 | contig 12564 bp, 11 predicted proteins | sample H1c1metaG_FD_144924 | JGI IMG/M metagenome (GOLD analysis project Ga0193752, IMG submission 144924) | Soil microbial communities from a riparian zone of the East river system, Colorado, United States - H1c1 | ecosystem: Environmental > Terrestrial > Soil > Riparian zone | place: USA: East River... | reverse complement strand
GAACAGGTCGGCGACCACCTTGGCGATCTTCGCGTCGTCGACGACGCCGGTGCCGAACGTCGTCACGTACACGCCGACCGGCTTGGCGACGCCGATCGCGTACGCGACCTGCACCTCGCAGCGGCGCGCCAGCTTGGCGGCCACGATGTTCTTCGCGACGTAGCGCGCGAAGTAGCAAGCGCTGCGGTCGACCTTGCTCGGGTCCTTGCCGCTGAACGCGCCGCCGCCGTGACGGCCCATGCCGCCGTAGGTGTCGACGATGATCTTGCGACCAGTGAGGCCGGCGTCGCCGCACGGACCGCCAACGACGAAGCGTCCGGTCGGGTTGACCCAGAACTTCGTCTTCTTGTCGATCATGTTGGCGGGCAGCGTGGGCTTGATGATCTGCTCGATCACCGCCTCCTCGAGCGTCTTGTGCTTGACGTCCGGGTGGTGCTGGGTCGAGAGCACGACCGCGTCGATGCGCGACGGGCTGCCGTCATCGCCGTACTCGACCGTGACCTGGCTCTTGGCGTCCGGGCGAAGCCACTCGAGCTTGCCGTTCTTGCGCAGCTCGGCCTGCTTACGCACGAGCTTGTGCGCCAGCTGGATCGGCATCGGCATCAGCTCTTTGGTCTCGTCGACCGCGAAGCCGAACATCAGGCCTTGGTCGCCCGCGCCCTGCTCCTTGTGGAGACCTTTGCCGGCGGTCACGCCCTGCGAGATGTCCGGCGACTGCTCTTCGACAGCGGTCAGGATCGCGCAGGTGTTCGCGTCGAAGCCGACGTCCGAGCTCGTGTAGCCGATCTCGCGGATCGCGCCGCGGATGATCTCCGGGTAGTTGACGCGCGCCGTCGTGGTGATCTCACCGGCGACGATCGCATAGCCCGTTTTGACCATGGTCTCGCACGCCACGCGCGCGTACTTGTCTTGCGTCAAGATGGCGTCGAGCACTGCATCGGAGATGGCATCGCAGACCTTGTCCGGATGACCTTCGGAAACCGACTCGGAAGTGAACAAATAACCGGCCATTGCCTCACCTTTCGGCCGGCTCCTGCCGGCGCGTCTGCCGCTTTTAGTCGCCCCCCCCTACAGAGTCAAACGACGTGGCGTGGTTATTGCCGGCGTTTAAGCACATCCGCCCACGCCAGCATCGCGCTGCCCGCGTGCTGCACGAAATCGTTGCGAACCTCGAGGCTGCCTTGGGTCGCCGGGATGCCGCCGCGTGCAGCGAGCGGATCGCGCATCAGGTGCACAGGGCCGGGCGCAAAGCGCATGCGCATCAATAGACCGAGGTGCGCCTCCATCTGCGCGCCGAGCTCGGCGACGTCGTGGCCCTGGGCCTTGGCCATCGTATAGATCGGCGCGCCGGCTTCCACGCGCGACGCCACCGAGGTGAGCCGCGGGACGATCACCGGGCTGACGCCAATCGCGCCCGCGACCGGCCACGGCGTTTCACCTGGCTGATAAAGGAGCGCGCGCTGGTAGCCGAGCCAGCGCAGACAGAAGTCGAGCGCATCGCCCATGTCCATCCGGTCGGCTGCGGCGGCCACGGCCTGGCAGGTCCAGTGCTCCTCGCCGTAGAAGTAGCGGCTGCCGAAGAAGCTCCAGCCGGCGCCGGTCAAGTGGTGCATGAGCGGCCGTACCGCATCGAGATCGCGCTGGTCGCCGAGCACACGGTGAGCGGCCAGCAGCGCCACCGCGGCTTCGCCGCTGTAATACATCTTCTGGACGTCGATCGGCTTGTTCGCCCTTAGGTCGTAGACATGCATCAGCTCGCCGTCTTTGCGCTGCATGCTGCGGATGAACGCGGTCAGGCGCACGAGCAGGTCACGGGCTTCGGGATCGTCGCCACCGGCCAGCACCTCGGCTGCGGCGAGCGCGGTCAGCGCAGCCGCGCCCATGTCCGGTCGATCGTCGAACGCGACGCAGGCTTGCGCTTCGGAGCCGCAGCTCTTGAGCACGTTCTCGCGCACGAAGCGCAGCGCGGCGAGCGCGCCTTGACGAGCCGAGGGCATGTCGAGCGCGCGCGCGGCCTGGGCGAGGAAGAACGCCGTGCCGGCGTGGCGCGGCAAGCTGTAGCCCGACCCCCTCAGCTCGCGGTTACGGCGGCCGTCGTAGCGGTACGTGAAGCGGCCGCCGCGATCCTGATGCTTGAGCAGGAACACCGCGCCCTCGCGCGCCGCGTTGTGCAGCGTCGCGACCGTAACCGGCTCGTTCGATGGATAGGGCGCGCGGGTGAGCGTGAGGCTCGCGACGCGCTCGAAGCGCCCGTTGCGCAGGATCTCGTCCTCACCGGCGGCGAGTTGTTTGGCGACGAGCTTGGCGATCGCCGCCGGGCTCAGGCCGAAGGTGAGATCCGGGATCGGCGTCTTGATCGCGTTGTCCCATAGCGCAGCGGACGTGATCTCGTCGGGCGTTACGTGCGCGACCTTCTCGCCCAGCGTGACCGTCACGCCCTCGACGAACGGCACCACGGAGAGCTCGGCGAGCAGCGGCACGCTGCGCATCCACGACGCGCGCTCGCGGGTGACGGTGATCGTGTATGCGAGCTGTGCCTCGGCGGCGCGAAGCTCGGCGTTCGCTGCCAGCTGAGCGGCCGCTTCTACGACGCCACCGGCCAGGCCCGCGGTGCTCACATGCCGAGCAAGCACGCGGCCGCGGCCCCAGGCGATCACGATCACGGGTCCCTCGGCGCGATACGACTTCGCGTCGGCCACCGGCTCCGGCACCGGCGCGCCGGACATCGCAGCGTCAAGCGCTTGGAACGCCCAAGCTCGCGCCGTGGGAGAGACCGGCTCGGGATATGCCAAGCGAGCGCGCGCGGCGACGACCCCACAGAGCACCGCGCTCAGCGCGAGCCAGCCAATGAAAATACGCCGCACCGAGGCGACGTAGACGAAACGCTAGCCTCTGCGCAAGAGCGCGAGCTGAACTGACGGCAGCGCGACCAAATACGGCAACACCAGCAGCGCGACGGTGCCGAGCAAGAGCGCGCCGCCCGAGCCGACCGGCCCGTACAGCCCGGCGAGGTGAGCCGCCGACGTCGCGAGCAGCGTCACCGTGATCGCGCCGAGCGCGAGCGCGACATAGCTCGCGATGCGCGCCAAGCCGTACGCCCAGCGCACGCCGGACAGCAGCGCGATCGCGGCGACGGCGTAGAGCGCTGCGACACCGGTGCCGGCCAAGTCGACGACCGCGTAGCGCGCAGGCAGCGCGAACCAAATGCCGATCAACAACAGACCGGCGACGACCAGTTGCATGGTCGCAACCCACTTACGTCCGCTCGTGCTGCCGGGTACGCCGAACTGCATAGGGCGCAGACCCTAACACCGTTTCGCGAACCGTTGTCATGTGACTCGACGCTGTTGCTGCATCGAAACAAATGCGTTTACGCGAGGGGCGACAGATGTGGCGCTTCGTCACGACTAAGAACCGTGTCGCCACGAAATTGTGCGTCATCCGTGCTCGGGAAATCGAGCGTGTAGTGCAGGCCGCGGCTTTCGCGACGAAAGCGCGCGCACAGCACGATCAGCTCGGCGAGGTCAGCGATATTGCGGAGCTCGAGCAAGTCCAGGGTGACCAAATGACGCCAGTAGTACTCGCGAATCTCTTCCTGCAAGAGCGCGATACGGCGGGCAGCGCGCTCGAGCCGCTTGCTCGAGCGGACGATGCCCACGTAATTCCACATGCAGCGACGTAGCTCATCCCAGTTGTGCGATACGACCACCGCTTCGTCGCTCGGCGCTGCCTCGCCGACATCCCACTCGGGCGGGTCGCGATGCTTGGGTGCGCTCGGCTCCTCGGCCGCAGCGAGCGCAGCGCGCCGGCCGTAGACGAGGCCTTCGAGCAATGAATTGGAGGCCAAGCGGTTGGCGCCGTGCAGGCCGCTGCTGGTGGTCTCGCCGACCGCCCACAAGCCGGGCACGCTCGTGCGGCCGTTCATGTCGACGACAACCCCCCCGCACATGTAGTGCGCCGCGGGGACGACCGGGATCGACTCGCGCGTGAGATCGAAGCCGTAGCTCAAGCAGCTGGCGTGGATGTTCGGAAAGCGCTCGGTCAGATAGCTCGGAGTGCGCGCGCTCATGTCGAGCAGCACGCAGTCGTCGCCGGTGCGCTTGAGCTCGAAGTCGATCGCGCGGGCGACCACGTCGCGCGGTGCAAGATCTGCGCGAGCGTGATGCTTGTGCATGAACGCCGTGCCGTCGCGCAGCCTGAGCACACCGCCTTCGCCGCGCAGCGCTTCGCTGATCAGGAAGCTCTTGGCGTGCGGGTGATAGAGGCACGTCGGGTGGAATTGAAAGAACTCGAGGTTCGCGATGCGCGCGCCCGCGCGATACGCCATCGCCACGCCGTCGCCGGTCGCGACGTCGGGGTTCGAGGTGTACGGGTAGACCTTTCCGGCACCACCGCTGGCCAGCACGGTCGCGCGTGCGAGCACGGTGTGCACGCGCGCGCCTTTGTGATCGAGCACGTACGCGCCGACCACGCGGCGGTCGCTCGCGCTGGGCGTACCGCCGAAGCGGGAGCGATCGATGAGATCGATCGCCATATGCTCTTCGAGCACGCGGACGCGCGGGTTGGCCGCGACGGCAGCGTGCATCGCGCGTTGCACTTCGCGGCCGGTCACGTCGGCCGCGTGCACGACGCGGCGCGCACTGTGGCCGCCTTCGCGGGTCAGATCCAAGCCGAGCTCACCGTCGCTCGCGTTGCCCGCGACGCGGCTGAAGTCGGCGCCGAGCGCGATCAGATCGCGGATGCGCTCGGGGCCGTCGCGCACGACCATCTCGACGACCTCGGGCCGCGAAAGCCACCCGCCTGCCTCGAGGGTGTCCTGCACGTGCTGCTCGAACGAGTCGGTCGGGTCGAGCACCGCGGCGATGCCGCCTTGCGCGTAGTTGGTCGCGGATTCGTCGAGCTCGCGCTTGGTAACGAGCAGCACGTCGCCGTGCTTGGAAGCCTCGAGCGCGAAGGTGAGGCCGGCGACGCCGCCGCCTATCACCAGGTAATCACAACGAATGGGCATGACGAAGGCCGAGGACTGTACCGCGGAATACGGGCGGCCGCGGCGGGCGTTACCCGCGACCACGCCGCAGCCGATTTGGCCGCGAAGGGCGGCGCCGAGTATCCTGCTGGGGAATGGCACACGTGCGCGTCTGGTCGCTGCTGCTCGCGCTCGCTCTGCCCAGCACGGCGCTCGCCGATATCTATCGGTATGTCGACGCCGACGGCGTCGAGCACTATACGAACATTCAGCCTTCGACCCGCGGCTGGCAGCGGGTCGTCAAGACCGGCGGCAACAGCGTGGTCCGCGGCCGGGCAGCGCGCGGCGGCGCGGTTCGGGCGCCGGATCCTGAGCGGGTGCGCCGCTACGACGCGTTCATTCGGGAAGGCGCCTTACTCTACCGGCTGCCGGAGTCATTCGTGCGCGCGGTGATCACCGTGGAGAGCAACTTCTATCCGGACGCGGTCTCGAACCGCGGGGCGATGGGGTTGATGCAGCTGATGCCAGGAACGGCGACGTCGATGGGCGTGCTCGACGCATTCGACCCGCGCCAGAACGTGCTCGGCGGCACTCGGTTTCTGCGCGTGCTCGCGAACAGCTTCGGCGGCGACCTGGTACGCACGATCGCGGCGTACAACGCGGGCCCCGGCGCGGTGCAGCGCTACAACGGCATCCCGCCGTACGCAGAGACGCGCCGCTACGTGCAGCGCGTCCTCACGCACTACTACGAGTACCGCGAAGCCGAGCTCAAGAACGCAAAGATCGCCACGCGGTAGGGCTCGAGCGAGCGGTCAGCGAGCAGCGAAGCGACCTCGTGAAGGGGTGGGCCCCGATGGGCTTTGCCCAGTGGGCGGGGGAACGGCGCACGTTCCCCCGATAACAAAGGAGGATTGAGCACCTTCAGTGCTCAATCCGGTTGGAAGATCACTTTCTGGGAGCCGTCCTTGTCGTAGAACTTGTGCGCTCGGTCGAAGGTGATGGCGCCGAAGGTATTGATGGCGATCGCGACGACGGTGAGCGCGATGAAGGCCTTGCCGAAACGGCGGCCGCCGAGCGCGAGCATCACGAATAGCAGGACCGCGTAGTCGAGGCTGAAGCGGTAGCCGAACTGGATCCAGCCGGAGTTCTGGTACAGCAGGTTGACGAACGCGACCGCACCAGCGGCGACGGCGAGGCCGATCAAGGTCGGCGACACGCGCTTGGGCCAGGGCACCATCAGCAGCTGCGGCGTCGTCACCCACAACGCGAGGCCGTGGCGGCTGATCATCACGTACGGCGCGGCGGCGGTGAGCCACGGCAAGCTGGCCAGCATCACCGCCAGGTTGCGGCCGAGGTAGTGGTAGTTGAACAGGCCCCATTTCTCGATCCGGCCGCGCCAGCGGATCTCGAGCAAGCTGTGCCCGAACTCGAACGGATCGTGGAAGCGCGCGTAGTTCATCACCATCGCGAGCACGCCGATGACGAGCAGGGGCGCGGCGAAGACCGCGAGCTTCTTGACCACCGCGCGCAGATCGCCCGGGGCCTGCGACCACGCCTCGAACACGAAGAAGAAGCCGAGAAAGAGCGTGGACGTGCGCGTCATGAACGCGCAGCCGAGCAAGAGCCCGGCCCAGAACGGCTGCGCCGCGCGCAGCGAGCACAGCACGTACAGCGCGATCAACGGCACCGCGACCACGTGCGCCGCGAACCAAACCGGGCCTTGCACCGCGACGTAGAAGAACACGCTGCCGAACGCGAACAACACCGTCAGCAAGAGGTCGTCGCGCGCCGAGCGCTCCGTCATCCCGAGCTCGCGCATGCGCCGGAGCAGCACGTACAGGAGCGCCGGGCCCAACCCGGCGAGGACTGACCAAAAAAGACTATCCCACGCCTTGACGCCCCAAACCGCGACCAGCGGCATGACCACGACCGCGGGGAACGGCGGGAACGAGACGAAGACTTTGCCGGCGTGCCGGACCCAGTCGTTGTCCGTGGGCGGCTTGGCGGCGCGAATTGCCAGCTCGCCGTGAAGGAAGGCGTCGGCCTGATAGAGGAAGTGCGGCTGGCTGGACGGGCCCTTCAGCCGGGCGTCCAGCATGGCGACGTAGACCCCTGCACAAACCGCAAAGATCAGGCCCGGTGCGAGAAGGCGGACGAGCAGGCGCCCTCCGGGCCCAGACAGATTGCGCATCGCGCCGGAGAATACTCACGGGCGCCTTCGGACGTGAAGCCTTTGACTTCGCTTGACGGGCCGGCGGGCGGGTCCTAGACACGGCCCCCGTGGCTCAAGAACCGTCCGTAACCGACCGTATCGGCGCCGTCATCCATCCGCTGTTCGAGATGCCGCTCGCCGAGCTCGGCGTGATCGAGCACCTCGAGCAGACCGGCAGCAAGGTCGCGGTGCGGCTCGGGCTGCACGCCGCTTCGGAGCGGCTCCAGCGCCAGCTGCGCGAGCGGATCGAGGATGCGCTGAAGGGCAGCGGCGTCGATGGGATCGGCGTCGACTTCTCGCTGCGTGTGCCGATGCGACCGGCGGCCGGCGACGACCCGGTGCCGCAAGTAAAGAACGTCGTCTTGGTGATGAGCGGCAAAGGCGGCGTCGGCAAGAGCACCACCGCGGTGAACCTCACGCTCGCGCTGCAGAAGCGCGGCTTGCGCGTAGGCCTGCTCGACGCCGACATCTACGGCCCGTCGATCCCGACGATGCTGGGCATCAACGGCCACCCACAGTCGGCGGACGGCAAGACGATCGAGCCGCTGTCGCGCTTCGGCGTAAAGCTGATGAGCATCGGCTTTATGATCGAGAACGAGAAGGACGCGATCATCTGGCGCGGCCCGATGCTGCAGTCGGCGCTGATGCAGTTCTTGAGCGACGTGAAGTGGGGCGAGCTCGACTTCTTGCTGCTCGACCTGCCGCCGGGCACCGGCGACGTCGCGCTGTCGCTCGCGCAAAAGGTGAAATCGACCGGCGCGGTGATCGTGACGACGCCGCAGGAAGTGGCCCTGCAAGACGTCTACAAGTCCGTGTCGATGTGCAAGAAGCTCAACATCCCGCTGCTCGGCGTGGTGGAGAACATGAGCTTCTTCATCGACTCCGCGGGCGTGAAGCACGAGATCTTCGGTGCAGGCGGCGGCGAGAAGATCGCCGAGTTCGCAGAGGCGCCGCTGCTCGGTCAGGTGCCGCTGGACGCGAGCGTGCGGCAATGGGGCGACGGCGGAACGCCGATCGTGCAAGCCGCGCCCGAGCATCCGTGCTCGCTGGCGTTCCTGTCCGTTGCCGACGCGCTGTGCGAGAAGATCGCGAAGGACAGCTTCGTGCGCGGCGGCGGCAAGAAGGCGCCGGACGAGACCGCACCGCGCCGCCTCAAGATCCTGCGCTAGAACTTCTTCGTGATCACGCGCGGGCGATCCGACGGCGCTTTGGCCGCCGGGGCCTCGTCGGCGACGCCGCCGCGCGGGTACACGCCGCTGCGGCCGCCCAGGCGGAGCCGGCTCGGCATGCCTTCGAGCTGCAGCGCCATCGAGTAGCCGCCCTTCACGACGCGCGAGACGACGATGCCGGTGAACGCGTACTCGAGGCCGCGCTCGACGTCGCGCACCACGACCTTGGCCTGCTGGCCGAGGCCGGGCGGCGGGCCATCTACGGAGAGCGCGATGCCCGCGCCCGACGCGTTGCGCAGCACGCCGGTGACGACCGACGAGCTCGTGATCACCTGCGCAGGCAACGCGTCGCCAAGCAGTGTGCAGGGGTCGCGCTGATCGAGCGACGGCACCTGGGTCGAGTGCGACTCGCGCAAACGCTCCAGGCGCGCGCGCTCTCCACCAGACAATCCGGTTCCGTGGAGCAAGCGACCCTCTAGGTCGCTGAACTCGAGGATGCGGTCCAACTTCTCCGACATCAGATTGTCTCCGCCCTTCCCGTGGTCTCACGTAGAGCACACGGCGTGGGACATTGCCGTTACCTGCCCCACAACCGGAGGGGTCCCATGAAACCAGGGAGGCGGCAAGCCGGTTGTGCTTGAACGTGGCTGAACATACGTTGCGCCTCCGTGGACCTATTCGATCACGGCGTCAAGACTCGCGGCGAAGGCGTCCCGCTGGCCGATCGAATGCGGCCGGAACGGCTGTCCGAGGTCATCGGACAGCAGCACGTGCTCGGCAAGGGGCAGCTGCTCCGAACGGCGATCGAGGCCGGCCGCGTGCCCTCGATCGTGCTGTGGGGGCCGCCCGGGTCCGGCAAGACCACCTTGGCCCGCGTCATCGCGGCCGAGACCGATACCCGGTTCGCTGCGCTGTCGGCGGTGCTGAGCGGGGTCGCCGAGCTACGCGCCGAGGTCAAGACGGCCAGCGACCAGCGCCGGCTGTATGGCAAACGCACGATCCTGTTCATCGACGAGATCCATCGCTACTCGAAGGCCCAGCAGGACGCGCTGCTGCCGCACGTCGAGGACGGCACGGTGGTGTTGATCGGCGCGACGACTGAGAATCCGTCGTTCGCGGTCAACGCGGCGCTGCTCTCGCGAGCGCGCGTGATCGAGCTGAAGGCGCTGTCCGAGGCTGATCTCTTGCGCGTGCTCGAGCGCGCGCTGAGCGACAAGAAGCGCGGCTTGGGTGAGCTCGAGGTCGGAGCGAGCGACGAAGCGTTGCGCGCGATCGCGGCCAGCGTGCAGGGTGACGCGCGGCGCGCGCTCGACGTGCTCGACGCCGCGGCGCGCTTCGTCGCGGGCACGACGCCGGCCGGCGAGCCGCGGCTGATCTCGCTCGACGCTGCGCAACAAGCGCTGGCCGGCAAGACGCTCGTGCACGACAAGACCGGCGAGGGCCACTACAACGTGGTCAGCGCCTTCATCAAGTCGATGCGCGGCAACGATCCGGACGCCGCGCTGTACTGGATGATGCGGATGCTGGAGGCCGGCGAGGACCCACTGTTCGTGCTGCGGCGCATGGTGATCTTCGCGAGCGAAGATATCGGTAACGCCGATCCGCACGCGCTGATGCTGGCGATGTCGACCGACCAAGCGTTCCAACGGCTCGGCATGCCGGAAGGTCTGCACGCACTTTCGCAGTGCTGCCTGTACTTGGCGTGCGCGCCGAAATCGAACGCGAGCTACGTGGCCTGGCAGGCGGCGCAGCGCGACGTGAAAGAGCGCGGCGCGCTCGAGGTACCGCTCAAGCTGCGCAATGCGGCGACGTCGGCGATGAAGGACTGGGGCTACGGCAAAGGCTACCGCTACCCGCACGACGAAGGCGGCCACGCGCGCGGCGAGACATATCTGCCGGACGCGCTCGGTCACCGCCGCTACTACGAGCCGAAGGACAGCGGCATCGAAGCGCGCATCAAAGAGCGCCTCGCGAAGCTGCGCGGCGAACGCGAAGACAAGAGTTAAGGAAAGAACAGCACGGCTTGGTCGCCGTGCTGAGCGCGCAGCGCTTCGACATGGGACAGGAAACCGTCGCGGCGATCGAGGATGCCGGTCATGACGTGGTCGTTCAGGCGCTCGACGCCCGGCGCTTCCGGCTGAGCGAGCGCCACCTCGCGCTCGATGCACTCGCGCGACAGGCCTTGCGCGTATGCGAAGAAGGCGCGGCTGACGCGCTCGGCGACGAGCATTTGCGCGGCGATGCGCTTGTGCAGCGGCTCACCGAGCTTGCCGGGCAGCGCGAGATCGTGATCGCGCACGTACACCGAGGTCTTGGCGGCGTTGCCTTTGGTGTTGCTGCCGCTCCAGCGATCGAAGTTACCGATGATGTAGTCGAAGCCGACCATCTGGCTGACCGAGACCGCAAGGCTCTTCTCGGCGTCCGGAAGCACGCCACCGATGCGCAGCCACTCGCGGGCGCGCGCGAGGCCCGCGTCTTTGCTCAAGCCCACCTCGCCGAGGTCGGCGATCCAGTAGATGAATGCGCCCTGTACGCGGCGGTTCTTCTCCACTTGAAAGCGGGCTGCGATCGCCGGCCACTCGGCGTCGCTGACGCCCTCGACGTTGCGGCGCAGAAAGTCGAGCGACACGCTGCGCGCGACCGCCGGCGGGACGGTGTGCATGCCCAGGCAGCGCGCCACCGCGGCGGCGCCGACCTCGGCCAGGGGGCCGTGCTCGCGGTCGAGGGTCGCCGCCTTGAACGCGACCTCGAACGGCTGCTCCGCGAGCTTGGTGCGGAACACCGTCGAGGTGGACCCGACCGGCTTGAACGACAGCGGCTCCGCTTTCTGAAGGCGCTCGATCAGCTCGCCCTGCGTGAACGGCGTGCCGAGCATCGTGGTGGTTTGCGCGCTGGGCGCAGCGCGCTTGCCCGCCGCTGCCGGGGGCGCAGGTGGCGCCGGCTCCGGAGCAGCCTGGAGGGCGGCCACGGGGGCCGCAGGTGGCAGAACGGCCGGCGCTATGGGCGGCGGCTCGCTGCTCGGTGCCACGGGCGCGCCGCCGCATGCGGACGAGCACAGCGCCGCGAGCACGCTCGCAGCCAGCCAACCGGTCATCCGAGCCGCAACAGCAGCTCGCATCAGCGGCGCCTGCGCTCGTTCTGCTTTTGGGCCTCGGCGCGTCCGGCGCGTGCGCCCATCACGAAGCCGATCGCGATCCCCACGAGCAGCACGCCCGGGATGTACAGCACATGCGCGATCGTGGGCACGGCGCTACTTTGGCGCGCCGGCCTGCGACTGGGAAGCACTGATTTGGCGCTCGAGCCGGGCGAGGTCGGTCTGGGCGCGTTGCTGCATCCGCACCAGGCGCACGCCGTAGCCGATGATCACGACCAGGATCGCGCCGTACGCGGCGAGCAGGAGCGGCCCGCCGGGCACGTCCTCTTTCACCGCGCCAGAGACGGCCTCGAAGCTGGTCGCGCGGTCCTCGGCGGCGTCCTGAGCGCTCGCGGTCAAAGCCAGAGCGAGCGTTCCAAACACGCCGAGCGCGGTCGCCCGAGCAGCCTGAATAAGCGTTCCGAGACCCATCAAGCGTTCTCCTCGAGCAAACCGCTGGATGCCGCATCGAGCTCGAGCGCTTCGATCTGCTGGCGCACGCGCTCGGCGCGCGCACGGATCCAGATGAACGCGACGGCCACGAGCAACATCAGCAAAAAAGACAAAACGAGCGCGGGCACCATGTCGCCGTGGATGCCGCCGCCCTTGCCGGAGATCACGGTCGGGTGCGTGCCGCGCCAGCGCTGCACGCTGTATTTAATCAACGGGATGTCGAGCAATCCGATGATCGCAAGGCCGGAGGCGAAGCGCTTCTCCACTTCGCCGCCACCGAACGAGCGCAGCACGACGTAGGCCACGAAGACCAGCGCTGCGAGCATCGTGGTCGTCAGCCGCGGGTCCCAGGTCCACCACACGCCCCACGATTTGCGCGCCCAGAGCGGGCCGCTGATCAGGACGGCGGCGCAGAACGCGAGGCCGACCTCGGCGCCGGCCACGGCATACGCGTCCCAGCGGTCGTCGCGCTTGGCGAGGTACATCCCGCTGCACACCGCGGCGACGATGAAGCCCAGGTACATCGCGTTCGCGCAGGGCACGTGGAAATAGAAGATCTTCTGGACGACGCCCATCTGCTGCTCGACCGGGGCATGCACGAAGATCGCGTACAGCGTCGGGACGACGAGCA